>JAABUN010007267.1_pt1 | contig 12102 bp, 8 predicted proteins | sample 5559311 | NCBI WGS metagenome assembly JAABUN01 (sample SAMN10711877, study PRJNA513370) | rock metagenome | isolation source: Antarctica rocks | place: Antarctica: Victoria Land, Siegfried Peak sud | reverse complement strand
CAGCGGTTGCTCAACTACATCAAGCCGCAATTCGTCCACATCATGATGAACGGTCGGATCGTCGCCAATGGCGGCCCGGAACTGGCCGAGGAGCTCGATGTGAAGGGCTATGATTGGCTGCGCCAGACCTACGCGCCGGACGAGCCGATGGTCGGCGATGAAGAAGAAGCTGCTCCTGCCCGCAACACCGCCGCGCCTGGTATCACCGTGACCCGTACGCTGACCGGCCAGCCGCAGTCCTGACGCAGTACGTACTACGAAGCACGAAGTACGAAGATTTTCGTGCCAGTGCTTTGACGGAGGCAGACGATGAGTACGACCGAAAACGAGATCCTGGTCGGTAACGATTACAACTTCAGCTTCTCGGATAAAGAAGATTACGCCTTCAAGGCGAAGCGCGGCCTCACCCGTGAGACGGTCGAGCAGATTTCGGCGATGAAGGGCGAGCCAGAGTGGATGCTCGAATTCCGCCTGAAGTCCTACGATTATTTCATCAAGCGTCCGATGCCGACCTGGGGCGGTGGCGGTGCGCTCGAAGAGATCGACTTCAACAACATCTTCTATTACATCAAGCCTGCCGAGAAGCAGGGCAAGACCTGGGAAGATATTCCGTCCTATATCAAGGATACCTTCGATAAGATCGGTATCCCCGAGGCGGAACGGACTTCCCTCGCCGGTGTCGGCGCGCAGTACGAGAGCGAAGTCGTCTACCACTCCCTGCGTGCGGACTTGCAAGCGAAGGGTGTCATCTTCTGCGACACCGATACTGCGTTGCGCGACTACCCGGACCTGATGAAGCAATACTTCGGCACGATTATCCCGCCGAACGATAACAAGTTCGCCGCCCTCAACTCGGCGGTCTGGTCCGGCGGCTCGTTCGTCTATATCCCCGAGGGCGTGCATATCGATGTGCCGTTGCAGGCGTATTTCCGCATCAATGCGGAGAACATGGGCCAGTTCGAGCGGACGCTGATCATCTGCGCCCCCGGCTCCTATGTCCACTACGTCGAAGGGTGTACCGCACCGACCTACGGTTCGGAATCGCTGCACTCGGCGGTGGTCGAGATCATCGTCCAAGAGGGTGCGCGCTGCCGCTACACGACGATTCAGAACTGGTCGAAGAATGTCTTCAACCTCGTCACCAAGCGCGCCGCAGCCTACAAGGACGCGACGATGGAGTGGGTCGATGGTAACCTCGGCTCCCGCCTGACGATGAAGTATCCCGCCGTGTGGTTGATGGAGCCGGGCGCGAAGGGCGAAGTCCTCTCGATCGCCTATGCGACCGACGGCCAGCACCAGGATGCGGGTGCCAAGATGGTCCACGTCGCTGGCAACACCTCCTCGACAGTGACTTCCAAGTCCATCTCGAAGGGTGCCGGTCGCTCGTCGTATCGCGGACTCGTCAAGGTCCATCCCGGCGCGACAAATGTTAAGTCGAGCGTCGTCTGCGACGCACTGCTGCTGGACGAGCATTCCCGTACGGACACCTATCCGTACATGGAGATCGAGGAAGACAACGTGACGATCGGTCACGAGGCATCTGTTTCGAAGGTCGGCGAGGAGCAGCTGTTCTACTTGCAGAGCCGTGGTCTCAGCGAGGCCGAGGCGATGAGTATGATCGTCAGCGGCTTCATCGAACCGATCGCCAAGGAACTGCCGCTCGAATACGCCGTCGAGTTGAACCGCCTGATCCAGCTTGAGATGATCGGGAGCGTCGGATAAATGACGAGTGACGAATGACGAATGACGAATAGGGGCTAAATCGACTACTGTTCGTTGTTCGGAATCGTCATCAGCTCAAGGGGCGGGAACTCCTCGGAGCCCCGTCCTTTGCTGCGCCAGCGCAGCTACTCATACCCTGAAGGGTATAAATTATTCGTCATTCGTCATTCGTCACTCGTCATTACATCAGGGGGTGAGCGGCAATTATGAGTACGACATTGGAGCGCCCGACTGAGGCGCAGGCGCGTGGCTTCACGCGCGAGGCGGTCGAAGCCCTGTCCCGCGCGAAGGGTGAACCGGCCTGGGTGCTGGAAGCACGCCTGAAAGCATGGGAGATCTACGAGGCCACGCCGATGCCGACGGCGCGGGACGAGGAGTGGCGGCGCACCAGCATTCGTGCGCTGAAGCTCGATCAGGTCCTGCCGTTCGGGGCCGGTACGATGCCGCAAGCGACCCTCGCGGCGCTGCCGAGCGATGTCCGCGCCGGGCTGAGCGAAGAAGGCCGTGCCGGTCTGCTCGTGCAGCACAACTCCGGGATGGTCTTCCACATGATCAGCGAAGAGGCGACCAAGCAGGGCGTCATCTTCACCGGCCTCGATGAGGCGGTGCGCGAGCATCCCGAACTCGTGCAGAAATACTTCATGTCCGAGGCGGTCACGCCGGACCACGATAAATTTAGCGCACTCCACGGGGCGTTCTGGAGTGGCGGAACCTTCCTCTATGTGCCGTGCGGGGTCACGATCGAGACGCCGTTCCAGACGCGCGTCTTTGCCGATGCCGATGCGCCGGGAATCTTCGCGCACACGCTGATGGTGGTCGAAGAGAGTGCCCACGCCGTCCTGATCGACGAGTTCATCTCGCCGACCGCCGAGAGCGGCCAGGGCTTCTCCTGCGGTTCGGTTGAGCTACACGCCGGGAAGAACGCGCATGTGCGCTACTTCAGCGTGCAGGATTGGGGTCGTCACGTCTGGCACTTCAACACTCAGCGCCTGATCGCCGACCGCGATAGCACGACCAACTCGCTGACAATTCTCCTCGGCTCGAAGCTGACGAAGACGAACGTCGAGAGTTCGCTGCGCGGCGAAGGCTCGACCAGCGAGATGCTCGGCATCTACTTCGGCGACGGCACGCAACACTTCGATCAGCACACGATGCAGGACCACGTCAAGCCGAACACGACCAGTGACCTCCTCTTTAAGGGGGCGCTGCGGGACCGGGCGCGGCAGGTCTTCTCCGGGATGATCAAGGTCGAGCCGGGCGCGCAGAAGACGAACGCCTATCAGGCGAACCGCAACCTCCTCCTCTCCGACAAGGCGCGGGTCGATTCGATGCCGAAGCTGGAGATCGGCGCGAACGACGTGCGCTGTACGCACGGCGCGACGATGGGCCAGGTGGAGCCGGAATATCTCTTCTATCTCCGCAGCCGTGGCCTGAACCGCGAAGAGGCCGAGCGGATGATCGTCGAGGGCTTTCTCGATGAGATCGTTCGGCGAATCCCGCTCGAAGAAGTGCGCGACCGCCTCTCCGATGCGATCCAGGCCAAGATGGGCCTGCCGCCCCGGAATAAGGCCGATTTCGCGATTTAGTGGGGCGAGTAGCCAGTAGTCGGTGGTCAGTAGCCAGTGGGTTCGCTACAAAGCACTGCCGCTTATCTGGCGTAGGCGCACTGACTACCGACTACTGGCTACCGACTACTCGGAGGTTCCCATGCTCACCAACAGCGTACCTGTACGCGCGCTTGATGCGGCGATCCGCGATGATTTCCCGATCTTCGCGGAGACGGTTAATGGCAAACCGTTGACCTACCTCGATAGTGGCGCGACCTCGCAGAAGCCGGACGTGGTGGTGCGGGCGCTCGATGATTATTATCGCCACTACAACGCCAATGTCCACCGTGGGATCTACCAGATCAGCGAGCGCGCGACCGCAGCCTATGAAGAGGCGCGGCACAAGGTCGCGCGTTTCATCGGCGCGACCGATGACCGCGAGATCGTCTTCACGCGCGGCACAACCGAGGGGATCAACCTGGTCGCCTACTCCTGGGGCCGCACGAACGTCGGCGCTGGTGACGTGATCATCGTCACGGAGATGGAGCATCACTCCAATCTCGTCCCCTGGCAGATTTTGGCGCAGGAGCGCGGCGCGATCCTCGCGGCGATCCCACTAACCGAAGAAGGGCGACTTGATCTCGACGCCTATGACACACTCTTGGCCGACCATGCCGAGCGCGTGAAATTAGTCGCGGTGACGCACGTCTCGAATACCCTTGGGACGATCAACCCGGTCGCCGAGATCGCGCGGCGGGCACACGCGGTTGGCGCTGTTGTCCTGGTCGATGGCGCGCAGAGCGTGCCGCATCTGCCGGTCGATCTGCGCGAACTTGGCTGCGACTTCCTCGCTTTCTCCGGTCACAAGATGCTCGGGCCGATGGGTGCCGGTGTCCTCTGGGGGCGACGTGAACTGCTGGAAGCGATGCCGCCATTCATGGGCGGCGGCTCGATGATCCGGCGCGTCACCTTGCAGTCATCGACCTATGCCGAGTTGCCGGCAAAATTCGAGGCTGGCACACCGAGTGTCGGCGATGTGATCGGTCTCGGCGCGGCGGTCGATTATCTCAAAGCGATCGGGATGGCGGCGATTGCGGCGCACGAGGAGGCGCTGACCGCTTATGCGCTCGGTCGCCTGGGTGGGCTCGATGGCCTGCGTATTCATGGCCCGCAGGATACGGTTGATCGTGTGGGCGTCTTCTCGCTGACGCTCGACGATATTCACCCGCACGATCTCGCGTCGATTCTCGATGAGGATGGGGTCTGCGTGCGCGCGGGGCATCATTGCTGCCAGCCGCTGATGGACCGCCTCGGGCTGACGGCGACAGCACGAGCCTCCCTGTACCTCTATAACACCACCGAAGATGTCGATCGTCTGGCGAACGCGCTCGAACGCGCCAAGGCGATCTTCACGTTCTGACCTTACGAGATGAGAGCGTGTGCCCGTCCCTGACGGGCGCGCTTTGGGATGAGGCACGCGATGGACTCCTCCTTTTACCGCGAACAGATCATGGACCACTACCGCGACCCGCGCCATCACGGGCGACTCGACGCGCCGACCGCCAGCTTCGAGGATCTGAACCCCCTCTGCGGCGACATGATCCATATCGATGTCGTTACGGCCGATGGCACCCTCACCGACGCCCGTTTCGAGGGGCAGGGTTGCGCGGTCAGCCAGGCGTCGGCGTCGATGTTGCTGGAAGAGGTTGTCGGTAAACCGCTCGATGAGATCGCCGCGTTCACGCGCGATGATCTCTTTGCGCTGATCGGCGTCCAACTCTCGCCCGCGCGGATGAAGTGCGCCCTGCTGCCGCTCGCGGTGCTGCGGGCGGCGCTAAACGCCCATTGAGCGACCACTCTTGCTGATTTTCCGTCATCGCGAAACAGATATCCCTTGTTGGGTTGCCAGCAAGGCGTCCGTGTATTCCTGCGCAACCTTTTCATCCCCCGATGGTAAAGGTAAGCTTCTGTTACGGAAGTAACTCGAGGCCCGGATGAGATCTGGGAGGCAAAGCACTATCCTTCACGAGGACGAGTCTTGCTTGTTCAAGTGTCGAGATCTGCCGATCGCGAGGCCTGTACAGCAGCAATCCGGAGAACACTTGGATCTCAAGCGGCGTCGCTGTTGCCTCAATCGCCTTGATTTGTTGCTGGCCGCCACAGAGAGGGTATGTTGAAACCGCCCCCCAAACGTGTCCGCTGTGTTGTTCCAATGCTGCGGTGAGTGCCGTGGGCGACTGCTCTGCGGGGAGTACAGTTAGTGACGCACCTTGTTCATCAACGTAGTATTGTAACCCGATTCCTACCATCCAATCCGGGCAATCGACAGTGAGTAGGATAACTGAGTCAGGAGGGCTCGTCGCCGCGATCTGCCTTGTTGCTGCACGATAGTCATCCTTCGGCTGTACATAGGCTCGGCTAAGCTGCGGCGCGATCTGCCAGGAGATGAGCAGGATACAGAGGAGAAGCACACACTGGACAACCCATGGCCCCGGCTTGGCCTCGACCGTAACGTGCCGAGCGTGAACCTGAATGAAGCGCCAGCCCCCTTGCAGTGCCTGACCGATGAGCGTTGCGAAACTCTCGACACCGAGCGTGCAGAGCAATATTGCGGCTGGGTAGAGGAAAGAGAGGTATCGCGCCCAAGGAGTGAATCCCAGCATGGCAGAGCGCAACGTCAGGATGAGTACGGCGATCGGGATTACGAACCACAGGAGCAAGAGCAGGGCAGCAGAACCACGCCGTATTTGTGGCAATAGGGGAAGCGTCAACAGGCCAAGGAGGAAACCGAATAAGAGAAAACCAGTCAGATCGTATGCTGCAAGTAAGTCCCCCATCCCGCTGAGTGTTGACGTCGATGGTGTCGATAGGCGACCCGTACCACCCTGCCCACCGGCAATGAAGAAGATCAGGTGCCCGAGCCACGGCGCATACGCGAGTAAAATACCGCCGCAACTTGCCAGTGCTGCTCGCCGTTGTCGTGTCCAGACACGCAGTGCCTCGCTGCTGCCGGGGGATAATTCCCTTCGCCGGTAAGCGGTGAGCAGATGAAACCCGATGATACCCGCAGCAGCGGCGGTAGGAACGAGCATGAGGTAGTGCGTATACAAACTGACGATCGAGATGAGCGCCAGGCCGAACCAGGCCCGTCTCCTGCCGATTACCATCACCTGGTACGCCAGCAGCATTTGCAACGTCGAGAGCAGCATGACCAGCGTATATGGTCGCGCTTCCTGCCCGTACCACACGGAGAATGGTAGGATCGCATAAAGACAGGCGGCGAACAGACCAGCCCTCGGGCGGAAGAGTGTTGCCCCGAGTCTGTAAATCGCCAGGATGGTCAAGACTCCTGCTACAGCGAATGGGGTGCGGAGCGCCGCCTCATCCTGCCCCAATCCCTGTGATGTCCAGGTAAGCACCGCAGGGAGGGGCCTCGTATCCCAATACTTGTTACTTTCGCGTAGCACCTCAGTCAGTGTGTCCGCGCCTTGGTACTGTGCGGTGATCACTTCGTCGAGCCAGAGGCTGCGTGAGCCAAGCTTGTAGAAACGGAGTCCGGCACCCAATACGACAATAGCGAACAACAGGATCCAATGACTAAACCATGATGAATGATCCTTGTAGCGTTTCCCCTGAAATGCCTGCGCAAGTACTTCGCAGAAAAATGTTTTGGAGAAACTCATAGAAATCCTATAATACAAGAGTGAGTCGAGCTTTAACCTACTTCATGTTAACATTATGCGTATTCGTTATGAATAGGAATTAAGTACGTGCTCGTCGACTCCATGCACTTGTCATTTGTCTCGGCTCTGGAGAATTCTGGTACGCTTGGTAGGGTAATTTCGGCGTGGTCGCCTGCGACAGATCGGAAATGGGGTAAGTCAATGGTTTTCGTTCAGGTCGCCGTCGCTGGCGACATCAAGCCGGGCAAGGCGATCCGCGTCGAGATCGATGATGAGTCGGTGGCGATCTTCAATATCGATGGCACCTTCTACGCGATCGGGGATACCTGTTCGCATGAGGAAGCATCGCTGTCCGAGGGCGATGTTTTTGGCGATTGCGTCGAGTGTCCCCTGCACGGTGCCGAGTTCGATATCAAGACCGGCAAGGCAAAAACCCTCCCGGCGGTCAGCCCTGTGCCGACCTATGTCGTCAAGATCGAGGGCGACGCGGTGCTGGTGAGTTTGGACGGAGTGTAGGGGTGGTTTGACCCCGCCCCGCCGCTGCGGCGGCGACCTTCCCCTGAAGCGGGAGGGTAAGGATTTGCCCCATATAATCCGGTATGTATCCGCAAGATGCGGCCTTGGGTGCATCTGGTTGGTGAATAGAAACGGCGGGCACGATGACCAATCGTGCCCACCGTTTCGTATGCCTGACGGTTACTCCTCGACCGATGTCGCTACCGCTTTTGCGTCTGTCGGGCGACGCAGGGCGTTGAGGATGAAGAGGATCGCGGGGACGAGCAGGATGCCAGAAGTCGTGATCGCGGCGCGGATGGAGTAGGTGCTGCCAATCCAGCCGAGGACCGGGCCGCCCGCGATCTGACCGAGCGCGTCGCTCTGTGAGGTCATTGAGAGGACGGTGGCGCGTGTACCCGAGGTCAGATGACCGTTGATCCACGCGGTCATCACCGGCCCGATCGTGGTGCGGCAGGCGGTGGTCACGAGGAAGGCGACGACCGCGACCCAGAAGCTCGTCGCCAGCCCCAGCGCGACGACCGCGATCAGTTGCACGACGTTGAGGATGAGCACCGTCCCCGCCGCGCCACGCTGGCTGGCCGTGTTCACACGCCGCTCGACGATCGCGCTGACGCCGATCGTCAGCAGCTTGGCGGCGGCGATGATCAGGCCGAACCAGAAGAGGGTATCGAGGTTCCCGCGGGTCGGGAAAGTGAAACCGGTGAGGAAGTGCGGCTGCCAGAGCCGGTCGAACGCCTCGCTGGCCCCACCCCGGAAGAGGATGATCGCCAGGATCGTCAGCAGGATCGCGCTGGCGCGGACGACCCGCGCCCCGGCGATGAAGGTGCCGCCCATCTTCTGGAAGGTGGTGCGTTCCGGCTGTGGGGTCGGGTGGAAACCGGTTTCCGGCATCAGTAGGGCCAGGAGGCAGGCGAGCGCGATGATCAGCGCGCTGCCGAGGACGATCGGCATATTGAGACGCACGCTGGCGAGCGCCACGCTGGCGAAGGTGCCGAGCAATGAGCCGAGTTGCGCGAGTTGCGTGCCGCGCAGAAAGAGCGGTGCCGCCGCCGCCTCACCGACCTCATCGGTGATCCAGGCTTCGGTCGCGCCGCTGGTGAAGGTGGCCCCGATCCCCCAGATTACCTGGGCAACGAGGACGGCGGCGAACGTCGGGACCAGCCCTTCGAGCAGGAAACCGGCGCCGATCAGGAAAAAGCCGATGATGATCGAGAGGCGGCGGCTGTAGAGGTCGGCGACGATCCCGGTCGGCACCTCGCCGAGGAAACAGACCGATTCCAGCAACGTCCCGACGAGGACGAGTTGCAAGGGACTCAGGCCGACCGTCTCGAACTGATAGATCATGTTGATCGAGGCGATCAGGGCGAAGAAGAAGCCGAAGCCGCCGGAGATGATTAGGTAAATCGGGGTTGCTGCCATCCGCCGCGTGGATGGGCTGTTGTTGCTCTGCACGCGCTGCTTCCTTTCCCAAATTGTCCCGGCTGACCGATGCGTGCGGCAGCGCCCTGATCAATCAGGGCGTGCGACAACGCACCGTCATCTCGATTGAGCGATGGTGGGATCGGGCAGAGACGGGCACAACGAGTTTCTGACGCGCATTATTACACCGATGCGCGTCAGTAGAGCCGGGTATTCAGGCAGGGTGTGCGATTCACTGCGAGAGTCGAACGGTGGTTAGGCAGCTACCTCGTACACCATAACCAGGCTCATCGCTGTGCTTGTCTGGAGCAGTATTGACATGATCGAAACTCCTTTACAAAGCGTTTCGGGGAGCCCAAAGCGCGGACCAACCCCCATTGGGTAGCAGTATATGGAGTGCCCACGGGCCTGTCAATGAGCTATGTGATGGTGATGTAGGGCTTCTGCGTGAGTGGTGGGCTGGCGGCTGAATCGCCCAAAGGGCACCCGGCCTTGAGGGCGCTCATGCGCCACGAAGCCTCCCTACGGAGGCTGGGATTGTTGCGAGGCTACTGCCTGATTATCGAGCACCACGTTATTAACGAACCTAGCCCGCGCAGGCGGGTTTATCCTGCGAAGGTCAGGGCTTCGTGGCCCGCAGGCCCTCAAGGCCGGGTGCCCTCTGGGCGATTCAGCCGCCAGCCCACCACCCACACATAAGCACTGTGATGGCGATCGACCACGGGCCTGATTGAAGCCGCTCCCGGTAGAAGAAAGTCTGTCTCAGTCGCCTAATCGCCCGCTTCCCGCGCTTGCCCTGCGAGGATCGGTGGCACCGCTGATGTCGGTCGTGGCTGCGTCAGGGTGAGCATCTGCTTCTCGGTCGGGAGGAAGTAGGAGATCGCGAGCGTCGCCACGACGACTACGACCTGTAGGCGCAACGCGGCGGGGATACCGTAAACGTCGGCAATCGCCCCAGTGACCGGCACACCGATCGCGCCGGTGACGAAGCCGATGCCGAGGATTAGCCCCGAGGCGAGCCCCGCCCGCCCGCGCATCAGTTGCTGCGCCATCACGAGCATCAGCGGCCCGGTGGACGCGGCGGCGAAGCCGAGCAGTGCGCCCAGGAGGAAGCCGATCGGCCCGGTGAACTGCGCGAAGAGGAGGATGATCGGGATCGTCAGCACCAGCGAGGCCAGTGTCACCGCGCGCCGCCCGAAGCGATCGGCGAGTCCCCCGGTGCCGATATTGCCGAAGGCGCTCGCCAGGACGAATGTAGTGGCGAGGAGGCTGTAGAAGGCCGCTCCATAGCCGAGTTGCTGATACCAGGTGGGGATGAATGCCTGGATACTGATCATCGTCCACGAGCGGGACATCATCGTGCCGATCACCGCTAGGAGCGGCACGATCGGGATCGGTGGCAATGCCACGATCCGTGCGCCCGCGACTCTTGCCGCTGGGCGGCGCAGGGCGATTTTCCGCATCTCGAAGAGCATCCAGATCGCGATGGTAGCGCCGGGGAGGATCATCAGCGCGGTGCCGTGGATCCCGAAGAAATGGAAGAGGAATGCGCCGATCAGCGGGCCGGACGCGACGCCAAAGGTGCCGCCGCTGACATACGCCCCCATCGCCGCGTTGCGACTCCGCTCGGGGATAACCGCCGCCGCATTGAGCGAGCCGAGCGGGTGATAGGCTCCGGAGCCGAGCCCCGCCGCCGCCGCGAGAGCGAGTAGGATCGGGAAGGTCGGCGCGAAGCCGATCAGAGCGAAGGTGAACGCAGTCCAGACGAGCGCCAGCCCGATGAAGCGTGTCCCGTACCGATCAGCGATCCAACCGAACAACGGCTGTGCCAGCGACGCCGTGCCGCTGTACGCGAGCGTGACCAACCCCACCGTCTTGAAATCGAGGTTGAACCGCCCGGTCAGGACCGGGTACAGCACCGGCAAGACCCCGACATACATATCGACCATGTAGTGGCCGAGCATCAGCGTGAGCAGCGGGCGATTCCGCAGTACATCACTGGACCGACTTTCCCCAACCGCCACCATGCCGTCCCTTCCCTGCCACCTTCAGCTTCCCCACAGGGGAGATTCTACCGCAGCGGGTGGGTGGGATGTCGGCGGCAGGGGCGGCTTGGTGTGCGTGCCCCGGCTGCCGTCGCGGCGAACGAGCGAGCTTCAGTCGGTAGCGGGGGTACGCACATGCCCTTACTACGGCTCTTGTGTGGTGAACACTTTTTCGCGAGCCTGTTCGATCCTCCCGATCCAGACAAACGCGCTATCGGGGAGATCGTCGTGATCGCCGCGCAGGATGGCGGCGCATCCCGCGACCGTTTCTTCACGAGAGACGTACTGGCCTGGGCGTTGTGTGAACGCTTCCGCCGTGAAGAACGGCTGCGTCAGGAAGCGGCGTAGTTTTCGAGCGCGAGGAGCAAGATCCTGGGCGCTCTCGATATCTTCGGGATATTGCATCAAGAGCGCCCGTACCTCATTTGCCACGCGGCGATGTTCTGTTCCGAGCAATTGGGTGTCAAGCAATTGCGCGTGCGTGCGTGCCGGATCGAGCGCCGGATAGAAGCCGTTCTTTGCCTGCTCGCTACTCAGATAGATTGTTGTGCCCATGCGACTGCTCGCACTATCTGAGACGAGTATTTCTTGCTGGTCGACCACGAGATAGCACAGTCGCTGCTCTGCCGCTGGCGGGATCAACTGTTCGCCCATGCTGTGCATGAAAGCGGCCTCTTCGCCAGCCTGGATGAAGGCAAAGATGGTGAACCCCGCCGGCCGTTTACCGAGGTTGTGGATGATCTCGGCGAGTAACACGGCTTTGCCAACCCCCAGATCACCGAACAAACCGACTGCGCCAGTCGTGCTGAAAGGGGCCAGCAGAACGACCGCTTTGATCCCGGTTTCGATGAATGCCCCTGCCTTCGATTCAGGATGGACTGCGGAGATCACCTGACGTACCGCATCGCTCGATGCGGGGCGACCGATCGGTGTCGCGGTATTGCTGAGTCCGGCGCCGATCCGCAATTCCTTCGCGTTTCCCGAAGCGGATTGGACGAGCCCGCGAATTAGCCCCTTCGGCAGCAGTTGTATGACACTGACGCTGAGTTCGTCACCGTTGATCTGCTCGGTTGGCGTCAGGGCTGTGAGTGCGGTCGGTAAAGCCTCGGGAGCGAAACGTGCTTCGATCAACGAACCCTCGGTATGGATGACAACGCCACCCATCGCGGC
>JAABUN010007266.1_pt1 | contig 12102 bp, 8 predicted proteins | sample 5559311 | NCBI WGS metagenome assembly JAABUN01 (sample SAMN10711877, study PRJNA513370) | rock metagenome | isolation source: Antarctica rocks | place: Antarctica: Victoria Land, Siegfried Peak sud | reverse complement strand
CGTCAAGGATCTCGCGGACGCGGTCGGCCGAGACGACGCCGTGGTGGATCCACTGCCAGAGCTGCGAGCGGGAGATCTCGGCGGTGGCGGCGTCCTCCATGAGCCCGTCGATCCCGGCGGCGCCGCGACCCGCGAGCCAGAAGGAGAGGTAGCGGAAGCCGACGGAGACGTTCGCGCGGACACCCTCCTCGGTCGCCTCGCCGGGGGTGGCCTCCATGGCCAGCAGGTCGGCGGCGCCGACCCGCACGTCGGGCCGCTGCTTGGAGAGCTGGTTCGGCTGCCCGTCGAGCACGCGCTCGAAGACCTCGCGGGCGACGGGCACGAGGTCGGGGTGCGCGACCCAGGTGCCGTCGAAGCCCGCCTCCGCCTCGCGCTCCTTGTCCTCGCGCACGGCGGCCAGCGCCGTCTCGTTGACCGCGGCGTCCGAGCGCGAGGGGATGAGCGCGGCCATCCCACCCATGGCGTGCGCCCCGCGGCGGTGACACGTGGCCACGAGCAGCTCCGTGTAGGCGCGCATGAACGGCACGGTCATCTTCACCTCGACGCGGTCGGGAAGCACCGCGTCCGGCCGGCACTTGATCGCGGAGAAGATGTAGTCCCAGCGGCCCGCGTTCAGCGCGCAGGAGAAGTCGCGCAGCTCGTGGAGGATCTCCTCCATCTGGAACGCGGCGGGGAGGGTCTCGATGAGCACCGTCGTGCGGCATGTCCCGTGCGCGAGGCCGAGCGCCTCCTCGGCCCAGCCGAGGACGTCCGCCCACAGGCGCGCCTCGCGGTGGGACTCGAGCTTCGGGAGGTAGAAGTAGGGCCCCGACCCGCGGGCGAGCAGGCGCTGCGCGCAGTGGAAGAGGTACAGGCCGGCGTCGAGGAACGCGCCCGTGATGGGCTGGCCGTCGACGAGGACGTGCTTGTCGAGCAGGTGCCAGCCGCGGGGGCGGATGAGCAGGGTGGCGGGGTCGTCTCCGAGCGCGTACTCGCGGCCCTCGGCGTCCGTGTGGTCGATCGTGCCCTCGATCGCGTCACGGAGGTTGACGTGCCCCTCGACGACGTTGGCCCATGTCGGGGACGTGGCGTCCTCGAAGTCGGCCATGAAGCCGTCGGCCCCCGAGTTCAGCGCGTTGATGACGAGCTTGCGGTCGGTGGGGCCGGTGATCTCCACCCAGCGCTGCTCGAGGTCGGGCGGGACCGGGGCCACGCGCCAGTCGGGGTCGTCGCGGATGTCCTTCGTCTCCGCGCGGAAGTCGAGCCGCCGACGGCCCTCGGGGCGCTTGGCGAGCTCCTCGACGCGGGCGGGCCCGAAGCGCTTCTGGAGCTGCTCGACGAAGTCCAGGGCGTCGGGCGTGAGGACCTCCTCGTAGCCGGGGCGCATCGCCCCACGGAGCTCGACGCTCACGAGGCCAGGCCCGGAGCGGAGGGCGAGGGGGCGATGCTCTCGGCCAGGAGCTGGATGGGGTGGACGACGGGCGGGCCGTCGTGGTGCTCGATCTGGATCGCGCAGCCGGGGTTCGCGGCGGCGACGACGTCGGGGGCGACCTCGCGCAGCGCGGCGGCCTTGCGGCGGCCGAGCTCACCCGCGGGCTCGGGCTCGAGGAGGTTGTACACCCCGGCCGAGCCGCAGCAGACCTCGGCGTCGGCGGCGAGCACGACCTCGACGCCGGGGATCTGCGCGAGGAGCTCGCGCGGGGCGTCGCGGACGCCCTGGGCGTGGTGCAGGTGGCACGCGGGGTGGTAGGCCACGCGGGTGGCGCCGCGCGCGAGCGGACGGCGCTCGGCGCGCTGCGGGTGCTCGGTGAGCAGCTCGTGCACGTCGCGCACCTTCGCAGAGAACGCCTCGGCGAGCGGCGTGCCCAGCACGTGGCCGTAGTCCTTCATCCCCGAGCCGCAGCCCGCCGCGTTGGACACGACCACGTCGTAGTCGGAGAAGGCGGCGATCGTCTCCTCGGCCTGCTTCTTCGCCGCATCCCTCTCACCCGCGTGGAGCTGGAGCGAGCCGCAACAGCGCGGCGCGCGGGGGATGTGGACTTCCCAACCCTCGGCGCTGAGGACGCGGACGGTGGCCGTGTTGACGTCCCCGAAGAACACGCGCTGGACGCAGCCCTGGAGCAGGGCGACGGTGCCGCGGGGTTCTCCTCGGGCGGGGACGACTCCTGGGAGGCGACGGCGCTGGGGGCTCTGGGGCGCCAGCGCGAGCATCGCTCCCAGCCGCGGTGAACGGCGGGCGATGAAGGGGGCGATCCGGCGCGCGATCGGCATTCCGGGAGCGAGCGCGCGCAGGCGGGCGGGGTGGGGGAGCGTGGCCCAGATGAGCTTGCGGAAGGCCTGGTCCTTGCGGTCGCGGGGATGGGTGCGCTCCACCTCGCCGCGCTGGTCGAGGAGCAGGAGGTCGTACTTCACGCCCGAGGGGCAGGCGGTGACGCAGGCCATGCAGCCCAGGCAGAGGTCCCAGTGCTCGACCATCGGCGGGGAGATCTCGCCGGTCTCCTCGGCGAGCTTCATGAGGGCGATGCGGCCGCGCGGGGAGTCCATCTCCTCGCCCCACAGCTGATAGGTCGGGCATGTGGGCAGGCAGAAGCCGCAGTGGACGCAGTCGTCGATGAGCTGCGGGTCGGGGCCGCGGTGGTCGGGTCGGGCGTTCTCGGTGGCGCTCATCGGGCTGGGGCTGGGGAAGGAGGGGTTTGCGAGAGGGGTGGTAGCACTGAGGCCCCTGGGGCGGGCCTGCCTGCATCCACCCCCACCGTAGGGAGTGCCTTCGCCGGGTCGAAGCGTTCCTTGAGGCGGCGGTGGAGCTCGGCGGGCTCCCAGCCGGCCGGGCCGTCGCCGCCGTCGAGGACCGTGCACGTGAGCGGCGCCAGGCGCTCGCGGAGGCGTCCCACCGCGTCCTCGTCGCCTTCCTGGAGCCGGAACCACGCCAACCCCAGCGCGGCGCGACCCACCACTTCTCCTTCGTCTCCGAACACGTCCTCCCACCGCGCCGGCAGTCCCCCGACCTTCACGACGAGCCCGCCGCGCTGATGCGCCCGCTGGGCCTCCCACAAGCCTTCGTCGTCCTCGATGAGATCGACGTCCAACCCGGCCCGGGCCATGGCCTGACCCGCCGCCGCCGCACCCGCCTCCGCCGCGCGGCCGGCCGACCGCGCGAGCAGGGCGCCGCGTCCCGAAGCCCACGCCACGTCCAACGCCTCGAGCTCCAGCCGGGCCCGGGCCACGGCCCGCGTCGCCGCCCCCAGCGTCGCCGCATCGTCGGCGACCCCGCGCGCGGTCATCGCCTGCTCGGGCCGCGGATGCAGCCGCAGCGTCGCCTCGCAGATCACCCCGAGCGTCCCGAGCGAGCCGCACAAGAGCTTGGCCAGGTCGTAGCCCGCGACGTTCTTGATCACGTCCGCCCCCGCCCGGGCGACCGTCCCGTCGGCGAGCGCCACCCGGACCCCGAGCACGAGGTCCCGCGGCCCGCCGTAACGGTGGCGCAGCGGCCCGGAGTCCGCGCACGCGAGCACACCGCCGATCGTCGCCCGCCCGCCGCTCGTGGGCGGGTCGAGCGCGAGCATCTGCCCCGCGCGCGCGAAGACCTCCTGTGCGCGGACCAGAGGCACCCCGGCCTGCACCACCGCGGTCAGGTCGCCCTCGTTGTGCGCGAGCAGGGTGTCGAGCCCGAGGGTCGAGAGGTCCTCGTCGGCGCCGCGCGGACCCCAGTCGAGCTTCGTGCCCCCGCCGACCGGCCGCAGGGTGCGCCCCTCCTCGCCCGCACGGGCCAGCGCCTCCGCGATCTCGGAGTAGTCCGCCGCGGGGCGGCTCGACGGTGCCTCGGCGTCAGCGTGCGGCGACACTAGAACCGCTCGGCGAGCCCCGCCGCCTCCAGCGGATGCTCGCGGTAGGGGCCGGGCACCTCGCCGCACAGCCGCGGCGTCGGCATGACCTTCCCCGGGTTCGCCAGCCCGCGCGGGTCCCACGCGCAGCGCAGCTTCTGGAACGCGGCGAGGTCGGCCTCGGAGAACTGCTTGGGCATCTTGGCCTTCTTGTCGACGCCGACCCCGTGCTCGCCGGTGATCGACCCGCCCGCCTCGAGGCACGCGTCGAGGATCCGCCCCGAGCATTCCTCGGCCTTCGCCTCCTCGCCCTTCTCGTAGCAGACGAGCGGATGGAGGTTCCCGTCCCCGGCGTGGAAGACGTTGGCCACGCGCAGGTCGTACTCCGCGCCGAGCGCGGCGATGGCGTCGAGGACGTCGGGAAGCTTCGTGCGCGGGATCACGCCATCCTGGACGAAGTAGTGCGGCGAGATGCGTCCCATCGCCGGGAACGCCGACTTGCGCGTCTTCCACAGCAGCGCGCGCTCGGCCTCGTCCTGCGCCACGCGGACCTGCGTGGACCCGTGCTCCTCGCAGAGTGAGACGACCTCGTCGAACCGTGCCTCGCACTCGGCCTCGGAGCCGTCGAGCTCCACGAGCAACGCCGCGCCCGCGTCGAGCGGGTAGCCCGCGCCCGCCATTTCGTCCGAGGCGCGGATCGCGAGGTTGTCCATCATCTCGATCGCCCCCGGTACCACTCCCGCCGAGACGATGGCCGAGACGGTCTCCCCGGCTTCCCGGGTGGAGGCGAAGAAGGCGACGAGCGTGCGCGTGGCCTCCGGGGTGGGGAGCACCCGCAGCGTGATCCGCGTGGCCACCCCGAGCGTCCCCTCCGAGCCGACGAACGCGCCGAGCAGGTCGGGGCCTGGGGCGTCGAGCGCCTTGCTCCCGAGCTCCACGACCTCGCCGTCGGTCAGCACGACCTCGAGCCCGGTCACGTAGTTCGTCGTGAAGCCGTACTTGAAGCAGTGCGCGCCCCCGGAGTTCTCCGCGACGTTGCCGCCGATGGAGCACACGATCTGGCTCGAGGGATCGGGCGGGTAGAAGAACCCGGGCGCGACGGCGTGGGACACCGCGATGTTGGTCACGCCGGGCTCCACGACGACCCGGGCGTTGTCGAGATCGACCTCGAGGATCCGCCGCATCCGGGTGAGCACGAGCAGCACGCCGTCCTCCACGGGCAGCGCCCCGCCCGAGAGCCCCGACCCCGCCCCGCGGGCAACCCACGGCACCCCGAGGTCATGGCAGGCGCGAACGACCTCCGCGACCTGATCGGTGGAGTCGGGCAGCACCGCCGCGCGCGGCGCGACGGCATAGTGCAGGAGCCCGTCGGACTCGTAGGTGCGCAGGCGGTGGGGGTGGGTGATGACGTGCTCGACGCCGCAGGCCGCCTCGAGGCGCGCGACGAGCCCCGCCCACTCCGCCTCGGAGAGCTTGGGGCCCTCGTCGCGGACCGCCTCGTCGGAGGTCAGGGGACCATCCCCGACAGCGCCCCCGTGGACGGCAGCAGGGCGAGCCACCTGGGGCCGACCAGCACGAGCAACGGCACGAGCGGCAGCACCGCGAAGATCGACAACAGCCCGAGCGAGCCGCTTACCGGGTCGAGCACCTGCTGATAACACGAGGTCTCCTCTCCTTCCCCAGGGCGCGCGCACCGAACCGCCTCACGCCGTCGTGCCGGCGAGCGTGAGCGAGAGGTGCAGGAGCCCGGCGCCGAAGAAGCCCGTGTCGGGGTCGCGCATGAGGTCGGCGGCGGCGCGGAGGCTCTCGCCGAGGCGCGCGAGGGTCTCGGCCACCTCGTCGGAGCCGGGCTCGGGGTCGCGGGTGGCGGCGACCGCGAGCTCGAGCATCTCCGCCGCGAGGTCGAAGCGCTCCACGAACAGCGCCCCGAAGGCCTGCATGCCGTAGCCACTGATGCGCTGGAGGGTGCCGTGCCGGGGTCGCACCTTCTCGCCCAGCGGGGGCCGGGGCGGGGGCAGCTCGCCCCGGGCGAGGAGCGCGGCCGCCGCCCCGCCGGCCACCGCGGCGGCGTCCTCGGGCGAGCCGCCGACCGCACGGACGGTCCGGAGCGCGAGGTAGAGGCCGGCGAACGTGCGGCCGTAGGGAGGGTCCGAGCCGAAGGCGATCCGGTCGGGCGAGGTGCGGGCGAACAGCTCCAGGAGGTCCATCGCCGACCAGACGGACGTGTCGTAGAAGATCCCGGCGTGGTCGCGCAGCCGGGCGCAGAGCACCCCCTGGTCGGCGACCCCGGCGTGGGCGAGGACGAGCCGCACGCCGGGATGGCGCTCGGCGAGCGCCACGAGACCGTCGGCGACGGGCGGCATCCCGCGCCCCATGTGGATGAGCAGCGGCGCCTGCGCGTCCTCGGCGAGCCCGAAGATCGCGTCCATCTCGGGGACGTCGAAGGCGAAGGCCTGCGCGCGCGGGTGGAGCTTGATCCCCTCGGCGCCGGCGGCCAGGCAGCGCTCGCCCTCGGCCACCGGGTCCTCGTTGGGGTCGAGGCGGCAGAAGGGGGAGAGCCGTCCCTCCGACTCCCCGGCCCAGCCGAGGACGCGGTCGTTGGGGACGCTATAGGCGGGGTGGCGGTCGGGATCGTGGAGGGGGAAGACGCAGGCGCGCCGGACGCCGCCCTGGTCGAGGCCCTCGAGCAGCGCGTCGAGCGTGAGCGAGCGGCCGTCCTCGTCTGCCCCGAGGTGGGTGTGGATGTCGCAGAGCTCGGCGCCCTCGGGGCGCAGCTCGGCGAGCTCGGCGGCGAACGGGACGAGCGCCCGGGTGAACGCCTCGGGGGGCTCGGCGCCGGTCTCGCGGGGCCCGCCGCGGACCCATTCGTCCGTGGCGGTCACGACTGCGGACCCTACTTCAGGGGTGCGGGGGGCGGGCCGGAATCGGCCCGCCCCCCGCTGCTACGGCGTCGGGTCGGCGTAGGCCCCGCCGAAGATGTCCGAGTTGCCGAAGGCAATCGGGCACTGGGCCTGCACGTTGGGCGGCTTCGGTGCGCCCGTCTGCGCGGAGGGGGCGTCACCGCCGCCGGCGCGGATCTCGCCGAGATCCTCGTCCCGCGCCTGCGCGGTGCCACCGGTCACCGCGTTCACGAACGCCTGGCGGTAGGCGTCGATCGCCGGGCAGTCGGCCGCCCGGCGGACGTCGTTGAAGACCGCGACGCCCTTGTCGTTCGTGGCGAACGCGTAGTTGTAGTCGCCGAGGAACTCCGCGGTCAGGCCGTTCTGGCTGGAGCCGCGCGCGTCACCCGTCGGCGCGCGGTTGAGGTCCGAGAACGCGCCGACGGTGCCGCGCGTGACGTTCGCCTGCCGGACCACGCCGTTCGCGAGCCGCGGCTTCGCCGTGGTGCTCTGGAACGGCTGTAGGAAGTTCGTGTACGTCACGTACACGTCCGTCCCGTCCGGTGAGATGGCGATGGTCGGGAAGTCCGGCCGGTCACCCGCCGGCGAGGCCGAGCTCACCGTGCGGTAGGAGCCGCCGCGATCCGTGGAGATGGCCACCTTCGCCTGCTCGTTCGAGCCGCCGGTCTTGTCCGAGGGCGTCGGACCGTCCGGCCAGGTGAGGGCGATCGTGTTCGGTGCGTTCGCGCCGCTCGGCGCCCCGTTGGCGATGTCCACGCTCGGGAACGTCGAGGTCCGCGCGCCCGCCACCCCGTCGAAGGAGAAGCGGCCGGTCGCGGGGTCGGGCAGCCCGACCTCGTTCACGAGCTCGATCTCACGCGGGCGACCGAACGTCTTCCCGCCATCGTCGGACGTGACCTGGAGGAAGGCCGAGGACTGGGCCTTCTTGTCGAAGCCCTCGTAGATCACGTAGACGCGGCCGCGCGAGTCCGTGCGGATCGCACAACCCTGGCGGCCGCCGCTCTGGGCGTTGTTCGTCGCCGACGTGATCTGGCGCTGGTCCCACGTGTCGCCCGCGTCGGTGGACCGGGCCAGGAACAGCGGCTCGCCCTGCGCGTTCCCCTGGCCCTTGCCGCGGAAGGCCACGTTGCAGATGTAGACGTTGCCGAAGTACGGCGAGGACGCGGCGTTATCGGCCCAGATCTGCTCCTTGTCGGAGAAGAGCGCTGAGTTCTGCTTCGAGACGAGGACGGGGTCCTTCCACTGCCCCTGGGTGGCCGGGAAGGAGTCCGTGCGCGACACGTAGACCGCCTCCGCGCCGCGAAACGGCGAGGAGCCGGCGAGCGCCGAGGCGAGGTTCGCGTAGTACAGCCGTGAGCCGTTGGCCCACGAGAATCGTCCGTCGGCACCGCGAAGCGGACCGAAGACGAGGGCGGGATCGCCGCCGGAGACCAGGCCGTTCGTGTCGTACTTGGGCAGCGTGCCGATCGGCCCCTGACGGGGCTGGCAGGGCGCCGGTCCGAGGCAGTGACGCGCGGTCAGGCCCTGGTACGTGGGCTGGACCCAGCTCGACCCACCGGACGTCGAGAAGTAGATGCCCGAGACGCCGATGCCCGGGGTGAACGGGCATGTCGTGGGATCGCCCGCGGCGCACGCCTCGAGGTCGATCTCGTCGTTGGAGCCGGCGGCGGCGTGCGCGGGGTTGCTCGGGTCCACCGCCACCGAGGGCTCGTTCTGCTTGTTCTGCGAGAACGGTCCGATCGGGGACCCGGTGGTCACGAGGGTGTCCGCGGCCGAGGCCGCGGCGGGCGCCAGCGCGAGCAGGGCGAGCGCGCCGAGCAGCGCCGACCCCCGGCGGCGCTGCGCGTGGAGACGGAGGACGGTCATGACGGTGGCCGTACCCGGAGAAGGCTGAGATCATGTCCGAACGCGGTCGAGCCGTCCTCTTCTTCGTGATGCTCGCGGGCTGCGGCGGGGGAGGCGAGACGTCCAGGGTCTTCACCCCCGCCGCCGCCCGGGCGATCTTCGCCCGCTGTACCGCCGACGCGAAGCCCTTCGTCACCGAGCAGGCCCACGTCCAACTGGGGGCCTTCCACGGGCAGGCGGCGTTCAACCGCCACCAGGCCCATGCGTACGCCGGGATCGGCCGTGCGCAGTCCGCCGCGGCTGACGCGCTCGGGGGCCTGGGTCCGGCGCGACCGGCCCAGGCGGGTCGCCTGCGCGCCTACCTCCACCAGCTGCGGGCGATCGCCGAGGCCCAGCGCAAGGCGGCGTCGCTGATCGCCGGGGGCGACTTCGGCGCGGCCTACCAGGTCGTCCGGGAGGCGGACCGCCCGCTGATCCTCCTGACCTACCACATACCGAACGACCTCTTGCGGCTCGGCGGCCTGCGCTGCCTCGCGCCGGAAGCCGCCGGGGCATAGCCCGAGGGCGTCCGCGCGGCGCTCTAGCCTGCCGCCTCCGCGTGGCCCTCTCCGCTCCCGCCGCCTCCGCCCGATCTCTGCCGCCGTGGCCCGCGGCGCGGCCCCTCCGGGCCTGGCAGCAGGAGGCCGTCGCGGCGCTCCTGGCCCACCGCGGGGACGCCTTCCTGGCCTCCGCGACACCCGCGGCGGGCAAGACGACGTTCGGACTCCGGGTCGCCCACCACCTCCTCGCCACCGGCGGGGTCCGCCGGGTCGTCGTGGTCGCGCCCACGGCGCACATCTGCCGCCAGTGGGCGGCCGACGCCGCGCGCTACGGGATCGACCTCGAGCCCGGGCGCCCCAACGCCGGGGGCGTCGAGCCGCCCGACCGCCACGGCGTCTGCGTCACCTATGCGGCGATCGCGGCCGACCCGCGCCTCCATGGACGGGCCGTCGCGCAACGGCCCACGCTGCTCATCGCCGACGAGCCCCACCACCTCGGCGAGCATGCGGCCTGGGGCCGCTCGGCGCTCGACGCGTTTTCGGCCGCAGCCTCCAAGCTCCTGCTCTCCGGGACGCCGTTCCGCTCGGACTCCACGCCGATCCCGTGGGTCACCTACGACGACGAGGGCGTCTCCTGCGCGGACTACGCCTACGGATACACCCAGGCGCTGCTCGACCGCGTCTGTCGCCCCATCGTCTTCCTGCCCTACGACGGTGACATGGAATGGATGTCCGACGGGCGCCGACGGGCGGCCGACTTCGGGCTCGGGCTGCCGCCGGTGGAGGCGGCGCGGCGCCTGCGCACCGCGCTGCAGCCCGACGGGGAGTGGCTCGCGCGGGTCCTACGTGACGCGGACGCCCGCCTCGGCGAGGTCCGCGCCGCCGGCCACCCGGACGCGGGAGGCCTCGTGATCGCGATGGACAAGGAGCACGCCGGGGAGGTCGCGGGGCGGCTCGAGCGCGTCTCCGGAGAGGCGCCGCTCGTCGTGACCTCGGACGACCCGCGCGCGTCGGCGGCGATCGCCGGGTTCGCGGTGAGCCGGAGGCGCTGGCTCGTGTCCGTGCTCATGGTCTCCGAGGGCGTGGACATCCCGCGCCTGCGCGTGGGCGTGTACGCGACGGCCGCGCGGACCGAGCTCTTCTTCCGCCAGGTCGTGGGGCGCTTCGTCCGGCGCACCCCGGCGCCGCGTGCCCAGATGAGCCACCTGTTCCTGCCCGCCGACCCGACGCTCAAGCGGCTCGCCGTCGCGATCGAGGAGGAGCGCGACCACGCCCTGGCGCTCAAGGAGCCGGGCGAGGAGCGCGAGCCGGTGGAGCGCGGCGAGCCGGGCGAGGCGTTCGCCGCCCTGTCCTCCTCCGGGCGTCCCGACGAGCTCATCCTCTCGAGCACGGCGCCGGGGGAGAACCTGGCGCTGTTCGGGGACCCGAGTGCGGAGCCACCGGCGGTCGTGACGGTCGCGCTGCCTCCGGTCCCGGCGCCGCCCTCCTCCTTCGCCCGCCGCGAGCACCTCCGCGAGGAGCGGGCCGGGCTCGTCTCCCGCGTCGCCCGTCGCACGAAGGAGTCCCACCGCGCGATCAACGGCCGGCTCAACCGGGCGGTCGGCGCCCGCTCGGTTCAGGACGCCACCGAGGAGCAGCTCGCGAAGGCGAATCGCCTCCTCGCCCGCGAGCTCGCCCGCTGATGCGGTGTCTGAGGCATGACCTACCCTCGCGGTATGGCGGGTAGGGGAGAGAGCGCGGCGGTGATCGCGCTCCTGCGCGGTACCTCTGGCTCCTGGCGACAGGTCGTGGAGCGACTCGACGACGCGGGGTCTGCCCGTGCCCTGCTCGGCAGCACGCCCGAGCGGCTCTTCGAGACCGATCGGGCCGCCGATCTGGAGGCGATCGCCGACGAGATCGGGGCGTGGGAGCGCGAGGGGATGCGCCTCGTCACCGTGCTCGACGCCGACTACCCGGAGAACCTCCGTGGGGTCTACGACCGTCCGCCGTTCATCTTCGTCCGCGGGAGGCTCCTCGACAGGGACGCCGAGGGTGTCACCGTGGTCGGCACCCGCCAGGCGACTCCGGCCGGCCTGGAGCTCGCGCGTGCCGTGGTCGCCGAGCTCGTCGCCGCCGACTACACCGTGTACAGCGGTCTCGCCCTCGGCGTGGACGGGGCGGCGCACCTCGCCGCGCTCGAGCACGGAGGACGAACCGTTGCGCTCCTCGGGACGGGCCTGCGGCGCGCCCACCCGCCCGCGCACGCTGCTCTACAGAAGCGCATCGCGCGGGAGTGCGCGTTGGTCTCCCAGTTCTGGCCCGATGCACCGCCGACGAAGCGCTCATTCCCCATGCGTAACGCGGTGATGTCGGGCATGGCGCTGGGCACCGTCGTCATCGAGGCCTCGCAGACGAGCGGAGCCCGGATGCAAGCCCGGCTCGCCCTCGAGCACGGCCGGCCGGTACTCCTCCCCGCGGCTCTGGTCGAGCAGCACGAGTGGGCGGCGGACGACGCCGGGCGGCCGGGAACGCACGTCTTCGACGAGCCGACGGAGGTGCCGCGCATCGTGCGGTCGCTCACGGCGCTCGACGCTCCGCTCGTCGCCTGACCCGAACGCGCCCGGCCGATGCCGAGCAGTCACACTCCGTAGCTCGCGGCGCTACGACACGTGGACCCACGGGCGCGAGCGCCCAGAGCGCCGCCGGCTCGAGGGCTGCGGTTCTAAGGCGCTCGGGTGAGCAGGTGAACCCGGCTGATCACCGTCGTGAGCGTCGCCGCGCGAACCGAGCCTCGGCGGCGGACCAGCCGTTCCCGGCTCACCGCTCGCACCTGATAGGGCTGTGCGTAGGGCGGATTCAAGTGGTCGTCGCAACGCCTGATTGAGAGGGGTTGCGATGGGCAGGCCAGCTGGGTGGTCTTCCCCCGGTTTCGTGGACACCTGATGGCTGTGCCGACTGGCGCAGCGTGGAGGATGTCCCGCCGTGTCGAAGAGACCGCCGTATTCGTTGGAGTTCCGGGCCGAGGCGGTCCGGTTGTTG
>JAABUN010007265.1_pt1 | contig 12104 bp, 13 predicted proteins | sample 5559311 | NCBI WGS metagenome assembly JAABUN01 (sample SAMN10711877, study PRJNA513370) | rock metagenome | isolation source: Antarctica rocks | place: Antarctica: Victoria Land, Siegfried Peak sud | reverse complement strand
AAACCTGAGGCTACACAAGATAAGCTTCCGTCAACGAATCGCCGTAAGCCTTCTTTGGCTTATTATAAAGGTATGAAAAAAGGTTAGAATTTATTAGGTTTTTATGACAGTACCTATTGGCAATACTGATGTTGGCAGTAGCCCTTCTGTGTCCAACCATAGAGAGATAAAATTTAAAAGATACCACTTTGATTTTATCGGTCAGATTATAGGAATTACAGAGTGGGGATTTATTGATATTGGTGTTTTTGCTTCTCCTTCTTCTATAAGTGGCGAAGAAAAACAAAGGGTTAAAGACTGTCAATACACGGGTCATAAAATAAACAACATTGAATTATATGAGGGTGATATTATTAGAGAAGAAGTTGAAAGTGATGAGGGAGATGAAAGGTATTATTCAGTTGTTACATGGATTAAGGAATGGTCAATGTTTGCCTGTTTAATTGTCAAAAAAAATGACGGCATAAATGAGTATAAAAATTATTTACAAAATAGCGCTGATGGATTAGATGAAAGTATGTTTTGGACATTTCCTATCCAAAAAGAAAAGTTTGGTAAAAGAGCAATTGCAGGCAATGTCTATAAAAATCGCAAACTATTAAGCAGTGTCCAATAGGGTTACTGCCAACACGCGAATAACGGCATACTCAAATAAGTGCTTCTCTTGCATGGCTGGCTTCTTTTACAAAAGTTTCTGAGATGGAGAGGCGCGTTTCTAAAAACTGGATATATATCTGCCGTTTATTAAATACGCGTCTAATTTAGAACCTTTTATTTATTGAATGTTCTAAGTGGATTTCGATTCAAATACTATTTGTTCAACAAACAGATCTTATAGTACATGAAAATGAACGAGGCATAAACAAAAAAATAGTTGGTATAAAATTTTTATATCTGTAGAAAAAAATATATTTTATGGCAAAGTCTTCCCAAACAGTTGGAAAAAATGTAGGTGCTGGTGCAGCAAATTCATTATTGAAAGAGTTCTTCGTAGATGAGTTAAAAGACATTTATTATGCAGAAAAGCAAATTGCTAAAACGTTGCCTAAAATGAAAAAGGCTGCTACTTCGGAGGAGTTAAAGCAGGCTTTTGAAAGCCATCTTACCATGACGGAAGAACAAGTAACACGCTTAGAGCAGGTTTTTGATCTTTTAGGAGAAAAAGCAAAAGGTAAAACATGCGAGGCAATTGAGGGCATTATAAAAGAAGGAGAAGAAATTATTGCAGACACTGATTCAAAAACAGCCACAAGAGATGTGGGATTAATCTTCGCTGCGCAAAAAGTTGAACACTATGAGATTGCAACTTACGGTGGTTTAGCCCAGCTTGCACAAACATTAGGGCTTTCGCAGGTATCGCAACTTTTGCACACTACCCTCGAAGAGGAGAAACAAACCGATTTGCTGCTTACCAACATTGCTGAGAACCATGTAAACTATGAAGCTTCAGAAGAAAAAGCGTAAGTGCTTTATGCAGCTAACAAATAAAAAGAGTCATAAGAGCTTATGGCTCTTTTTATTTACCGCCTTACAATAAAAGTTGTAGAAGCTATTTGTAAATATTTCTACCCATAAACAGTCTTTAAAGTTTCATATTCAACACTTATATGAATGTAAATTTTAAGGCAGGGTACATTTCTCAAACTATTATTATGTGTCAGTTCAATATATCATTTTCAGGAGACGCGGAAAGCTTAATAAAAAGAGCCAAACAAGAACTTTCAAAAGCAGGCGGAGCTTTTAATGGAGACTCTGTGCAAGGAAACTTCCAGGTTAAAACTCCTTTGGGATCTATTGAAGGCAACTATAACATTGAAGGGCAGCAGATATTTATAACCATAACCGATAAGCCCTTCTTTATTTCGTGTGAGCGAATACAGAAAGAGTTAAGAGGGGTTATGAGTTAGTTACTATTCAGCCATTTCCCACTCGCCTAAACCCTGCCTTATAACTTCGTAAGGTTCCTGTGTGCAATCTATAATGGTTGAAGGTATCATTCCCCCGGAACCACCGTCAATTACAAGGTCCACCAGGCTTTTAAAATTTTCATATATCAACTCAGGGTCGGTATATTCTTCAACCATCTCTTCCGGCAGCGAAGCGCTTAATATAGGATGTCCCAATTGCTGAACAATATTATTTGCTATCCTGTTATCCGGAATGCGTAAGCCTATCGTACTCTTTTTAGTTTGCAATATTTTAGGCACTTCTTTACTGGCCTGTAGTATAAAAGTATAAGGCCCGGGCAGGTAATTTTTTATTAAACGATAAAGCGGAGTGGAAATACTTTTAGTGTATTTGCTAAGATCGCTAAGGTCGCAGCAAACAAAGCTTAACTGCGCCTTTTGGGGATCAACATTTTTTATGCGGCAAATTCTTTCAACTGCTTTACGCTCAAAAATATCACATCCTAATCCATAGATAGTATCGGTAGGATAAATAATTACGCCGCCATCAAGCAGGCATTCTACGATTGTTTTTATCTGGCGGGGCTGCGGATTTTGAGGATGTAAGCGAATGAGCATGCGTATTAAAATTTTGCAGTGAGAAGCACAAAAACAAAGCCAATGAAAATAGTGCTTATTGATTTCAGGCAAAGAAACAGTTTATTACTTTTTGCCTTATTGAGTCAAATCTTAGCATTATTAGTTCAGAAAAAAGTAAGGAATCGAAGGCAATAGAAATTGGAGCGACAAAAATTTTACTGAAAATCAACTACTTCTGAAAGTACCTGTAAAAATTATTATTTAAAAAGTTGTTTTTGTCCATTACATCCTCCTACCTTTGCACTCCTCTAAATAATTATATTAGAGCATTTAAAATTGGCGGGATAGCGCCAATGTCATTAAAACTTTAAATAATGAGCAAATTACATTTCACAACAAAACATGCGAACGAGGCTACCGTGCAACACAACTGGTACGTTGTTGACGGTACTAATCAAACCGTTGGTCGCATGTGTGCCAAGATCGCTGCTGTTCTTCGTGGTAAGAACAAGGCCTACTACACTCCCCACGTTGATTGCGGGGATTTCGTAATTGTAACCAATTGCGATAAAGTAAAATTTACAGGTAATAAAATGGATGAGAAAATTTACCTGAACTATTCCGGTTATCCAGGCGGGAAAAAAGAAGAAGTGGCTAAAGACCTTATAAGGCGCCGACCTGAAGTGATTGTTGAAAGAGCCGTAAAAGGGATGCTTCCTAAAAACCGCTTAGGCCGTAAGATGTACAAAAAATTATTTGTGTATGCCGGCAATAAACATCCGCATATTGCCCAACAACCTAAAGAATTAAAATTCAGCCCCCTCTAACTCCCCCGGTGGGGGAGGACAAGAGAAAAACTTAAATTTTGATAACAATAAAAAAATAAAGCCTGTTACCAAATCCCCCTCCTTTGGAGGGGTTAGGGGAGGCTGCTTATATTATGGAAAAACAAAAAAATGCCGTAGGTCGCCGTAAGGAAGCTGTAACAAGAGTTTTCTTAAGCAGAGGCGAAGGCAAAATAACTGTAAACGATAAAGATTATAAAGCTTATTTTCCACTAGTTTACCTGCAAAACCAGGTAGAGCAACCTTTTAAAACCATTGACTCTGCCGATAAGTTTGATGTAAAGATCAATGCAACAGGCGGTGGTTTAAAAGGACAGGCCGAAGCTGCAAAGCTGGGTATTGCCCGCGCTTTAATTGAAAACAATCCCGAATTGCGCCCTACCCTAAAAGCTGCCGGTTTACTTAAACGCGATCCAAGAAGCGTTGAACGTAAAAAACCAGGCCGTAAAAAAGCAAGAAGAAGCTTCCAGTTCAGTAAGCGTTAAAAAGCCCCCTCAATCCCCCGAAGGGGGAAGATTGGGAAAGTTCTTGAAAATTATTTTGAAACTAAAAAATACAGCTTCTAAATCCCTCCTTCGGAGGGTGGGGAGGCTTAATTATTATGGAAAATAACACTTCACTACAACAGCAGCTTCTGGAGGCCGGTGTGCACTTTGGTCACCTGAAGAAGAAGTGGAACCCGAAGATGTTGCCTTATATCTTCGCTGAAAAAAAAGGTATTCACATCATTGATCTTAATAAAACCGTAGAAGGTTTGCAGGAAGCTGCTTCAGCAATGAAGAGCATTGCCAAGAGCGGTAAAAAGATCATGTTTGTTGCTACAAAAAAACAAGCTAAAGAAATTGTAACCGAAGCTGCAAAAAAGGTAAACATGCCTTTTGTTACGGAACGTTGGTTGGGCGGTATGCTTACCAATTTCAACACTGTTCGTAAAAGTGTGAAGAAAATGCAGAGCATAGAAAAGATGCTCAACGATGGCAGCGCTGAAAGCCTTACAAAAAAAGAGCGTTTAACGCTAACCCGCGATAAAGAAAAGATGGAAAAAGTATTGGGTGGTATTGCCCAGTTGGGCCGTACCCCTGCGGCTTTGTTCCTTGTTGATATTGGTCACGAGCACATTGCTCTTGCCGAAGCAAAACGTCTCGGCATCACTACTTTTGGTATGGTAGATACCAACTGCGATCCTAACAAAGTTGACTTTGCAGTACCCGCCAACGATGATGCTACCAAAAGTGTAGCCATTGTTACCAATTACATAACTGCAGCTATTGCAGAAGGTTTGGCTGAAAGACAAGCTTCAAAAGATGACGAGGTTGAAGGCGATGTAGATAACGATGCAGAAAAAAGAGCTGCGCGTTTACAAGCCGAAGCTGAAGCCGAAGCAGCACGTGGCGGAAGAGGTCGTGGAAATGCAGGTCAGGGTGGACCGGGCGGACAACCAAAGCGTCGCGTTCCGGGAGGTGCAAGTCGTCGTCCTGCAGGTGGAGGCGGACCGAGGTAGACCCCCTAACCCCCTAAAGGGGAATAAGGAGAAGGATGTTTATGTACATTAGCACTTGTGCTACTTCAAACATCCATTTCATAGCCCGCCCATTTGTACTGCCGGTCATTATTTAAATGGTTTAAATATTGCCTTAACTCCCTTTAGGGTTGGGGCTACAATTCTTAAAAATAAAATTTCTCCCTTTAGGGTTAGCTTTAAGCCTCCCTTCAGGGAGGTTTGGAGGGTTTTCCTATGTCAACAGCAACAATTACTGCACAGGATATTAATAAATTACGCCAGGCAACCGGGGCAGGTATGATGGATTGCCGTAAAGCCTTAACTGAAACCAACGGCGATTTTGAAGCTGCTATTGACTGGCTTCGTAAGCAAGGCCAGAAAGTGGCTGCAAAGCGTAGCGACCGCGAAGCGAAAGAAGGCGTGGTTGTAGCAAGAACAACTTTCGATCATAAAACAGGCATTATTGTAACGATCAGTTGCGAAACTGATTTTGTTAGTAAAAACGCTGACTTCGTTGCTTTTGCTACCAGCATTGCCGATGCTGCAATCGGAAATAATGTAAAAAGCGCAGAAGAACTGAACGATGTAACGGTTAATGGTGCAAAGGTTTCGGATATGATAAATGATAAGCTGGCATCAATAGGCGAAAAAATTGGTGTAAGCCGTTTTGAAAGAATGGATGCTCCTTATGTGGCTTCTTATATTCATGGTGCAAACCGCATGGGCGTGCTGGTTGGCTTTAATAAAGAAGCCGGCGAGGCGGGCAAAGACATAGCTATGCAAATTGCAGCTATGAACCCTTTAGCGGTTGATGCACAAAGTGTATCGCCCGAAACTGTTGAAAGAGAAAGAGCAATCGTGACCGAACAAATTTCTGCCGATCCTAAAATGGCAGGCAAGCCTGCCGAAATGATCGCTAAAATTGCTGAGGGCAAACTAAATGCTTTCTTTAAAGAAAACACATTAGCTGCACAGCCTTTTGTAAAAGACAACGCTAAATCCGTTGCTGATTATTTAAAGAGTGCGGATAGTGAGTTGAAGGTTATTGAATTTAAGCGGGTAGCTTTAGGATAAGAAAATATAAACTGTTTAAGAAAGCTGTTCCGGGAGGGGCAGCTTTTTTTATGTCATCACTGTTGAGGATTAATGCATTCTATTTATTTGCCTGAGCATTCATACTTTTATTCGTAAATTCAAATAATCTTATCATCAAGGCAACCAATTTCATTTCAACTGCATTTATATCAATATAACTCATGCAATGATTACCGAGCAACTGCTGAAAGGCTGCAGACAACAAAGCAGGATAGCGCAAAAGCATCTGTTTGAAGAATATGCTGATGCCATGATGCTACTATGCAGGCGTTATGTAAAAAATGCAGAAACGGCAGAGGAGGTAATGCATAATGGTTTCCTCAATTTCTTTAAAAGCTTATCGCAGTTTACCTATGTGAACGAAGAGGCAACCCTTGGCTGGCTGAGAAAAATAATGGTAAATGAATGCCTGCAATTTCTAAGGCAAAAAAATTCGTTCCTACATATAGCAGAAGAAATTAACGAGGATGATGCGGTTGATAAAGAAGACATTATTAGCCGGCTAAGCGCCGTAGAAATCTTTAAATGGATAACCGAACTTCCTGTTGGTTACCGCACGGTTTTCAATTTGTATGTTTTAGAAGGAATGACCCATAAAGAGATTGCTGATTTGTTACAGATTTCAGAAGGCACATCTAAATCTCAGTTAAGCAAAGCAAGAAATATGATGCAGCAATTATTTACTAAAAACCACGGCTATGAAGGAAGAAAGATCAGATAAACTCATCCGCGAAAAAATAGACGAATTAGCCTTATCAAAAAACAATGGGTTTGATAAACAGGCGTCGTGGCAAAAGCTTGAGACAATGCTGCCCCCGAAACAAAATAATAAAGCATGGATGTATTATGTTGCTGCAGCTATTGTTTTAATAATATCCGCTTCCCTTCTTTTAAATAAACCGGTTGGAAATAATATAGTGGTTAATAAAGTGGAAGTTCCGAAACAAAAGGCGATTACCAAACACGATGTTGCAGTAAAAGATATTACACCCTGGGTTCATGTAAAAAAAGACATTAAAAAATCTGCGGCAAAGCTTAAAAAACAACCAGATAATAACATAGTTCAACTGCCTGTAGCTGAGGTAAAAGAGGCAGTTCAAAATGAGGATAATATTAATGAAGAATCTAAGATCGTAACAGCCTTAAACACCAATGCTTCAGCACCTGATAACAGGCAAAAACCAACAGCTAAAACGCTTATACCAAAACAAAAATTCAGAATAATACACATCAACGAAATGGAAGATAAGCCGGTTTCGACAGGGATTGCAAAACAAAGCCCTGCAATAAAAATAAAAGTTTCTTTTTTTAAACCGGCGTTGCCCCTCTTTATAAATCCTGATGAAATTCCTACATACGCTGCACCTCGCACAATAAAAAAAGGCGGCTTATTTGAAACTTCACTGAGCAACTAAAAGTTTACATATATGAACAAACCGATCATCACTATGATGCTTGCTGTTGCATGCATCCATGCAAGCGTTTATGCGCAGGATTTAGGCAACATTCCAAAAGAACCATCAGAGACACGTACGGAACAAATTTTTGGCTCAAAAGCAGGTTATCTCAACCATAAGTTTATCATTCATCTTACAAACGAAAACCGGGTAATAGTGCAATTAAACTCTATGAAAAATCTGCCTGCTGTTATCAATCTCGATTCCCTTTTTACAGATGTATTGAAAAACCTGGAGCCTTTAAAAGACTCTTTACAAAATGAACTTAACACTAAAAGAATAGATTATATAATTGATACCAATGGGAGCAAAAAGATCAGGATCATTAACTTTCCCGCTGCAGGAAGCGCTTATGCAGTAAAGGAAGGCGATATTGCCTTGCTTAAGGTAGAACAGGATACCCTAAGAGTGAAAGGTTTTATGAAAAGCTTGGCTAAGAGTTATGTATTCCCTTATAAATTGGTGCGCGAACAAAAGTATTGGGAAGTAACTTTTTTAGTGAATAACATTTTAGAAATAGCACCTTATTTAAACGGCACACTTACCAATACGATGAAGAAAATTTCTGACGAATATATATCCAAAACAAAATGGACAAGAGCAAAAGATAAAAATTTAAACTTCACTGCAAACTATTATCCCTACGATAAAGAAAAACCGGGAAAGTCAGTTTACACAGGTACCCGCCCTGCCATAACATTGATTTTAAGTTATAGATTAGGGTTAGAGACTGTTCGTAATACATTTGGAGGCTCTTTCTCAGAGGGTATTAGTGTAAACATAAAAAAGGGAAATACAGTTAAATTGTACACAGCTTATTGGGATGTATTGTTGTTACCCGATAGAGATAATATGGGTAAATGGCGTGCTAATGGATATGGGTTTATTACCTTACAATGGAGTTCAATAAATCCTAAACCCTTATTACCCGATAACAGGTATAATAAGCTTACTTACGAAAACACAACCTCTATTAGCTATTTAATAAGAGGTAATGGCAATTATTTTGACGAAAATACGTTCAAATTCGGCTTTCCAGGGGTACGGTATAAAATGTTGTACCTGTATCCCCAACTCATCTTTAATAAATACCCTTCCATAAGTTTTAAACTTACGTTGGGTTGGTAATTGAATAGTTATAGTATAGAAATACTTGCATAAATTTTACCGTTATTCTTAAAATACAGGCAATAATAAAAGATACTTATTATTTTACCAACCTCCTGCCAGCTCTGTTACATAATCACGTTTTACCTCGTTCTTCCCGTGGTATTATAATATTAAGTGTTTCCCGAGCCAACACTTTTGCATTTATAAGCATCAACATAATAGCCACTGATATTTTTGTTTCAATTTCAAAAGTGAGTATCTCAATTTTAGTAAACGTATAACTTTTATTTGTTGTGATCTATCTGCCGGGATCGTATATGAATAAACAATGCTAATTTTAAAAATTAAGATAAACTAATAGTTATGGTAAGGGGAATTGGAAAGGGTACAGTTCTTATTTTGCTCATGTCTTTTATATGGTTTATAAATGGATGTAAAAATGAGTACAAACAAAAAGAAAGTAAGGCAGAGCTGAAGGAACACGAAGAGGAACAGGATGATATGGATCAGATAATGAAGCAGGAGTTTTACATGGTTAAGGACCCTGCTTTAGGTTATGTTCCGACAGAGCGGCTGATACCAGCAAAAGCTTATATGAACCGGATATTTGCCACAAGCCGCACTGCCGAACTGCAATGGCAGGAAAGAGGCCCTAACCAGATTGCAGGCCGTACAAGAGCGCTGTTAATAGACAAAAGAGATGCAACAGGAAACACCATTTATGCAGGGGGCGTGGGAGGCGGTATATGGAAATGCATCAATTTTAAAACCGATCCTGCATGGACGCCGGTAAACGATAAATTGCCAAACCTTGCCGTTACCTGTCTTGCACAAGACCCCTCAAATACGAATGTGATGTATGCCGGTACAGGCGAAGGCTGGTTCAACTCCGATGCTATCAGAGGGAACGGAATTATAAAAACATCGGATGGCGGCGCTTCATGGAATTTTTTAACCTCTACAGATACCACAACTGCTAATTTTGATTATGTACAGGATATTGTTGTAACTGCCGGTGGTGTAATTTATGCAGCCACCCGCAGCTTTCGTTTTTGCAATGCAGGCGGGATTTTGAAGTCAACGAACGGGGGTACTTCATGGAGCCGGGTTATAGGTACCTTTCCTACTGGCGGCACAAATTGCAATCAGGCTTTTAATTTCAGAGGCGCCGATCTTGAAATTGCTTCTAACGGCGATCTGTATGCAACCACCGGTATTGGAAGTACAGACACTACTAACCAGGGGCGGATATTTAAATCTCCTGCAACCTTAGGAGCCACACAAGGCAATGCGGGAACATGGACCGATATAACCCCTGCCGGAAAATGGAAAAGAATAGAACTTGCTGTTGCTCCCAATAATCCAAACGTATTGTACGCGTTGTTAGAAATAAGCGCCGAAACTTCTGCCATTGGCGGCATTCGCCGGAGTGACGATGGAGGCGCTACCTGGGTAACTCTTCCACTGCCTACCTGGTGCGACCAGGGAACTACTTCTACAGACTTCACCCGAACACAGGCTTTTTTCAATCTTATAGCTGCGGTTGACCCAAATAACAGTTCCGTATGTTACATTGGGGGAGTGGATATTTTAAAAACAGTAGACAAAGGCGCGACGTGGACGCAGGTTACTCAATGGTCTTCAGGCTGTTCGGGCTTACCGCAAATTCATGCTGATATTCACAATATCTTATTCATTAACGGCTCAAGTAATGAAATTACAGCTTCTACCGACGGAGGTGTTTTTTACACTCCTAATGCCGGAACAAGCTGGGTTAATAAAAACAACGGCTATCGAATAACGCAATTCTATTCTGTAGATATTCATCCTATTCTTAACGATTATTTTTTAGCCGGCGCACAGGATAACGGAACACAAAAATTTATTTCTCCCGGTATAAATACTACGGTTTCCACGCCGCTTGGCGGCGATGGCGCTTTTGCGCACATAGATCAAACCGACGGGCAAATTCAGGTGTATGCCTTTAACGGAAATAATTACCGGTACTCCAGAAACGGGGGAGCAACTTTTACAACTGTAAGCGGGGGAAGCAGTTCCACCGGCCGCTTTATTAACCCAACCGATTACGATGATGTGAAAGATGTTTTATACACAGGCCACGACCCCGATAAATATGGATTGATTTTAGGGTTGCCCGGTACAGGAACGCCGACATTTAATGATGTTCCTTTAACTGCGTTATCCGGCCGGCAAGTTTCTGCAGTGAAAGTTGATCCTAATATTACCACTGGTGGCGTTGTATGGTTTGCAGGAAGTACAGCTAAAGACGTAACAACATCAGTGGTTCCGCTATTGGTAAAAGTATCAAATGCAAATACCTTAACACCTGCTGTAGATAAAATAGTCACCTTACCGTTAACAGCAGGATCGTATGTGTCAAGCATAGATGTTGAAGGCGTCAACTCAAATCACATGCTGCTTACTGCATCAAATTATGGAGTAGTTAGCGTTTGGGAAAGCACTAACGGCGGCACCACCTGGGCAAGTATAGAAGGAAACCTGCCCGATATACCTGTTCGCTGGGGTATTTTTGCTCCTGCTACTGCACAGCTTAACGGTGCTTCAGGCGGAAACGGAGGAATTATCCTGGCAACCGAATTAGGTGTATGGACAACTTCTCTTTCTTCGGGTGCAGCTACTGTTTGGATACCTAACAATACCGCTTTTGTAAATACCCGGGTAGATATGGTTAAATATCGCACAACAGATTTTCTGCTTGCTGCTGCTACGCATGGCAGAGGTTTGTTTACTACCATTATTCCGGGCACTACCACCACCCCGGTTAACCCCGGTGTAGGCGCAATTAGTTTCATACAATATGTTTCAGCTAACCGGCAGCAATTGTTTGTAAAAACCGGAAACATGACGGGGGTTACGACTATAACCATTAATATCTTTGACATGGCGGGAAGACTTGTTTATTCAAATAAAACAGGTTATGCTAATACTGTTATTCCGCTTTCAAATCTCGCCACCGGCATTTATGTAGTGAGAATTTACGGGGATAATAAAGAGGTATTTACAAGGAGGTTTTTTAAATAGAAGTATTTATAAAGTGAAGGGTGGTTATCTTTAAATCAATGATATTATTACATCCATTGACGGCAAAAAAGTGAGCATCAATAAGCAATGACTAAATATTTTCTTATATGTGCATCGAGAGATCATGTACTAAAAAGTATAGAAGGCGGTTTTGCGCAGGCGGGACACGGAAGAAAGGACTTTATGAGCAAACCTTCAAAGGGCGATTGGGTGGTTTATTATTCAGCAAAAGACGAGTTTGAAAAGGGTAAACCGTTACAAAAGTTTACTGCTATAGGTCAGATTATTGACGATGAGCCTTACCAACCAAATGCCCATTCTGAATTTAAGCCATACAGGCGTAATGTAACATTTAAGGAGAGGCGGGAAGCAGACATACGACCATTAATTGAACACCTTGATTTTATAAAAAACAAAAAACGCTGGGGTTTTTATTTAATTAGTGTCGGCAAGAAAACTACGTATCCTTTATCAGTAAAGGACTTCAGCAAAAATTTGTGATTGAATATTTGTTCACAGGTGTTGATAATGCTGGATTGTATGGTTT
>JAABUN010007264.1_pt1 | contig 12108 bp, 10 predicted proteins | sample 5559311 | NCBI WGS metagenome assembly JAABUN01 (sample SAMN10711877, study PRJNA513370) | rock metagenome | isolation source: Antarctica rocks | place: Antarctica: Victoria Land, Siegfried Peak sud | reverse complement strand
CGGGCGGATGATGACGCTACGGCAGAAAATCTCCGGCGGATTCCGCTCCGAAGCTGGTGCCGAAGACTTTGCCGTGATCCGCTCGCTCCTCTCGACCGCGAGAAAGCAAGGCTGGGACCTGCTCCAAACCCTGACCAGCGATCCCAAGCACCTGATTGCGAGCCTCCGGCTGGCCTGACTGTCGCTGCAGCACCTGGGTAGTAACAAAAAAACCCGTTAACGAACGGGAAACCTTGGATTCCGTACTATAGGGTCGGCAGCCGGAGGAACCCAGGGCCGTCCGGCACCTCGCAGAACCGCTCCTCGATGCTGGCCACCCGCGCCAGCATCGGGCCGCGCCGGCAGGCCGAGAGAAGCATTTCCACCGCCGGCTCGGCCCCAGCTACCACGGCCTCCACGGTGCCGTCGCGGCGGTTCCGCACCCAGCCGGCCAGGCCCAGCCGCACCGCCTCGCGCAGCAGCCAGTCGCGGTAGCCGACGCCCTGCACCCGACCCTCGACCCGCAAATGCCGCGCGCGCATCGACGCCCTCCGGCTGCCGCATTCAGGGCAGGATCGCCATGGACGCGCCTTGAAGCCCACCGAGGCAACCTAAGCAGACTTCGCTAGCCCACCCCACAGATACTGCCATGCCAACCCAGATTGCCTGAAGCCGCGTGCCCTACCGTCCGGGGGGCAACCAGAAGAACTCTGCTTAGCCCCAGGCAAGGATGCCCCGGAGCATGATCGCTTCAAGTTGAAGCGGCCATGCCCGGCGCAGCCACCCATCAGCGGAACGTCGCGGGGAAATGTCCTTGGCGATGGCAGTTGGGGGCGATGGTTGCTAGGGCAGGAACACCCCCTTGCCGCTGGTCTGCCGGTCGAACAGTTCGTAGGCCTCGACCGCCTGGTCGAGCTGCCATTCCTCGGTGAACAAACTGTCCACCGGGATGCCGCGGTCGATCACGAATTGGGCGCACTCCGCCTGGCCGACCGCCGAGAAAGTCCAACTGGCGATCAGCGTGAGCTGCTTCCGCAGCATGTCGGCGCTGACGTCGATGGTGACCTCGCCGCCCTCGCCGACGAAGCAGCAGGTGCCCCAGACCTTGGTGCTCCGCATGGCAGCAAGACGGGCCTCGGCGGCCGACGACGTGTCGAGCGTAAGGTCGGCGCCGAGGCCGTGCGTAAGATCCTTGATGGCCTGGACGGGATCGTTGGAGCCGGGGTCAATGGTCTCGGCGGCACCGAACTCGCGGGCCCGGGCCAGCCGTTCCCCGCTGATGTCGAGCGCGATCACCCGCGCGCCCATCGCCGCCGCCAACTGCGTCGCCGACAGCCCGACCGGGCCCTGGCCGAAGATCGCGATGGTGTCGTTGCCCGACAGGTTCATCCGCCGCAGCGCGCCATAGGCGGTGCCGGTGCCGCAGGAGATCGCGGCGCCGGCCACGAAGCTCAGCTCCTCCGGCAGCGGCACCAGCGTGTTGGCCGGCACCGCCATGTATTTGGCGTGGCCGCCATGGCTGTTGTTGCCGTAAACCTTGATCGCGGTGCGCTGGCACAATTGCTGCCAGCCGGTGCGGCAGTGGTTGCAGGTGGTGCAGCCCTGGTAGTGATGGACCATCACGCGCTCACCGACGCGCGCCTGCCGCGGGTCGACGCCGGGACCGACCGCGGCTACCACGCCGCAAGGTTCGTGCCCGGCGATGACCGGGCCGGAGGGGCCGGCGAAGCCGAGGCTCTGGCGGACCCCGCGGCCACGGCGGTACTGCTTCAGGTCGCTGCCGCACATGCCCGACGCTTTCATCTCCAGCACCACCTCGCCGAATTCCGGGGTTGGGTCCGGGAATTCCATCAGCTCGATCTGCCGGTCGCCGGTGAACACCACGCCACGCATTGCCTGCCTCCCCTTGTGTTGGGCGATGATAGGGCGGTTCCGCGGCGGCTGTACAGTCCCGAAGCTGGCGGCCCGGCACCTGGACGCGGCGCCCGCCGTTTCGCATGGTGGCGCCGCCCCGAGGTGACCCGCGCCATGCCCAACCCGCCGCCCCGCCGCCCGCGCCGCACCGGACCGGCGGCGAGCGCGCCCCCGCCCCAAGAACCGTCCGGGTGCCGGCCCGCCGTGTGCCACGCCCCTCCGCCGGAGGCCGCCCGGCGCACGGCAAGGCAGCCGCGCCGGACCGGCGGCTGACCGATGCGGCAGCGGAGGCCGTCACGCCGCCGCCGGCGCTTCCGTTGGCTGTGGCGCGCGCTGCTGGGGCTTGGCGGCCTGGCGGTGGCGGCGCTGGTGGGGGTTGGCGGGCTGCTGTGGTGGAGCCTTCCGGCGGCGGAGGGAACCCTGCGGCTGCCCGGCCTCGCCGCGCCGGTCGGAATCACGCTGGATGGCCACGGCATCCCGCGCATCGCCGCCGCCTCGGAGCGCGATGCCGCCATGGCGCTTGGCTGGCTGCACGCACGGGACCGCATGTTTCAGATGGAGATGATGCGGCGCGGCGCCGCCGGCCGGCTGGCGGAGGTCGGCGGCGCCGGCCTGCTGCGAAGCGACCGCTTCGTCCGCACCCTCGGCCTGGCGCGGCGGTCGACGGCCGATCTGGCCGCCCTGCCGGCCGATGTCAGGGACCAGTTGGAGGCCTATGCCGCGGGGGTGAACGCCTGGATCGCCGCCCGTGGCCGCTTCGCCGCCCCGGAATTCCTGGTGCTCGGCACGCCGGAGGACTGGCGTCCGGAGCATAGCCTGCTTTGGGGCAAGGTGATGGGGCTGTGGCTGTCCGGCAATTGGCGGCTGGAACTGGACCGGGCACGGCTGGTCGCGCTGCTGCCGCCGGAACGGTTTGCCGATCTGTGGCCCGCGGATACCAGCGCCGGCCGGCCGGGCGAGGTGCTGACGGGCAGCGGCGCGGCGGACGAAGCCGAATGGACCAGCGATGGGCGGCAAGGCCAAGCGCCGCTGCCCCCGGCAGCGTTGCGCCCTGGGAACACCGAGGCGGCGCCAGCCCAGGACCCGGCGCGGCTGGCCCGGCTGGCGGCGGCGCTGCCGCGCTTCCCGGAGGCGGGAACCCTGCCGGGCAGCGCCAGCAATGCCTGGGCGGTGGCGGGGGCGCGGTCGGCCTCGGGGGGGCCGCTGCTGGCGTCCGACCCGCATCTCGGCTTCCAGGCGCCGATCCTGTGGTACCTGGCGCGAATCGACCTGGCCGATGGCCGGATGCTGGCCGGCGCCACCAGCCCTGGCGTGCCCTACATGGTGATCGGCCGGAACGAGCGGCTGGCCTGGGGCTTCACCACCATCCATTCCGACACCCAGGACGTGTTCGTCGAACGGCTGGCCGGGCCGGATGCGTACGAGACGCCGGAGGGGCCGCGCCCCTTCACCCTCATTGAAGAGGTCATCCAGGTCCGCGGCGCCGCGCCGGTGACGCTGCGGGTGCGGGAGACGCGGCACGGCCCGGTGGTCTCCGACCTGGACGGCCCCGCCGCGGACACCACCGTCCTGGCGGTCGCCATGGCCAACCTGGCGCCGGCCGACACCGCCGCGGCCGGGCTGCACGCGCTGAACCGCGCCGGCTCGCTGGCCGAGGCGCGGGTTGCCGCGGCCCTGGTCACCAGCCCGTCGCAGAACCTGATGGTCGCCGACGCGGCCGGGCGGATCGGGCTGTTCCTCACCGGCCGCACGCCACTGCGGCGCTCCGGCGACGGAACCCTGCCGGCGCCCGGCTGGGACGGCAGCCACGACTGGACCGGCTGGGTCCCGTTCGACGACCTGCCGCACGTGGTGGACCCGCCGGGCGGCGCCCTGGCCAATGCCAACAACCGGGTGGCGCCGGCCGGTCACCCGGCCTTCCTCGGCCGCGACTGGTTCGCCGACTGGCGCTTCCGGCGGATCGGCGCGCTGCTGGGAACCGCGCCGCGGCACGATGCGGCCGGCTTCGCGGCGATGCAGCGCGACACCCTCTCGCCATTCGCCATCGAAGCGCTGGGGCCGGGGTCGCTACTGCGCGGCGCGGCGCGGCCGGCCGGCGCGGCCGGGGTGGCGTGGGACCTGCTGCTGGCCTGGGATGGCGACGTGGCGCCCGGCCTGCCGCAGCCGCTGATCTTCAACGCCTGGGTCCGCCAAGTCGGGCGGCTGGCGCTGGCGGAAAGCGGGGTGCCGGAGGGCGCCTGGACGGCGCAGTCGGAGTTCCTGCGCTTCGTGCTGGCGCCCGACGGGCGTGGCGCGGCCTGGTGCGGCGGCGGCTGCGCGGCGCTGGCGGTGCGAGCACTGGAGGCGGCCGTAGCGGCGCTGCAACCGGATTTCGGCGCCGACCCGGCCGGCTGGCGCTGGGGTGCCGCGCACGTGGCGCGGTTCGAGCATCCGCTGCTGCGCTTCGTGCCCGGCCTCGGCGCCCTGACCCGGTTGCGGGCGGCGACCGGCGGCGACGACTGGACCGTGTCGCGCGGCGGGCTGCAGGGAAGCGGCGCGGCGCCATGGGCGCATGTTCATGGCGCCGGGCTGCGGCTGGTGGTGGATTTGGCGGACCCGGACGCGACCCTGGCGGTGATCGCCACCGGGCAGTCCGGGCATCCGCTGTCGGCACGCTGGGGCGACCTGCTGCCGGCCTGGCGCGACGGTGGAATGGTGCGGCTCGGGCGGCAGCCCGACCGGGCCGGCGGAACCCTTTGGTTGACGCCGTGATGCCGCCGGGCCGTCGCCGCGACACCAGCCGCCGGGGCGGGGCGCGCCGCGGGATCGCGCGTGGCGGGCGGCACCGGAGGCGCCGCGGCACGGACCACGGCGTATTTTGCCCCGACCCGGTTGATTCCCGGCGCCGAGCCGCAAATACTGCCTGAGAAAATGCTCCACCGCCCCAACCGCCGTCCGCAGTTCTTCTACACCACCGCCCCCCTGCCCTGCCCGTATCTGGCAGGCAGGACGGAGCGGAAGATCGTGACCGAACTGACCGGTCCGGATGCCGAAGCGCTGCACGACCGGCTGTCGCGCGCCGGGTTCCGCCGCAGCCACAACATCGCCTATTCGCCGGTTTGCCACGGCTGCAACGCCTGCATCCCGATCCGCATCCTGGCCGGCGAGTTCGAGCCGAACCGGGCGCAGCGCAAGCTGTCGCGGATCAACGAGGACATCGCCGGCTTCGAGATGCCGGCCCGCGCCACCGCCAAGCAATACGCGCTGTTCCAGCGCTACCAGCAGCAGCGGCACGGCGAGGGCGACATGGCGGCGATGGGCTTCTACGACTTCCGCGCCATGGTCGAGGACACCCCGATCTCGACCGGCATGGTGGAGTTCCGCGATGGCAACGACCGGCTGGTCGGCGCCTGCCTGACCGACTGGCTCTCGGACGGGCTTTCGGCGGTGTATTCCTTCTTCGAGCCGGCCGAGGCGCGGCGCTCGCTCGGCACCTGGGCGATCCTGTGGCTGGTGGCGCGGGCGCGGGCGTTGGGGCTGCCCTTCGTCTACCTCGGCTACTGGGTGCCGGAGAGCCGCAAGATGTCCTACAAAAGCCGCTTCCGGCCGAGCGAGGTGCTGTCCGGCGGCACCTGGCGCGTGCTGGAGGAACCGGTGGCGGAACCGCGCAGCCTGGTGGCGGCCGTGCCGGAGACCGCCGGGTAGTCCGCACGCCGCCTCTGGCCGTCGTCGGTTGGTCGGGGGACGCTGCCACGGCAAAGGACGGCCAGCCCTCGCGCTTGACGGCGGCTGGCGGCGCCGGGACGATCCGGCCCGCCTTCGCCAGGAAGAATCGCGCCATGCAACGCCGCACTGTGATCCTAGCCAGCCTCGTTCTGCCCCTTGCCTTCGCCGGCCGCGGCCTCGCACACCCGCACGAGCAGCTTGCACACGAGCGCCAGGGGCAGGTCGAACAGCAAGTGATGGCGGCGCGGGCCCGCCTCCGCGATGCGGTGGCCGCGAAGGACGTGGCGGCGCTGCTGGCGCTCTACGCGCCGGGCTTCACCCACACCCATGGTTCGGGCCAGGTGGATGGGCGCGATGCGCGGATCGTCGCGCTGCTGGCGGGCGAGCCCACGGTGGAATTGGCGCCGGTCGACGAGCTGACCATCCGCATCCCGCACGCCGATACCGCGATCGTCAGCGGCCGCAGCCCGATCCTGAACGTTACGGAAGGCCGCAGCTACGATTTCCGCTGGGTGCAGGTCTATGTCCGGGCGGCGGGCGACTGGCAGTTGGCGGTGAGCCAGGCGACGCGGCTGGGGCCGACCGTCTGATACCGCCGCGCATTCCATCGAAGAAAACCCGGAAAGGCGTGAGGGCCGGCCCCCAGCCTTCCCATCTACCGCCCCGGTTCCGCCCCTGGTCGGGTGCCCGCCCCCGCCCTACCCTCCGAGCAAGGGAGAAGACCGATGCCTGACAGCGCCGCCAATCCGCAGCCACTCCAGGGGACCAGGCTGCCGCTGGCCGGCCTCCGCATACTCGACCTCACCCTGGCCCGCGCCGGGCCGACCTGCGTGCGGCACCTGGCGGATTGGGGCGCCGACGTCATTCGAGTGGAACCGCCCGGCGCCAGCGACGGCCTCGGCGGCAAGCGCGACGGCTTCGACAGTGTCAACCTGCACCGCAACAAGCGCGGCATCGCGCTCGACCTGAAGCACCCTGATGGCCACGCGGCCTTCCTGAAGCTGGCGGCGACCGCCGACGTGGTGGTCGAGAACATGCGGATGCAGGTGAAGCACCGCCTGAAGATCGCCTACGAGGACCTCGCGCCGGCGAATCCGCGGCTGATCTACGCCTCGATCTCCGGCTTCGGCCAGACCGGGCCTTACTCGAAGCGTGGCGGCGTCGACCAGATCGCCCAGGGGATGGGCGGGCTGATGACCATCACCGGCGAACCGGGCCGCGGCCCGATGCGGGTCGGCATCCCGATCAACGACCTGACCGCCGGCAACCTGCTGGCCTTCGGCATCATGCTGAAGCTGTACGACCGCGAGCGCACCGGTCAGGGCGGCTACGTCAACACCAGCCTGCTGGAAGCCCAGGTGTTCATGCTGGACTTCCAGGCCAGCCGTTACCTGATGGACAACGAGGTCGCCGGCCAGGCTGGCAACGATCACCCGGTGAACATCCCGATGGGCGTGTTCCCCACCGCCGACAAGCCGATCAACATCGCCGCCTCCTCCGCCAAGCTGTGGGAGAATTTCTGCCGCGCGGCGGGCCACGAGGAGTGGCTGGAGGTGCCGGAGTGGAAGACCGGCGGCGGCAGGTCGAAGGACCGCGCGCGGGTCAACGCCGTGGTCGCCGAGGTCACCCGGACGCAGCCCTCGGAATGGTGGATCGCCCGGCTGGAGGAGGCCGGCATCCCCTGCGGCCCGGTGAACGACATCGCCGAGGTCTTCGCCGACCCGCAGGTGCGGCACCTGGAGATGGCGATGCCGATGCACCACCGCAGCCGCGGCGACATCCACGTGGTCGCCAGCCCGCTGAACATCACGGGCATGGAGACCGGCGTCTACCGCGACGTGCCGGAACTTGGCGAGCATGGCGCCGAAATCCTGGCCGAGGCGGGGCTGTCGGAGGACGAGATCGGGCGCCTGCGGGCGTCGGGCGCGCTGGGCGGGGCATGAGCAGGATGGAATTCGCACAAGGGAAGATCCTCGCCAACGTCGCCGATGGCGTCGGGCGCGTGGTGTTCAACCAGCCCGAGAAGCGCAACGCCATGTCGGTCGACATGTGGGCCGGCATGGGCAGCGCGATGGACTTGTTCGCCGCGGACGCCGCGGTGCGTTGCGTCGTGCTGGAAGGCGCCGGCGACAAGGCCTTCGTCAGCGGCGCCGACATCAGCCAGTTCGAGCAGAACCGCGCCAATGCCGACGCCCAGCGCGACTACGACCGGCTGACCGGCGCCGGCCGCGCCAAGCTCGCTGCCTTCCGCAAGCCGGTGCTGGCGAAGATCAGGGGCTTCTGCATGGGCGGGGGCTTGGGCATCGCGATGTCGGCCGACCTCCGCATCGCCTCCGACGACAGCCAGTTCGGCATCCCGGCTGCGAAGCTCGGCATCGCCTACGGCTTCGACATGGTGCGCGCTCTGGTCGACCTGGTCGGCCCGGCCCATGCCCACATGATCCTGATGACCGGCGAACGCTTCGGCGCGGCGGAGGCGGAACGCATCGGCCTGGTCAACCGGGTGGTCCCGGTGGCGGCGCTGGAAGCGACGGTCGCGGGGCTTGCGGCCACCATGGCGGCGAACGCGCCGCTGCCGCTCACCACCAACAAGCAGACCGTGAAGGCCGTGCTGCAGGACCGGGCCGACCGCGACATGGACGCCTTCCGCGCGGCCATGGCCGACTGCTTCGACAGCGCCGACTACCGCGAGGGCCACCGCGCCTTCATGGAAAAACGCAAGCCGGCCTTTACCGGCGCTTGAGCCTGCCGGTCGCAGGGAAGTTCGGTGCGGCCGGGCAGCACTCCGCATAAAGTCCCGGCAGTCGTCGCATTTCCTTCAGGAAGTGCCACTTAAGGTCTCGCGTGCCTCGCTTCGCTATCGTCTGGGATGGATCAGAACAACAGTCCAGGGCGGCCACCGTGCGTAGAATGCATGGGGCCGACCCAGGGGACGCCGAAGGGCAAGGGCCGGGAATGGACGGGAACGTCGAGACCCCGATCGTCGTCGCGCCGCCGCAGGGCAGCGAGGACTGCGCCGGGGCACCCATATCGCGAATCGTGGCGGAGGTGGCTGCGCGCTTCCCCGGCGAGCGCATAACCCTCGGCGAAATGGCCGAGTGCTTCGGCGACCGCGCCTTCGGGCTGCTGATCCTGCTGCTGTGCCTGCCCTCGCTGCTGCCGGGCATGGCCTCGGTGTTCGGGGTGCCGATGCTGGTGCTCGGCATCCAGATGGGAATGGGGCGGCGGGTGCCGAAGCTGCCGCGCTTCCTCTCGAAGCAGAGCATCAAGCGGACCGACCTGCTGAAGCTGGCCGGCGCCTCCTCGAATTGGCTGCGGAAGATCGAGCAGTACGTGAAACCGCGGCCGGGCTTCTTCACCTCGCCGGCCGGCGACCGGCTGTTCGGCTGGCTGACCGCCTACGTGGCGATCATGCTGATCCTGCCCGGCCCCGGCACCAACGGCCCGCCGGCCTTCGGCAACATCATCATGGCGCTGGGGCTGGTGGAGCACGACAACCGGACCACCGCCTGGGGCGTCGCGCTGACGGTCGCCGGCTGCACCTTCGCCACCGGGGTGATTGGCGTGATCGTCTGGTTTGGCGTCAAGGCCCTGGGCTGGATGTTCTGAGGCTGACCCAGCCGAAGGCGTCCATCGCGCGCTTTTCAAGAAACCGACGGGCATGGGCGCTTTATTTTAAAAGGGACATGCTCTAGGATCCGTTCATGCGCCGGTGGCCCGAAAGGGCTGAAACGGGAACGCGCGAAGCCGGGTTCGAATGCCCGGCGGCTCCGCGGCTGCCCTCGCAACTGTAGGCGGCGAGCCTTTCCTCACGATGCCATTGCGGCCCGGCGGGCCGCGAGAAGGCGGGGAAAGGTGGTGATGCCGGGCCTCGCGCCCCGCGCCACCACACCGCGAGCCAGGAGACCGGCCGGCGCAGAGTTGTCTCACGCGTGCCGGGCGAGGTGCCCCGGCGCACGGAAGCAAGGCCAGGCGGCAACGCCGGGCCTCCGCATGTGGGAACGACGTCCACCGTTCCGTCCGAGGTTCCGGGCGGGGCACGTCGTCATGTCCGCACGGAGGAAACCGATGCGACTCACGCTGTTTGCCACGCTGGGCGGCCTTATCGCCCTGCGCCTGATTACGCCTGCCGCCGCCCAGCAGGCCATCCCCGACACCATCGTCACCGGCACCCGCGTGGCCACGCCGCTGGCGCGCGTGCCCGCCGCCATCACCGTGATCTCCCGCCAGGACATCGAGGAGCGCGGCTACCAGACCCTGGCCGAGGCGCTGGTCGCGGTGCCGGGCCTTCGGGTGGTGCAGACCGGCGGCCCGGGCCAGCAGGCCAGCGGGTTCCTCCGCGGCAGTTCCAGCCGCAACGTGCTGGTGCTGCTGGACGGCGTGCCGGTCAACGACCCCTCCGACCCCAACGGCGCCTTCAATTTCGGCAACGACCTGCTGTTCGACGTGGAGCGGATCGAGGTGCTGCGCGGCCCGGCCTCGGCGCTGTACGGCTCGGCGGCGATCGGCGGCGTCATCAACCTGGTGACCCGCCGCGCACCCCCCGACCGCGCATTCGTACCATACGGCGAACTCGCCGGCGGCAGCCAGCGCACGTTCCGCGCCGGGCTCGGCGCCACCGGCACCGTCGGCGCCTTCGACTACCTGCTCTCGGGTCAGTCGTTCAGCACGCAGGGCTTCAACGCCATCGCGCCGCGGCTGCCCAACATCGGCGAGCGCGACGGCTTCCGCAGCGCCGCCACCACCGCAAGGCTTGGCTGGACGCCGATCGAGGGCGCCCGCATCGAGGCCCTGCTGCGCTGGCGGCAGAGCAATTTCGGTCTGGACGACGTGCCGCGCGACGACCCGAACTACTCCGCCGAGGATCGCCGCTGGTACGGTCAGCTCCGCGGCGAGACCAAGCTGTTCGACGGCGCCTGGACCACCGGACTGCGGTTCTCCGCCACCGAGGACCGCCGCCGCTTCGTCAACCTGCCAAACCCCGGCAGCACCGCCACCGCCGACGACCTGTTCCGCGGCACCCGCACCACGTTCGACTGGAACAACGTCGTGCGGCTGCCCGCCTTCGGCGTGCTAAGCGACGGCGCGCTAGGCTTCGGCATCACCCATTCGGCCGAGGAGGTCAGCAGCGCCAGCGGCTCGCCCTTCTTCCGCACCACGGTCGATGCCGTGCAGCACAGCACCGGCGGCTACGGCACCCTGCAGTACCGCGTGCTCGACCGGCTCGACCTGACCGCCGGGCTGCGGCAGGACGCCACCACCGGCTTCACCGAGGCCACCACCTGGCGGGTCGGCGCGGTGCTGGCGGTGCCGGAGGTGGCGTCCCGCCTGCGGGTCGCGGCCGGCACCGGCTTCGCGGCGCCCTCGCTGTTCCAGCGCTTCGGCGTCATCGGCAGCGTCTTCCGCGGCAATCCCGACCTGCGCCCAGAACGCTCGACCGGCTGGGAGGTCGGCAGCGAGACCGACATCCCCGCGTTCGGCCGCACCGACTTCGCCACCGCCACCGCCACCTACTTCCACAGCCGGGTGCGCGACCTGATCAACTTCAACGGCGGCTTCAACACGCTGAGCAACGTGGACCGCGCCCGCATCGAGGGCGTGGAACTCGGCCTGACGCTCCGCCCGGCGCGCTGGCTGGAAACAACCGCCGCCTGGACCATCACCGGCGCCTTCGACGACACCACCGACCGCCGCCTGCCGCGCCGGCCGGAACACGTGGTGAGCGTAACCGCGCGCGTCATGCCGTTGCCGAAGGTGGTGATCGCGCCGACGCTGCTGTTCACCGGCCGCAGCCCGGAGGGCGCCTTCGCCAGCTACGACAACAGCGGGCGGGCGTTCAGCTATCCGCGCAGCAACCCGCCCGGAACCGTGGTGAACCTGACGGCGACCTGGCAGGCGTTGCCGCAGGCCGCGGTGTTCCTGGAAGGCCGCAACCTCGGCAACAGCCGCTACGAGCCGGCGAACGGCTTCGTCACGCCGGGCCGCAGCCTGCTGGTCGGCACGCGCTTCACGCTGTGACGGGCGTGCTGGCCTACCTCGGCGCGGCAATGGCGGAGATCGCCGGCTGCTTCGCCGTCTGGGCGTGGCTGCGGCAAGGCGCCTCCGTCTGGTGGCTGGTGCCGGGGATGGCCAGCCTGGCGGCCTTCGCCATGCTGCTGACGCTGGTGCAGACGGATGCGGCGGGCCGCGCCTTCGCCGCCTATGGCGGGGTCTACGTCGCGGCGTCGCTGGCGTGGCTGTGGGTGATCGAGGGACGGTCGCCCACCGCCTGGGACTTGGTCGGCGGGGCGGTTTGCCTGGTCGGCACCGGCATCATCCTGGCTGGTGTCGCGCGCGGCGGGTGAGGCAGGCTGGGGGAGTGAACTCCCCCAGCCTGCCTCCTTTTTCTGACAATTGAGTCGCTTGCAAAACTCTTGGTGGCTCCAGGTGTGTAGCCTCTGACGCCGGGGCGGCCTGCGACGGGGGCCGATAAGGATCGGCAAAATCGGTCCGATGCAGCGAATATCGACA
>JAABUN010007262.1_pt1 | contig 12110 bp, 11 predicted proteins | sample 5559311 | NCBI WGS metagenome assembly JAABUN01 (sample SAMN10711877, study PRJNA513370) | rock metagenome | isolation source: Antarctica rocks | place: Antarctica: Victoria Land, Siegfried Peak sud | reverse complement strand
GCGTCGCCCCGGACTCGCTCAACCACTTGCTGTTGCCGCAACTCGACCCGAAGGCCAAGGCCGAGGTCGTGGCAACGGGGATCGCCGCCAGCCCTGGCGCGGCGTCCGGCATCGTGTTGCTGTCGGCCGAAGCGGTGGTCGAGTACGCCGAGAAGCACCCGAACGACCCGATCCTGCTCGTCCGCAAGGAGACCAGCCCCGAGGACGTGGCCGGGATGCACCTCGCCAAGGGGATTCTCACTTCCACGGGTGGGAAGGCGTCGCACGCCGCGGTGGTCGCCCGCGGCTGGGGCAAGCCGTGCGTCGTCGGCTGCGAGGCGATGAAGATCGACGAGGCGAATCAAACGGTCACCATCGCCGGGCACAAGGTGAAGGCCGGCGATTATCTCACCATCAACGGCACGACCGGCGACGTGATGCTCGGCAAGGTGCCGACCGTCGCCCCGACCATGACCGGCGACTTCGCCACGCTCATGACCTGGGCGGACAAGAAGCGGACGCTCAAGATTCGGACCAACGCTGACACCCCCGCCGACGCCGCCAAGGCCCGGGAGTTCGGGGCGGAAGGCATCGGCCTCTGCCGGACCGAACACATGTTCTTCGGCGAGGACCGCATTACCGCCATGCGGCAGATGATCCTGGCCGCCGACCCCGAAGGGCGGAAGGCCGCGCTGGCCAAAATCGCGCCGTTCCAGAAGGCCGACTTCGTCGGCATCTTCGAGGCGATGGCCGGCTACCCGGTGACGATCCGCCTGCTCGACCCGCCGCTGCACGAGTTCCTGCCGCACGACGACAAGGGGCAGCAGCAGGTCGCGTCACAGATCGGCGTGACGGCTGCCGCGATCAAGCAGCGGGTCGAAGACTTGCACGAGTTCAACCCGATGATGGGCTTCCGCGGCTGCCGGCTGCCGATCGTCTTCCCCGAGATCGGCGACATGCAGGTCCGGGCCATCATCGAGGCCGCGATTGAAGTGAAGCAGAAGGGGAAGGAAGTCCTACCCGAGATCATGATCCCGCTCGTCGTCGGTGTCGAGGAACTCATCATCCTCAAAAAGCGGGCCATCGCCGTGGCCGACGAGTGTATGGCCCGGATGGGGACGAAGGTCGACTACCTGATCGGCACCATGATCGAAGTGCCCCGGGCCGCGCTTGTCGCCGACCAGATCGCCCAGGAAGCCGAGTTCTTCTCGTTCGGCACGAACGACCTGACGCAGATGACGTTCGGGTTTAGCCGCGACGACATCAAGGGGTTCATGCCGACGTACCTGCGGGACAAAATCCTCCCCATCGACCCGTTCCAGTCGCTCGACACGACGGGCGTGGGCCAGCTCATCACGATGGGCATCGAGAAGGGCCGCGCCGGGCGGAAGGCGAAGACCGGCGACCACCTGAAGGTCGGCATCTGCGGCGAACACGGCGGCGACCCGGACTCGGTCGCGTTCTGCCACGCTGCGGGCATGGACTACGTGTCGTGCAGCCCGTTCCGGGTGCCGATCGCCCGATTGGCCGCGGCCCAGGCCGCGGCCGGGGTGTCGGCCGGGCGGGATAAGTGACCAGCCTTAGCCCCGGCCGGGGGGTTCAGCGGAGGACGCCCGGGTGGGTCTCGACGCCGTCGAACTCGTGTTGGCCGTCGAGGACGAGTTTCGGATTGTCATACCCAACGGTGCCGCCTCCAAGTTCGTCCTCGTCGGCGACCTACACGCATTCGCGGTGCAGGCTCTCCGCGCCCGGGGCGAGCCGGCCGACCCGGCCGAGGTCTGGGGTCGGCTGAAGCGAGTATTTATGGCCAAGTTCGCCTTCCGCGAGGAGCAGGTAGTTCCCGAAGCCCACCTGGTTTATGATCTGGGTCTCGACTAACGCCCTACTCGGCGTCTATCCGCAACGGGTTTCACTCCCCCCGGGCCAGCCGATGTTCTCCCTCGCCGCCTACGATTTGACGGTGGCCGATGTCCGCCGCAACCCGTCGGTGGCCGCCCTCTACGAGGACGCCGTCCGGGCCGATGGGGCCAGGGTCGCCGACCTCGGGGCGCTCGTCGCGTACTCCGGCGATAAGACCGGTCGCAGCCCCAAGGACAAGCGGGTCGTCCGCCACCCCGATTCCGAAGCCGATGTCTGGTGGGGGCCGGTCAACATTCCCTTTGACCGCAACAGCTTCCTCATCAACCGCGAGCGGGCGCGCGACTACCTGAACACCCGCCCGCGGTTGTACGTCATCGACGGGTTCGCCGGCTGGGACCCCAAGTACCGGCTCAAGGTCCGGGTGGTGTGTTCCAGGCCGTACCACGCATTATTCATGCACGTCATGCTCATCCGGCCGACGCGGGACGAACTCGACACGTTCGGCACCCCCGACTTCGTCATCACCAACGCCGGCGAGTTCCCGGCCAACCGGCTGACGCCTGGGATGACTTCAAAGACGAGTATCGACCTGAGCTTCGAGGACCGCGAACTCGTCATCCTCGGGTCCGAATATGCCGGCGAAATGAAGAAGGGCGTGTTCACCATCATGAATTATCTCATGCCCAAACGGGGTGTCCTGAGCATGCACTGCTCGGCCACGGCCGACGCTGTTACGGGGCGCACGTCGGTGCTGTTCGGCCTGTCCGGGACGGGCAAGACGACGCTCTCGGCCGACCCCAACCGCCGGCTGATCGGCGACGACGAACACGGCTGGTCGGACCGCGGGATTTTCAACGTCGAGGGCGGCTGCTACGCCAAAACCATCGACCTGACGGCCGCGAGCGAGCCGGACATCTACAACGCGCTGCGGTACGGGTCGGTCCTCGAAAACGTGGTGCTGAACGCCGACAACACGGTCGACTACCACGACGCCAGCATCACCCAGAACACCCGCGGGGCGTACCCGATTGAGTCGGTGCCGAATGCGAGCATCCCCTGCGTCGGCGGCCACCCGCGCGACGTAATCCTGCTCACCTGCGATGCGTTCGGGGTGCTGGCCCCGGTGTCGAAGCTGACGCGCGAGCAGGCGATGTTCCACTTCGTCTGCGGGTACACGGCCAAGATTCCCGGGACCGAGGTCGGGGTCACCGAGCCGGCCGCGACGTTCAGCCCCTGCTTCGGCGGGCCGTTCCTGGTCTGGCACCCGTCGAAGTACGCCGACTTGTTGGCCGCCAAGCTCGCCGAACACGGGTCCGACGTGTGGCTGGTCAACACCGGGTGGGCCGGCGGGGCGTTCGGCGTCGGCCAGCGCATCAAGCTCGCCTACACCCGGGCCATCGTCGACGCGATTCACTCCGGCCACCTGAGTACTGCCCCGACGGCCGTCGATCCCGTCTTCGGCCTCGCCACCGTGACGGCCGTACCGGGGGTGCCACCCGAGCTGTTAATTCCCCGCAATACGTGGGCCGACCCGCTGGTATACGACGAGGCGGCCCGCCGGCTGGCCGACCTGTTCGCCAAGAACTACGCCCAGTTCCAGGCCGGCGGTACCCCCACCGGGGCGCTGGCCGGTTGAACCCCCCGGAGGTATCGATGGCCACCGTCAACGACGCGATTGTTTACAGCCTGGACATCAGCCGCAAGCTGTTCGACCGCTACCTGGCCGACCTCAAACCCGCCGACTTCGACCACCACGTCGCGCCCGGCACCAACTCGGCCGCCTGGATAGCCGGCCACCTGGTCCTGACCGACCGCCGTGCCCTCGGAGCACTCGGGGTGACCGACCTGCCGGCGCTCCCTGAGGGGTTCGACGCGCAGTTTCCGGTGACGCGGGTGGCCGCTCCGCCGGCGCAGGCCCACGTTACACCAGGGTCCGAACTAGTCGAATTGTTCCGGGCCAACCGCGCCCGGCTGATCGCCGCGGCGGCCGCCGCCCCGCCGGAGGTGTTGAATGCCCCGGCCGACAAGCCCGGCCCGGCCTTCCAGACCGTCGGCGAAATGGTCGAGTTCATGGGCATCCACACCGCATTGCACCTGGGGCAAGTGACGATCATCCGCCGCAGCTTGGGCTACCCGCCCGTGACGTGAGGGTTGTCTGCACCCACCCCGCGCCAGCCGTCAACGAGAGAAAACCGCTCGCGGAGCGAGCGGACCACGTTTCCGACCTTACGGCACCGGCGACTCCCGTGCCGTCACCACCAGTCGATTGCTCGGCTCTGCCCCGCCATCCGCCGGCGTCAGCCGAAATTGCAGCGTACCCACCACCCGGTCCACCCGATAGGCGACGACCAGCGTCCGCTCCTGGTACGCTTCGCCCTCGGCCGTGTCCGTCACCTCGCCGCCGGCGGTGGTTACCAGCTTCCGCACGTCCGACTTGACGCCCGCCAAGACCGCCGCCGCCTCGGCGACCGTCAGCACCACCGGCACCCCGTCCCGGCGGGCATTAAACGCTAGCGTCGAAGCTTCCTCGTAGTACGCATCGACGCCGTCGGCCTTGGCGTTGTCCGTCCGCGACGACGTGACCAGTTCGGCGTCGAACCCCAGCCCGCGTAATTTCATCTCGACACACGGCCAGGCGGCCACAGCGACGCCGGTGCGGACCGCCGACGGGATGCCCTCCGGCGCGGCCTTGGGACCGATGACGCAACCGGCGCCGAGTAGCAAGAAAGGGGCGATCAGGCGCATGTCGCCCGGATACCCGGCCCGCGCCCCCGTGTCCAGGCCGGGTCAGGTCGCGCCGTCGAGCAGGTGGCCGAGCTTGTCGCGCTTGGTCCGCAGGTAGCCGGCGTTGTGTTCCCCCGGCGGGATGACGACGGGCAATCGTTCGACAATTTTGAGTCCGTGGCCGTCGAGGCCGATGACCTTGCGCGGGTTGTTCGTCAGTAGGCGAATCTGCCGCACGCCGAGGTCGTGGAGGATTTGCGCCCCGATGCCGAAGTGGCGCAGGTCCGGGGCGAACCCGAGCCGGTGGTTGGCCTCGACCGTGTCGAGTCCCTCATCCTGCTGCAACTGGTACGCCTTCAATTTGTTCAACAGCCCGATGCCGCGCCCCTCCTGGCGCATATACACGACCACCCCCCGGCCGGCGTCGGCCACCTGGCGCATGGCGTAACTCAGTTGCGGGCCGCAGTCGCACTTCTGCGAGTGCAGCACGTCGCCGGTCAGGCACTCGGAGTGCATCCGCACCAGCACCGGCTCGTCCTGCAGCGGGACGGCCCCCGTGCCGGTCAGGCCGCCGATGCCGCCCATCGTCAGGGCCAGGTGCGGCTCCGGGTCGACTAGCGACGAAAACGCGATCAGGTCGAACGTGCCGAAGTCGGTCGGTAGCTTCAAGGACAGCTCGCGCTTGACGAGCCGTTCGGTCCGCCGCCGGTACTCGATCAGTTCGGCGATGCTGCACAGCTTCAAGTCGTGCGTCCGGCAGAATAGTCGCAGGTCCGGTAGCCGGGCCATGCTGCCGTCTTCGTTGAGGATTTCGCAGATGACGCCGACCTCGCGCAGGCCGGCCAGCCGGCACAGGTCGACGCTCCCCTCGGTGTGCCCAGCCCGGACCAGCACCCCGCCGGACCGGGCGATCAGGCCGTCGACGTGCCCCTTGTCCCGGACCAGGTCGAGCGGCGTACTCGCCGGGTCGGCGCATACCCGGATGGTCCGGGCGCGGTCAGCGGCCGATATCCCGGTCGTCACCCCGGCCGCGGCGTCGAAGTTGTGTGTGAACGGCGTGGCCGTCGGGTCGAGGCGGACGCCGGGCAACAGTTCCAGCCCGAGCCGGTTCGCATGAGCCGGCGCGAAGGTGACACAGAGCCGGCCGCAGGCCTGGCGGATCATGAAGTTGACGGCCGCCGGGGTGACGGCCTCGGCGGCCATGACGAGGTCGCCCTCGTTCTCGCGGTGTTCGTCGTCGACCAGGACGACCATCTTGCCGGCCCGGAGGTCGGCGACAGCGTCAGCGATCGGGCTGAGGGGCGGGGCGGCGTCGGGCATACCGGGTTCCCAGGAGCGGCCGGCACGGGGCGGCCGGTAGCACATGGTACGGGGCGGGGGCCGGTTCCGTGGCGAGCGGGGGTGTCAGCCCCCTGATTGCAGCCGCCGGGGCCACGCTAAAGTCGAGCTGGTGCAGGTCGGGGTGCCGTCCGCACGACTGACTGTCTTGTCGGTCATGCGTCAAGCCTCTCCGAGAATGTCCCCCGCCTACCCCCCCGGCATCCCGCCGCCCGCGGGCTGGGTTGGCTGCAACACGACCACCTGTTTCAAGTCTGATGAAAGCCGTGTCACCCGCCACGGTAGGTTGCGTACTTGCTCGACGACCTCGGGTGGCGGCGCGCTCGTCTTCGCGCCGCCGGCAGCCTTCAGCCGGGCCAGGTCGGCGAGGAGTGCCGCTTCGGCATCCGCCGGCAGCTTTAGCACGACCCGTGCCCGGGCCGTCGGCGGCTGCTGTCCACCGGTGCCCAGGACCATTTCGGCAGGCAGGTTGACCTCGACTGGGCCGGCCACCGTCGTCACCGGGTGGATGTCCGGGTTCCCCTTCAAGTTCGTCCCGGCGGCCAGCAGCCGGCCGGGCTGGGTCCAGACGTACCGAAACTTGTCGAGTTCCGCCCCCCCGGGTGGGGTGCCGTCCGGCTTGGCGAATACCCGCCGAGCCAAGTCGTCGTCGGCCGCCGCCGCCCCCGGCAGTAGGGCCGGGGACAGGGCCGCCGCCCCGACCAGCCCGGCCCGGCCGGGGGCCGACTCGGCCAGCCCGGCGAACGCTTTGAACCCCGACTGCCGCGTCTCCCCCGGCTTGACGTAGGTCAGGTACGCCAGGTACGACGAGTCCGGCACTCGCAGGATGCCGTACAGGTCAGCGGCGAACCCGGCGGCCGACTGCTCGACCATCGCCACCTGCCAGCCGTAGGGGGTCAGCGCCCGGTCAGTGATGTACGCCGGCTTCGGCGGCAGCACCCGCCACCGCCGCTGCTTGGCGTCGTCGTAGCCCGCCTGCATCGGCACCACCAGGGCGAACTCCCCCTCCGCGGACGTGGCGAAGGCCGTCAGCGTACAGTCGATCTGGGTCAGCCGCTGCTCCCACTTCTGGACGCCGCTCGGCGTGATGGTGACGCCCGCCGGCTGTCGCTGGCAGAGCCGGGCCAGGTCGGACGCCTGGAGGTTCAGGATGGCGTCTTGGTGCGCCCGCTCCATGCCGACGGCGTCATTCTCCCCGCCCGGGACGGCCTTACGCTGCTCGCCGGACAGGGTGTAGTAGGCGGCCGCGATCAGCTTCGGGTCGTGCGGGTTGGCCGGGTCGCTGGCCGTCAGCAGGCTCGCCCACTTGGCGAACTCGCGGCCGGCCTCGCGGCGGACGGCGAACTGGACGGCGAACAGGTATGCGAGGTAGCCCAGCCCGCCGACGAGGGCGATCGTCCGGGCCATGTCGGCGTACCGCTCCCCGGTCCGTGCCCCCTCGGAGGTGCGGACCTGCCGCCGGGCGACGAACGCCAGGACCAGCGCGAGTGGCGGGAAGAACAGCAGCCACGGCTCGATCAGCGACTTCTTGTCGGTGTACGCCAGCCCCCCGAGGACGACGAGCAGGGTGGCGAACAGTCCGGCGACCCCGAGGGCGGCAACGGCGGTCGCGGCGATCGGGGCGTAGGCCGGCCCGGCCGGCGGGAGGGTCGGCGGCAGGCGGCGGGCGGTGTCGGCCATCGGGCGAACTCGGGCGAGGGGGAAGGGTCACCGACGGTTACGCCACCCGCCCGCCGGCGGTTCGGGCCTGAAGTAGGGGACAGGGGATAGGGGGCAGGGGATGGGGAAGAACAGGAAGTAGAAGACGGCCAAACACACCGGATGGTAATGGGCTATCTTTCGACCTTCCGGTGCTTCCCTGTCCCCTACCCCCTATCCGCTGTCCCCTGATCGGATCAGTCGTCGTCGTCGGCGGCCGGGACCACCTTCGTCGGCGGCGGGGCAGGTTCGGGGGCCGTGCCGCCGCCGTAGTACGGGGCCGGCAGGTTCATGCTGATAGTCATGTTCTGGGTCTGCACCTCGCCGGTCGGGTCGAGGTAGATTTTGTCCTGCATGATCTCCATCAGGACGACGGCCATCTTGTCGGCCGACTTGAAGTCGACCAGCGGCTTCGCGCCCGTGTTGAGGGCGACCATCCGCTTCTGGATCAGGGTCGACAGCTTGAACCGCCCCCCGACCTTGTTGACGATTTCTTCTTCCTTCAGGTCGTCGAGCATCGCTAACTCCTCCCGCAACTGGAATTGGCAGCGGCACAGGGCCAAAAGCTCCCGGGCCGCGGCCGGTAGGCCGTCGTTTTCTAACACGCAATCGAACTCGCCGGCCCGCGCCATCTCCCGCTCGGCCGTGGCCAGCCGCCGGGCCACCCGCTCCGGCGTCTCGCTGCCGCGGGCGGTCAGCCGCTCGGCCAGTACGGCCGGCGACGGGGGCTTGAGGAACACCCGCACCGCCTGCCCGCCGTACACCTCGCGAATCGCCTGCGCCCCCTGCACGTCGATGACGAGCAGCACCCCGACGCCGGCCGCCCGGTGCGGCTCGACCTCCGAGCGGGGGGTACCGTAGTAATCGACCCCGTGAACAACCGCGTGTTCGAGCAATTCCCCGGCGGCGATCAGCCGCGCGAACTCCGCCCGCGTCCAGTAATGATAGTCAACCCCCGCCACTTCGCCCGGCCGGGGCGACCGGCTGGTGGCCGTCACCGCCCGCCTCAGCGGCACGTCGGCCAGCCGCAGTACCTCTGCCACGACGGTCGTCTTACCGACGCCGCTCGGTCCGGCGACCACGACCAACGGGGCAGGGCGGGCGGGCATGCGCTTCACCGGGGACCGGGGGTCACTCGACGTTTTGCACCAGTTCCCGCACCTGCTCGAGCGCCGCCTTCAGCTCGAACACCTGCCGCGACAACTCCACATCGCCCGCCTTCGACCCCAGCGTGTTGACCTCCCGGCCGATCTCCTGGGCCAGAAACTCGAGCCGCCGGCCGTCCCCGTCGCCGCCGGCCGCCTTCCCGGTACAAATCGCGCCGAACTGCTCGAAGTGGGCGGTCAGCCGGTGGACCTCCTCGGCCACGTCCGTCCGGTCGGCGAACAGGGCCACCTCGCGGATGACGGTCGACTCGTCGACCGTGACCCCCGCGTCGGCCACCGCCTGCTTGACCCGTTCGAGCAACCGCCCGCGGTAATCATGCATGACCCGCGGCAGGTGTTCCCGCACGGCCGCTAGCCGGGCCACCATGTCGGCGTGCAGGCCCATCAACTCGGCCGCCATCGCCGCCCCCTCGACCGCCCGGGTCGCGTCCACCCGTGCGAGCGCCTGCGTCAGCGCCGCCTCGACGGCCGGCCATTCGTCATCCTGCGGTGGCCCCGCCCGTCCCGCCTCGGCCATCACTCCCGGAAGCCCCAGTACCCCCGCCGCCAACCCCGGCAATAGGTACGGCTCGGCCACGTCGCGCAGTTGTTGCAGATACTCGGCAACGACGGCCGCGTTGAGCTGGTATGCCCCGGGCCGGGCCGGCCGGGCGACGCCCAGGTGGACTAGCACCGACCCCCGGCGCACCGTCCGGCGCACCACTTTCTCGACCTCGGCCTCCCGTTGCGGGTACGGGTCGGTGCCGCGGACGGTCACCTTCAGGTGCCGGTTGTTGACCGTCCGCACCTCGGCCGTCACCGCCACCCCGGCGGTACTCAGGGCGGCGTCGCCGAACCCGGTCATGCTGCGGAGCATGGGGCGTTAATGCCCGTCGGTGGTCGTGATCGCCGGCTTGTCCTGGCCGTTCTCCGCCCGGTCGGCCTGGGACACCTTGACGCCGATCATGATGATCAGAACCCAGATGCCGGCGAGGTACAGGGTGAACTTGGTGAACGCATCGCCGGCCCGCGAGCCGAACGGGCTGCTGCCGCCGACGCCGCCGAACGCCCCGGCCAAGCCGCCCCCTTTGCCCCGCTGGACGAGGACGACGAACATGAGCAGGAGGCTGAGGACGATCGTGAGGATGGTGAGCAGCATCGTCCCTGTCGAGGCGTCGGCGAATAGAGGCACAGCGGCTCCTCGGGTGGGCGGGCGGCGGGAATGAGCATTCTACCAACACTTGGACGGCCGGGAAGGGCGGGATCGCCGGGGTCAGCGGACCGCCAGGTTCGCCCGGTTCAGATGTCCCATGATCTAACACCGACTCGCGCTCCACATCGCGCCCGCCCAAGCAGTTACGCCGCGATCCGCTTCCCGGCCGTCCGGCCTGCCGTTTTGCCGCGATTGCCGACAGGGCCGCCTCTGGACAGCCCCGTTTCGATTGACCGCCGACAGGCACGTCCTAGTTAGCTTGGCCAGCCCCTCCTGCGCTTAGTCCCTACCCTTCTCTACATGAGGTTATGCTTGTGAATATCACGTCACCCCTGGCGCGGCGAAGCCGCCTGAGCCTCGAAACGCTGGACGGCCGGGACGTGCCGTCGGCCACCCTCGACCTCACGGCCGCCGGGTCCGCCGGCCAGGTGAATGGTGCCCAGTTCCGGCAGACCGACGCGCAGCCGACCGGCACCGGCCTGATCAATTCGTTCGTCCGCATCCAGGGGGCCGGCGTCGAGGCGGGGTACAACACCGACGCCCGGCCCCTGCAGTTCCAGGAGAAGGGCGGCCAGAAGTTCACCCGGTAGCTACGGCTGAGCGACGTGCCGGTGTCCGTCGTAGACGGCGTCGGCTACCGGCAGTTCCTGCTCGACATCAACCAGACCGCGGCGTCGCCGTTATTTGTCCCTCGACGAGTTGAAAATCTTCCTCGACGACCGGGGCGACCTGACCGGTTACGACACGGGCACCGGCCGGCTGGCCGGGCGGGACGCGGTTTACAACCTCGACGTGGCCGGTGACACCACCGTCATGATGAACTACGCCCTGAACCATGGCAGCGGGTCCGGCGACATGGCCGTGCTGATCCCGGACGCCCTGTTCGCGGCGGCCGCCGGCGACCCGTTCGTCTACCTGTACTCGTCGTTCGGCCGGACCGCCGGGGGGAATGCCGGCTTCGAGGAGTGGGCGGGCCTGCCGAAGAGCGACGTGTCGGCCCTCGCCAGCCTGGCCGGCCGGGTGTACTTCGACGCAAACGCCAACGGCCTGTCCGAGGCCACCGACGCCGGCCTGGCCGGTGTGTACGTCACCCTCACCGGTACCGACGACCTGGGCCGAGCGGTCTCCCTTACGGCGGTCACCGACGCCGCCGGCAACTACCGCTTCGCCGGCCTACGGCCCGGCACCTACACCCTGACGGAAACGCAGCCGCACGACTACGCCGACGGCGCGGACTCGGTCGGCAGCCTAGGCGGTGTATTGGGCAACGACACGTTCACGAACATCGTGCTGCGGGCCAACCAGAACGGCACGGGCTACGACTTCGGCGAACTGTTGATGGTCAATAACACGTAACGTGCCCGCTGGCGGAGAGCGCGAGATGGCCCTCGGTCGCTCCCGGGGTTCAAGCCGCAGCTACGATCGCCAGAAACCCGTCCGGCGTCAAGCTCGCCCCGCCGACCAGCGCCCCATCGATATCCGGCAGCCGCAACAGCGCTGCCGCGTTGTCCGCCTTGACCGACCCGCCGTATTGGATGAGCAACCCGGCCGCGACCGCCTCGCCGTGGCTCTTGGCGACGTGCCGTCGGATGTACGCGTGGGCGGCTTGGGCCTGGTCCGGGGTCGCCACCTTCCCGGTGCCGATCGCCCAGACCGGCTCGTAGGCGACCACGACGCGGGCCATTTCGGCCGCCGATAGCCCGCCGAGGCCGCGGGTCAATTGTGAGTCAAGGACGGCTTCAGTGCGGTCCGCCTCCCGCTCGGCCAACAATTCGCCGACGCAAAAGATCGCAGTCAGCCCGCCCGCGATGACTGCCTTCGCCTTCCGGGCTAGCACGTCGTCGGTCTCACCCAATCCGTGCCGCCGCTCGCTGTGGCCGACGATGACGTAATCGCACCCGGCGTCGGCGATCATGCCGACCGACGTTTCGCCGGTGAACGCGCCGTCCTTCTCGAAGTGGCAGTTCTGCGCCCCGACGGCCACCCCGGACCCGGTTACGGCTTCGACGACGGTCGTCAGCCACGGGAAGGGCGGGCAAACGGCCACTCGGATGTGCGCTCGGGCCGGCACCCCGGCGGCGACCGACAGGGCCAGCGACCGCGCCCCGGCCCTGTCGGTCGCCATCTTCCAGTTGCCTGCGATGAACTTCGAG
>JAABUN010007261.1_pt1 | contig 12111 bp, 10 predicted proteins | sample 5559311 | NCBI WGS metagenome assembly JAABUN01 (sample SAMN10711877, study PRJNA513370) | rock metagenome | isolation source: Antarctica rocks | place: Antarctica: Victoria Land, Siegfried Peak sud | reverse complement strand
ACGTTCGCGGCGAGCAGGCGCTGTAGTGGGGTCGCTGGTTGGTCGTAGATTCGGGTGCGTCGGCCGTGGCGGTCGGTGCCGTACCCGGTGGGTTTCTTGGTTGGGGTGAGGTAGTTAAACCGGTCGTTGACCAGGGGCCATAGCCGGTTCAACACGGTGCGTTCGGCGGTGGTGTCGTAGCGGTAGTAGAACCCGTATCTGCGCACCAAATGGTTGTTCTTAGACTCGATCGTGGCTTGGTCATTCTTCTTGTACGGCCTAGACCTGGTGAAGAAAATCCCTAAGTCCGCGGCCCAGGCGATAACAGTTTTGTTGCCGAACTCGGTGCCATTATCGAAGTCCAGCCCGGTCACCTCGAACGGGACTTTCTCGACGCCGGCCTTCAACGCGCCCAGGATGTGCACGTTGGCGTTGTTGCGCACGCTGGTGGTGAATACCCACCCGGTGTGCACATCGGTCAGGTTCAACGTGCGCGCGAACTCCCCCTTCAACGTGGCTCCGCAGTGCGCGACTGTGTCACCCTCGAAGAATCCCGGTTCGGCTTCGACCTCATCACCGGCCCGACGGATCTGGATCGAGGACCGCAACAAAGGTGACGGTTTCGTGGTGGACACGCCCCGGACCTGATCGGCGGCCTTAGCGCCGCGCAGGTAACGGTCGATCGAAGCCGCTGACATGGCCAACAGTTAGCCGCGCACCCCCGCGTCGTACCGGTCGGTTCCGATGGTGAGTTCACCGTGGTGCTCCTGCAGATCCAACTGCAGGCGCATGGACGCGGCGAGGTACTTTCCGCATTGGCCGCCCGTTGCCGCCCACACCCGTTGCAACACCTTCAACGCGTCGTAAGAGTACTTGCCTGAACGCGGCTTCCGCGACCGCTTCGCGACCGCCCGGCCCGACCCCGGCGATGCCAGAACTGCCGCGTTCAACCGGCGGCGGGCGTTGTCACGCGACCACCCCGTGACTTCCACGACCTGATCCAGCACCTGCCCTTTGTCCTTCTTCGAAGCCTTCGCATAATCCTTCGCGAACTTGCTCGTGACCTCAGCCCATCAACAACCCACTTTCCATACCCCCATTCGCTCACCGTTTCGCGGGCATTCCTACGTGAGGCACGGGCAGCATTTCGCAGGCACTTCTCGTGAGTCTCGTCGGACCCTTGACGGCCCATGCAATCCTTTGCTTGACTGCTGATCGCAAACGTTCGCGTCATTGCACCTCTCAGGGAGGAGAGACCCCGATGAGCGCATCCACGCAAGAGTTGTGGGTTGCTCCAGAGCGGCTCGAGGCAGATCTGCGCGCCCTTGCCGCCCTCGTCGAGACGGACCGACCGGGGTGGACTCGGACGGCGCTTGGGCCGGTGGGCCTCGCCGGTCAGGAGCTCGTGCGCGGGTGGATGGCCGACGCGGGTCTCGACGCCACGATCGACGGAGCGGGCAACGTGGTCGGTCGGCTCCGCGGGGCCGGTCAGGGCAACCGGGCGATCATGGTCGGTTCGCACACCGACACCGTCGTGGGTGGTGGCCGCTTCGACGGCATGGTCGGGGTGGTCGGGGCGCTCGAGGCGGTCCGCGCTCTGCGCGAGGCCGGCTGCGAGTTGCAGCACGACCTGGTCGTCGTCGACTTCTTCAACGAGGAACCCAACGAGTTCGGTCTCAGTTGCGTCGGCTCACGTGCAATGACCGGCGACCTCAGACGCGAGCACCTCGCCCTGCTCGACGACCACGGAACCACCCTCGGTGACGCCCTCGGCCGGGTGGGGCTTGACCCCGATGGGGTGTTGCGGGCCAGGGCCGACCTCTCACACGTCGACGCTTTCATTGAACTTCACATCGAGCAGGGGCCCTACCTCGAGCAGCACGGGAGCCAGATCGGGCTCGTCGAGGCCATCACTGGCATCGCCCGCTTCAGGGCCCTGTTCGGCGGCCGAGCCGACCATGCCGGGACGATGCCCATGGACGTGCGCCGTGACGCCGGGTGCGCCGCAGCCGGGACGGTCTTGGCCGTTGAACGCATCGCAGGGGAGGGTGTGCAGTCCAAGGGGACGAGCGGTCAGGTCACCTTTACGCCCACCGCGGTCAACGTCGTCACCGCAAGCGCGGAGTTCCGGGGTGAGTTCCGGGGACCCGAGGGGGCGTGGCTGCGATGGGCGCAGGAGCAGCTCAGCGCTGCGGCCACGCAGGAGGGAGAGCAGCGAGGCGTCGAGGTCGAGGTCGAATGGCTCCCGCTGCAGGAGCCGGCACCGATGGCCGGCTCGGTGACCTCCACTTTGGCCGGGGTGGTCGACGACCTCGGTCTGTCGTCGACGCGACTTTTCAGCGGCGCGGAGCACGATGCGGCGGTCATCGCCCGTCGTGTCCCGGCTGGGATGTTGTTCGTCCCTTCACGCGACGGGCGCAGCCACTGTCCCGAGGAGTGGACGGACCTGGCGGACGTCGCGGCCGGTGTGACCGCCCTCACCCATTCGCTCCTGGCGCTCGACGGAGAGTCCAGGTGACGCCATACCGCTCTTGGGTGGCGACCAGGAGGAGCTCGGGGCCACCGGTCCCGGAACCATCCACCTACCGGAAGGGAGTCTGACATGGGAGACCTTGCCAGTTATGCTAACTCACTGGTGCTCTGGGCCATTGCGCTCGGGGTTTTCGCTGTGATCATCCTCCAGTCGATCATCTACATGCGCGCGGCCGCCGAGGCCGGTCCTGACCTCGGCTTCACCCGCCAGGACCTGCGCGCATCCCTTCGATCCGGCGGTGTCGCCGCGATCGGTCCCTCGATGGCCGTGGTCATCGTCGCCATCGCTCTCCTCGCCCTGTTCGGCACTCCGGCCGTTCTCGTCCGGATCGGGTTGGTCGGGTCGGCAGCCACGGAGACGTCGTCGGCCAACCTGGCTGCGGGCACCATGGGTGCCGAGCTCGGTGGGTCGGGGTGGACGCCTGAGGTGTTCACGGTGGCGTTCTTCGCGATGGCGTTCTCCGGTGGCATGTGGATGGTCTCCGCACTGATTCTCACGCCACTGCTCAAGCGCGGTGACAGTCACCTACGCAAGGTCAACCCGGCGCTCATGGCCGTGGTGCCCTCCGCCGCATTGCTCGGCGCGTTCGCCTCCCTCGGGGTCGCCGAGTTGCCGAAGTCGAGCATCCACGTCATCACGGTGCTGGTCTCCGCGGCGATCATGGGCCTTTGCCTGGCGCTGGCGAAGGCCTTGCGTGCCGACTGGCTCAGAGAGTGGGGCCTAGGCTTTGCGATCCTCGGAGCGCTGGTCGTCGCCTACATGGTCCATAACGGCACTGGCCTCGGCCCGGTCTGACGAAACGGAGACGACCCATGTCTGCACAAACTCCTTCTGCACCCGGCACCGCGACGGCCGAGGCCGCCGCCTACGCTCGTTTCGACACCGTCACCTCGCGCTGGGGACGGATCACGATGCTCGCCTGTTTGATCCTGTCGCTCTCCGGTCCTCTCTACTTGGTCCTCGGCACTGATCTGGACGTGAGGTGGAGCGAGCTCTTGACCGGCTTCGCGGCTGTGGCGGCTGTCTTCGGCGTGATCTGGGTGGTCGAGGTCATCACCTACTACCCGGTGCTCGGACCGGCGGCCACCTACCAGGCTTTCATGATCGGCAACATCGCCAACAAGCTGCTTCCGTCGGCCATCGTGGCGCAGGCCACCATCGGGGCAAAGCCCGGCACTCGACGGGCCGAGCTGGCCGCCGTGATGGCGATCTGCGGCGCGGCTATCGTGCACATCCTGTCGCTGCTGATCTTCGTCGGATTCCTGGGCACGTGGCTCATCAGCATCATGCCCGAGTCGGTGACCGACGTCGCCCGCCTCTACATCTTCCCCGCCATTATCGGCGCGGTGATCGTCCAGCTGGCCATGTACGTCCGCTCGGTACGGATCCTACTCATTGCCCTCGGGGTGGCGGTGCTGGTCCAGGTCGTCCTCGTGCCGCAGCTCGGGACGACGTTCAAGAACTTCGCCACCGCCATCGTCGTGCTGCTGACCATGGTGTTCGCGTGGTTCCTGCGCGACCGCTCCGCCACGCACGACGACGCCCTGCCTACCGTCCATCCTCCTCAGGAGAGCTGATGACCACACTCGACAACCACCCCGAGCTCTGTGAGTCCCTGCACGAGCTCTACCTTCATCTGCACCAGCACCCCGAGCTGTCGATGCAGGAGCACGAGACCGCGGACCTCATCGAGCGCAGAATGGGTGAACTCGGCTACGACGTGCTCCGGTGCGGCGGCACCGGCGTCGTCGCGGTCCTGCACAACGGTGACGGTCCCACAGTCGGCTTCCGTGCCGACACCGACGCGCTACCCCTCAAGGAGGACACCGGGCTGGACTACGCCTCTGCTGCCCGCGGGACGTTGCCCGACGGTGCCGAAGTGCCGGTGATGCACGCCTGCGGCCACGACACCCACATCACCGCCGCGATCGGCGCGGCGACGTTGCTCGCCCAGGACAAGGACAGTTGGGCGGGGACCGTGGTCTTCCTGTTCCAGCCCGGCGAGGAGACTGCGGCGGGCGCGGCGACGATGCTCGCCGACGGTCTGTGGGACAAGACCCCGCACCCCGAGGTGATCTACGGCCAGCACGTCTGGCCTAGCCTCTCCGGCACCATTGACGTCGCCAGCGGTCCAGCGATGTCCTATTCCGACGCCTGGAAAGTTACTGTCAAGGGGCGCGGCGGCCACGGCTCCCAGCCGGAGAACACGATCGACCCGGTCCTGCTAGGCGCCCACATGGTGGTACGCATCCATAGCCTGATGAGTCGTGAGGTTCCCGCGCAGAAGGCAGCCGTCATCACTGTTGCGACCTTCCACGCCGGGCTGAAGGAAAACATCATCCCGCCGACGGCAGAGTTCACGGTCAACATGCGCAACCTCGACGAGGAGGTGCGCGAGCAACTGCTGTCGGCCCTGCGCAGGGTAATCCTTGGAGAGGCAATGGCAAGCGGTGCGCCGGAGCCTGAGATCGAAGAATTGTACACCTTCCCCCTGCTCGTCAACGATGTCGACGAGACCGAGCGGGTCGTGGCCGTCCTGCGTGGAGTCCTGGGCGAGGACAAGGTCATGGAGAAGCCGGCCGTCATGGGCAGCGAGGACTTCGGCGCGCTCCCGGACGCGATCGGCGTCCCGGGCGTGTACTGGTTCTTCGGCGGACATCCGCAGGAGGTCATGGACTCCGACGAGCCGCAGCCGACCAACCATTCGCCCTTCTTCGCCCCGGTTATGGAGCCCACGCTCAGCACCGGGACCGAGGCGGCCTATCAGGTGCTGATGGCCAAGCTTCGGAAGGACTGACACGCGTCCGGCACGGTCGCCCGCGCCGCGTCCCGCGCGAAAGCCTGGAGGGGACCCGAGTGGGCGCGGACCAGGCAACGCCGGTTGCTGCGGAGCCGAAGCCCCACAGGTCGATCGCGGCATAAGCGCGCCGTGCGTCACGCGTGCCGGGCGATCACGGGCACGCGTCCTGCACCGAGGCGGTCAGTACCTGGGTCACACACTCCGAGGGATGGCGCGCGTCGCTGGCTGGCTGGGACATGGGACACCGTGGCCGAGCAGGTCGTCGGGCGGTTCATTTCGTCGCGCAGACAGGCGGTCGCCCATATAGTGACGGAGTTCACACCTGTGTCGAAGGAGACATTTCCTGCGCTTCATCAAGCCTCTGGTCGGCCTGTCGGCCGCCGCCGTTCTCAAACTCACCATGGCCGTCCCCGGCCTCCGCCATCCCCTGCCCGACTGAGAGCCCGCCCGTGCCATCCGTCATCACGTTCGACCTTTTCAGCGCACTGACAGACTCCCGCACCGGCGGGGCCGCGGTCTTCGGCAACTGGGCGAGCCAGCGTTCCTGGCCACTCATGGGTCAGAAGGTTTACGACGTGTGGGATCGGCTGAACAAGCTGGCCCAAGCCCACACCGAGGGCTGGGTGCCCTACGCCGTGCTCGCCGCGCAGGCACTGGACCGTGCCTACGGCGAACTCGACCTCGACGGCGACGTCGGCAACGACGTCGCCGTGTTACTCGAGTCGCAGGAGACCTGGCCGCTGTGGCCCGACTCTGCCCGGGGACTCCGGCGGATCACCGCAGCCCGTCGCGTCGGGATCCTCTCGAACGTCGACAACGCGCTGGCCGCTCGGACGCGCGCCTTCGCATTTGTCGCGCCAGAGCTTGTGTTCACCTCCGAAAGGCTTGGAGTCTACAAGCCCGATCCGAGGATCTATGAACGCGCCCGCGACGCCTGCAGCGGCAATCTCGTCCACGTCGCGACGTCGGGGCGGGACGTGCGGGGGTCGCTGGAGGCGGGCATTGACGTGGTGCGCCTGCGGCGTATCGGTCACCGGCTCGATCCGGACGGACCGACACCAACGTGCGAGGTGGGCAATCTCGATGAGCTCGCCGACCTGCTGGCCTGCTGAGGGTTACCAGTAGGCGTCGCCGCCGAGTTGCACAGCCAAGCCGATCAACGTGCGCAACAGACGAGCGGAGAACGCTAACGCGTCCATGCTGTTGGCCAGCATCATGGACGCCCACCGCTTGGCGGACATAGTGGCCAAGGTGCAACGGATGCCGTACCTCAGCTGGCTACCTCGGTTCGGTTCAGTGGTTGCCTAGGGCTGTGACCTGCCGGTTGAGGCGTGAGGGTGGTCACTAAGAACCCTGGGGTAAGCCCGCGCGCCAACAGGTAGGCCCGGTCCATCAGCTCACCGGAGCTGGGCGGGTAGATGCTGGGGCGTCGCCGGCTCACGTGATGTCCCGAAGGGTGTCGATGAGCAGCCCCACCACCGAGGTGATCCCCGCAGGAAAGTGGTGGACCGGCTCTGTGCGGGTCAGCTCCTTGGCTCCCCGCACCGGTTCCACGCACCCGTGACTGGCGTGGGAGGGGTCTTCCACGGGACCGCTCGCCGCGAGCCGCTGCTGGTGGACGCCCGCGCGGCCAACGACATGATCAGAGCCGCCTTCGACGACGAGGACCGCTGGTCCCCACCGAACGACCACTTGGCCGTCTCACCCAGAGACGTCCTCCACAAAAGGGCGATTCCACTTCCAGATGGGATGCGCGGCCGCGTGGAGGACTCTGGCCGCTGGGCGGCCGCCGCGTCCCGAGGGGCGCTGCGCGCCACCCTGGCCGTCAGCGACCAGAAGCGAGAAGGAATGAGCGTCCCCGCCAGCTGGACCCATCACGCCACGTCCGAGAACAAGCTGTCCGCCAGTCAGGAGCAGGAACAGCGCCGTCCGGCAGCCGATCTGGGGAAGCTGATCGACCTGACAGTCCCAGGTGACTTTGTGCCGTTCACGATCATGGCTCGTGGTCCTCACTCGATGGTTGTCTCGGCAACACCCATCTCAGCAGGGCCACGAGCCCCCTTGCGTCAATGCCCGACCACGCTCAACTGCGAACAGCCCTCATGGCTAGCGTCGACTGCCTCCTTGGCAATGAGATTCGCCTGGCGCTTTACCAGCAGACCACCATCACGCACTGAGCGCTTCAGACCCCGGGTTCGACGCACCCAGGTCGTACGTGGCCGAGTCAGCTTCCGCTGGCGGATGCGTCGCCTAGGAGGGCTCGCGCGCGGGTCCCGTTCGGACCCTCCGACGAGCCCGTGGTCAAGGCTGCCCTGGCGCACCTGACTGGGTATGACCGGGCCGCCACCAGGTTGACCGAGACCACCATCCCCGCGCTATGGCACGCCCTGGACAACCGCACCAAGCCCCTGATGGGCCAGTGCCTACACCAGCGAGACCCAGCGCGTCGCTGCCTTTCCTGCCTTCATGCACACCTGCAATCATCACCGCGGCCACACCGCGCTCGGAGGCAAATCACCAGCCGACCGCGTACCCAACTTCTGTGGGCAGGACACCTAGACCAACTCCCGCTACTAGGCAGATCCGGGCGATCACGAGGGTAGCCCTTTCTGGGCGGGAGGACGCACTCGCTCGTCGGCTGGAGTGACTCACTGTCGGCGGCAAGTGAGTATTGGTTTGGAGGGCGCTGAGTGGCGTGGCGGTCAGGGCGGCAGGTCGGGGTGCTCCTGCAGATGTGGGTCGGCCGCGTCCTCGCGGATTTGCATCGGCGTCAGGAAGCTTGCCTGCTGATCCGCTCTTTTAACGCTCCCTCGAGAAGCGTCACGAGCGCCTCGAGCTGTACGTCGGAGGAGTCGGAGATTTTCTGGTCGGCCCCGTCGAGCGCTCGAGCGGCCAGTCCTGCCTTACTGTCGATGAGCTCGGCGATCCTCGTGTCGAGGGTCTGGGCGGCGATGATTCGCCACGCAGTGACCGGCTCGTCCTGCCCTATACGGTGGACGCGGTCGATGGCCTGGGTTTGCTCGGCGTGGGTCCATGACAGTTCCGCGAGCACCAGGTTCGAGGCGACCTGCAGGTTGATGCCGACGCCGGCCGCGGTCAAGGAGCACACGACGACGGCGACGTCTGGGTCGTTGGTGAACGCGTCGATGTGCTTCTGCCGGACCGATGCCGTCTGGTCGCCGCGGATGGAGGCGTACCGGATGCCCCGCTTGGCCAAGGTCGCCTCGGCGGTGTCCATGACATCGATGTGCTTGGCGAAGAAGACGACCTTACCGGCGCTGCGGGCGAGCTGCGCGGCGTAGTCGGCCGCGAGGCCAGCCTTCGCCTGGCCGATGCGCCGCATCATCGTGAACACGTTCTCCTCCGACTTCTTCGTCGCCTTGTTCACCCGCTCCCACGCGGCCACCTGGCGCACGAGGACGTGGTCGACGTCCGCCACGACGCCGCCGGCGGGCCGCGCCTCCAGCGCCCGCTCATAGCGCGCGAGGAGGCGATGGGCGAGGCTCTGCTCGGCGGCCCGCAGGGACCGCCCGGCCTCGTCGTCGATCTCGACGGGGACGTCGGCCACGCGGCGGGCGGGCAGGTCGGCGGCCACGTCCACCTTGCGTCGTCGCACGATGCCGCGGTCGATGACGGCCGCGCGAGCGGCGGCGGAGAAGCCACGGTCGACCGGTGTCAGACCGATCTCCTCCAGCGCCCCCATCAACTCACCTACCGGCTTGGTCTCGTCGACCCAGCCGAGGAACTGCCAGATCGCCGTGAAGTCCTCGATGTCGTTGATCAGCGGTGTGCCGGTCAGGGCCATGAGCAGCGGATGGGCGGTCCGCGTGCGGATGTGCTCGGAGAGCTGCAGGACGTTGCGGGACCGCTGCGACTTCGGGTTCTTGATGTAGTGCGCCTCGTCGACCACCATCCCGCGCAGACCCAGTTCCCCGAGCCAGCCCACGTGCCGGTCGAGCACCTCGTAGTTGACGATGATGATGTCCGCGAAGCCGTCGATCGTCTCGCCGTCGCCGTGGACCACCGTCGCGGGGTGGTTGGGCGTCCACAGGGTGGCCTCGCGTGCCCAGTTCACCTTCACCACGTTCGGCACGACGACGAGCAACGGGTAGGCGTCCGCCGCTTGCGCGGCGAGCAGCGCCTGTGCCGTCTTGCCCAGGCCGGGTTCGTCGGCGAGCAGGAACGTCCGGTGTCCTGCGGCCGCGGCAGCGACCAACCTGCCCTGGTGCGGCATGAGTTCCAGCCCACCGGGCCCCCGGGTGGTGACCGGTTCCGGCAGGTCCGTGCACGACGACGCGCCGCCGTCCTCGAAGGACTTCAGCAGCGGCTCGATGAGTTCCCAGCCGAGGAGGCGACGGGGCTTGACGGTGAGCTGAGCGGCGGCGGAGTAGTCGGGTTCGAGGAAGGGGTTGGCGAGGCGGCGAGACACCACCGACCGGGGCACCACCTGGCGCTGCTCGGCCGCCGTGGGCTCGGGCGGTTCGGCGGGCTCATGCGGTACCTCGATGCCGGCCGCCTCGAGGAGCTCGCGGCGCAGCGACCGCGCGTGGTCGCAGATGGTGGCGTCGTCGGCGAGCAGCCCAAGCAGGGAGGTGTCGCGGGCGGCCGTCGTCGCGAGGATGGTGGCGATACCGTCGAGGCGCTTCAGCTCCTCGGCGCGCCGGGTCACCGACTGCGCCTCGTCCGCCTTCACGCGGGCCCGTTCCTCGCGCATGAGGAGCCCCACCACCTGGAACTTGGTCCGGATCGACGGCAGCACGCGACCACGCTGGACCTCGGACTGCACCTCGCGGACGGTCCTGGCGAGCACGGGGACAATGCCGTCGTTGTCTTGGCGGGGTCGCCGTCGGGTGCGCGCGCGTGCGCCGTTCTGACGCTGGGCTCCTCGAGCCACGGACTCCTCCTCGAAGCGTTCGGTCATTCGTGTGCGCCGGGACCGCGCCGCGCCGCACCCGCGCAGGGGCGATGGACGTCCGAGCAGCCTCAATCTGGAGACGTCCCGGGGCGCGAACTGGTCCAGCGGATCTCGACAAGATCGACGCGTCGGACACGTGCAGCGCGATAACAGCACCAGGGTACCGCGTGCCGCGCCCTTGTCAGCCCTCAGGAAAGCGTTACCGGCGCTCCAGCCGCCGTAACGACACTGTCGTTCTGGCTCGACGCGCTCGAGCGGATTGTGACCCCGGGCAAGACACCAACCACAGGTCACCGTTCTCCGGTTGGATCCGACACAACTGAACATCCTGCCGGCATGCGCCAAGCCCGCGATCGCAAGGAGGTCAGCCCCGAACTCGGTGACGAACCGGGATCCCTACCTGGCCATCGACAGACGAGCGTAGCCGTCCTCAGCGCGGCAGATCCGGCAACAGCGGGGAGCCGGCAGGCGGCGGTTTGACGCAGGGCGGGGGTCGCGGATCTGCGCGGCATGCATCGCGCACGGGGCGAAGCCGTTTGGTCGGGTGACACTTGTCGGCGCCAACTTACTCCGTGGAGGAGATTGTGCTTTGGCGCCAACTCTTAACGGCCGCTATCGACCCTGTCGATAGTTTTTGCGGGTTCAGACGCCGGCGACGTATGCGGTGAGGAAGTGGACGCCGTGTCTGTCCAGGTTGCCCCGTGCTCGGTCGTAGTGCTCGGTGGTTCGTGGGTCGGCGTGTCGGGCGAGGATCTGCGCGTCGCGCAGTGGGACCCCGGCGTCGAGGGCGTTGGTGATCGCGGCGTGCCGCAGTGAGTGCGGGCTGATGTGCCGTGGGATACGGGCCGCTTTAGCGATCCGGGCGACCATACGGTAGACGTCGCGTCGATCAACTGGCTTGCCCGATAGTGGTCGCAGCACCAACGGTCCAGAGGTTCGCTCGCCACGGCAGGCTTCCATGACGCGGAGCACCGGGACAGTAAGCGGCATGGTGGCGGGTTTGTTGCCTTTCCCGACCAGGTGAAGCACCCGGTGTCCGCGAAGAGTGTCGGTGTAGTCCTCGATCAGCACTGCTGCGGCCTCCGAGGCGCGCAGGGCGTTGATACCGAGAAGGTAAGCCAGTGCCCCGTGGTGCACGGTGAGGGTCTGAGCGACCTGCAGAAATCTGATCAGCTCCAGTCGATCCAGCCCCTGTGTTCGGGACTCGTCACGGTGGACTTTCGGCAGCCGTGCGTAGACCGCTGGGTCAGATGTGATGAGGCCATCGATGTGAGCGAACCGAAAGTAGCCGCGGATGGCGTGCATCATGGTGACGACCGAGGAGTCCATCAGCCCGCGATCGCCGAGCTGGCGGATGTACAACTCGACGTGGGCTCGCTGGATCTCGATCAGGGGGTCCAGCCCAGCGCTATCGCACCACGCGAACCACTGTCTGAGCTGGTAGGCATAGAGGCTGTGAGTCAGCCCGGAGTAGCGGGCCAGGTAAGACACCGCTGCTTGTTGGGCGTGTGACATCGTTGCTGGTTGGAAGGGTAGAAGGATCGTGGAACTGGACATGGTGGTCACCTCATGCGGCGACACGAACGATGACCATGACCCCACCCGCCGCTAACACGGCCAGGAAACCGGACCACATCGACGCTAAACCCATTCCGCTTATCGAGACCGCGTCCGCAGGCGGCGGAATGATTCACCTTGCGGATCGAGGCATGGCGCGCACGCTACTCGGATCGGCAAGAATGGCTCGAGTCCGGTGTCTAGTTGTTCTGTCCACTGAGGTTGGGTACGCGGTCGGCTGGTGATTTACCTCCGAGCGCGGTGTGGCCGCGGTGATGATTGTAGGTATGTAGGAAGGCGGGGAAGGCAGCGACGCGCTGGGTCTCG
>JAABUN010007260.1_pt1 | contig 12115 bp, 10 predicted proteins | sample 5559311 | NCBI WGS metagenome assembly JAABUN01 (sample SAMN10711877, study PRJNA513370) | rock metagenome | isolation source: Antarctica rocks | place: Antarctica: Victoria Land, Siegfried Peak sud | reverse complement strand
TGATCGCCGGCGCGTGGGCGGGGGTCTGCCAGTCGCGGCTCATGAGCTCGGCCCAGCGGTGGAGCTCGGGGATCGTCTGGCAGATCAGCTTGAAGCAGACGGTGATCGGCATCGCCAGGACCAGGCCCACCAGGCCCCACAAGAATCCCCAGAAGAGGCAGGTGACCAGGACCGTCGTCCCGTTCAGGTCGAGCGAACGGCCCATGATGTAGGGGGTCACCACGTAGCCCTCCAGGCCGACCACGGCCAAGTACGCCGCCGCCACGAGCAGCGCATCGCCGACCCCCCCCGTCTGGCCGAGCGTCAGCAGGGTCGGCAGGCCGCCGCCCAGTACCTGGCCGACATAGGGGACGAAATTCGTCACCCCCGCGAACATCCCCAGCGCGAAAGGGAACTTCACGTCGAGCCCCCAGAGCACCAGCCCCATGACCACGCCCAGGCCCAGGTTGATCAACGTCCGGGCCACCAGGTACGCGCGGACTTGCCGGGTCACGTCGGCCAGGGCGCGGCTCGCCGCCTGCACGTCGCCGGGGGTCGCGGCGAAGAAGCGGATCACCTTGGGGGTCAGCATCTCGCTCTCGGCGAGCAGGAAGAGGACGAGGACCAGGATGATCAGCCCCCATCCCACCCAGGTCATCAGGTCGGAGAATCCGTAGCTCAACGTGTCGATCACCAGCGCGCGGTTGGCGTCGCCGACCTGGTCGATCGTCCCCGGCTCGGGGAGGACCCCGCGCAGGTACGGCTGGGCGCGGATCACCTGGGTGACCCGGTTGCTGACCTGCCCCGCCAGCCGCTCGATCTCGATGGGGAGCGTGTGGGCCGCCTGCACCAGGCTCTCGGCCGTCAGGCTCGCCGCGTAGAGCCCGATCATGACCGTCAGGAGGAAGAGCACGACCGCCGAGCCGGTCGGGCCGATCGGGAGGACCCGACGCAGGAGCTTCGTGACGGGGGCCAGCAGGCACGCGAGCAGCAACGCCAGCGCGATCGAGACGATGAACGCCTTCAGGAAATAGAGCGCCGCGATGACCGCCAGGGTCGCCAGTACGACCAAGGCGGTGCCGGCGTAACTCGGACTGCGCTCCACTCCCCGCCTCCTCCCCGCCCGTCGTCCGTCGCGCGATCGAACCTCGTCGAGAGGATCCATCATCGACCGAGACCCGGAAATTCTCAAGGGCGCGCGCGGACGCGATCGACCGCCTCTCCGATCCGTGCCGGATCGGCGAACCTCCGCAAGAGGCCGCGCAAGGTCGCCTCGGCACCATCGGGGACGCCCGGGACGGCTCCAGGCGCGATGCCGAGGGCCGGCACGACGCCGTGCCAGCCCAGTCGGACCGGCCATTTCATCACCTCGGCCGTGCGGTTGAACCGCTCCTGGACCCGGAGCGCCCAGACCACTCCCCAATGGTCGCGGAACCAGATCCAGGTCGCTTCCAGCCCCGATCCCCCCTGCGGTACCACCACGCGCCTCGAGCGCCATCGGGCCGTCCAGATCGCGACCGCCAGGGTCCAGGGGACCGCCGACCAGGCGAGACTCCGTGTCGCCCGCGTCCACCAATCCCGCGTCAAGGCCACGTACTCGAGCGTAAAACCGAGCGCCAGCCATGCCGCCGCGGCTCCATACCGCGTTGGAATGTAGTTCGTCACCCCGGCGGTGACCAGTAGCACGTAGAATAACGTCCAGGGCGAACCCAGTCGTAACCGCGCCAGCCCCCCGGCTCCCCGGGCCATGCCGGGCGCTTCCAGCCAGGGAATCAGGAAGACGAGGACCAGTAGCGCCATCAAGAGCGCCCAGGCCCCTCCCCCCGGCGTCCGCGCATTCAAGACGGAGATCAGCCCCGCCAGGGTCGCCAGCACCGACAGGTACGCCCAGTATCCCGCGACCACTCGCCCCGAGGACGGCGGATCGTCCCAGGCACCAATCTGCGCCGCGATCCCCAGGCCCACCGCCAGGATCACCCAGAAGACCGCCCCGCGCAATGCCGTCCCCCTCGCGGCGCGCCAAGCCTCCCACAACGGCCAGGCGGTCGTCACCAGCGCGAGCGCGACCCACAACGGGGCCCACCCCGGCGCCATCGCCACCGCACCGCCGCCGCAGGCCAGCAGCGCCATCATCCCGTACCGAGCACGGCGCTCTCCGACCGGACCCATCACACCGCCCTTCGGCTCTTCACTCTGGGAACTTTAGACTAAATAGATAAGAAAAGTTGATCCTCTTCAGCGTGCGCGCTATGATGGGATTGGAGGCCCGACCGCCCTGGAGTGGGGAGTCGCCGGGGAATTTCAGGAGATTGGACCATGATTTCGAGCACGTTGGGAGGGGTGATCGTCCTGGCACAGGCGATCTTGGGGATGCATGGGCATGGCGCCCCGAGGCCCGGCTGCTGCGATGTCTGCGGGGTCCGGCAAGCGGCGGTCCTCAACGAGATCACGCGGCTGCAGACGTGTCCCAACTGGCGGAAGCGCGACGACGCGGCGCACGCGCTTCGCAAGGTGGACTGGCGCTGCCACCCCGAGGTGGTGGATGCCCTGGCGTACTCCCTCTTGCGCGACTGCGAGGAGGAGGTGCGGGAGGAGGCGGCGGAGACGCTGGCCAAGCTGGCGCCCTGCACCCCGGTGGCCCACCAGGCGCTGACGCGGGCGGCCAATTGCGACCCCGACCATGCGACCCGGAAGTGGGCCCGCAGGGCATTGAAGGCGATGTCGGGGCGCTGTGAAGCCCCCTGCCAGGTCTGCGGGCCGTCGCCCGCCGGATACGCCGTATCGCCCCAGGTCGCCGCTCCCTCGGAGTTCCCCGGACCCCTGCTGGCGCCCGGCGAGATCCTCGTGCCGCAATCCGGCCAGGAGGTCTTTCCCGCGCCGCCGATGGATTCGACCCTCGTCCCTCCCGCCGACGATCCCGGATTGGCCCCCGTCCCGGAAGCCCCCGAGGACGTCCGGCTGCTCAGGCCGGCGGTATTCACGCGGAGGAGCCGCCCGAACTTCGCGCCGTTCTTGCTCGGTCCTCCGCCGAGATCGGCGACGGGTCGCTGACAGACGCTCCGGATTGCCCATGGGAAACACCGGCGGATTCCGACGCGCAGGGACGCCCGTCCCACTCTTGGGGAGAGATTTTCCGATTCCAAGAGTGGGGCGGGCGTCTCTGCCCGCCAGCGGATAGCGTGGCAAGTTGGCGTCACCCAAGAGCGTTCGACTCGTCCGACCCGGGCGCGTCGGCGGGCCCGGTCAACTTCAGCGTTGCAAGGCCCCGCGAGAGATGGCCCCGGGGTCGCTCGCGATCTTGTCGGCGAACTTCCGGAATGAGACCAGGATGGGCCTGAAGCCGGCCATCACCTCGTTGGCCGTGACGGACAGCCGGTTGATATTGTCGTACAGCTCGGCGCGGGTCACGAGCTTCTGGAGGCTGCCGTTGGTGTTGAGCCGACCACGGCCATCGGAGAGCGTGCGGGTCAGGAGACCGACGTCGGCCGTGATCCGATTCATCCGCAGGATCGTCTGACCGAAGTTGGTCGTCGGCGGGAAGTCCGTCGGCGCGCCCATGTCCTTCATGAGCGGCGCGAGGTCGGCCAGCCCGGCGTCGAGCCGCGCCGAGGCGTCGGAGAACCGTTCGACGCCGGTCTTGAGCTCGGCCTGCATCTGCGGGCTGAACGTGTCGTTGAGCTTCCTGGACGTCTCGCGGAGGTTCACGAGCGTCGGGTGGAACTCGACTTCATTGGCCTTGATGAAGCGATCGACTCCCTCGGCGGCCGCGGCCATGTTCTTGCCCGTGGTCTGCCAGGTGTCGAGGAACTCGTCGATGTTCTCGGCGCTCTTGGTCATCTTGGCGATGCCGGTCGCGGCCAGCTCGATCGATTTCAGGGTGTTGCCCGCCTTCTCGAACGCCACGGTCGCGGCGGCGAGCGCCTTGGAGGGATCGGGCGTCACCGCCCCCTCGATGATCGGCGCATTGGCCGGGCTGGTCCCCGTCTTCAGGTCCCCCGGGCCTTCCCCGGGCAGGATGTCGATCGCGATGTCGCCGATCAGCGACCGCGAGAGCCGCGGGACCGATCCCGCCTTCAGCTTGAATTTCCGCTCGAGCGAGAGGGTCACGAGCACGCCGTCGGGCTGCTTCTCGCGGGCGTCGAAGTCGATCGCCGCGACCTCGCCGATGCGGATGCCGCTCTTGCGCACCGGGACCCCCTCGCTGACGCCGGGGGCATCCTGGTAGCGGACCTTGATGAAGACGTGGTCGCGGAACAACGACGGAGACTCGCCGAACCAGACGATCATCATGGCCAGGACGAGGCCCGCCACGATGACGAACATGCCGATCCGAAACTGCATGACGCGTTCGTTCATGACCATCCTCGCTGGGCCGGTGGGGCCCGTGGGCCTGGCGATCCGCCCGTCGCGACGGGGCGAGCCGCCTCGGAGGGCACGGCCATCGGGCCGATGTCCTCGTCAATCGTGGGAGTTTTCGCGCCGACCGGCCAGCTCGCGGAGCCGTTCCCCGGCCTCGCCGCGGACGAACTGCCCGACGCGGGGGTCGGGGCAGTCTTCGAGCCCCTCGGGGGGCCCGTCGTAGAGGATCTGCGACGCGTCGGGGTCGAGCCGCGCCAGCGGATAGAGCATGATCACGCGGTCGGCGACCTTGACGACCGTCTTCATGTCGTGGGTCACCACCACGCCGGTCGTCTTCTTGGTGCGTCGGGTCTGCAGGATCAGCTCGTTGATGACGTCGCTCATGATCGGGTCCAGCCCGGTGGTCGGCTCGTCGTAGAGCATGACCTCGGGATCGAGCGCCAGGGCGCGCGCCAGGCCGACCCGCTTGCGCTGGCCCCCCGAGAGCTCGGCGGGTTTCTTGTGCTCGAGGCCGTCGGGCAGGCCGACCTCGGCGAGCCGCTCGGTGACGACCTGTGCGAGCGTCTGGGGATCGTAGAGACCGTGTTCGCGGGGCCCAAACGCGACATTGTCGAAGATGGTCATGCTGTCGAAGAGCGCGGCCATCTGGAAGAGGAAACCGAACCGGAGCCGCACCCGGTTCAGCTCGTGCTCGCCGAGCGCGTTGAGGTCGCGGCCGTCGAAGCGGACGACGCCCCGGGTCGGCCGCAGCAGCGCGATCATCAGCTTCAGGAGCACCGTCTTGCCGCAACCGCTCTCGCCGATGACGCAGACCGTCTCGCCGCGCTTGATCCGGATGTTCATGTCGCGCAGCACTGTATGCTGCCGGAACCGCATGGAGAGGTCCAGCAACTCGACGACCGGGCCGCCGCCCGCCGGCGCCCCCGCGCTCACAAGAGCCCCGACGCGTTGGGCCAGATGGTCTGGTAGACGTTATTCCAGGCGAGCCCGATGACGAAGTCGAGGACCAGGATGGCGATGAACGAATAGACGAAGGCCTCGGTCGCGGCCCGCCCCACCCCCTCGGCCCCGGCACGAGAATGGAAGCCGCGGTGGCAACTGATCAACGCGATCGCCGCGCCGAAGAAGAAGCTCTTGAAGACCCCGGCGAAGAGGTCGAGTCCCCCCACGTACTCGCGCGAATGCTGCCAGTACGCGAACGAATCGACCTCGAGCAACTGGGTGGTGACCACCGCGCCGCCGATGACCCCCATGAAATCCGCCATCAAGGTCAGCAGCGGGATCAGCAAGAAGCACGCGAGGAAGCGGGGGACGACCAGGTAATGGATCGGGTTGGTCCCGAGCGCCGAGAGTGCATCGATCTGCTCGGTAACGCGCATCGTGCCCAGCTCGGCCGACATCGCCGACCCGACGCGACCGGCGAGCATCGTCGCCGCCAGGACGGGGCCCAGCTCCTTGACCAGCGAGATGTTGATGACCGACCCCAGCCGGCTGGCCAGCCCCATCATCTCGAACTGGCTGTACGCCTGCACGGCCAGGACCATGCCAATGAACGTGCCGGTGATCGCGACCACGGGCACGCTCGAGACCCCGATCTCGTAGAAACTCGGGACCAGGACGGACCACCGCGGCCGCTTGCGGAAGAGCCAGGAGAAGGTCAGGCCCGAGAACTGGGCGATCCCGCCGATATCGGCCACGAAGTCGAACATCTGCTCGCCCAGTCGATGGACGGGCGTCGTGCCGGCGATCGGCGCGGTTGCGGGCGTACTCGCGGGGGCTGCGACGGGGGCAACGGCCATCCGTGGGGCGCTCCTGTGTCCATCGGACCGTGCCAAGCGGACGATTGACGACACAGAGGGAGGGGAGGGAAGCTCGAACGTGTTGGGCGATCCCCATCCATGGTCGTCCCCTCCATTCTCGGCCTTTTTCCCGAAATTGACAAGGCCGACTGTCCCGCCGACCAGGGCCGTGTCGTTCCCAGAGAAGTTCCTCTCCCGGGGGAAAAAAGTCCCCTTCTCCCCCCGAGAGAGGGTGCCCGGAGGGCGGGTGAGGGCCCCCGCTCCGACAACAAGCCCCCTCACCCCTCGACCCGATTCCCTCTTGGCTTCGTAGATCCGCAAGGATTCCCCTCGCCCCGATGGGCAAGGGGATCCGCGGCGCGAGCGGCCGAGGTCAGGCGAGGTCGCCCGGATCTCAGCGATCCTTACGACTGCCCTTCTGGGACGCGGGTGCCGCTTGCTTGGCGGAGGTGTCGGGGCCCCCGATCGGGCGGATCACCGTGACGACCGAGGCGGGATTCTGGGCGGTCACGTGGCGGAATTCCACCTCGACGAAGAGGCCGGGCCTGAGGTCACCTGCCCCGAAGTGGGGTCCGTTCCCCGACGATTTCGACTTCCCGGCCCGCGACTTCGATTTGGACGAGCCAGACGCCGAGTCGTCTTCCTCGCGAGCCCCCTCCGGGGTCGAGGCTCCCTTGCTCGTCTCATCGGTCGGCGAGCGGAACCGCGTCTCGACGCGGGTATCGGGGCCGACGTCGACCAGGACGGTGGTATCGGCCGAGACGGGCTGCCCCTTGGTCGCGATCGAGTTGTCGCCTTCCTCGGCGTCCTTCTTGGCCGACTTCGTGGGGTCTTCCGTCGCCTGATCGCGGGCCCAGTCGCGCCAGACGGCCGCGGTGTTGATCGTCAGCCGGACGGAGCGGGGGGCCTGACGACCTTTCTTGGCCTCATCGGTGATCGTCGAGCCGGGGGTCGCCCCCTTGGTGACGGGCTCCGCCTTGATGATGACGCCGGAAGCGCGCTCGGCCGACGCGGAGCCCTTCGGCGAGCTCGATTTCGCCTTGCCTTTGCCCTCCTGGGCCAGGCCGTGGCCCGACGCCGCGACCAGCGTCGCCGTGGCCAGACTGAGGACCGTCCTTCGACCGAGAGGAAGATTCATCGTCGCCGCTCCTTACCGGGTTCGGATCTCGGGAGGCTCGGGACGGCGTCCCGGATGGCCCCCGCCTTCGATCCTTCCGGGAGCAATTCCGAGGCCGATTTCGGCGCGAGGCGATCACCCCGCACCTCCCACGCCTCCCAGACTTGAGCCGAATCCGGATGACCGGCGCGGAGCCAGAGCGTGGCGCGGTCCAGGAGCCGGGCCCTTTCCCCCCTTTCGGCCCTCAGAGCCTCGCGCAACAGGACGGCCAGTTCGCGGTTGGGACCGTCGTCCGCGGCCGTGCGGACGAGTTCTTTCCCCGCGGCCGGATCGGAGGCGACGTCCGGGGAGGCAGAACGGGCGAAGTCGGCCCAGAGCCGGATCGCCGGGTCCTGGTGCCGGCCCAGCTCCAACAGGGGATCGCGCGGGCTCGCCAGCCCCTCGGCGGCGGCATAGGCCAGCGGGCGGACCAGGAGCAGTCGAAGCCAGTCGGGCCAACCCGGGCTGCGTGCCACCATCAGGGAATAATGGCGGGGATCGGCCCGCAGGATCTCGGCGGCCAGCGACTCGGCCAGCACGTACCGAGCCAGCTCCGGGAGCGGCTTACGCAGGCACATCTCCCAGCGCTGCGGCGGGGTGACGCGTGGGTCGCGGCTGAGCGCATACGCCGCCTGCACACGCTCCGGGGTGGGGCGGCTCTCATCGTGCAGGGTGTAGATGTCCGACCAGACGGCGCGGAGCGACCAGACACCGATGGCAAACCACGAGACCAGGCCGATCACGACCACCAGGCCCGCCAGGCCGAGGAAGTACATGCCTCCATACTTCTCGACGGCCGACCGCCGGGGCGGATCGGGCGTGACGATCGGCAGGGAGGGGTAAGGCCCCTCGAACGGGACGCGAGGCTGCGGGAAGTGTGGCGGCATGGATGTCGGCCCTGATCCCTCGGGATGTCACCTTGCAGTCTAACCCGGAGCCAAAGACTCGGGCCACCGCGATTTGACGGGGACCGCCGGCGGACCTAGCCTTGATCGGAATGGAGAGGTGCGAGGCATATCATTTCAAGAGGCGCGCCGCCCGGCTCTCCGGGCCACGCCCAGGTCGAGGGTATCGCGCATGACTGGGCTCATTGGAAGCGTGCGGAAATGGTTCTGCGACGACCAGGGGGTCACGGCCGTGGAGTACGCCATGATGCTCGCCCTGATCATCGCCGCGCTCATCAGCACGATCAGTACCGTGGGTGGCACGGCGCTGGACTACTTCGAAAGGGACGCTGCGAAAATCAATGGAGCCTTGGCCGGATCGTGAGACGCCCCCCGGTGGACGCCTTCCGGGCCCTCGGCCGGGCAGGCCGCGACGGTCGGCTCCTGAAGTCCCGCGTCCGGCACTCGTCGCGCCCGAGGGCGAGGTGGTAGCATAGGTGTTCGGGGACGCGTCGACCCGGGTACGGGGCCGGTCGCCTCGCCGGGACGGTCGATCGCGAGGACCCCGACGGATCGGGGACGATGAAGCTCAAACGCCAGGCGGAAGATTTCCAGGTCGAGGAGCTCCCCATCGTCACGGGGGGCGATCGGGGACGGTACGCGTTCTACCGCCTCAGCAAGCGCGGGCTGGGGACGCTCGAGGCGATCGAGGCGATCTGCCGGCGCTGGAATATCGCGGGGGCGCGGCTCAACTACGGCGGGTTGAAGGATCGCCACGCCGTCACGGTGCAGTACCTGACGATCCTCGACGGCCCGCCCGGGGAGATGCACCAGACGCATTTCGACCTGGAGCCGCTGGGACGCCTGGTCCATCCCTACGGCCCCGCGCACTTCCGGGGCAACCGGTTCGTCGTGGCACTCCGGGACCTGTCGTCCCGGGCGGTCGAGCGGGGACTCGCGGCGCTGGACGAGCTGCCGCGCGACGGCCTGCCCAACTATTTCGACGACCAGCGGTTCGGCTCGGTCGGGTTCGATGGCGGGTTCATCGCCCAGGCATGGCTGGCCGGCGACCACGAGCGGGCCCTCCGGCTGGCGATCGCCGAACCGAACGCCTCGGACCGCCCGGAGACGAAGGTCGAGAAGGAAACACTCCGCGGGCTCTGGGGGCGCTGGCCCGAGGCGAAGGCCCGCCTCGACCGCTCGCACGCCCGGAGCCTGGTCACGTACCTGGTGGACCACCCCACCGATTTCCGGGGGGCCTTCGCCCGGGTCCGCCGCGAGTTGCGGTCGCTCTATTTCTCCGCCTTCCAGAGCCACCTCTGGAACCTCCTGCTGGCGCGCCTGATCGAGCGGACCACCCGCCCCGACCAGCGCATCCTCATCGACTTCAAGCTGGCCGCGCTGCCGATCCATCGCGGCCTCGACGCCGAGCAGGCCGAGACCCTGGCCGGCTGGCGAATCCCCCTGCCCGCGGCCCGGACGCCCCTGCCCGAAGGCCCCGCACGCGACCTGGCCCTCGAGGTCGTGGGGGAGCTGGGCCTGACCTGGGACGACATCCGCGTCCGGCACCTCAAGGACGTCTTCTTCTCCAAGGGGGTACGCCCCGCGCTCTTCTTCGCCGAGAACCTGACGCACGCCGTCGCCCCCGACGAGCTCGAGCCCGGCCGGAAGAAGCTCCGGCTCGCCTTCGACCTCCCCAAGGGGGCATATGCGACCCTGGTCGTCAAACGCCTGACCGACGCGGCCACATCCGCCCCATGAGATGACATGCCCCCTCCCCCGACGGTCGACATCCTCTTCGAGGACAATCACTGCCTGGCCGTGAACAAGCCCGCGGGCCTCTTGACCCAGGGGGATGTGACCGGCTCGCCTTCCCTGCTTCGTCGGGCTCGTCCACCGGCTCGACCGGCCGACGTCGGGGGTCGTCCTGCTGGCGAGGACGAGCAAGGCCGCATCGCGCCTCTCGGCGCAATTCCGCGAGGGGAAGGTCGAGAAGATCTACCGCGCGATCGTCGAGGGGACCTGCCCGGAAGAGTCGGGGACGTGGACCGACACGCTCTGGAAGGATGAGGGGAGGAACGTCGTCGAGGTCGTCGCGCAGGGGACGAGGGACGGGAGGGACGCGGCCCTCGACTTCCGAGTGCTCGAGCGTCGGGCCAGGACGACGCAGATCGAGCTCCGTCCGGCGACGGGGAGGGGCCATCAACTCCGCGTGCAGCTCGCGTCGAGGGGATTACCGATCGCGGGGGACCGCAAGTACGGCGCATCGACGACCGTGATGGCAGTCGACGGGAGGCCCCGCATCGCGTTGCATGCCGGCCGGCTGACGTTCATTCACCCGACCCGCCCGGAAGTGATTTCGGTCGACGCGCCGGAGCCGGCAGACTGGCCCTGGCCAGCGACCTGATGGGGAAGCCCGATCGGCCCCAATAGGCGAGAGGAGCCCCCAGCCCAGTGAGCATCAGCGCCGCCAGGGGACGCCACGCCGTGCCTTCCCGCAGGGGGGCGGCCGCCTCTTCCGCGACGGCATCCTCGGCATCGGGGAGGGCCATCGACGCGACGATCGCCGCATTCAGCACCTTCAGCGTCGGTTCGAGCAAGGACGTCGGGGAGGTCTCCGCGGGCTGGGCCTCGGCGGGTTTGTCCTCAGCGGGCTCCGCGACGGGGGCCGGGAGGGTCGGGGCGGAGGGTGCGGGCTTCAGGCTTTCGAGATACCTCGAGGCGGCGAGCCAGAACCCCTTGTCGCGCAATCCCATTTCCTGGGCCTCGCGGCTGGCGTCCTGGGGATCGACTTTATCGACCGTGATGCGACGGAGATACCAGAGCACGCCGGCACGGTCGCCATCGGTGTCGCAAAAGTACAGGGGACGAGCGTCGGACAAAGTCAGTTCGGCACAAAAAAGGTCCAGATGCCTGGTATCCACGGTTTTCAGTGAGATGGGCAACGCAACGTATCGCAGACCTCGGCCCGTCACTTCGGAAGCGTAGTGAGGCGGGACCGCCCCCGACTCGCGCAGGTCGAGGATCGTCTTGTACCCCTTCTCGGCGAGCCAATCGAGGCCCACGGTCGTGGGGAGGCTCCCCCCGGCGAGCTTGGGCTCGACCGCGGCGAAGAGGCGGATCCCGGGCGCGACGCTCTTCGCCTCGGCGGCAGGGACGGGGATGGGGATCGCGGTGTCGATCGCCTGCTCCGGCTTTCCCGAAACGCCCTCCAACGACGAGGCGTCCGGCGGGGGCGCGGGCTCGGGGACCGCGGCGGGCCTGGGCTCGTCGCGGCTGACCTCCTTGGGGAGGTCGAGCGGGGGGAGGTTATCGAGCGGATTGGCCGCCTCGGGGACCGCCATCCCCCGCGCCGACCGGGTGGTCGGCTCAGGGTTCGGGATCAGTGCCCGCGCCACGTTCTCACCGCGCGGCCGAGGGGTGCCATAGCCGGGACGGAACGCCTCGTAATGGGCCTTGCCCGGCGAGGATCGCGCCCCCTGCGAAGGGGAAGACTCGGCGGGCGAGCTGGGTTTCGCCGTCGGCGCGGCCGGCTCGAGGATGTCCGGCATCGCATCGTTGGGAGCCGGGAGGATCCCCCCCGCCTCGGGGGGGGGGAGCACCACGGCCGGCGTCCCGTACTCGATGGGGGCCTCGGAGATCCCCGCCGCCCCTCCGCAGCAGCCCGCCGAGGCACGGCCGTGGAAGACCCGCTCGCGGAGATTTCCGATCCCCCGCTTGATCCTCCCGCAGGGGCCGCAGCCGCCCGACTGGCAACCGGTCTGCACGAGACCGCCCAGGGCCAGCAAGACCAGGCACCACACCCGGGGCGACCGGCCACGTCGAGGCGCCGGCGTCCCGCGCGTGGGACATCCGGTCCCGAACCATCCTATCATCGTCATCGCTCGCATCTCCCGTCTTCCGACACCACCTCGCGCATCCCCGAGCGGACCGGGCGG
>JAABUN010007257.1_pt1 | contig 12118 bp, 7 predicted proteins | sample 5559311 | NCBI WGS metagenome assembly JAABUN01 (sample SAMN10711877, study PRJNA513370) | rock metagenome | isolation source: Antarctica rocks | place: Antarctica: Victoria Land, Siegfried Peak sud | reverse complement strand
TGGGATTCGGCTGGGGCTCTTTCGCCCGAAGCAGCGTTATGAGGTCAGCGATGACAGCGTGGTCGTCCAGGGTTAACAGGTGCGCGATGTAGCCGCTGTCTGCCCGAGGAAATATCTGCTGTACGTCGATGACTTGCCCCTGTAATTCCGCGAGTGCACCATTCCAGAACGTATGAAACGCCCCAGGCCGGAAGCGGATACCGACGATCCGCCCACTTCCAGTCGCAACATAGGTCCGTTTGCCCCGAAATGTACCCTGAATGCCGGACTGCTGCTCAGAAAGGAAGAGATCAACGTATGGCCGATGCAGCACCTCTTCAGAGTAATAGGTGTCGTCCATGCTGTCCCAGCGAATGGTCCAGAAGTGCTCGATGAACGGTGCCAGGTCAGCGGGGGGTACAGAGGTATGGAAGCGCACATGACGCTCGAAGCCGACGGGATCTAAGTGTCCGCGCGGCTCATAGGTTTCTGCGGGTTTTTGTAATACTTCTTTCATCGTGTTGCGTAGTATAGAGCCATACCCAACGCGCCTCAAGGGAGCGCAAAGAAAGAGTACATTCGTTACCGAAGGAGTCTGGCGGTGAAAAGCGCGCATTTCCTCTGTGGCATGGCGACAGTGAATTTCTGGGCGGACGATATGGTAAAGGCGCGCGATTGGTATACCGAATTGTTCGGCGTCGAGGCGTACTTTCAGCTCCCTGACGCGCTTCATCCGGCGTATGTCGAATTTCGGATCGGTGACAGCGCGGACGAGTTCGGCATCATTGATCGTCGGTATGCACCGCAAGCGATGCAGCCGGGGCCGGGTGGGGCGATTCTCCTGTGGCATGTTGATGACATCGAGGCGGCGTTCGCGCGGCTCAAAGAGATGGGCGCGCAAGAGTATGAGCCGATTACCGCACGCGGCAATTCTGGTTTCGTGACGGCCTCGGTCATTGACCCGTTCGGCAATATCCTGGGCATCATGTATAACCCGCATTACATGGAGATCCTTGGTTCACAAACGGCATGAGGGGAAGTATGACCGCCACTGAAGAACTGCCGATCCAGCCCTTTGCTTCAGGCACGCTGTGGGAACAGTGGCTGTCCGAGCACCATGCACAGCCTGCTGGGGTGTGGATAAAGATAGCGAAGAAGACCTCGGGTATTGCCTCGGTGACGTACGATGAAGCGCTCGACGTGGCTCTCTGTTACGGCTGGATCGACGGCCAGAGAAAAACTTTCGATAGCGAGTTCTTCCTGCAGAAGTTTACGCCGCGCCGATCGCGAAGTCTGTGGTCAAAGCGGAACATCAAGAAAGTCGCCGAGCTGATCGCCGCAAGAAGGATGCGGCCATCCGGCATGGCCGAAATCGAAGCGGCGCAGCAGGACGGCCGGTGGGACGCCGCCTACGACTCACCCAAAAATATGGTCATCCCGGAAGATTTTCTGCAAGCACTGCGAGCGAACGAAGAAGCATCGGCTTTCTTCGACACCCTCAGCCGCACGAACGTGTATGCCATTGCCTGGCGGCTAGCGACCGCCCAGAAGCCAGAGACCAGGCAGCGACGTTTTGACGCTCTGTTGGCAATGCTGGAAAAGCGGGTGTCACCTTGATCGCAGGTACTTCTGCTCGCGAGGTGCTGGTGAGGATCGCTCGCCGTTGGGTTAGCAAGTGGGTGAGGCCAAAGGTTGCCGGATTTTGTCGATCTAGGGTATCCGAGCGGACGACCGTGAACGGCGACTGAGGATAGTGCGGATTTACGGGAATGCCACGCAATGTTCCCGGATTTCACTATGCCGTCGATGAACTGATCGTTGACGAGACTTCGGGCGCGGATGCCATCTGTGGACTAACTCGGCCAGCGCCGTCCGCTGCGTCTCGGTGTCGACCTCAGTCGGTGGATAGGATTCGAGTCCATCGTTGGCATTTCGACACCCCTACACGCCTACCCTGCGCTGTTTTGTCCCGCATATTCATGCTAGCGTTACAGAGGGTACATAACCTAATATCTGGTAGCAGGCGTGCGAAAATAAATGTTTTTTCGCACAGGGGTGGCATTGTTCGCACAAATCTCTACAATCTGATCACCTTGATTTTGAACAGAACCAGGGGGATATATGATAATAATTCAAGTACGTGATCGGGGCCAGATAACGCTTCCTAAAGAAATCCGTGCGGCCTATCACCTAGACGCAGGAACCCGTTTACTTCTGGTACCGCTTGACGATGAGCGCTTCGAGGTGCGAGTAATACCTACGCGGCGCTCGATCTTTGAACTGATGGATTTATACACCCAGGATGGCGAGGCTCCGAATATCGACGCTGCGCGTGAGGCACTTGGCGATGCGCTTTATGATGCTATCCGCACTGGTGGCGCGCGTCCATGACAACGCAACTCGGCTTCCTCGACACAAATCTCTTTGTACATAGCCTCTACTCCAACGATCGGCATTATGCACGTTGCAGAGAAAATATTGCGGCATTAGAAGATGGGAGCGCACAGGGTTGGCTCGACGCCACGATCATCTATGAGTTGACGTTCATCTTGGCGCGGGGTAGACGCTTCACCGATCGGATGGCAATCGCTAGTTATGTGCAAAATATTATTTCCTTAGCTGGTGTACATGCGGAAAACGAAGACTTGCTCATGGCAGCGATCGATCGATGGGCCAGGCGCGGTGTTGGATTCGCAGATGCCTGGCTATTCGTGCAGGCAATGGCAACGGGACAACCCGTTTGTACCGTGAATGTGCGTGACTTTAGCGGAGTGAGTAATACATTCTGAGTGCAGAGGTGGCGTTGGACGGATCGCCCGTGCCTCGCGAAAGTTTAGTAACGATCGCCCGCCGTTGGGTCGAGTTGGGCTGGCAAAGGGGAGATGCCGAGGGGATCTTGGCCCTCTATGCGCCGGACTTCGTCGATCTGGGGCATCCGAGCGGGCGACCGGGGACGGCGGCGGAGAACGTCGCTGGTATCCGTGAACTCTACGTCGCTTTCCCCGACTTCACTACGACCATCGATGACCTGATTGTTGACGAGATCGCGGGCTCGGTCGCCATCCGCTGGTCGGCGACCGAGCCCGCATCGCGGCACCTACTTTGGCGCGGAGCCGACCGGGCGACAGATCACATTCGCCGGAATCGAGACACTGCGTGTGCGCGATGGGCTGATCATCGAGCGTGCGGGCGAGTGGGATGGGACCAGCCTGCTGCGACAACTGGGTGTGATCTCTGGCTAGTTGCCACGCGACGAGGTTTGCAGTACTCGGCGCGTGGCAATGGCGCTGCTATTGTGCTTCCGGCTCGTCTCTAGCCGCAGCCTCATCCAACACGTATAACCCGCGGTCGAACGCGAGCGCCAGGGCCACCACTGAAAAGATCACCGCGCTGCCGATCAGGACCGGTTGGACGCCGACCGTTTGGAGCAGCGCCCCGGCGACCAGGACGCCGAGCGGCGCACCGGCGTAGCCGATCGCCGTGGTCGCGCCGAAGACCCGCCCGCGCAACGCCGGTGGTGTGCGCTCTTGCAGGATCGTGGGGATCAGCGGGCCGTTCGGGCCGCTGAGTAACCCCGCCAGGAAGAAGGCCGCGATCATCAGCGGTAGCGGCGGCAGCGGGGTCAGGGCGATGAAGCCGCCGCAGATCGCGAAGACCCCGCCGACGAACGTCGCGCGGCGCGGCAATCGGTGTGCGCCCGCCGCGTAGACCAGCGCCCCGAGTACCCCACCGCCCCCGAAGGCTCCGATGATCAGCCCTAGCCCCGTGGCGCTCTCGTAGGTCGTCTTGATGTAGAACGGCAGGACCACACCGAACAGCGGCGAGAAGAGAAAGCTGATCACCGTCGCGGAGACGAAGATCGAGCGGATCGGCGGATCGTGCAGGACGAACCGCACCCCGGCGGTGAGATCGGCCAGATAGCCGTTCGCTGGTTGCTCGCTGGCGTCGATATGCAGGGTGGGTACTGCCACAGCTACCAGCAGCGCGGAGATCAGGAAGGTGGCGGCGTCGAACCACAAGACGGTGGCGGGACCGAGCGCGGCGATCAGCAGTCCGGCCAGGATTGGCCCAGCGAACTGCGCCCCGCTCTCGATCACCTCGTGCGCGGTATTGGCGCGTTCCGGGCGGAGTCGCCCCAGCGCGATCAGCTCCGGTACGAGCGCGGCCCGCGCCGTCGCGCCCGGTGCGTCGAGGAGCGCGCCGAGGAAGACGAGCGCCAGCAAGAGGCCGAAGGAGAGCAGCCCGAGCCCATACAGGAGCGGGATCAGCGCGACCGCGACGAGGCTCGCCAGATCGGCGATCACGCTGGCCCGCTTGTGCCCGAGCCGGTCCACGATCGTGCCACCGAAGAACCCGGAGAGGATCAGCGGCAGGAGGCCGAACGCGGCGGTGATCCCGGTCTTGGCCGCGCTGCCAGTCGTCGCCAGCACGAACCAGGGGAGCGCGAGTTGGGCCAGCGCATTGCCCTGCATCGAGATCGCGTTCGCGCCGAGGATGGCGTAAAAGGGGAGGCGGCGTGCCGGGGTGGTTTCGGTGCGGGTCGTGGGTACCATCGATACTCCTTTCTTCGCGGCTTCCCGCCCAAAAAAAGGGGACAATGAAGGAAGCCGCTCTCCCTACCGCCAAGGGAAAGGCTTCCTCCACCGTCCGCAGTATGTCCGGTGGTACCCGTGTCGATCGGTCTCGCTCGTCAGGGCGTAGAACGCCCCGCGAACTCTGAGCAGCCCCATCGCCGGGACTGGAGTGCAGACACACGGGTTAGCTTGTTGCCGCCGATTGTACCGTGATGATGTTTTTGGGACAACGTGATTGTCGCTCATCATAGATTCATGCGTGGGTGGTGGGCGGTGCCGGACGGTCTTGTCCCGTGCCGGGTCACAAGGTCAACCGCCCGCCAACTCGCACATAAGCCGTGCGTTCCTCGCGTCTGTCGGCGCTGCTCGACTTTCCGCGAGATGCCCAATCCTTTGGTATCCTACGCGCTATGGAACGACCACTGTGGCGACAGCGGAATTTCATGCTCCTGTGGAGCGGGCAACTCGCGTCCTGGTTGGGGACGGAGGTTTCGGGGATCGCCGTCCCGCTGATCGTCCTCGCGCTGACCGGCTCGCCCGGTCAGGCGGGCGCCGTCGCCGGGATACGCGGACTGGTCTATGTCTGCTGGGCAATCCCGGCAGGCGTGATCATCGACCGGTTCGACCGCAAGCGCGTGATGTTCGTCGCCAATCTCGGCAGCGGCCTGGCGCTGGCGAGTATCGCGCTGGCGCTGGCGCTCGATCGGCTCTCGATCCCGCTCCTCCTCGTCGCCAGCGCGATCGAAGGGTCGTTCTTCGTTTTCGCCAATCTTGGGCGTTTTGCCGCCTTCCCCAAAGTCGTTTCCAAGGAGCAGTTCCCCGCCGCCGCCGCGCAATTCGGCACGGCCGACAACCTCGCGCAGCTTGGTGGCCCACCGCTGGGCGGGTTTCTTTATCAGGCGGGTGGCGGCTTTCTCGCCTTCGCCCTCGATGCCTTCTCTTATGTGCTGAATGCGTTCTCTATCGTGCTGATCGATGCCCCACTGGGGACGGTGGAGCCGCGAGCGCGCACGGCGGTGCGGCGGGAGATCGGTGAAGCGCTTGCATGGCTGTGGCGGCAAGCGCTTCTCCGCTTCTTCACCCTCATCACGGCGGGCCGCACCCTCGTCGCCTCCGGGCTCTATCTGTTGGTCGTCGTCGTCGCCAGGGAACATGGGGCGTCGTCGCTCGCGGTCGGCCTGATCTTCACCCTCGGCGCGGTTGGTGGCCTCGTCAGTTCGTTCGTGGCGGCTCGGATTCACCGCCGCTTCACGATCGGGCAACTGCTGCGCGGCACGACCTTGCTGAGTTTCGTGATCTTCGCCGGGTATGCGGTGGCGATCAACAATGGCCTGCTCGCGGCGATCACGGCGCTCTTCTACGCCGTGGACACGCTCTATATCGTGACCGTGTCATCCTATTCCGCCGGGATCACGCCCGATACGTTGCGGGGGCGGGTGGTCAGCCTCACACGACTCACTTCGCTGGGGGCACACTCGCTCGGCTTCTTCCTCACCGGCCTGCTGCTGCAATACTTGGGTAGCACGCGGACGATCGGGCTGCTCGCCGCTCTCCTGCTGCTCCTGTTCCTGACGACTGCGGCGAACAAGAACCTCGTCCAAGCCGAGAAGCGCGCATAAGGCACGTCTCATCCCTTCCTTCTCTGCCATCTCACTGATCGGTAACGCGCAGTTGGTGAAGGATTATTGTGTATCGATGAGCCAATCACGCTGGCTGTCCAGCGAAGAGGATCAGCATATTTCTCTGATGCCGCCTCTATCCAGCATGGACAAGCCGCACTTCTCTATACGCATTGTGCTGGTGGTGAAGAGGCAGCGAAGTAGGCTTTTCTGTATGTTCCGCTGGATGGTCGTGGTTGCCGCAGACAGTCTTTCCGTGCGAAACTGCCTCCGTATTCGGTTGGCGTGCTGACAATCCATGATATGTAAGGGGTAGGATGACCACTCAAGAGCTGATCACGTCGGGACAAGGAGTGAACCCGGCCTTACTTAATTCGCTGCAATGGCGTCTTGTCGGGCCGTTTCGCGGCGGGCGCTGCGTCGCCGTGGCAGGCCATCCTACGCAGACACAGACGTTTTACATGGGGACGACCGGCGGCGGCGTCTGGAAGACGTCCGACGGTGCGCTGAGTTGGCAGAATATCTCCGATGGCTTCTTCAAGCGGGCCTCGGTCGGGGCGCTCGCCATCTCGCAATCCGATCCGAACGTAGTCTACGTCGGGATGGGCGAGTCCACGATTCGCGGCAACGTCTCGCACGGCGACGGGGTCTACAAGTCGGTCGATGGCGGCGAGACCTGGACCCATTGTGGGCTGGCCGAGACGCGCAATATCGGCGAGGTGAAAATCCACCCGACTAATCCCGATCTCGTCTACGTCGCCGCACTCGGCCACGCGCACGGGCCGAACACCGAGCGCGGTGTCTATCGCTCCAAAGATGGCGGGCAGACCTGGGAGCAGGTCTTGAAGCGCGACGAGAACGCGGGCGCGGTGGACCTGTCGCTCGATCCGCATAATCCGCGCGTCATCTATGTCTCGCTCTGGGAGGCGCGACGCGGCGCGCACTATATGGTCAGCGGCGGGCCGGGCAGCGGCCTGTTCAAGTCGACCGATGGCGGCGACACCTGGACCGAACTGACCCGTAACGAAGGGATGCCCGCCGGAACTATTGGCAAGATCGGGATCGCTGTCTCACCCGCCCAGCGCGGGCGGGTCTGGGCGCAGATCGAAGCCGAGGAGGGCGGCCTGTTCCGCTCCGACGATGCCGGGAAGACCTGGGAACGGCTTTGCGAGGACCGCAACTTGCGGCAGCGCGCCTGGTACTACACCCACATCTTCGCCGATCCGCAGGACGCCGAGACGGTCTGGGCGCTGAACGTCGAGTGCTGGAAGTCGACCGATGGTGGCAAGACGTTCGAGCGCGTCGGCGTGCCGCACGGCGACAACCACGACCTCTGGATCGATCCGCAGAACACGCAGCGGATCATCGAGGGGAACGATGGCGGCGCGATCGTCAGCTTTAACGGCGGGCTGCACTGGACGACCGTCTACAATCAGCCGACCGCCGAGATGTACCACACGATCGCCGATAACCAGCAGCCGTACCGCCTCTACGCCGCGCAGCAGGACAACACGACGATTACCGTGCCGAGCAAGTCGAACATCGGCGCGATCACCCACGGCGAAACCTACGCGATCGGTGGCGGTGAGAGCGGCTATATCGCCATCCGCCCGGACGATCCGAATATCGTCTTCGCCGGTTCGTACCTGGGGATGATCACTCGCTACGATCACCGCACCGGGCAGTCGCGCAATATCAACGTCTGGCCGGAGTACACGCTCGGCGCGGGCGCGGAGGAGGCGAAGTACCGGTTCCAGTGGACCGCGCCGATCGTCCTCTCGCCGCACGACACCAACACCCTCTACATCACCGGCAACCACGTCTTCCGCTCGCGCGATGAGGGGACGAGTTGGGAGGCGATCAGCCCGGATCTGTCGCGCGCCGATCCCAAGACGCTCGCCTCGTCCGGCGGGCCGATCACCCAGGACAATACTGGCGCGGAGTATTACGCCACGATCTTCGCGTTCGTAGAGTCGGCGGTGCAGCGCGATCTCTTCTGGGCCGGGTCGGACGACGGCCTGATCCACGTCTCCAAAGATGGCGGCAAGACCTGGGACAACGTGACCCCGCCTGCGGAGCTATTGCCGGAGTGGGCGCTGATCAGCATCATCGAGGCGTCGCCGCACGACGCGGCGGTTGCCTACGTGGCGGCGACGCGCTACAAGCACGACGATTTCGCGCCGTATTTGTTGAAGACGGCCGACTACGGCCAGACCTGGACCGCCATCGCCGACGGCCTGCCCGCCGACATCTTCACGCGCGTGATCCGCGAAGATCCGGCGTGGCGTGGCCTCCTCTACGCCGGGACCGAGAACGCCGTCTGGTTCTCGCTCGATGATGGCGCGCACTGGCAACCGCTTCAGGCGAATCTGCCGGTCGTGCCGATCCATGACCTGGAAGTGAAAGGTACCGATCTGATCGCCGGGACGCACGGGCGCTCGATCTGGATCCTCGACGACATCAGCCCGATCCATGAGATCGCGCGGCGCGCAGCGGATGAGGCGGCACGGGCGACCCTCTACGATCCACAGGCCGTGATCCTCTACCCGCCCCGCCCGGCGATCCGCTACGGTTTGGGCAACGATTTCGGCAGCACCGCGAAGGTCGGCACGAGCTACCTGATGAGCGGATCGACGATGCTCGCCTACCAGCAGCACAAAGACCCGTTGGGCAACGACGATCCGCGTCGGTTCGACTCGGGGAGTAATCCGCCCTACGGTGTCCTGGTCCATTACACCCTCCCTGAGGGTCACGATGGCAAGGTCACGCTGACCTTCCTCGACGCTGCTGGCAAGGAGATCAATTCGTTCCGCCCGAAAGGGACCGCCGAAGAAGAGAAGAAAGTCAAGGAAGCTGGCGACGAAGACGTGCGGCTGCCGGTCGCGGCGGGGGCGAATCGCTTCCTCTGGGATCTGCGCTACACCTCCCCGAAGAAGCTGGTCGGCGATGTCTCCACGGCGATGTCCGGTGGTGTGCAGGGGCCGCAGGCGGCACCGGGCGACTACCGGGTGCGCCTGACGGTCGGTGATAAGACGCAGGAGCAGCCGTTCACGATCGTTCCCGACCCGCGCAGCGGCGCGACGCCGGAAGATTTCGCGGCGCAGTTCGCCTTGCAGCAGGAGATCGGGGCCAAACTCTCCGACGCGCACAACGCGATCCTCCAACTGCGCCAGATCCGTGGCGAGGTCGAGCGCTGGGAGGAGCGGGCGAAAGACAAGCCCGAACTGGTGCGGATCCCCGAAACCGCCAAGGAACTGAAGGACAAGCTGCAGAAGATCGAGGATGAGCTGATCCAGCACCGCGCCAAGGGGATGCAGGATACCCTCAACTACCCGATCAAGCTTAACGCCAAGCTCGTCTTCCTGGCCGGCGTCGTCGGCAGCGGCGATGGCCCGCCAACCCAGGGCTCGCGCGATGTCTTCGCCGACCTCGCCGAGCGCGTGGACCAGCAGCGCGCCGCCCTCGACGATGTTCTCTACGAAGATGTCGTCTCGTTCAACGCACTCGTCGCCAGTTTCCAACTCCCGGCGATTACGCCGCCGGAGTAAGGCATAGGAAAAATGCTGTGATAACTAGGACTCAATTTAGGGTCCAGAAGCATAGTTGTTGACCTACAGTGAAGGCGGGTCGGGACATTCCCCGATCCGCCTTCACTGTATATCGTTTTGCAAAAGCCCTTTGTAGTGCGGCACAGTTTAGGCATGGATAGATGGCATAGGTGATTTTCAACCACGCTTACTATTCTTGATATACTGATTACAAACAAGTGGGATTCACTTAGCCGTTAGGAGTATCAGTGTCATGGTCTCAGCATTGACGTCTGCAATCACTGTACTCCGAAACCAATTGGGAGAATTAGATTCGCTGATTGAGCGTATAGATACAGATAAAACATCGAGTGCAGATTTCGCATTAGAAACTCTGCAAAGATGGATAGTAGCAACGAAGCGAATTATCACTTCGACAATTTCAGAAGAAGAAGGTGAGTTTTTCAGTTCTTCGCAACGGCGGCTGCCTGGGAATCGGGACTCGTATGTGGAATTTTCTGGTCATGCAGCTTACTACCGCAACCGTTTATCGGCTCTACTCGATGATATGGAGAACCACCCAGAGCGTTTTGCGATAATGCCTTCTCCAGCCGATGTGCAAGTTTCGGTGATGGCCCAATCCGAACGGGCGAGTAGAGCACTTGCGACTATTCGTGGACTACTTTCGGAAACTGAACGGATTGAAATCTTAAATGACTTTGATGTTGCTGGACATAACTATCTGGCTCGCTGGAAAAGTCGGACTATCCATCTGCTAAGAGAGCGAGTAAGCGAGACTGAGGCTCAACGATTTCAGCAATCATCAGGTAACGCTCTTCATCTTGATGAAGAATTGCGGGGCTACACAAGCTTCTTACGCTCTTTACAAGATGAGATACAGATCTATGGTGACCTGTTTGTTGATCGTGCCAATATCCCCTCGAGTAGTGCTCAAGGCCAGTCCGCCCAGGAGGCTAGCATGCAAGAACAGCCAACTCAGGCCGATCCTCGCAAGGTCTTTGTCGTTCACGGTCGCAACGGGGCGGCGCGCGATGCCATGTTTACTTTCCTCCGCGCGCTTGGTTTGGAGCCAATGGAGTGGGAGGAGGCGGTAAGCCTCACCGATAATGGCACACCTTATATTGGGGACGTGCTTGATGCAGGATTCGCAGCCTGTCATGCTGCGGTGATCCTCCTGACAGGAGATGATGAGGCTCAACTGCGGCCAGTTTTCCAAAAGGATCATGATGAAGACTTTGAAAAACGATTGACTCCGCAGCCACGCCCAAACGTTCTCTTTGAGGTTGGCATCGCTTTTGGGCGCTACCAGAAGCGAACCATTTTGGTAGAGATAGGCCGATTACGGCCTATGTCAGATACCATCGGTCGCCACACTGTAAGATTTCACACGGGTAGCGCATCAGAGAGAAACACCCTACGAAATCGTTTAGAAACTGTTGGTTGCACCGTTTCTTCCCGAGGAACGGATTGGCTCACAACTGGGTATTTCTTAGCGGCTAACGTAACGTCGCCAAAGCTGTCTAACTCGCCTGAAGCGATTAATAGGATAGGGACAGAATTACAACAGGAGTTAGGAAGCCGCGCACCAAAACTTATTCTAGCCTTCTGGGAAAGCGGAAAGAGTCTTCAACAGATCGAGCGTCGGTTAGGGACTATAAAAGGAAATGCGCTTCCCGATGAGGCAATCGCGCGCACTATCGAGGAGCGACGGCAACAGTTTGAGAAACTTATTGATTCTGCTGCGAGCAATATACACGATAGGGATATCAAGGGGTTCCGACAGAAATACCGCTCCTATCTGACATTTTACCGCTTCCATTTGATAAAGACTCGCGCACGTTTATATGGGGCGCGTTACCCATTAGCCTTTTCTTTGGAAAACACTGGAACTATCCCCGCAGAAAACGTAAGTATCGTACTCCGATTTCCTCAAGGGTCGTTTGTCGTTAGCCTTGAGGACGAAGACGATGACTACTTTGGCCTTGGACTTGAAGAGGAGCCGAAGGAGCCGCTTCCAGAGTGGCTACAAAGAACACAAATCGGTAGCCCCACCTTTACCAATTTCTTTGATAGTAGCCAGTTCACTGCTCCTGCTCGTCAATCAGTGCAGCGAGGACCATTATACGACGAGCAGGATCGTAGCTATGTGGAGTATGAAGATCCGCGATTGCGGCACCGTGATCCCTGGTTGCTGCCCACTCTCGTTATTTACTTACCCCTAATACGCGCGGAAAACCTTGATGTTCATTATAGGATACACGCGGATAATTTATTACAGCGGTTCTCAGGGTGATTGGCCCGGTGTAGGGTAGCCGCAGTGGCGGAACCAGCCGGCCGCATCCTGGGCGGTGATGGCGTCGAGCGCGGTGGCGATGGCGGCATCCAGGGCGTCGCGGGT
>JAABUN010007256.1_pt1 | contig 12118 bp, 12 predicted proteins | sample 5559311 | NCBI WGS metagenome assembly JAABUN01 (sample SAMN10711877, study PRJNA513370) | rock metagenome | isolation source: Antarctica rocks | place: Antarctica: Victoria Land, Siegfried Peak sud | reverse complement strand
TCTCCCCAGGCGTGTAGCAAGATCACCGGTGTTGCGGAACTGGGGCCGACCGACACGTAAGGCAGGCTCACACCGGTGGAGAGCTCAGCCCACCGGACGCCCTGGTTCATCCACCCACCATATTCACCTATGGCGGGGTTGGATTCCGGAACTCTAAGCCATCCCATCGTGGCCACGACTGACGCCTTATCGCGGCGGAATGACTCACCGAGCCCGGTGTCTGGTGTTTGACAGGTGAGAGTTCGGTTCAGTCGTCGGCAGCGTCGCACAGCCGACGCAGCGAGGCAGTCAGCGCACCGTCGGCCTCGCGCGTCGCGGCCGACTGGGCCAGGACCTCGAAGACCGTCGGGAACCGGTCAGAGCGGGGAGCCGTCAACCAAGATCTCCGCCCGGTCGGAGAAGAACGCCAGGTGGCCCGCGATGTCCTCGGCGCTCTCCTTGGGGTGCTCGTAGCTCCAGGCGATCGCATCGTGGGTACGCCCACGGGTCTCGATGGTCCAGTACGAAGCGTCGCCCTTGAACGGGCAGTGGGTGCTCAACTCCATGGGGCGCATGTCAGCCACGATGGCGGATTTGGGAAGGTAGTAGGCGGTGGGCAGGCCCGTCTCCTCCAGCAGTACAGGCCGCTGCGCGCTCGCCACCACCTCACCGTCGAGGCGAACCTCGACGTGGACGTCTTCGGCGTGCGTGCTGATCGTGTGTCCCTGCGCCATGGTCGTTGCAACGGGTGGGGACGCCTTCCCATTCCGAGACGACGCCCAACATGGCGGTCACACCACGTCGATGTGGAATGGTTTGCCGACGGGTGGCGCTACTAGGCCTTCGTCACCAACACGGCCACCGGCCAATCAGGAGCGGTCGAGTACGCCGCCGAACGTGGGGCGCCGGCGGTCGAGGCCTACCCGTTGGACCCCATCGGCAGGATGGACACCACCGTCTAGCTCGCTCCGAGGTGTGCCGCCGGTTGCTCGGTTCGTCGAGATCAGCCGTGCTCTGACTGGCGCGCCGCGTCGGCGACGGGCCCGAAGCACGAGGTCGCTCACGTGGTGGGCCCCTCCACCACCGGTGATGCTGCGGTCTCGCTCTTCGTCGACGTCGATCGCCCAGTCGGAGTCCAACCGTCCCCGCACATCGTCGACCCCGACGTAGTCGGCCGGGTCGAATCGGTCGGCGCTGCCTTCGTCTTCGTGGCCACCTTCACCGTCGTGGTCATGGTGATGATGGTCCAGCGTATGGTGCATAAACAGCAGCGTCCCCCCTGGTGTCACCAGGTCGAGCAGGACACCCTCGGTGTCGTGTTTGTCGGTATGCCGCAGCGCCGGATAGAGAGCCGCCACCAGATCGAAGGAGGCAGGCGCCAAGCCCGCATCGAGCAGTCCGCGAGGCACGAAGTTCACGTCCACATTGGCCTCAGTGGCATGCGCATACGCTCGGTTCAGAGCGACCTCGGAGACACCCATCGTGCAGGCGAGATTACGGCACGCGTCGGCTACAACGACGCTCAACGTCTACGGGTACTTGTGGCCTGACGCAGACGAGTCCGCACGGGCTGCCGTTTCAGTGGTGATGGCTGCTCGTGCGGACTCGTTGCGGACTCACCGTAGGGCTGTAAGCCGCTGACCTGGGGTTTTATCTACAGGTCGAAGTACAGTTCGAACTCGTGCGGGTGCGGGCGCAGGCGAATCGGGTCGATCTCGTTGGTGCGCTTGTAGTCAATCCAGGCGGCAATCAGATCTTCGGTGAAAACGTCACCTTCGGTGAGGAAGGCGTGATCGGCTTCCAGAGTGTCGAGCACGACCTCCAACGAAGCCGGGAGTTGATCAATGTCTTCCAACTCGGCAGGCGGCAATTCGTAGAGGTCTTTGTCGACCGGCGCGGGCGGCTCGATGCGGTTCTTGATTCCGTCGAGGCCCGCCATCAACTGTGCAGCGAAGCATAGGTAGGGGTTGGCCGAGGGGTCGGGCACGCGAAACTCCACGCGCTTGGCCTTCGGCGAGGTGCCGGTGATCGGGATACGGACACAGGCCGAACGGTTGCGCGCCGAATAGACCAGGTTGACGGGAGCCTCGTAGCCCGGAACGAGCCGGTGGTAGGAGTTCATCGTCGGGTTGGTGAAGGCCAGCAGCGACGGTGCGTGCTTCAGGAGGCCGCCGATGTACCACCGCGCCATGTCCGAGAGGCCGCCGTAGCCAGACTCGTCGTAGAAGAGCGGCTCGCCGTCCTTCCATAAGGACTGGTGCGTGTGCATACCAGATCCGTTGTCACCGAAGACAGGCTTAGGCATGAAGGTGGCGGTCTTGCCAGCGGCCCAGGCGCTGTTCTTGACGACGTACTTGAACTTCATCATGTCGTCACCGGACTGCAGCAACGTGCCGAAGCGGTAGTTGATCTCTTGCTGACCGGCGGTGCCCACCTCGTGGTGCGCGCGCTCAACGGACAGGCCGACCTGGGCCAACTTCAGCGTAATCTCGTCACGAAGGTCAGCCATGTGGTCGACCGGGGGGACGGGGAAGTAGCCGCCCTTGTAACGCGTCTTGTAGCCGCGGTTGCCACCCTCCTCGGCCCGACCTGTGTTCCACGCGGCCTCAACGGAATCGATGTAGTAGTAACTGGCGCTCTGCTTGGTCTCGAATCGCACGTCGTCGAAGATGTAGAACTCGGCCTCTGCGCCGAAAAACGCGGTGTCCGCAATGCCGGTCGAGCGCAAGTACTCCTCGGCCTTGAGCGCGATCTGGCGCGGGTCCCGGGCGTAGGGCTCGTCTGTGAACGGGTCAACGATGGAGAAGTTCATGATCAACGTCTTGTTGACGCGATAGGGGTCCATGTATGCCGTGGTGGGGTCCGGAATCAACTTCATGTCCGACTCGTGGATGGCCTTGAAGCCGCGAATCGAGGATCCGTCGAACATTTGACCGGTCGCGAAGGCGTCCTCGTCGAAGGTCTCGGCCGGCACGTTGAAGTGCTGCATTACCCCGGGCAGGTCACAGAAACGGACGTCAACAAATTTGACGTCCTCCTCCTTGATAAAGGCAATGGCCTCTTCAGCGTTGCTGAACATCGATCCTCCTGAAAGTAGCGGGCAGGTCTACCCGACGCAGGTGACCCGAAGCACCCTTACTCTATGCACCGACGGTTTCCCCACGATCACCCAGACGTTTCTCGCGTGTTACGAGCGGCTAGTCTCACTGCGTGAATGACCAGCCGACATACCCCGGGGCGCGGCTTGGCCTGCCTGAGAGTGGCCCTGGTTCGATGGCCTCGTTTGGGCGGCGACTCGTCGCTATCGCCATCGACTGGAGCTTGTGCCAAGTGATTGCCCTGGCGATCCTCGGCGATCGGTGGGGCACCGGAGGGTCTGCGTCGTTTGTCCCACTGGCGATCTTTGGTCTGGAGAATCTGCTGTTGGTGAGCTCGGTCGGCTACACCGTGGGCCACCGAATCATGGGGCTGCGTGTCGTGCGGGTGGCAACCAACGACCCATCGATGCCCACTGCGTGGCTCGCTTCGTTGCCCGGTGTGCTCGCGGGGGCAATACGAACGTTCCTACTGTGCTTGGCGCTGCCTGCCTTGGTGTGGGACCGCGACGGACGCGGCTGGCATGATCGCTTGGCCAAGACGCTCATCTTGCGCCAGCCCCAGGAGGGGCCGACGCACTGAGACGTAGTCGAGTTAACGGCCCCGCATCGATTTGCGGTCGACGCGAGCTTTGCGTGGGTCCATGCCTGCAGGCACCGGAGGCTTGATGCTGCCGATCGCTTTGAGTCGGCGCTGCACGGTGATGGCCTCGTCCTTAGTGATCTTTTTGTCGAGTTTGTTCATCGTCTTCACGAGTTGGCGCAGGCGGACATCGCCTTCTTCCTGGCCGACACGGATGACGTGAACGGGCACCGCGTCGCCCGTTGCACGCGTAGCGCGACGCTTCTCCGAGATCGATAGGCGAGTCGCCGTGGCTTTGGGGCCTTCGGTGATCAGCACGACCCCGGGGCGACCGACCGCGCGAAACACCATGGCCGCGTTGTGGAGGTCCCGCATGCCGCGCATTTTGCCGCCAGACTCAGCAGCCACCGGCTCCTTGTCATAAAACCAACCGCGGCGCAGCGAGCCGAGCACCGCCCCGACAGCGCCTGGCTGGCCTTCGATCTGGGCAAAGGCGGCCTTTTCCGCGCGACGACTGAGCACAACCAGGGCGGCGAGCAGCGCAGAGGGTATGCCGAGGATCGAGAAGTAGATGACCTGATCGAAAGCCCAGCCCAGCAAGACCGCGACGAGCATGACCAGCAGGCCGGCAAGCGCCATCCACCACACGGCGGAGGGGTCGTTCTTTCGGGTCATGCTGAAGATCTGACGCATCTGTGCGACGCGCCCCACCTTGTTCGGGTCTTTCTTAACGCGTCGACCGAAGCGACGACGCTTGGGTGCCGCGGACGAACCGGACCGTGAATCTGCTGCCATGCGGGTCAGGATACGGCTGTCGCGGTGCGAGCGACCAATGAGGCGGCCTCTTGGCGTGCTGGCGAGTCGGCCTTGAGCGCCAGATGCATGAGGTGCTCGGGCACTTCGCGGCCATCGTGACGCATCGCCTGGGCCCACAAACGACCCGCGCGGTAGGAACTACGCACCAGCGGGCCAGCCATGACGCCCTTGTATCCAATGTCCTTGGCGACTTCGCTCCAGTGCACGAACTCTTCCGGCTTGGCCCACCGCTCGACGGGGTGATGGCGCGGGGAGGGACGCAGGTACTGCGTAATGGTGATCAGGTCGGTGCCAGCGTCGTGCAGGTCGTTGAGTGCTTCTTCGATCTCGTGGTCTTCCTCGCCCATGCCCAAGATCAAATTGGACTTGGTCACCAGGCCCGCCTCGGCACCCATGGTAATGACGTCGAGTGAGCGCTCGTAGGTGAAGGCTGGGCGGATGCGCTTGAAGATGCGCGGCACTGTCTCCACGTTGTGCGCAAAGACCTCGGGCGCGGCGTCAATCACTTGGCCCACAAGCTCAGGCACACCGTTGAAGTCGGGGATGAGAATTTCCACGCCCGTGCCGTGGTTGAGTTCGTGGATTTTGCGGATGGTCTCGGCATACAACCAGGCGCCCCCGTCCACGAGGTCGTCTCGAGCCACGCCGGTGACGGTTGCGTAACGCAATTGCATCTGGACCACGGACTCGGCGACGCGGCGCGGCTCGTCAGCGTCGAAGTCGGCAGGCTTGCCGGTGTCGATCTGGCAGAAGTCGCATCGGCGCGTGCACTGCTCGCCACCGATCAAGAAGGTGGCCTCGCGGTCTTCCCAGCACTCGAAGATGTTGGGGCAGCCGGCTTCCTGACAGACCGTATGCAGACCCTCGCCCTTAACGAGCGAGTTCAGTGCGGTGTACTCAGGACCCATTTTGGCGGTCGTGCGGATCCAGGACGGCTTGCGCTCGATCGGGGTCTCACTGTTGCGTGCCTCGACACGCAGCATTCGACGGCCCTCAGGTGCGACGGTCACGTAGTGCCTCCCACGGCGTAATCGGGTGAATCAAAGATGCAGACATTGAACGGTAGGTGTCGTTCAAGCAACGGTGAGAACCTTCAGGGTATGCCCTGGCCCTTCATTCCACGTCGCGGCGTCGGAAGACCAACCACGCCCCGATGATCAAGCCCAGAGCGACCACCCCAACCACGGTCCCCCCTTGAAGTAGAGAAATGGTGTGTTCTACCGCCTCGCACGGGCCGTTCTCGTCGCAGCGGGGATAGGAGAACCACTTCCAGCCGTTTTCGGCGAAAGCGCTGATGTTTGATCCGAGCAACGCCGGAGTCAGTGAGGGCACTAGCCCACGGATGAGTCCCTCACCAGCCAGTGTGTAGACCAAGACGAGGCCCAAGACCACGCTGGTTCGTCGCACCAAGGTGCCGGCCGCAGCGCCCACGGCTGCCACCACACCCGCGAGGAGAGTGATCCGTGCCCCACGCCATACCAACGTCTGCCACGCCGCCGAGTCCAACTCAGTTGGCAGGCCGTTTATCGCAAAGACCCCGAACATGCCGACGATGGTGACTGCCACCATGAGCGCGGTGAGGGGAGACGAAACGAGCGCGACTGCGAGGAGTTTGCTGAAGAAGACGCGGGTCCGTCGTGGCTCGAACGTCAGCCACGTCCCCATGGTGCGATTCGCATACTCTGCCGCCGTGGCCGAGGCTCCCACTAAGAGTGGCACCAACAAGAAGATGGGCGTTAGGCCCGATAGCAAGATCCCCACCTCTGGCTCCAGTGCGCCGAGTCCACCGATCCACTCCTGAACGGTGCCGATGTCCCCTTGCTCGTCACAGAAGTAGTCGATCGTGGGGTCGTTGGAGTCCTCGCGGTCTTGGGCCTCATCTTCGAGGCATTCCGCCAGGTACTGGGCTCCGTTCGCCTCTTGGTCAGCCTTGTATTCTTCGTAACCAGCGACAGCCTCTTGGTAGGCCTCGGATCCCGGTCTCATGTCGCGGGCCTGCATATGGGTGGCCCCCAACGTCAGCAGGACGATGGCGAGCAGCACCACAAAAGACAGCAGGGGCACCTTGCGCCAGGTCAGCCGGGTGATCTCCACCCTCAGCAGGCGGTTCATGCTTTCGGCTCCGTCGGAAGGCCATCGTGGGCGGTTAACTCCAAGAAGGCGGATTCAAGGTCGCGCCGAGACGGCACAAGACGGTTCACGAAGAGTCCTTGGGACGCGAGAGCCTGGGTGATGAGTGCGGGATCGTCTGCTCCGCTGACGATGAGACCCGAGTGGGTAGCCGTAACGGTGAAACCAGCGCCGGTCAACACGGTCGAAGCCATCTCGGGACGGTCCACGCCCACCTCGACGCTGCCGGCACCTTGACCGATGATTGAGGCCACAGTGCCCTGGGCGATGACACTGCCGCTGCCGATGATCGAGACGGTGTCGGCGATCTGCTCGATCTCGGCCAGGATGTGGCTGCTCACCAGCACGGTGCGGCCGTTGTCGGCGAGCGCTCGCATGGTGTTGCGGATGTCGCGGATGCCGGCGGGGTCCAGGCCGTTGGTGGGCTCGTCGAAGATCAGTAGATCTGGGGACTTGAGCAGCGTCGCAGCAATCGCGAGCCGCTGCTTCATTCCGAGGCTGTAGGTGCGGAATTTGTCGTTGCCGCGCTCGCCAAGCCCGACTTCGTCCAAGACCACCCCGACTCGTTCTGTGGGTGTGCCGATGGCGTTGGCCAGCAAGGTCAGATTGCGCTTCGCGGAAAACGACGGGTAGAACTTCGGCGATTCGACCACGGCTCCGACGCGATCCACCACGTCGGGAAGGTGCTGCGGGATTTGCTGCCCGAAGAGGTGCATGGTGCCGGAGTCTGGGCGGATGAGGCCCAGCAGCATACGGATGGTAGTGGTTTTTCCCGAGCCGTTAGGCCCCAGGAAGCCGTGCACGCCACCGGTCGGGACATCTAGGTCAAGGCCGCGAACTGCGACCTGCACACCACGCGCTCCTCGATACGTTTTGCGCAATCCGCGTGTGGTGATGGCGGCGGTCTCGTCCACGTCTTTGTGGTCGATTGGTATCCCCATAGACGGATCGTAGGCACGAGCGCTCTAGGACACACGGATTGACCCGCTGATCAGTGTCTCGCCGCGCCCGCAAGCGCTCGCTGCAGGTGCTGCTCGACGAGCGGAAGAACCTCGTCCACCGTGACCGGACGGTCGAGTTCTTTGGTCAGGGAGGTGACGGTCGCATCGGCGATGCCGCACGGGATGATGGGGTTTGCCCAGGCCAAGTCGCAGTCGCAGTTCAACGCAAAGCCGTGCATCGTCGTGTCTTGACTGACTCGTATGCCGATCGCTCCGACTTTGCGGTCGCCGGCGCGCGCATCGGCGGCGACCCAGACCCCGCTGCGTCCATCAATGCGCACGGCCTCGACACCGAGGTCGGCGCACACCCCGATCATCATGTCCTCGAGTCGGCGCACGTGGGCGACGACATCGACCGGCGAGGGCAGGCGCACGATCGGATAGCCGACGAGTTGGCCGGGGCCGTGCCAGGTGATTTTGCCACCGCGATCGGCGTCGATCACGGGCGTTCCGTCCGTGGGGCGTTCGTGGGCCGCGGTCCGTTTGCCGGCGGTATACACCGCGACATGCTCTAGGAGCAGCACAGTGTCCGTGCGCGTGCCTGCCGCTACCTCGGCGTGGACCTGACGTTGCAATCGAAGCCCAGTGACGTAGTCGACCGGGTTAGGCATAAAACCAACGTGTCTGATGTCCACGTCGATCAGCCTACGGCCACCCTCACGCACGGCCCGCATAGCGCTGCTTGTGGATAACTTCGGCAGCAAGACTGGCGAAGGAGGCATGCTCGCCCTATGGACGATCACAGGGCAGCGCGGTCGATAGTTGGTGATCTGGACTTCCCAGGCTTCGCGGTGGGCGCCAGTCATCAGGTCGTCAACGGGGTGCTGCCGGTGGTGCGTGCCAACGCCACGCGATTGGCGGACGGCCTCGACGTGACCCTGACCTACCTGCCGGTGGACGACGATGGCAACGCCGCGGGATCCAGGGTTTCGGCTCTAGACCTTGCGGGAGAGTTATCGAGGTTGCGACATGACCATCTGATTCGGATCCATGATGTCATCCCTCTCGCGGGACAGGGCGCGACGCCCACCCGGCTGGTCATGGCCTCCGCTACAGCTGACGGCGGGTCTTTAACTGAGCTGTTGACGCGGCGTGCGCCGCTCTCGGTCGCGGAGACGTTGACCGTGGTGTCCCCGATGGCCGAGGCGATGACGCACCTACACCGACACGGTGTGGTGCACGGTGCGTTAACCACCGACGCTGTGCTCTTTACCGATCGGGGTATGCCGCTGCTCGCCGACACCGCGATCGATCGCCTGAGCAGCGTGGCTTTGGTGGCGATGGCTCCGAGTGGGACGAGCGCACCGGAGATTGTGGAAGGCTACGAGGCCACCACCGAATCTGACGCCTATGCCTTTGCGGCGATGGTCTGGACGGCGCTGGTTGGCTCGGGGCCCGGTTAGGTGGGCGACCGAGATGACCTGGCCGAACTGGCACCCCACCTGCCAGCCCGGGTGTGCAGCGTGTTGACGAGCGCTTTGTCGCCGGACCCGGGGGAGAGGCCCGACATTCCCGAAATTGCGCGTCACCTAGCGGATTGTGTGGTTGCTGAGCCCATCGACCTAGCCGAGGTCGACATAGGCAGGGACGTGCCATCGCGCATCCGCGCCTTGGCTTCTCGACAGCCTGCGACACACCGAGCTCCTCGGACGCAAGGAACCAGGCGAGTGTTCGTCGGAGCGGCAGCGTGCTTGGCGGTGGCACTTGCACTGCTTACTCTGCTGCTGCCGGGCCCGCTCAATCTCATCACCGGGGACGCGCTTGCCGCCAGTGAGACGGTTGGGCCAACACCGGCCCCGATGCCAGAGGCTGACCCGACTGAAGCCTCAGAGCGGGCCACCGAAGCGGAAGCCACGCCCGAGGTGGCCATCCCTACGGTGCCCGGCCCAGAGGCAGCCGTCCCCGGGAGTCCCGACGAGTCGGCTGCCACGCAAACGTCACCTGCGGCGGCACCGGACGCCAGCGAAACTGCGATCATTCAAACGTTGATCGACGCCCGCGCTGCGGCCTGGCAGTCCGCAGATCCGGACTTACTGGCAGGTGCTCACAGCGTGGGATCGGAGGCCATGGCCAGCGATCGTGATGATCTGGAGGCGGCGACGGCCGACGGAACCCGGCTGTCCGGTCTTGCCTTTGTGGTGAGCGATGTTGAAGTGGTCGAGCGACGACCCCTAGGCGCGGCGTCACTTGTAGAAGCCGACGAGCTGACTGCTCGAGTGACCGTACGCCGCGAACCTCTGACGGTCACGGCGCCCGACGGTGGCCAAACGCGGGTAGAGGGGCGCAGCGATGACGTCGATGTGACGCTCCGCCTCGAGCCTGTCGGCTGGCGATTTGTTTCCTGGAGGTGACTCAGAGGGGACTAACTATAACTGGGGGCTGGCCACTGAGTCCGGGTCGCCGTCGATCTCCTCAGATCGGTCCGTGAGCCACTTCATCGCCGACTCAAGATGGGCGTGGTCCCAGGTGAACCCTGCTTCGGTGAGGACCGTAGGCAGCGCGCGTTGACTGCCTAAGATGTCCTTGACCATTTCGCCCAGCGCGATGCGCAAGGCGATAGTCGGAGCAGGCAACACCGCAGGGCGGTGTAACTGCTCACCTAACGCCTTGACGACGTCCGCCTGGGAGTCAGGCGTAGGCGCACTCAGGTTTACCGCGCCGGTGACGTCAGGTCGGTCGATGAGGAACATGAGGGCTCGCACGTGATCGTGCAACGTAATCCAGGCCCAATACTGCCGACCTGAGCCTAGTGGTCCGGCTAGACCGAACTTTGCCAACGGCATCATCTTGGCCATTGCCCCGCCGCGGGGCGATAGAACGATACCGGTGCGCGCCAGGGCTACGGACGCTCCGACAGAGGTGGCACGCCACGTCGCTGCTTCCCAGTCGCGGCATAGCTCAGCGAGGAAACCCTCGCCGAGGCGAGATTCCTCAGTCAGCACGTCGGCCCCGCGGGTGCCGTAGAAACCAACGGCCGATCCCGAAACGAGGCGGATAGGGGAGTCCAAGGCTGCAATAGCACTAGCGACCGCCTCGGTCCCCAACACACGCGACGATCTGATGCTCTTCTTGTAGCTTGTGGTCCAACGGTGGTCGCCGATCCCGGCGCCGGCGAGGTGGACAACGGCATTGACGTCGTGGAGCAACTCCGGCTTGAGCTCGCCCTTGTCGGGGCTCCATTGTGTTTCGCGCACTCCGTCAGGAAGGCCTTGCCCCTGCGGAGCGCGACGAACCAGGTGAAGCACCCGGTCGCCGCGCGCCCGCAGAGCCGCAGACAAAGCTGAGCCGATCAAACCAGAGGCTCCGGTCAAAGCCACGGTCTGTGGCTTCGTCGCGGCGTCACTCATCATCAATTCCCGTCGTTGTCATGTGCGGCAGAATCTCACACCTCGAAAGAGGCTTCTTCCAGACGCGCCTTGACGGTCGTGAGGAAGCGTGCCGCGTCGGCACCGTCAACGATGCGGTGGTCATAGGTCAACGCCAGGTAGACCATGGACCGAATTGCGATGGTCTCGCCGCCATCTTCGTCCACCATCACCACAGGGCGGCGGACGACCGATCCGGTGCCCAGGATGCCGACCTGCGGCTGGTTCAAGATCGGCGTGTCGAAGAGTGCGCCCCGACTGCCGGTGTTGGTCAGCGTGAACGTCCCGCCACCGAGTTCGTCAGGACCGATCTTGTTCGTCCTGGTGCGCTCGGCCAGATCGGCGATCTTGCGAGCCAGCCCAGCAACATTGAGGTCGCCCGCATCCTTGATCACCGGGACGATGAGGCCCTTGGGCGTGTCTACGGCAATGCCCAAATTTTCGGCCGAGTGGAAGACGACCTCGTCACCGTCGATGCTCGAGTTCACGACAGGGTGAGCCTTGAGTGCATCAACGGCGGCCAGAGCGAAGAACGGCATAAATGACAACTTCACGCCTTCCCGCTTCAAGAAGGCATCTTTGGCGCCGGTACGCAGTTTCGCGACTTTGGTGACGTCAACCTCAACCACGGTCGTCAGTTGGGCGCTGACCTGCAGCGACTCCACCATGCGGGTCGCGATGACCTTGCGCAGGCGAGACATCTTCTCCGTGGTGCCGCGCTTGGCCGTTGCAGCCTCGCTGGGGGCGGCAGCCGTTGACTTCGCCGGTGCCGGGCTGGGACTCGACGGGGCCTTCTGTGCTGCTGGTGCCGCCTCGGGCTCAGACTCGGGCTCGGCAGCCTCCCTCGCCGCTGCCTCCTTTGCGCTTTCCGAAGCCTTCGCGGCGTCCAGCACATCCTGCTTGCGGATACGACCGCCAACACCTGTGCCCTCGATGGAATCGAGGTCGACGCTGTGCTTGGCCGCTAGCTTGCGCACCAAGGGGGTGACGTAAGCGCTGACGTCCTTACTGCCTGAATCGGCACTGCTTGAATCGGCATCCTTGGAGTCGTCGCTGGCAGACTCGGCATCTTTGGAGTCGTCGCTGGCAGACTCGGCATCTTTGGAGTCGTCGCTGGCAGACTCGGCATCTTTGGAGTCGTCGCTGGCA
>JAABUN010007255.1_pt1 | contig 12121 bp, 8 predicted proteins | sample 5559311 | NCBI WGS metagenome assembly JAABUN01 (sample SAMN10711877, study PRJNA513370) | rock metagenome | isolation source: Antarctica rocks | place: Antarctica: Victoria Land, Siegfried Peak sud | reverse complement strand
TAATAACGTAAAAAGAGTAGAAAAATTAATCAATAACAGACCCATCAGAAAATTTGACTACAATTCAGCTAATGAGGTATATTTAATAAAATCAGCTGTTGCACTTATTGCTTGAACACAGCTTTAAATTAAAAACCCAGAATAGCAATTCTTTGTCCAATAGCTACTGTATTACTATCTGCTAAGGTTAAAGAGGGAATAGTATCAAATTCAGTATCATTTAGTCTTAGTATTGCAAAATCCCAACTATTCTCAGGTAAACCAGTTTCTAATCTCGCTTGAAAATCATGATAGGTAATAGTTTTGGAAGCCCTTGTAGTGTGACCATCGATATTTGCAAAGCTCAACTCAACATTAGCAGAACCGGGAGCCCTAAACACATGATTATTTGTTACAAGATATTTTCCTACTTTAAAACCAGATCCAGAAGCAATCTTGTAATTGTTTTGATTTAAAAAACTAATAGAACAGATTGAAGAATGACAATTAACCCAAATATCTCTATACATACAGTGGTTTTAGTTTTGGCACACTTAGAAGGCACTTTATATTTCTTTTTTCACCCGCTATTCTTTAGCGCGAGCGGTGTTCTTGTCAAACAGAAACCTTAATCATTTCCGCCATAGCGACACAAACTCGCCTAATTCCTCCTTGATATGCTGCAATTCCTTATTGTCGAAATGCCACTGGGCATTGAATTGATGCAGACTTTCAATCCATTTATCGCTAACCCATACCCTGTAGGATTGACAAAGGTCTTTGTTATAGACGGGTCTTAAATAGCCGTTTTGTTCATACCCCGTGATTGTGATGCTAATGGGAATTCTGTGTGTTAGAAGTGATGGATGAGTTAATGATGAGTGCATAAAAAGTTTCGTTTACATGAATGCGAAAGCATGAGGTTTTTAAAAGGTTTTGGTATAACCAAAACATAGCTGGCACTGAAATAAATTTTAAGTATCTTTCCTAAATAGCGAAAGCTATTTATTTAACAAAATTCGGTGGTATTTCTACGCTGCCCTTTTTATTGTTTATTCTATTGAAATTGCTACCTACCCCAAAAACAAAAGGATAAGTAATTGTTAATCAATTTACTTATCCTTTTAATGTGGAGCTGAGCGGAGTCGAACCGCTGTCCAAACATATCTGCCATAAGCCTTCTACATGCTTATTCCGGAATTATTTGTCGGGAAATAACAGGAACCGGACAAACCGATTACTTCCTTAGCTGGATGGTCTTACACTGCCGTCACAGCCTTCTGCAGTGGCAACCTGTTTTTGTTTGTTTGATTCGGCGGGGAAGCGTGGCAACAGGTCAGCCTGCATTCCCTGCCATAATGGATGCTAATTCTCTGAATTAGGCAGCCATGGCGTAAGTATTTTCGCCTTTTGTTTGTTGAGCTTTCAGATTAAAGTGCTAATAACACAACGCACTGCATGCTTATACCCACAACAACCTATGCTGTCAAAACCAGGTACAGCCCCATGTTTTGCAAATTTAATAAACATTATTGAACCAATGTTTATCTTAACGTTTTTATTTATAAGAATGCTACCAGAAACGACACCATTAGAAATATATCAACAGCAGGTTAATTTTTATACTACCAGGCTAAAACTGCTTAAAAGTAAAAGAAGTTATCTTGGCTGGCTACGCCTGCTTATTGTGATAGGTATTATATTATTTATTTATTATCTCTTTTTTAATTCGTCTATAGTTGTATGGATAGCTGTTATTGCAGGCATTGCTGTTTTTCTTTACGTTGTTTCGAAAGATACAGATAATAATGAAAACATCAGTGATGCTGAAAGGTTGCTTGCAATTAACAACGAAGAGTTATCAACATTAAAGGGCAGTTTTTACACGAGGGAAGATGGCCTTTCTTTTTTACCTGAGGAACACTCTTATGCACCAGATATTGATTTGTTCGGTCGTGCCTCAATTTATCAATATATTAACCGCTGTACCTCCGAGCAATCAAAGAAATTGCTTGCAACACTATTATTACATCCTTCAAATAAGAATTCGATCATTGAAAGACAGGATGCAGCAAAAAGTCTGGCCCAACATTATGAATGGAGGCAGCAGTTACAATCTATAGGTATGACTAATCCTTTAACCTTCGCTACAGAAAAGAAAATTATCTCATGGTTAAATATGTCCACTCCTTTCAAACAAAGGTATTGGCAATTTCTTCCGCTTGTATTTACAATAGTAACTTTAAGCAGCCTTGGTGCCTATTTGCTTAATGTGATAAATTCATCTGTTTTTACTCTCCTTCTTTTTATTTTCTTTCTTATAGCCAAATATACAAGTGGTAAAGTTCATAAAACTTATATGACCTTAGCTAAGATTGAACCCGAGGTAAATACAATCCAACAACAATTAAAGCAGGTTGAGGATCTTCCTGCGGCCTCACCTCTTTTAAATTCTTATAAATCAATATTGGTATCAGAAAAAAGTGGTTCTGAAAGCATAAAAGAACTTAAAAAGATATTACAACGTTTTGATTTTAGATTAAATGTCTTTGTATTTCTATTTCTTAACACCTTTTTACTTTGGGATGTGAGGCAAACAAATAGTTTGTATAAATGGAAAGCAAAAAATTCAAAATCAGTTCCGGATTGGTTTAACATTCTTACAAATATTGAAGTGATTAACACTTTGGCTGCATTAACCTTCAACCATCCTGACTGGGTTTTTCCTTCAATAAATGACACTCATTTCACACTTTTAGGCGAACAAATCGGACATCCATTGATTGATGCCAAAAAACGTGTAGATAATTCTTTTGCAAACAGTGGAACAGGAAAAATAAGTATAATCACAGGTTCTAACATGGCGGGTAAAAGTACCTTTTTGCGCAGTATTGCTGTAAACCTGGTTCTTGCGCAAATGGGAGCACCTGTTTGTGCAAAGGCTTTTACATTTAGTCCCGTCCATTTGTATACCAGCATGCGCATATCAGATAATCTTGCAGAAAATACCTCAACTTTTTATGCAGAATTAAAAAAGCTTAAAAGCATAATTGACAAGGTAAAGCAACATGAAAAAGTATTTATTCTACTCGATGAAATATTGAGAGGTACAAATTCACTCGACCGTCACACTGGCTCTGAAGCTTTAATCAGGCAATTAATAAGAGAGCAGGCTGTAGCTGTAATTGCTACCCATGATGTTGAATTGGCTAAGCTTAAAAATGATTATAGCAATGCAATAAGCAATTATCATTTTGATGTCCAGGTAGAAGGGGAGGAGCTTTACTTCGACTACAAACTAAAAGAAGGAGTTTGCCAAAGCATGAATGCTTCTATACTAATGAAAAAGATTGGGATTGAGATAGAACCGCAGAACCACGATTATCACGATTAGAAGGATTATGATGAAATCAAGAAAAACTCCTAATTTCTAAAAACCAATAAAAAATCTTCTTAATCCTGGTTCCCTAATTAGGAGATTAGGAGGAAATAAAGATCTTTTCCTTATTTCCTCCTAATCAATACAAATCCTAAAAATCGTGGTTCTATTTAAACAATCTCCAGAAATCTAACCCTAATGCATAAGCCATTAATGCAAGTAATAATGCCATGCCGGCCATTTGTGCATATTCCATAAACTTGTCGCTGGGTTTGCGTCCGCTTACCATCTCTACAAGCGTGAACAATGCATGTCCGCCATCAAGTGCAGGAATAGGTAAGATATTCATAAAGGCAAGAATAATTGAAAATATAGCAGTAAGTGTCCAGAATCTTTGCCAATCCCAGAAACTCGGAAAAGTGTTACCTATACTGATTACGCTTCCCAAAGAGTCGCTTGCATTTACTTTGCCTGTAAACAATTGTTTTATTCCGGTTACGTATTTATTTAAGGTTTCAAAACATTTATTAAATCCGGCAGGAATAGACTGAGCAAGCGTATATGTTTTTGTGGTTGTACCAAAAATTTCATAAGGAGATTTAGGATAAAAAAGAGGTACTCCTTCTTTAGGAGCCCATTTAACTAAAGCTGTATCATTATTCCTCAAAATTTTTAAGGTTACATTATTACTTTTAGTTTCCGCCCTGACCTTTTTAACTTCATCGAAAAAAAATACAGGCTTGTCATTAAGCCCGATTATCTGGTCGCCTTTCTGTAGTCTGCCTTCAGTAAATTGTGCTTTTGCTCCGACACTATCAACTATTGCAGGATATCTTACATCAATAAAGCCTTCCAGTTTATTCTTATTCAGTTTTTTAATAAAGCCTTCAGGAATAGAAATATTGACATTTTCGCCGCCTCTGTCTACTTGTAGTTGTTTTGCTTCTCCTAAAATTATTTCTGCCCCAATTGTTCCAAAGTTATCGAGAGGTTTACCATCGATGGAAACAATTTTATCACCATTTTTTATACCTATTTGTGCTGCGAGGCTGTCTGCATACACCCCATAAGTAAGGTTTTTTGCAGGCAGGTACTCTTCGCCCCATACATACATAATCATTATAAAAAGAACGATAGCGAGCACAATATTTACAACAACGCCACCAACCATAATAATCAGTCGTTGCCATGCCGGTTTACTTCTGAATTCATGTGGTTCTGCAGGCTTTTTCAATTGCTCCTTGTCCATACTCTCATCCACCATACCCGATATTTTTACATAACCGCCAAAAGGAACCCAGCCTAGTCCATATTCAGTTTCGCCCACTTTCTTTTTCCATAAACTAAAGTACGGATTGAAGAAAAGAAAGAATTTTTCAACGCGGCATTTAAACCATTTTGCAGGGAAGAAGTGTCCCATTTCATGCAAAATAACCAGTATTGAAAACGATAAAATAAACTGTCCTGTTTTAACTGCTACACTACTCCAGTCAATAGCTAATAATGTCATGCCCTAAATCCCTGAAAGGATTGATTTTTTTGTTATTTAAATAAATTTGTGATTTGTCTTTTTAATCTTAGTGTGTCTTTTATTAACTGTACAATAAGACCCGAATATATGAGGTTGTCAGATACTCCTTGCACTCTTTTTACTTTCTTTGGCAAATAAAACCATAAAGATTCAATTTTGTTCAAGTATTTAGTTAAAGGTTTATCACTAAAAGGGAGATATTAGGGATAGATTAAAAAATACTTGTGAAAAAAGTAAATAAAATAATTGCAAATATTACAAGAAGGTGTGTAAGTTTTTCAATAACAATTTGCAATAGAGCCAAAAGATGCAGAATATTAGCGCGATAAACCAAATGAGTTCTAAATGATGCATGAGGAATGATTGCAGGTATAAAAAAAAGATTTTAAACAGCTTTCAAGAGGTAAACAGACTTTTTGTAAATGATGGAAGATTGAATTTCCAACTTGAAATTGATGTGGATGATAACACTGAGTGCAACAAATACATGATAGCTATAAAGCCAGAGTTCAGGAATTTTTTAGATGAACAGAACAGGAATCAAGGTTTATAGCAGTGATATAAATAATAAAACGCATTAGGCCGTAAACAAATACAATTTGCATTGATGGAGCTATATTACTTTATTCATTCTTTTCATAAATTTAAATTATGTTGTTGTAACTGTTATATCCTATTTTTGCGCACATTAAAAAATTACATCAAACGTTTGCTATGAGTGTATTAGTTAACAAAAACTCCAAAATAATTGTACAGGGTTTTACCGGTACGGAAGGAACTTTTCATGCTACACAAATGATCGAATATGGTACCAATGTAGTCGGAGGGGTAACTCCCGGAAAAGGAGGTTCCACTCATTTGGATAAACCGGTATTTAACACGGTAGCAGATGCTGTACAAAGTACAGGAGCTGATGTAAGTATAATTTTTGTTCCCCCTGCATTTGCTGCAGATGCTATAATGGAAGCAGCAGACGCTGGTATTCGCTTGGTTGTTTGTATTACTGAAGGTATTCCTGTGCAGGATATGGTTAAAGTTAAAAACTACCTTCTTTGTAAATCTACCCGCTTAATAGGCCCGAATTGCCCTGGTATAATTACGGCCGATGAAGCTAAAGTTGGCATTATGCCAGGCTTTATTTTTAAACCAGGTAAAATAGGTATCGTATCAAAATCCGGTACACTTACATACGAAGCAGCAGACCAGGCTGTAAAAGCAGGTTTAGGAATTTCTACCGCGATCGGTATTGGTGGCGATCCGATCATCGGTACTACTACCAAAGAAGCTGTTGAGCTACTTATGAATGACAATGAAACAGAAGGCATTATTATGATTGGTGAAATAGGTGGCGGAATGGAGGCTGAAGCCGCAGGGTGGGTAAAAGAAAACGGCACCAAACCGGTTGTTGGATTTATTGCAGGACAGACTGCTCCAGCAGGCAGGCGTATGGGTCATGCAGGTGCGATTGTAGGAGGTGCAGATGATACTGCCGCTGCAAAAATGAAGATTATGAAAGAATGTGGAATTAATGTTGTTGATAGCCCTGCTGATATTGGCAAAACAATGGCAGAAGCATTAAAAAATAAATAGTAATAGATGGGATTGAAAAAGCCTGGCAATTATGGAAGAGCCAGGCTTTTTTATGAAATAGCTAACTGCCTCCTGCAAAGATTACTATATAATCTTCTTATTGAATGGCTAAATTATACTCAACTAAAAATAAATTCAATCTTCCAGTTTCTTAAGAAGACCTGTGAGGGTTATTATTTACGATTTTTATCTATTTTCTTCAACGCGTTGCGATTAGTGATACTAACATATGCAATCATAAAAAGAGAGGATACAACCGACAAAACGCCTAATACTGCTATAACTTCCATATGATATTGTATTAATTTACAGCTATAAATCAATCAAAACCGTTGCCATATTGTATTAGCGTTTTCATAAAAATCACTTGAATTCTATTAAAGATTTCAAAAGGAGAATTACTTATAGACTGCAACTTCAACAGTACCATCGCTGCTTTTTACTCCCCGGTACATGCCTGCGCTATTAAAAACCATTGCAAAATTGCCCTTGTTGTCTACTCCGATCAATCCGCCTTCACCTTTCATTTTTACCAGCTTGTTCAATACTACCTCATTACACGCTTCTGTTACTGAAAATCCTTTATACTCCATTAATGCGCTCACGTCGTAGGCTGCAACTGCACGTATGAATATTTCGCCATGCCCAGTACAACTTATGGCACCGGTATTATTATTGGCATAAGTTCCGGATCCGATTACAGGGCTGTCACCGATTCTCCCATATTTTTTATTTGTCATACCGCCGGTACTTGTTGCAGCCGCAATATTGCCGTTAACGTCACAAGCTACGGCGCCAACAGTCCCAAATTTTTTTTCTTTAAAATCAATTTTATTATGCAATGTATGGTCTAAAGTATAATTATCAGAATCGCGTACTGCCTTCCATTGATCGTACCGGAATTGCGAGAAAAAGTATTCATCGGGTTCCAGCTTTACCCCTTGCTTAATGGCAAAATCGTTAGCTCCTTCACCACTTAAAAATACATGACTACTATTTCGTAAAACTTCCATTGCCAGTTCTATGGGGTTTCGTACATTTCTTACTCCAGCCACTGCACCAGCTTCCAGTGTTTCACCATCCATAATTGCAGCATCCATTTCCTGTAATCCTTTTTTAGTAAAGACAGAGCCTTTACCTGCATTGAAAAGAAGATTGTCTTCAAGTATTACGGTTGCAGCTTTCACGGCATTAATCGCAGCGCCACCTTTGTAAAGTACAGCATAGCCGGCATCAAGGGACTCCTGCAAACCTTTGAGATATGCCTTCTCCAGTTCAGAAGACATAGCTGCTCTATCAATGGTTCCTGCACCCCCATGTATAACTATTGTAAATTTTTGCATATGTGTCAGTGCTGTTTCTGTATTAGAATGGAGTGAATTAGTATGAAGAATAAGGTTTTTTCAATCGTTGCCTAAGTAAGCACTGAGGGCAACAATGTTTGGATTACTCATTTTTCATTGAATTTAAAATATTACCTGTTTTAAAAGAGATTCAAGCGGTTAAAACTTTTGGTAAGATTAACTTAGCAGTTCCCTGCATTCCTGTAACAGTTTGTCCTTGTTAATTGCAACTGTCCCTACTTCTTCACAAACCAGCCCTCCGGCAATATTGGCCATAGCAGCAGACAAATAAATATCTTTGGTTTTTGCATACACCAAAGAAGCAACAGCTATTACTGTATCTCCTGCTCCGCTTACATCCGCTATGGTCCTGATATGTGTAGGAATTACTTTTGAAGAATTTTGGTGCTGATAAAAAATACCTTTTTCAGACAGTGTAATTAGTGAAATGGAATGATGCAGTCTATTTTCCAATTGACGATGAATATTTTGGAGAAAAGTTTCATTTATATCATCTAACAAAACATTCAATCCATCTTTTACTTCTTTCAGGTTTGGTTTAAATATGGTAACGCCTTTATAAGAAAAAAAGTTTTTTCGCTTAGGGTCTGCTGTTGTTACAATATTGTTCTGTTTACATAGTGAAATCATTTTTTGATTTACTTCTTCGGTTAACACACCTTTGTTATAATCTTCAAAAATCACTACTGAAGGTTTTTCTGTTTCAATAAACTCTGTAAAGCTTTTAATTAATAACAATTGTTCGCTATCATTAATGTCTTTAGTCATTTCGGCATCAAGTCTCAGCATATGCTGGTTGCGACTGATGATTCGCGTCTTATTTGTAGTAATACGATCATCACTCACAACAATATTGGCAGTCTGAATATTGTTTCTCTCAAGCAACGATAAAAGAGTTTTACCATCATCATCGTTTCCTATAACAGAAAATAACACTGTTGGCGTGCCTAATGCCACTGTGTTTAGAGCGACGTTACCTGCACCACCAATTCTCAATTCTTTTTCATCTAAAACAACAACCGGAACGGGCGCTTCAGGCGATATTCTATCTACATTTCCCCACCAATAGGTATCTAACATTATATCGCCAACAACAGCAACTTTCATTTCAGAGAATCCGGTAAATAATTGATCGAAAACTTCCATACTTACATTTCATGTTTTGGGCGCTTCAAAGAAATGAAATAAATGGGAATACAATCAGGACAATTATAAAACGGAAACAAAAGGGGCTACAATACTGATATATTGAAATCATATACTTCCATCAGAAGAACAAACGTGTTCTGTTTGACTTCCTCGGACCGGTAATGCTTGTGTGTCTGTTCATCCGCATTTGGAAGATACAAGCAAAGCAAAACTCATAGAAAAATAAATGTGTCCTTTTGGTATATGAAATTCCAAACCTCCTATAAGCAAAGGGTTATCTCAGGAATAGAGTTAACTCCAATAATTAGATGTGCTAATTGATAGATGTGCTAATTGATAGATGTGCTAATTGATAGATGTGCTAATTGATAGATGTGCTAATTGATAGATGTGCTAATTGATAGATGTGCTAATTAAAGAGATTACAGACAGGATTTACATATTTAAATGTGCTTATTATATTCTCTTTTATTTACTTCTTATTTTTATTTTTATGCTGCTCATTAAGACCTTTTAAAACAGCGCTTGTAATGTCAAACCGGGGATCTTTATAATAAATAGTACCGGATTGATAGCCTAAGATATAAGCGTATTCTTTATTTTTATTAAATTCCTTTAAAAAATCTTCTATCGTCTTATTTACATCCTGCATCTTTTTAAAAGATTCATCCTGCAGTTCCCCGCTCATCGCCTGCTCCTTATTTTGAATAACTTTCTGCTCCTGCATCAGGTCTTGTTGCATTGCACCTTGCCTTTCCTGTGTCATAGTTTGGGCTTCCTGCTGAAACTTATTTACTTTACTCATATAACGGTTCTTCAGCGTATTCAACTGGCCTGTTAATTCATTCTCTTTAGCCTTCAGTTCATTCTTTACATTCTTTAAATAATCATAATTTCTTTCAATTGAATCCATATCAAAATAAGCAATTCTAAAAGTACCTGCAGGAGCAGTATCAGGAACAGTAACAGCAGCCGAAGCTGTTTTATTATTGGCAGAAGAAAAATGCAGGTAAAATAACACCCCTACTAAAATCAATAAAACAATATTAAAAGCAAGTAAAAAATTTCTATTCATCAGGCAAAGTAAAAGTAAAGAAGAAAATAAAAGTGTTAAAAGTAGCTGTTTGAGTCAATCGATCAACAGTAATTGTTCGGTCAACCTGTAACTGTTTCTTATGGAAGCTAAAGCAGAGTTTGTTACAATAAATAAAAGTATAGCAGTTAACCGGATACAAAATTCAGTCACGTTGAATAGGTTTTTTAAGAGGATCAAAATTTGTTTCTATAATAGTAGATATAGAGGTTATAATTTTTAAAAATAGCAGAATAATTTAAAAAATATACAAGGCAACACCAAATAAATGTTCTTACCCCGGAAGAAGTATAAGCTTTTCTGAATTCTTTGGCGTGCCATCTTTTTTTCTTAAAAATTCTGTTGAAATTAGACATGTTGTTAAAGCCTTTATCTTAGTACAGGTACATTTATGGGTAAACCAGCCGTTCCAGGTTAGAGCCTGCTAAGACTAGTTCTAATTCACCTATCTCTTCTATATGATCACGGATGACCCTTTTTGCACCTCTTGAATTTTTAATAAAATTCAGTTCGGACTCTTCAGGAAAATGTAATGGAAAATCGAATTTAGATTTAGTACGTGAAAAAACTGTAAAGCAATCGTTTTGGTAAGAGGTGTATTTCTCGTAACAGCCTGGCGTCTCAGGCTTTGTTGAAATCCGTTGGTTCTATGAAGATTATACGGAACGGATGTCTAAAGAATATGCTTTTTATTTGATGCAAAGAACAGAGAGTTTGTCACCTTCACCGGGTTGTAGTACCCAATTTTTTTAGCCGTTTTATTATCTTATTTTAGCCGTTTAGAAAGATTTTCAAAAGTCTCATAGGGCCCTTTTGTTATAAACAGATTAGTTACCTGTGCCGGAACATTGCCCGAAGGATCCATTTTTAGATAATAAGTAATACTTATTTTATTTTTACCATCATATTTTACATCCCAGGAAGTACTGAAAAATTGTATTCGCACTATCCCTTTTTGTACTGGTAAAGCATTTGGTTCACCTAAGGCAGTCACTTTTAAAGTATTAGTTGAAGCGTTTAAATTTAGACGCATCCGTACAGGAATATCCCGGTTACTTACGGGCCAGGGCAGTGCGTTCTCACTATAATACAATATTTCGTTTGCATTAATTTCTTTTAAAACGTAAGATTGCTTTGTACTATAGACCCATTCTTTATTATTTCTTACATCACGCAATATCTTTACCAGTTTTTGTAATGTGCCTGTAAGAACTGCTTCCACTTTTATCGATTTGATTTTTGATGAGGTTTCATTTGCTGTATATACTTTTATACCATTTTTTTCCTTTGTCAGTTCCCACCCATCTTGCGAAAAAGATGGATAGCCACAAATAACTAAACAAATTATTATTGAAATTCTTTTCATATTTTATTATTTACTGTAACCCGTGGTTTTGATACGAATCTTATTGTTATATAGTTAATAAGAAAAAAGAATTTTAGTTCCCTTAGTCTTAGTTATTGTTAAGGTTGAAATTGCATGAAAGATATATTCAATTTAAAAAAAAGTAAGTTAAAAGGTTTACATCCTCTGCAGTCTTTTTTTTAATTCCATTTTGCCCTGAAATTTTTAATCTAAACCATAATTTTCCTTTTAATTTAATTTCTATGAACATTAATATATATATATGAGTTAGAGACAAATGTAACCTTCCATGCCCTTCAGCATTGGTTTTTTAATCCATATATAGATATTTAATTTCTGCTGCTAAGGGTATTTCCGGTATAGCACTTCATTTAATAAAATTGCCTGCCAACAGGTGAAGGAAGAAGAGAAATAAACTGATTAAGGATTTTATTACCTTTTTTTTATTTTTTTTTTGTACTTAGTATTTATTTTTAACTTTCCGGCATTTTAATGTTATTTTAACAAAATGCAGCATATTGCATAGTGAATGTTGTCCTAGAAAAAGTATAGTACATGACAAAAGTTGTGAATAAAGTTGCAGGCAGGTAACAATTAATCCACAAGTGAATAAAAAAAGCCTTAGCAGTTTTTTCTTTAGAAGAAAATTACCACATCTGCTTCTAATGGA
>JAABUN010007254.1_pt1 | contig 12122 bp, 15 predicted proteins | sample 5559311 | NCBI WGS metagenome assembly JAABUN01 (sample SAMN10711877, study PRJNA513370) | rock metagenome | isolation source: Antarctica rocks | place: Antarctica: Victoria Land, Siegfried Peak sud | reverse complement strand
CGGGCGTCCGGGCGCTTGCCGTCAGCCGGTCCCCGGAGAAGTTGAAAGCGGCCAGCGAACTAGGCGCCGACGCGGCGATCGACGGCTCTTCCGGCGGCGTCGGCGAGCAGATCAAGGACGCGACGGCTGGACGGGGTGCCGATGTGGTGTTCGAGCTCGTCGGGACAAGAGACACGATGCGCGAGTCGCTGGCGGCACTGGCCAAGCGCGGACGGCTGGTTTTCGTTGGCTATTCCTTCGACACGCTTGAGGTCAGCCCGCTCTCGCTCGTCGTCCCCGAGGTGAGCATCCGCGCCTCGGTCGGCAACACCTACGCCGAACTGGTCCAGGTCGTGGCTCTGGCCGCAGAGGGGCGCCTGCGATCCCTCGTGCACGAAAGGGCCCCGCTTGAGGACGCCGATCGGGTGCTCGATGACCTCGCGGCCGGCCGGGTCGTGGGTCGTTCGGTTCTCGTCCCCTGATATGCCTGGAGGGCGGTCCGGTCCGGCTACCGCTTTGGACGAGAAGCGAATCACGGTGGCGATGCACGGTCAAGCGCCCCTAGCCGAAGCTAGGAGCTAGCCGGAAGCTCTCCGGCGGCCAGGATCACGGCCTTACCGCGTGCGTTGTTCGGTATCAGGTGATGGTGGGTTGAGAGGAGTAGCTTGAGGCTGTCGAGCGCCAGCTCGACAGCCCTGCGGCGGTACCGGTCGAGGGCTGCACGGTCGTCAAAGTGCTTCCCATGGACCAGATTGCTTCTCACCGAGTAAAGATCCCCGACCTCTTTGTGGAGCGCACGACGCTCGTGGGCCGTGCGACCAAACAGGAAGGCGACCGCCGTACTGAGACGAAACCCCACCTCGGTCTCGCCAGTGCCGAAAAGGGACTCGAGCGCGATCACCGCATCGACGAGAGCATCCTCCGGTTCACGCGCGGGGTCCGCCGCGGAGAGCGTCCGGCGGACCGCCAGCGAGATCGGTTCGGCGAAGTGTGCTTCGATCTCGCGGGCCCACCGCAGGATGTCCGCCTCTGCCGCGACGGCCAGCTCTGTCGGGAACGAGAAGCCAGGTGACCGTCTGAAGCTCGCGGCGCGAAACAGCGGATCGTGTACCTCGATCGAAACGACCCGGAGCGGCGGACGCGTTACACCGTCCGCCAACAGAAGGGCGAGCCGTAGCCGGTCCACGCGACGATCAAGCTCGCGCCACGACTGCCAGAACTTTGTCGGCGGATCCGCCGACAGCTCGCGGTCGCCGATCGTGTACCGCAGAGGAGACGTCGTGTCGAGCGCCACGGTGGCTTCTGAGTCATGGTCCCGCGGTCCCGGCCAGCTTTCATTAGACGCCTCCCGTAGCGTTCCGACCGGCGTGGCGAAGAGCTCGGTTCCTTCGCGGAGACGAAGTCCAGTCAGGCCGACGGTCGCCGGCACGTCCACGCGACCGCCTCGAGCGAGCTGGCGAACGACCCGCAGCTGGTCCTCGAGGGCGGCGAAGAACTGTTCCTCGTCCGGAACCGCCGACCACCCCGCTAGCCGAGCAGCGCCCTCGATGAGCTGCTCGCCGAGGAGCACGAGCTGGACTGAGCCGCCGCGACCGCTGGTGCTCCAGATCGACTTGGATGGTGCCAGCTCGTCATCGAGGCCAGAGAACAACCGCCGCAGGGGTTCTCGTTCATGGCGTACGCCCTCACGCAACGCCGGCTGCGCCGGGTGGTTGAACGCTGCAGCGCCCGCTCCCGAGAGGAGGCCTATGCCCGAGACAGCAGCATCCCTCGGGAGCAGCAGATAGGGCCAGAGGTCCCTGGCCAGCCACACCAGCGCGGAGAGGACAGGGTCGGCGTCAGGCTCCGGCAGAGCGCGAAGCTCACCACCCGCACTCCTCCGCAGGGCCCGAGCGGAGGTCTCTCCAGACTCGGTGAACGCGCAGAACTGGCCGAAGCTGAACACGAGGGGCTCGTACAGCTGACCATCCGGCGGGACGCGGTCGTCGTTGCTTGCGTTCGGCCGACGCCAGAGCGAGAAGCGTTGGGCGAGCACGATCGCGGCGAGGAAGGCCTCCCGTTGCGGATCAGTAAGTGCTGAGGTGTCCCCCTCTGCGAAGCCCCTGAGCGTCGACGGTTCGGTGGCGCACACGTACGCCAGGAAGTCATCTCCCAAGGCCGTGAGGAGCTGTTCCTCAGAGACCTCTGGAGAGATCCTCTGGATCCATTCCTGGCCGTCCGCACTCGCCACGGGGTCCGAGACTACGGTGACCAGTCGGCATAGTGATATCCGGGCAAGCGCTGAGCGAGAGCCTCTCAGGGAGGGTCTGTCCGCTGCTGGTGGCTCTCAGCGCGTGCGTAGATCAAATTTATGGCGTCGCCCGACCGGGTCTCCGGCATCGCTGACGAGCGAGAGCGCTTGTCCACTTCCGCTTTGGACGAAGACCAGGAGCCCCCCGTGCGCTCAGAGCCTCAGCGCTGGCCGTGACTCAAGTACCTAAGGGGTTCGATAGCCGTCCCGCAAGCTCCATCAGAGGTCCGGAAAGCCGCGCGGTTTGAGCGGCTTTCGGCGTTCCGGGACGCGCTCCACGGCGAGCCATGAGAGCGGTCGCGTCCTCCTCCGTTGACGGGCAAGCATTCGCTTGCCTATTATGGGGTCGTGGGGGATGTCTTCAAGGCCTTGGCCGATCCCACGAGACGAGCAATCCTCGATGAGCTTGCAGTGCGAGACGACCAGACCTTGTTCGAGATCTGTTCGAGCCTCACGTCCAAGCACCATCTCGGGTCGTCTCGACAGGCCGTCTCGCAGCACCTCGATGTGCTCGAAGCCTCCGGTCTCGTCGAGACGCAAAGGGAGGGTCGATGCAAGTTCCACAAACTCAACACGGGCCCTCTTCAACAGCTGACGACGCGCTGGCTGGCGCCCAGATCGGAGAAGCAATGAGAATCAACCTGACAAGTGTCCTCGTCGACGACCAGACCAAAGCGCTGCACTTCTATGCAGACGTCCTTGGATTCGTCAAGAAGTCGGACATCCCGCTTGGCGAACACCGCTGGCTGACCGTGGTGTCACCGGAAGAACCGGACGGAGCCGAGATCGTGCTCGAGCCGGACGCTCACCCGGCCGCCCGCCCCTTCAAGAACGCGCTCGTAGAAGACGGCATCCCGTACACGTCGTTCGAGGTTGACGACGTGCAGATCGAGTTTGAGCGCCTCACGAAAGCCGGCGTACGCTTCACGCAGCCACCCCGAGACATGGGGCCAGTCACCACCGCGGTTCTTGACGACACCTGTGGCAACCTGATCCAGATCGCCGCTCAGAAATCGGCTTCCTGAACCAGGTCAGGGTTCGATAGCGTCCCGCAACCTCCACTGCTTGCTTGCTCAGGACGCACCTGACGCGAGCTGAACGGCTCCCGTCAGTCCGGGCGTCTGCCGGACGCGATGAGCACGGACCCGTCCAGGACGATCCCGTCGCCCTGCTCGCGTGCCACCGCGGCATCAGCGTCGAGAGCCCGCCGACGGATTGCCTCCCGAACATCGGGTTCCATGCCTTGAAGAGCGATGGCCAGTGGCCCAGCCAGCTGCGGCACGCGCTCCCACCAGGCGTTCAGTGATCGAGCGGGCATCGGCGTGGCGAAGGCCTCCACCCGCACTTGCTCGAGGCCGCCGGCAGCGAGCAGTTCACGGAGGTGGTCGCGATCGTCGAGCGAGAAGGGGCCCGGGATGTGCAGCGGAGGAAACGGCACGCCGAACTGCTCGCCGACGGCGTCAAGTATCAGTCCGCGCCAAGGATTGGCGCTCGCCGCATGCCGATTGATCACTGCGTCGAAGGTCGCGTCCGACTCGCGAATCGCGCTCTGGTCGAAGATCGCGGTTTCGACATTCGGTTGCCCCACGGCGCGTCGGGCGGCAACCTCGACCATCTCGGGAGCGTCGTCCGAGAGGACCGCGTCCCGACGGCCCGACGCGGGCCAGAGCGCTGAGTCCCGCCCCTCCCGGTCCCGCGGCGAGGTCGAGAACGGCGTCATTCTCCAGCACCTCGGCAGCGTCAAGCAGAGCTTCGGTGGCCGCGGCCAGGTGCTCGTCGACGAAGTCCGCGTTGCGCCCCCACGCTCCCGCCACGCTGTTCCACACCTGCGATACGGTCACCATCCTGTCACCGCGCTGCGCCGCGCGGTGCACCGAACGGCGTGGACCTGACGCCTCGATTCCCTGCGCGGGGGCAGGTTTGCACAGGCGTCGGCGCGCCCGCTGGCGGCCGAGTCGACGCGTACGCTTAGCGGCGTGTCGCCGAAGGCGAAAGTCCAGATCGCGCGTGAGCATTTGACCAAGGCTCGGTCGGAGGCCACCGCTGGCGATCTGAGAAACGCGCTTCAGTGGGCCTTCGCGAGCTTGGAGGCGGCGATCGACGCCTTGGCGGCGCCGCGCGGCCTCGCGATCGACCAGAAGCACTCGAAGCGGACGGAGGCCGCGACGAGCCTGCATGCGGACGGAGTCCTCCGAAAGGATCTGGCCGCTCTTCATCGTTTTCTCAATCGGTTGCGCAAGGCGGTCTTCTACGACGGAGAAGAACCTGAGCTTGACGAGGACACGCTCGGCGATCTTCTGACTGACATCGAGGACGCTGTGCGCGTGGCGGAGGCTGAGGTGTCGTGACCGGGCCGACTGGCACATGGACACAGCCGAACCCGGTGAGGGGATGCTTTCCCGAGAACGTCGCCGATCCAGGCGTGTGGGCTAGCCGGCTCGCGCTCGATCGTGAGCGAGCGGCACGCAACCAGTCTTCCGAGATGGCTGCGGTCACGGCCACGGTCGAAGAGCGCAGCAGAACCGCCGGAGCGCGAGCCCTCGTCCTCTCAGGGTCTACCGCGCGGGCACGACGGACTCGAGTGAGCGACCTGGACTACCACGTGATCGGGCCCACCCCGACCTTCGAGGACTCCCGGGAGGACGTCGATCTGTACTGCGACGATGCGGCTCGCCTGGCCTCCAAGCTGCGGTCCGGCGACGACTTCGTGTACTGGTCGGTGTGGTACGGCTGCATCCTGTTCGACGATGGCGTGCTGCACGCGGCTGCGATGTACGCGGCGCGCGGCGACGCCTGGCCGGATGCGACACGCAAGTGGCATCAGACGCGCAACGCGCTGTACTTCACCGAGCAGCTCGTGGCCAGCGGTGACAAGCAAGCGGCGACAGAGCAGGTTCGCGGCGTGCTGTCCCTCACGGCCCGTTGGCTGCTGCTGGCGAATGACGTGTTTCCCCTCTCGCGCGACGAGCTGTCGGATCAGGTCCTAGATCTGGGCTGCTTCGATCTCGCGGCTGCGCTCGATCGGAGCATCCACTGTGAGCCCGAGCTCGAGGAACTCGCCAGCGGAGTCAGGCTTGCGAGGCAGCTGACAGACGTTTCGCCCGCCAGGGCCCGGTGCCTCCGTCCATCGCTGGCAGCACCTGAGGAGCTGTCGCCGTTTCCGTCCGCTGCCATGACATCCCGCATGAGGTGACCAAGTCCGCAACGCTCAGGGGTTCGATAGTCGTCCCATCAACTCCACTGGTAGGCCGAAAGCCGCTCGGTTGAGCGACTGCGGCCCGGGCCAGCGTTCAGGAATGTCCCCGGACGAATCCACTGCTCCTATGCATGGAAAGCAGACTGCTGTTCTGCTCGGTTCTGCGCAAGCATCCCGACCTTGCCGCGGTGCTCGTCTGGCACTCGTAGCCAACCAGGGGTGCAAACGTCGACTTACCTGACTTTCGTGGACACAGGCGCAAGGAAGAGCAGGCATTGGTCCGGGTTGTACTCGACGACCTGAGCGACGAAGCGGAAACGATCGCCCTGGCCGACGGAATCCGGAATCTTGGTGCCGGTGAGTTTCAGGTCGAAGACGTTCACATCTTCGAACTTGAAGTTGGGCCCGACGTTCCCTTTGTTTCCGGGAGAGACGAGGATGTCGTATCGAGTCTTGGCGTCGCCATGATTGGCCATGTTCTGGATCGAGCCGGCGAACTCAATGGTCCTGCCGCCGTTTTCAGCCGCGAAGGATCCGACCGACTCGTCGCAGGGGTCCGAAACCCCCAGGATCGCTGCAAACGCCTCACTGTTGTTCTTGGTCACGACAGGGTCGGCGTCAGGCTCGCTCGTACTAGTTGGATCGGGTTCCGGCGGTTCGGAAGTCGTCTCGGTCGGCTTTGGCGTCTCGCTCGGCGCGGCGTCGTCGTGGCAGGAACGGTCGACCTTCAGTCGCGGAGCACCCGACACGGCCTCGCCGGCCGCTGGGGACTGGTCGCACACTTCCCAGTTCGACTCTTTGACGATGCCGAAGGTGCCGCCGCCGTCGACCTTGACCTCATCCTCGAATCCCGCGTCCTTGATGGCGCTCTTGGCGACATCGAGCTTCTTGCCTGTCACATCAGGCATGACCGAGTTCTTGTCCGATCCACAGCCTGCGAAGCCCAAAAGCATCACCGCCACGACAGCCAAGCGAAGCGCACACATCTACTCACCCCGTGTTGTTCCAAAAGGGGCGTGAGCGTACCGGTTGGCAGAGAGTCGCCGCTGGAGAAACATTCGATTGCTGGCTCCTGCGCGGACTGCTGCTTCGGCGTGCGACCGGTCGCAGCGGCTCACCTGGTGGGTGTTGGAGTCGTGCCAGTGCGACCGGTGTAGGCTCGCTCGATGCGGCTCGCGTTGAATCTCATCTGGTTCTTCCTCGCCGGTATCTGGCTGTTCCTCGGGTACGCGGTCGCCGGGATCATCTGCTTCATCCTCATCGTCACGATCCCGTTCGGCGTGGCGTCCCTCCGCATCGCCTTCTATAGCGCGTGGCCATTCGGCCGAGCCGTCATCCCGCAAACAAGCAAAGGAGCCGGATCCACCGTCGGCAACATCCTCTGGTTTCTGCTCTGCGGATGGTGGCTCGCCATCGCGCATATCGTCACCGGCATCTTGCTGTGCCTGACCGTCATCGGCATCCCTCTCGGGCTAGCGAACTTCCGTCTGCTTACCGTCTCGCTCCGACCCTTCGGGCGCACGATCGTGACCAGCGAACAGGCACAGGCCGCCGGCTACCCGGGCGGAGCCTTCCTCTAGAAGAAGGGCTCAAGGCCTTGGTGGTCAAGCGCGCCGAGCTGCATCCCTTCGCACGAAATCCGGCACGTTCGTCGCTTCCGGTAGGCAAGGAGCCTCAAAGCAGCGAACCGGCGGCGAGTCGCGACTGCGCTTTGGACGGAGAGCAGGAGTCGGCTCGGTTTACGCAGCTACGCCTGCGGGGTTCGATAGCCGTCCCGCAAGCTCCACTGACACCTCGAAAACCCGCTCGCTTGGCTGGTTCTTCTGTTCCGAAGCCGCTCCCGCTGTGCATGGAGGGTCATGCGGTTGCTTGCTGCTCCAATCCCATACCGGTACCATCTTGGGATGAGTAAACAGATCGCCGTGCGCCTTTCGGATGAGCTCGTCGATTTCGTGGACCGAGTCGTCGGGAGCGGTCGCGAGCGCAGTCGAGCAGCGGTCGTCAGCCGGGCGCTCGAGCGGGAGCAACGACGGGTGATCGCAGAACGCGATGCCGCGATCCTCGCTGAGCTCGGTCCGGATCCTGATCTCGCCGGTCTTGCTGAGCACGCGGTCGGCCTGGACCGCGATCGCTGATGCGACCGATCCACGTTGCCGCAATCGACAAGGCCCGACCCGTCCTGGTTCTGACTCGCGAGATCGTGCGACCACACATGAACACGGTCACTGTCGCGCCGATCACGAGCACGATCCGAGGGCTTTCGACCGAGGTGCCCGTGGGTCCCGCCAACGGGCTCGACGCGCCGTCCGTGGTCGCGTGCGATCACTTGACGACGATTCCAACGCACGCGCTCGGGTCTCACATTGGCCTGCTCCTGGACGACCAAGAGCAGGATCTGTCCGATGCGATCCACGCCGCATTCGATCTCGACTGATGGCTTGAGGCCACCAAGGTCGTTACTGCTCAGGCATCTCGATCGTCGGATTCGTCGCCGGCCTATGGCCTCGCATGCCGGTCGACACTTTGCAAGAGTCTGAGCATGTCGGACGCAGCCAGACCTGAGTCACCGTCTGAGCTCATCGAGAGCCAGGGCCCGGCCGGCTGGCGGGGGGAGGTGCTCGCCCGGGTCCGCGACCTCGTGAAGCAGGCCGTCCCGGACGTGGTCGAGGAGATCAAGTGGCGCAAGCCGTCGAACCCGTCCGGCGTGCCCGTCTGGTCCCGCGACGGGATCATCTGCACGGGCGAGACCTACAAGGACAAGGTGAAGCTCACGTTCGCCAACGGAGCCTCACTCGAGGATCCGGCGGGTCTCTTCAACTCCGGCCTCGAAGGCAAGGTGAGGCGCGCCATCGACCTTCGAGAGGGAGACGCTGTGGACGAGGAGGCCCTCAAGGCACTCGTTCGCAGCGCCGCGCGGCTGAACGCGCCCTAGCCTCGCCCGGCCAGCCCGACCGCGCGCCTCATCGCCGCGCGAGTTCGGTGCAGCGCCGCGGCGTCGCCGGTCAGGCGGCCGGCCACGCTTCCGCCCGACGCAAGGCTGTGCAGCTCGAACGCGACGTCGGCGGGGTCGCGGTCCGGGGCGAGGTCGCCGGCCTCCCGTGCGCGCTTCGCCTCGGCCTCGAGCGTGCCGAGCCAGAGCGTGACCGCAGCGGCGACGTCGTCGTGCAGCGGGCCTGGCCGTGCGTCGTACTCGACGGACGCGGTGGTCACGAAGCAGCCGCCCGGGAACACGCCGTCGCGCAGATGGGCGATCCAAGCGTCGATGATCTTCTCGAGCCGCGGCAGGCCCGGCTCGGCGCGGTGCGCCGGTCGCCACACCGCTTCGGTGAACCGCTCGACGGCCGCCGCGAGGACCGCGCGCTGCAGCGCCTCCTTGTCCCCGAAGCGCCCGATCAGCCCGCTCTTGCTCATGGCCAGCTCGCCGGCGAGCCGACCGATCGTGATGCCCTCGAGCCCCTCGACGGACGCCAGATCGACGGCGGCGTGAACGGCAGACGTCCGGCTGTCGGCGACGTCGGCAGCGGAGCGGCGGGGCATGCTCGTGAGTTTACGTGACGAACGATCGTTCTGTATAACTACGGCTTTGGTAAGCGACATAAGGGACCGACCGATGCGACTGACATGGCTGGGCTGGGCCGGCGCGGAACTGGAAACGCAGGACGCGACGGTGGTGATCGACCCGCTTGACGACGCTGGTGCGGTGTTCGCGCCGCTCGGGGAGCGGGCGGCGGGCACGCCGCTGCCGCAGGTCGTTGCACCGAGCGCAGGCAGGGCCGTCGCCGGGATGGTCACGCACCTGCACCGCGATCACGCCGACGCGGCGGCCCTCGCCGCCGCCCTCGCACCCGGGGCGCCGGTCCTCGAACCGGCAGCGGGCGGCGGCGACGGGATCGAGAACCTCGCGCTGGCCCAGGCCGAACACGAGCTGGCGGAGGCCGGGCTCCAGCGCAAGCGCGTCCGGCCGTGGGAGTCGACGACCGCCGGCCCGTTCACGCTGACCGCGCTCCCCGCGGCCGATGGCGTCGGCGACCCGCAACTCGCCTGGCTCGTCGAGGCCGACGGGGTGCGCGTCCTGCACCTCGGCGACACGATGTTCCACGGGTACTGGTGGCGCATGGTCCGGCGGCACGGACCGTTCGACGTGGTCCTCGTGCCGGTCAACGGCGCGGTCGTGGGATTCCCCCATCGCGTCCCGGCCAGCCCGCTGCCCGTAGCCCTGGACCCCGCCCAGGCGGCAATCGCCGCGGCCATCCTCGGCGCCCGCCTGGCCATCCCGATCCACGCGGAGGGCTACGAGGTCGACGGCGTCTACCAGCCCGTCCCCGACGCAGCCCGGCGCTTCGCTGCCGCGGCGGCCGAGCGCGACGTGCCGGTGCGGGTCCTCGCTGCCGGCGAGTCGATCGAGGTCTCCAATGCCGACGGGTGACTCGAGCGTCGCAGCGATGAGTCCTGCGCGCTGCCAAGGTCCTTACGGACATGAGCGAACGCCATCCCGCCCTGGAACCTTTCGACGCGCTGATCGGCACCTGGACCACTGAGGCGACCCACCCGGAGGTCGACGCCGTCGTTCCGGGCGCCATGACGTTCGAGTGGCTGCCGGGCGGCCGCTTCCTCGTGCAGCGCACCCGTAACGACCATGAGCTCTTCCCCGACGCGATCTGCGTCATCGGGCCCCCCGAGGTCGGCGACGGACTGGTCATGGAGTACTTCGACTCGCGCGGGGTGCGCCGGACCTACGGCGTCACGCTCGAGGACGGCGTCCTGCGGATGTGGCGCGACCATCCGGAGTTCGCCCAGCGCTACGCGGCGACGATCGACCGTGAGGGCTTCGAGGGCCAGTGGCAACTCGCCCGCACGCCGGGCGACTGGCAGGACGACCTGAGGGTGACCTACCGGCGCTGCAGCTAGGTGCCGGCCGCGTCCAGGCGCCACCGCCGGCCCATCTCGCCCAGCAGCGCCGGGTACACGATCAGGTGCCGGAACGGTGCGATGACTGCCATGTACGCCGCTCCGATTAGCCCGTTGCGCCTGACGTAGACCGCCATCTGTCCGCGGTATCCGACACCCTGGTCCTCGACCCAGCCGAGGTGCACAACCCCGTGGACGGTCCGGTTGACGATCTCTGCGGCCCACTCGTCGTCGGTCCGGTAGAGCGGGGTGAAGGGGGAATCAGCGAAGTCCAGGCCGTTCGCGGTGCCGCGGAGATCGCTCGGTAGCCGCTCGCGGAGCGTCGGCCGCGGCGAAGCCCGGTCGCCGTCGCGGTCGTCGTCGTCCCAGCCGAGCAACGCGCCGACCTTCCAGCGGATCGCGAACAGGGCGCGCGTCAAAGCACTGTCGCTGTGCGAGGCGTCGAAGGAAGCGAACAGCTCGAGCAGACGGGGGAAGTCTCCCGGGCCGCCGGGCGTCGGCAGTGCCCACACATCCTCGAGGCAGAACTCCCAGGTGAGCTCGTGGATGCGCCAGGGTTGAGCGGTCTGCGCGGTCTTCGGGAGCGGCATTGCCAAGCCTCGTCTCGTTCGGTAGCCTTACATACATACATGGCTGTACGTGTTCATGCAAGTGCGCCGCGCGCGACCCAGGCGCAGCGCAGCGCCCGCACTCGCAGCGCTCTGCTCGAGTCGGCCGCGAGAGGGCTGTCACGCCACGGATACGGCAACCTGGCCCTCGAGCAGGTGGCGCGCGAGGCCGGCTACACCCGCGGCGCGCTCTACCACCAGTTCACCGACAAGGAGGACCTCGCGTTCGCGGTGCTCGGATGGGTCGATGAGACCTGGAGGCGGGAGGTCGGTCCGCTCGTGCAGCAGGAGACCGATCCGGTCCTTGCGCTCGTCGCCCTGGCGCGCGGGCACGCGGTGTTCTGCCGACGCGACGTCGCTCGCGTGGCGATGGCGCTGCGGATGGAGTTCAGCGGTCAGGACCACCCGCTGGGGCGCGAGCTCGACCGGGTCTCCGGAACGCTGGTCAAGCGCTGCGCCCGCCTCGTCCGCGCGGGACGCAAGCAGGGGACCATTCCCGCCGGGCCGCCGGCGCGAGCCGTGGCGCTCGCCTTCAGCGGTGCTCTGGAGGGAGCCGTCATCGGCCTCGCCGGGCAGGCGCCGCACGACGAGGTGCTCGCGGCGCGCGCGGCCGTCGGCGTGCTCGGGCTTCGTCGGCTCCCGCCCGAGCTGAGCCGATCGATGCCATGACCCGCGACCTGTTCCGGGCCGGCGATCTGCTCCTGCGCCCAGCCCGTGGGTCAGCCGGGCTTCCCCCGGGACAACGCGAGGCCGCGTCCTACCCGCGCTACGGGACCGCCGGGCTCGCGCGTGATCCGCCGCCTCCGCAGGGCGCGTCGATCGAGGTCGCCGGCGAGGGCATCGAGACCGTCCAGCACGATGCCGCGTCGCTGTCGCGGGCCCCGCGTCAGGGGATGACGGCCGACTTCCACTGCGTCGCCGGCTGGAGCGCCCGAGCGCTGCGCTGGGAGGGCGTGCTGCTGCGCGACTTGGTGCCGGCGATCGCAACGGGTGGCGCCGTCACCCACGTTCGGGCCTGCGGGCGCGACGGGTTTCGCGCGGTGCTCACGGTGCAGGACGCGTTCGGCGACGACGTGCTGATCGCCGACCGGGTCGATGGCGAGCCACTGCCCGGCGAGCACGGAGGGCCCTGGCGGCTCGT
>JAABUN010007253.1_pt1 | contig 12122 bp, 9 predicted proteins | sample 5559311 | NCBI WGS metagenome assembly JAABUN01 (sample SAMN10711877, study PRJNA513370) | rock metagenome | isolation source: Antarctica rocks | place: Antarctica: Victoria Land, Siegfried Peak sud | reverse complement strand
CGGTCGCAGGATCGGCAGGACGATCCGGCGGTAGCTCTGGCCGGCATCGGCGCCGTCCACGTGCGCGGCCTCCAGCACGTCACCCGGGACTGCCTGAAGGCCGGCCAGCAAGGTGTAGGTGGTGAAGGGCAGCGACACGAAGATCGCCACCACCACCGCGACCCAGAAGGCGGTGGCCGGTCGCTGGGTCAGCGCGGTGGTGTCGCCCAGCAACCCGACAGCGCGCAGCATCCTGGTCATCAGGCCGTAGTTCGGATTCAGCCCGTTTAGGAAGATCGAGCTGGTCATCACCACCGAAGCTCCCCAGGGGATGACGATGGCCAGCCGGACGATCTTGCGACCCCGGAACGTCTTGTTGAGGAACTGCGCGAGGCCCAATGAGATGAGCAGGGTGGCCAGCACCACCACGACCACCCACACCACGGTGTTGATCATGATCCGGCCGATCGGCACCCCCGGGAAGGTGAGCGCCGTCCGATAGTTGAGCCAGCCCGCGGCCCCCTGTTCGAACCCGTACCGGGAGAACTTGCGGAACGAGTTGTAGATCATCAGCCCGGCCGGGTAGAGCACCACGCCGACGATCAGGACCAGCGAGGGCGCCAGCCAGGCGATCGCCGCGCCGAAACGACCGAGAGCGCCGCCGCCCCGCCGGCGGGTGGGTGCGGCCGGAACCTGTTGTGCCGGCCTACTGATGGTGGTGGTCACCGCTTGAGCGATCCTTCCTCACTCCTGCGTCCGGTCGGGACCGCTCCGGTCAACTGCGCAACGATGCCGGGACCGGCACCGCGCCGCCGCTCGGGGGTGGCCCGCACGGCAGCGCACACCGCGGCAGCGTCACACGGGTCGGCGGCCGGTCAGCCGCCGGCCTGCATCTGGGCCTGGATCTCCTTGAGCACGTCCGCCGGTGCCTGATCCTGCAACTTGCCCGCGGTGGACTGCAGGGCCGACTGCAGCGCCGACCACTGCGGGTTGCCGATGGGTGTGAACTTCACCGTCTTCAGTGCCTGGTAGAACGGGGCGTTGACGGCGTCCTCCTTCGTCGCCGCGGCGATCGCCTCGGTGGTGGCCGGCAGCAGGCCCGTTCCCTTGTACCAAGCCGTGTACTGGTCGGGGCTGTAGAAGAAGTCCAGGAACGCCTTGGTGGCGGCCTTGCGGGCTTCGTCCTTGTTGTCGAACGCGAGAATGTAGTCGGTGACGCCGTAGGAGATACCGTTCCCGGACTTGGTAGGGATGGGCGCCAGTTCGAACTTGATGTTCTTGAACTTGGTACGGGTCTCCGCGGTCAGCCCGGAATGCGCGACGTACATCCCGACCTTGCCCTGGTCGAACAGGTTCGCGACATCCTGCCGGTTCGATGCGCCGACATTCGGCTGGGTCGCCTTGCCGTCGATGAACTTTTTCATCTCGGTGAACGCCTCGGTCGCCTGCGGCGTCTCGGCGTTCAACTTGTCGCCCTCCGCCCAGTTACCGCCGGTGCCGTACAGCCAGACGGTGGCTTCCGCCTGCGCCTCTTCCGGCCCCAGCGGCATGCCGTACCCGGCGGTCCCGTTACCCAGCTTGGCGATCTTGTCGGCGTCGGAGTACATCTCGTCCCAGGTCTTGGGAGCGGCGGCGAGACCGGCCTGCTTGAACAGGTCCGTGTTGTAGGCAAGCAGCCGCGAGGTGGCGATATCCGGTGCGGCCCACTGCTTGCCGTCGGAGCCGAGGCCGTTCTTCAGCAGCGCCGGTTCGATGGACTTGAGGGTTTCCGGGCTCATCACTTCGTCGACCGGGTAGAGCAATCCATCTGCGGCTTCGCCGAAGTTGTTGTCGTTCAGGATGTCCGGCATGTCCTTCGCCTGGATGCGGGCCTGCACCTTGGCAGTGAAGTCGGTCCACGGTTCGATCTGCAGCTTCACCTCGACGTTGGGCTGGACCTTCTTGAAGGCATCGATGATTTTCTGCCAGTCGGCCTTCGAGGTGTCGGCGTAGGACGGCGCCAGCACGCTGATGGTGGTCGCCGGAAGCTGCGCGGCACCGGGCGCCGCGGTGGAGCCGCTGGTGCCCGAGCCGCCGGTTTCGGAACCTGCAGTGCCGGAACTTGCGGAATCCGAGCCGCCCGCGGACGAACTGGACCCTGAGTCGGTGGAGCTAGCCACCGACGATCCGCCGGCGCTGTTGCTGGCGGTCGCCGAACTTCCGGTGGTGCCCGAAGAGCTTTCGGTTGCGCCCGCGGCCGAACTTCCGCCGCCGGCCGCCGGCGGGGTGGTGGCTGCGTTGTTGGAGCCACAGGCCGCGAGCACCAAACCAGCGGTTACTGCGGTGACAGTGAGGGAAATGGACTTCTTCACGAAACGCCTCCATGCGCTAATTTGAAATCTAGTGCTCGATTACGAGCAAGACCTTGCATGTTTCTGGCAGGCCGGACCGGATGTCAAGGGCTCGCGCCCGATTGTGACCATACTTTGTTCCTCACTCATGGTCGCCGATTCCGGCGCTGTCCTTCGTGGGTCCATGCAGTTGCCCGGCGGGCCTCACGGCCGCTGGACCGCCGGCCCCACCGGCCGAGCGGGGTTCGCCGGGTCCGGCCGGGCCGGTGCAGAGCCGTAGCATTCCCTGCTGTGGCACTGCACCTCTACGACACCGCAACCCGGGCGGTGCGGACGTTCGAACCACTCATCGCGGGCGAGGTCTCGCTGTACCACTGCGGCGTCACCGTGCAAGGCCCGCCGCACATCGGACATCTGCGCGGGGCCGGCATCGTGTACGACGTGCTGCGGCGCTGGCTCGAGTATGCGGGCTACCGGGTCACCCAGGTACGCAACGTCACCGACATCGACGACAGGATCCTGATCAAGGCGCGGGAGGCCGGCGAGCCCTGGTGGGAACTGGCCGCCCGCAACGAACGTGCGTGCGCCGAGGCGTACCGGGCGCTGAATTGCCTGCCAGTCAGCATCGAGCCCAGGGCCACCGGGCACATCACCCAGATCATCGAGCTGATCGATCGCCTGATCGACGCGGACAGGGCCTATGCCGCCTCCGGCGACGTCTATTTCGCCGTGCGGGAACAACCCGGTTACGGCGCCCTGTCCGGGCAGAAGCTCGACGAGATGAACCAGGGCGAGTCGGAAGGTCAAGGCAAGAAGGACCCAGCCGACTTCACTCTGTGGAAGGGCGCGAAGCCCGGTGAGCCGTCCTGGGATTCGCCCTGGGGCCCCGGCCGGCCCGGCTGGCACATCGAGTGCTCGGCGATGGCCCGCAGTTACCTCGGCGACGAGTTCGACATCCACGGCGGCGGCCTCGATCTGGTGTTCCCGCACCACGAGAACGAGGCGGCACAGTCGCACGGCGCGGGCCTGCAATTCGCCCGTTACTGGATGCATTCGTTCTGGGTGACGATGGCCGGCGAGAAGATGTCCAAGTCGCTGGGGAACACCCTCTCGGTGCAGGCGGTCACCGAGAAGGTGCGGCCGATCGAACTGCGCTACTACCTGGTGAGCGTGCACTACCGGTCGACGATCGAGTACTCGCCGAAGGCGCTGGAGGATGCCGCCAGGGCCTTCGACCGGATCGAGTCGTTCCTGCACCGGGCGGCGGACCGCGTCGGTCCGGTGCAGATCGGTGAACTGCCCGCCGACTTCGCCGCGGCGATGGACGACGATCTCGGTGTTCCGCGGGGCCTGGCGGTACTGCACGACCACCTGCGTACCGGCAACACCGCCATGGACGCCGGCCGGCCGGAGGTGGTGAAGGCGGCAGCCGATGCGATGCGGGCCATGCTGGCCGTGCTCGGCCTGGATCCGTGGGATCCGGGTTGGGCGCCAACTGCCGGGACAACCGCCTCCGGTCCAGCGTCCGGCGCGTCCCGGGCGCTGGACACGCTGATCTCCGGCCTGCTGGAGAAACGGCAGATCGCGCGGTCCGCGAAGGATTTCGCTGCCGCGGATGCCATTCGCGATCAGTTGTCCGCTGCCGGGATCGTGGTCGAGGACGGCCCCTCCGGTTCCATCTGGTCGATCGAGAGGTAGTTCCATGGCCGGCAATTCCCAGCGCCGCGGCGCCGTCCGCAAGAGCGGGACGAAGAAGGGTGCGACCGTCGGGTCCGGTGGTCAGGTGAAGCGTGCGCTCCGCGGGAAGGGACCGACCCCACCGGCGGCGGACCGCAAGAAACACGCCTCGCGGCGCATTCCGGGCGCCGCCGCCGGGCGACGTCAGCCGGATGCGCCGCGCGGCGGTCGCCCGGTCCGGCACGGCAAGGCGATCCCGGAAACCGTCGTCGGCCGCAACCCGGTGCTGGAAGCCCTGCGGGCCGGCGTTCCGGCCACCGCTCTGTATGTGGCCCAAGGTATCCAGCCGGACGAGCGGGTCACCGAGGCGGTGCAGCTGGCCACCGGCCGCGGAATCGCGCTGCTGGAGATCTCCCGCCCGGAGATGGACAAGCTGACCGGCGGCGCCGTCCACCAGGGGCTGGCGGCCCAGGTGCCGCCGTACGACTATGCGCATCCCGAGGATCTGCTGGCGCTGGCCCGCGACTCCGGGGTTGCGCCGCTGCTGGTGGCGGTCGACGGGGTGACCGATCCACGCAACCTGGGTGCCATCGTCCGGTCCGCCGCCGCGTTCGGCGCGCACGGCGTGCTGGTGCCGGAGCGCCGGTCGGCCGGGATGACGGCGTCGGCCTGGCGGACCTCGGCCGGCACTGCCGCCCGGATGCGAGTGGCCAGATGCACCAACCTGGTGCGGACGCTCAAGGAGTGGGCGGCCACCGGGATGATGGTGGTTGGTCTGGACGCCGACGGCACCGTGGACACGGACTCCTTCGAGATGGCGACCGGCCCGTTGGTACTGGTGGTCGGGTCGGAGGGGCGCGGGCTGGCCCGGCTCACCAGGACCGTCTGTGAAGCAACGATTTCCATCCCGATGGCGCGCACGGTGGAGTCGCTGAACGCGTCGGTGGCTGCCGGGGTGGTGCTCGCCGAGGTGGCCAGGCGTCGGCGCGCCGGCTGATCGGCGAGCCCACTTCCGATGATCATGGCCGCCTGCACGGCGCATCGGACGGCCGCCCCGCGCGTCGCCGGCTGACAGCCATGATCATCCGCACCGGACGGGCGCTTCGCGCGCTGTCAGCCATGATCATCAGCACCGGACCGGCGCGGGCGGCGGCGGTCACCCGGTGATCATCGATTCGCGCGGGTTCGACCCCAGCACGGTCGACGTGGTGGTGCCGGCCCCCGGCCCCGGACCCGGCAACTGGTCGGGGGCACCCAGCGTGGTGCTGCTGGACGGGCGTTCTGGTTTGCCTGGCGGGAACGCCGCCCGCTGAACGCCGGCCGCGGGGTAGCAGTGGTCATCGCCAGGTCGGTCGACGGCGTCCGGCTGGAGCCGGTGGCCAGGATCGAGCGCGAGCTGTTCGGCGCCGAGTCTCTGCAGCGCCCGGCGCTGGTGCCGCTGCCGGACGGCGGATGGCGGATCTATCTGTCCTGCGCCACAACGGGTTCCAAGCACTGGTGGATCGACTCGCTGACGGCGCCGACGCCGGAACAGTTGCCGGCAGGAGAGCGGGCCACCGTGCTGCCCGGCGAAGCCGCCACCGGTGTCAAGGACCCGGTGGTGTGGCGCGAGGACGTTCCGAGCGGCGACCCGGCCGAACGCTGGCGGATGTTCGTCTGCTGTCATCCACTTGCCGATGCCGGCGAGGAGGACCGGATGACGACCAGGCTGGCCACTTCCGGGGACGGCCTCCGATGGCGCGACCGCGGCGAGGTGCTCCGCGGCACACCCGGATCCTGGGATGCCAGGGGCGCGCGAATCACTGCCGTGCTGCCCGGAACCGCCGTGTTGCCCGGAGCTGCCGTGTTGCCCGGAGCTGCCGTGTTGCCCGGAGCTGCTGTGTTGCCCGGAGCTGCTGTGTTGCCCGGAGCTGCTGTGTTGCCCGGAGCTGCCGTGTCGCCCGGAACTGCCGGATCCGCAGCGGGAGCTGGCGACGGGGTCGGGATGCCAGCAATGCTCTACGACGGCCGGCCGGATGCCGCCTCCAACTGGTGCGAGACAACGGGTCTAGCCTGCTGGGACGGCGACCGGTACCGACCGGTGCCCGGAAGCCGTTGGCGCTCGCCGCATTCCGACGGTGCAGTGCGCTACGCCTGCGTGGTCGCGCTGCCGGGCGGCCCGCTGCGCTGGTACGCCGAGATGGCCCGGCCGGACGGCGCCCACGATCTGATCAGCTGGATTTCCCGATGATCGTGACGGACTGCCGGGCAGATCGGACATTCACCCGGCGTGTCGCGGGCAGCGAGCCATGATCATCGGGAACCGACGTGTCGTCAGTCGTCCGTCGCCATCGACGGGTTTCGGGCGAGCCCTCATCCGTTCGTCACGGCGACGTCGATCGGTGTCCTGCGGGACCAGCGGCGCCGGGTGCGGACGGCGCCGATGATCCTGCAGACCAGGTAGATCAGGAACGACAAGGAAGTGACGAACGGAGAAATGGGCAGGCCCGGCGTCAGCGACAGGATGATGCCGCCGACGGCGGACACCACCGCGAAGATCACCGACAGCACGGTGACCTTCGCCGGGGACGCCGTCACCCGGGCGGCGGCAGCGGTCGGCGTGATCAGCAGCGACAGCACCAGCAGGGCGCCCACCACCTGCACCGCCATCGCGACCGTCAACCCGAGCAGCAACATGAAGGTGGCCGACAGCAGCCGGACCGGAACTCCGCGCGCCACGGCCACTTCCGGATCCACCGATGCGAAGAACAACGGCCGCCAGATCGCGGCGAGTGCGGCGATCACCACGACCGCAACCACCACCAAGAGCCACAGCTGGGTGCCGTCGACGGCGACGATCTGCCCGATCAGCAGACCGAACTTGTTGGCGGTCCGGCCCGGGTAGAGGGCGAGGAAGAGCACCCCGAGTCCGAGACCGAACGGCAGGATCACCCCGATCGCCGAGTTGCGGTCCCGAGCCCGAGAACCCAGTAGTCCGAAAAGTATCGCCGCGATCACCGATCCGACGATCGAGCCGAGAGCGACCACGGTCGAGCCGGAGCCGGTAGCGGCTGTTCCGAACAACAGCAGCGCAGCGGCGCCGCCGGCGAAGGACAACTCCGAAGTCCCATGCACGGCGAAGGCCAGGTCGCGGGACTGGATCATCGGCCCGATCGCTCCGCCGAGCACCCCGAGGATGGCGCCGGCCACCAGGGAGCCGGCGACGTACGGCAGCAGCCGGGCGATCTCCGCCGGCACGAACCAGTCGGCGGCCGCGGAACTCATTCAGACCACCTCGATGTCGTCGTGATCACCGTGGTGCTGGTGATGATCGGCGCCCAGCACCACGATCCGGTCGCCGGCGCGAAACACGTCGATGGGAGTGCCGTAGAGCTCGGACAATACAGCGGAGGTCATCACCTCGTTCGGCGTTCCGATCCGGAACTCGCCGCCGACCAGGTACAGCACTCGGTCGACCATCGAGAGCACCGGATTGATCTCGTGGGTCACGAAGATCACCGCCGTTCCGGCGTCCCGGCGCCGCCGGTCGATCAGGTTCGACACCGCCTGTTGGTGCGAAAGATCAAGGCTCAGCAGCGGTTCGTCGCACAGCAGCACGTCGGGGTCGGTCACCAGCGCCTGGGCTATCCTGAGCCGTTGCTGTTCGCCTCCGGACAGCAGACCGACAGGGGCGTCGGCGTAGCCGGCGGCGCCGACCGTGGCCAGCGCCGCATCGATCCTGGAGTGCCGGGAACGCGAGGAAACCGTCAGTCCCCAGCGGTGTCCGTCGATGCCGAAGCCGACCAGATCACGGGCCCGCAGCGGCAGACCGGGATCGAACGCGCGCTGCTGCGGCACGTACCCGATCCGCCGGGAGCCGCGGCCTACCGGGCGCCCGGAGATCCGCACCGATCCGGCGTTGAGCGGGAGCTGCCCGAGCAGCACTCTCAGGAGGCTGGTCTTACCGGCGCCGTTCGGACCGAGCACGGCCACGAATTCCCCGGGCGCGACGTCCAGATCCAAAGCGTCCCAAAGAATCCGGGGGCCGAAAGCAAGCCGGGAGCCCCTCAGGTGCACCGCCGGGGCGCTGGATTCCGACCGGGTGATCGGCTCCGGGCGCTCTGGCACGGGATCCATTATCGTCGGTGCGGTTCTGGTCGTCACGGCTTCGTCTTCGTCAACGCCTTGTCGAGGGCGTCGATGGTTCCGGCCATCCAGGTCAGGTAATCGGTGGTGCCCGCGGGAAGGGTCTCGGTGACGGCCAGCACCGGTACCCCGGACTTCTCTGCCTGTTGCCGAACGCGATCGGGGACCGGGCCCGTCGTCTGTTCGTTGTAGACCAGCAACCCGGCCGACTTGTTCCTGATCAATCCATCGACCTCGGCGATGTCCTTGGCCGACGGGTCATTCTCCGACTCGATCGCCTGAGAATACCCCTTCGGGGTGAGGTCAGTGATGCCCGCCTCCTGCAGCAGATAGTCCGCGACCGGTTCGGTGACCAGTGCCTTCACGCCGGGATGAGTAGTCTTGATCGCCGCGGCCCGGAGGTCCAGCTCGGCCAGCTTCGCGGCGAAACCATCGGCGTTCTTGGTGAAGATGGCCTTGTCCGCCGGATCGAGCTCGCCCAGCTTGGCTGCGATCGCCGCACCCAGTTTCCTCATCGCGTCCGTGCTGTAGAACACGTGCTCGTTGAAAGTGCCTGCGCCGGATGACTCTTGCAGGCCCGACACCTCGGTGGCATCGATCAGCTGAGGTTTCGGGTGTGCGGCATCGACCATCTGATTCGCGAAGTCGTCGTAGCCGCCGCCGTTCGCGATCACCAGCTGCGCCTGCGCGATCTTGACCTGGTCCTTGGGAGCGGCCTCGAAGGAATGCGGGTCGGCTGAAGGCTTGTCGAGGATGGCGGAGGCCTGGACCCGGTCGCCGCCGATCGTCGACGCGATCGACGCGTACACGTTGGTGGTGGCGACCACCGCCACGGTGCTGTGTCCGGAGCTTGCGCCGGCACCGGCCGTCGATCCGGCGGGGCCGCCGCCGGACGGCGCCGGGACGGAGGATCCGCAACCGGCGAGCATGACGGCAGCAACAGCGGCCGGCAGCAGCAGACGCCGGGCACGCGACGAACGAAGCACTGGAACTCCTGCTGGCTTGTTAATGGGAATCATTCCCATTCACAGTAGCAGCCGGTGTTCGGCGACGGCCACCGCCCATCGACGACGCGCGGGAAGCCCGGCGACCGGGGCGGCATGGAGTTGTGGCGAGATCCGGCGGTGGAGGTCCCAAGGGTGTGGAGTCCGGGTGGGCGCGGAGATCCCGGCGGGTGGTGACGGCCGCCGCCGCTCAGGTCAGGTGTGCTCGGCGGTCGGCGGCTGGACGTCGGGCGCGATCGACGCGGCATGATCGGGGACGACGGTGAACTGCTCGCGCGGTGGCCGGACATAGCCGTCGGTCGGCGGCCGGGTAGGTATCTGCACGGTCGGAGGTCGCCGGTGTTCGTACTCGATGGTGGACAGCAGGTGGGCGATCACGTTGAGCCGTGAGCGCTTCTTGTCCTCGCTCTCCACCACGTACCACGGTGCCTGCGGGATGTCGGTGTGCCCGAACATCTCGTCCTTGGCCTTGGAGTAGTCGACCCACTTGGTGATCGACAGCAGGTCCATCTCGGACAGCTTCCAGAGCCGCATGGGGTCCTTGAGCCGCGACTCGAAGCGTTTGTTCTGCTCGACGTCGGACACCGAGAACCAGTACTTGCGGAGCAGGATCCCCTCCTCGACCAGGAGCCGCTCGAAGATCGGGGCCTGGCGGAGGAACCGCCGGTACTCGGCCGTGCTGCAGAACCCCATCACATGTTCGACGCCGGCCCGGTTGTACCAGGACCGGTCGAACAGCACCATCTCGCCGGCCGATGGTAGATGTTCCACATACCGCTGGAAGTACCACTGGGTACGTTCCCGCTCGGTGGGTGCGCTCAACGCCACGATCCGGCACCCGCGGGGGTTGAGCCGTTCGGCGATGCGTTTGATCGCCGAGCCCTTCCCGGCGGCGTCGCGGCCCTCGAAGATCACCACGAGCCGGGTACCGGACTCGCGTATCCACTGCTGCAGTGCGATCAACTCTCCCTGCAGGCGCTGCAGCTCCGCTTCATAGGCCTTCGTCGACAGCTTCGAGCCGGAGCCCGACGCCGCGCGGTCCGACTTCATCGAGCTTCCGCCCTTTCAGCGCCGCAGGAGCAACGGCGGGCGGGACGAAGCCCAGGTCTGGATGAGTTTCGCCCCGCCGTGCACCCGTTCGGTTGTCAGCCCTTGCTCAGCGGCGAGGAGCCGAGCGGTGACGACCCGAGCGATTCCACGTCGATCCGGCCGGCCACCGGTGAGGCGTCAGCCGGTACGGCGGTGGACGACTTGAGCCGCTCGCCGGTCTGCGGGTTGAACACGTGCACGTGGTCGCCGTCCTGGACGGTGGCTCGCACGGTCGAACCCTGACTCAGCTGCACCCTCGCATCGGTGCGGATAACCAGCCGCTCGCCGTTCGGGCCGTGGCCGTGGACGTAGGAGTCAGCGCCCAGCTCCTCCACCAGGTCCACCGTCACCGGGATCCCGGTGCTGCCCAGCAGCAGGTTCTCCGGGCGAACCCCGAAGGTGACCTCCTTGAGACCCTCCGAACCGGCCTCCGACAGGATGTCGCGGGGCAGCGACAGCACCGATTCGCCGAGCTGGACGCCGTCGCCGCTGATCGGCAGCGACATGATATTCATCGCCGGTGAGCCCATGAAGCCGGCCACGAAGACGTTCGCCGGCTTGTCGTACAAGGTGCGCGGGGTGTCGCACTGCTGCAGCAGGCCGTCCTTGAGGACGGCGACCCGGTGGCCCATGGTCATGGCCTCCACCTGGTCATGGGTGACGTAGACGGTGGTGGTGCCGAGCCGGGCCTGCAACTCGGCGATGTTCGCGCGCGTCTCCACCCGGAGCTTGGCATCCAGGTTCGACAGCGGCTCGTCCATCAGGAACACGGACGGCTCGCGGACGATGGCGCGGCCCATCGCGACGCGCTGCCGCTGGCCGCCTGAGAGCGCCTTCGGCTTGCGGTCCAGGTACTTCTCCAGATCGAGCAGGCCGGCGGCCTCCTTGACCTTGGCGGAGATCTCGGTCTTGTTGACGCCGCGCAGCTTAAGCGCGAAGCCCATGTTGTCGGCGACGGTCATGTGCGGGTACAGCGCATAGCTCTGGAAGACCATCGCGATGTCGCGGTTCTTCGGCGGCACGTTGGTGACGTCGCGGCCACCGATCAGGATCCGGCCCTCGTTGATGTCCTCCAGACCCGCCAGCATCCGCAGCGCGGTGGACTTCCCGGAACCGGACGGGCCGACCAGCACCAGGAACTCACCGTCGGTGATGTTCAGGCTGAGCCTGTCGACCGCGCGGACGGGCGGGCTGCCCGGGTACACGCGGGACGCTTCGTCATAGCTGACCTCTGCCATCGAGTGTCCTCTCTGTCAAGACGCGGGAGCTGGGTCGTCGCCGCGGGGATGCACCCGGCATCGGTACCGGGGCCTGATGGCGAGATTAGCGGCGCGGCGGCAGGATGGGAAGAGGATCGCGGAAAGCGCTTTCCGCGAGCGGCGCCCCGGGCTGTCGGGATGCTGAGGCACACTCGGCCGCATGAGTCGAGATCACCTCCGCGGAACAGCCGGCAGCGGTGAACCCACGGCCGGCCGGCCGTGGCCCGTAGCGGCCGCCGCCGGGCCGACGACCGCGGGGCTGGCGGGACGGCCGGCCGGTCGGCACCGGTGCGGCATCGTGCCGCCGTACCTGCTGGCGGCGCTGGTCATGGGTGACGACCCGTACCTGGCTGCCAGGGCGGTGCGCACGCTGGAGCGCGACACCGAGGTGCGACGGGAGCGGCTGAGCCCAACGTCGTCGGCACGGCCCGTCGGTCCCCCGGCGGGGGGGACCGACGACGGCGGGTCCGCGGCCGTGCCCGGCAGCGGGAGCGGTCCGCGTCGCACGGTCGCCGACGCGCACCACGAGGAGACGCTGCCCGGCGCTACCGTGCGCTCCGAGGGTGCGGCGGCCACCGACGATGTCGCGGTCACCGAGGCCTACGACGGCTTGGGCAGCACCTGGACGTTCTACTCCGAGGCATACCACCGCAATTCGC
>JAABUN010007252.1_pt1 | contig 12125 bp, 13 predicted proteins | sample 5559311 | NCBI WGS metagenome assembly JAABUN01 (sample SAMN10711877, study PRJNA513370) | rock metagenome | isolation source: Antarctica rocks | place: Antarctica: Victoria Land, Siegfried Peak sud | reverse complement strand
CCCCTGAACGACATCGCGCGCCCCGGAGGACGCGCGACGACGGTCGAACCTCGGAGGTGGTCAGTAGCTGGTCGGAGCCGCCTGCTTGGCGTCCTCGGCGGTGGACTGCGCGTTCTCCTGCGCGGTCTCCTTGACCTGCTGGCCGTGCTCCTGCGCGGACTGCTGCGCGGTCTCCTTGATGTCCGCGGCGGCCGACTGCGCGGCATCCTTGGCGGTGGCCGCGGTCTCCTGGGCGACCTGCTTGCCGTGCTCGAGCGCCTCTTGGGCGGTGCTCTGGACGTTCTCCTTGACCTTGTCGGCCACGGGGCCGATGGCCTCGTGCTCCTTCTGGGTCTCGGGGATGAGCATGCCCGCGAGGAAGCCGACGGCGACGGCGCCGATGGCCAGGCCGAGCGGGTTGTCCTTCGCGACGCCGGCGGCCTGCTGGGCGCCGCCCTTGACGTCACCCGTGCTCGGGGCCTTGCTCTTGGACAGCCCGACCTTCCCCTTGACGGAGTCCACCTTGTCGGAGACGGCCTCCTTGGTGCGAGACGGGACGTCGGCCTTGTAGCCGATGGCGTCGATGGTCTCGGACATCTCGTCTCGCTGGCGCTCTATGTCCTGGCGGATGGCTTCTGGCTCTTGGCCCATTGCACGTCCTCCTTCACGGTCTCGATGGTCTGTTCAGGGGCAGGGGGCGTGGCGTCCTGGAGCTTGCTCTTGCCCTGGAGGGCGAGGACGCCGGCGACGGCGCCCCAGAAGAGCGTCACGATCAGCGCGGCGAGCCAGTTGGCCATCGCGCCGTCGAGCAGCAGGATCAGGAAGGCGGTCAGCGAGCCGAGGGCCAAGAGGCCGACGACGCCGGCGCCTCCCAGGAACCCGGCGCCGAGGCCGGCCTCCTTGCCCTTCTGTGCCATCTCCGCCTTGGCGAGGTCCAGCTCCATCTTGACGAGCGTCGTCGTCTCGTTGGAGAGGCGCTTGAGCAGCTCGCCGATCGGCTCCTCGCGCAGGTCACCGTCGTGGCTCGCGGGGGCGCGCGGGTCCCCCCGGCCTCCGAGCTGTTCGGACATCAGCGCCCCCAGACGGGGTACGTCGAGGGCGGCACCGGCGGCGGGCCGTCGGTGCGCTCCTCTTGGATCGCGGGCTCGGGGAACGTGGTCTCCGTGCCGATGCCGGTGCCGGTGAGGTCGGCGGGCGGGGTGCCGTACGTGCCCGTGCCAGCGGGCGCCGGCGCGGGGACCGGCCTCGGCAGTTCCGGACGGCTCGTCGTTCGCGAGCCCGATCCGCCTGTCGACGCGGCGTAGCGCTCCTGGCTGGAGGCTTTGACGAACCGTGAGGCCGCGAAGCCGAGCGCCAGGCCGCCGAAGACCAGGGCCATCGGCTGACGCCGCCCGAGGTCCTCGATGTCACCCAGGATCCGGTCGGCGTCCGCGTCCTGCAGGTAGCCGCCGAGCCGCTCGGCCCGGTCGGCGGCCTGCTCGGCGAGCTTGGCCGGCTGCTCCTTGCCCTCATCGCGCAGCGTGCTGGCGATCGATCGTACGTCCGATGCCTGCGCCGAGACGCGCTCGCCGGCCTGCGTGCTCCGCTGGTCGACCTGTTCGCGCGCCCGTCCGCGGGCCTGCTGGGCTGCTTCCCCGGCCTTGTCCTTCGCCTGGGCGGCAGCCTCCTGTGCCTGCTCTTGCGTGGAAGTCATGGGACTGGGTTTTGCTCGGCGCGTGCGAACGCAAACACGCAGGTCCGCCAGAAGTCTGGTGCCGGCGCGAACATCGCGGCGACGGGGACGTCCGACGGTCCTGCGGAGGACCGTCATGGGTGCGACGCGGGCGGCGGCGCCGCGCCCGCGCTCGGCTCTACCCTTCGCACAGTGCCGGAGTAGCTCAGCTGGTAGAGCGACGCTCTTGTAAAGCGTAGGCCAGGGGTTCGAGCCCCCTCTCCGGCTTGGCACATGCAAGCCTCGATTGTCCAAGCTTCTGTGCGAAGCTGACACCCATAGTCTGCGCCCGAGGTCGTCCAGTGCGCGCATCGCTTGGCGACGCCGATCGTCGGGGTGAGTTGATAGCGTGGGTGCAGACAGGCGTTGCAGCCATGACAAGCCTCCTGTCGTCGCCTTGAGCCCCCGCTCACCCCGGTCGCAGGGTCCGAGCCCAAGGCGTAGAACGCCACATCAGGAGGCTTCTGGTCAGTACCACAGCATCTCATTACGACCGTCCCTCTCAACCGCCGTCACCGGGGGGAGAACCGATCGTGAGCTTCGACTCTCGCCGGGGCTTGGCCCAGGGAGACGTAGCGCGTTCGCAGCGTTGCTTCCGGCCGCGTTGCGAGGTTTCCGTTCGACTCTGGATCTGTCAGGCGATGCGAACCAGAGAGCCCTCCGCAGGCTGCGAGAGAGAACCGATGTCGAGGCTGCTGCCGACGACTGGCACCGAATCGGTGAGGATTATCGGCGTGCGATTCCTCGCGTGGTCTCGGAAGCGCCCGACGACCAGCGCGCGCGCTTGACGCGGGTCCTGGTGGAAGCTGAGCTGACGCATCGTTCGATGGCCGTGCCGCGCACCCATCAACGCGTCACGGCCTCCTTAGAGCCGCTGCTGCAGCGTCATATTCAGCACCTCGGGACTGCTGACGGCGCTCTGGCTGCCTTCAGGGAGGCCCAACGCCGTCACGAGTTGGCGCTTGAGAAGGCCCTGCAGCAGATGCAAGATGTTTCCTGAAGAGGAGCATCCCTCGAGCAGACCCGACCAGGATCCACCGGACCTCATCGAGGATGAGCCCGTGAGTCAGGCGCCGCGGCCTGCTCCGACTGACGATGAGATCTCGAGCGCATTGGACGTGATCGGGCGCGAGTTGGCCGCCCGCCCCGCTGATCCGACTGCTGGCGACGATGGCGGTCCTGCCGAAGTGTTGTCGGACGTGGCGATCCGACTAGCGACCTCGTACACGAGCGGCCCGATGCCGTCGGCGCGCGAGATGGGCGATTAAAAAGCCGTAGACTCAGCCTTGCCCCTTCGAATCGCAGACGCCGCTGACGAGGAGCGCGGCCATCGTCACGAACTGGAGACTCGGCATTCGAAGGCCGAGGCCGTGACGAGCATCGCCGGCGTCCTCGGCGGCATTTCGTTTGTGGTCCTGATGCTCGCGCTCGCCCGCCTACGCGATCCACGAGAGCCACGCCGGGGTGGCAGTGACCTCAATCATCGTGGCGCTTGCACCTGTGGCCCTCGCGCTCGTCAATCGCGGTAAGTCGGGTCCCGACTAGCGAAGCGGTTGCCTCGTCCGAGCGAAGGCGGAGTCGCCCTCACCCCGCTCCCAGCCGGGCCTCCTCGAGGTCGAGGTCGCGCTCGATGACGCGCAGCAACTCGGGCTTGAGTCGTCCGCGGTTGCGCAGGTCGATCAGCGCGCCACGCTCGACGCCGATGAGCTCCCTGCGCAGCGCGGAGTAGCGCAGGCGGGGCTCGATGTGCGCGGAGGAGGCGGAGCTGTCGCCGCCGATGGTGGCCTGGCAGCGGCGGAAGCGCGCGCGGTAGAGGTCGCGGAGACGTCGGAGCTGCTCCTCGCTCGCTCCCTCGTCCTCGAGCTCGTCGAGGCGGTCCAGCGCGGTCTGCGCGGCCTCGAGGCGGGCGATCGCCTCCTCGGGCGACCAGGGCCGCGGGCCGTGGATGCCGAGCACGCGCAGCAGCGCGGGGAGGCTCAGGCCCTGGCCCACGAGCGTCACGAGGATCACGACGAAGGTGATGAAGATGATCTCGTCGCGGCCGTCGACCGAGGTCGGGACCGCCAGCGCGGCGGCCAGCGAGATCGCGCCGCGCATCCCGCTCCAGCCGACCGCCAGCCGCTCGCGCGCGGAGCCCCCGAGGCCCGGCAGCGCCACGCCGAGCAGCCGCACCCCGACGACGGTGAGGCTCACGAGCACCGCCGCGCCGATCAGGCCGCCGAGCGAGAGCTCGCGCTGCAGCTCGTCGACGAGGACGGGGAACTGAAGGCCGAGCAGGACGAAGAGGATCGCGTTGGCCGCGAAGTCGAGCACGCCCCAGAACGCGACGGCGCTCAGCCGCGTGTCCGCCTGGAAGGCGTCGTGGGCGAACCAGCCGAGGTAGAGCCCCGCGACCACCGCCGCCAGGACGCCTGAGACGTCGGCGTGCTCGGCAGCGACGTAGGCGCCGTAGGGGAACAGCACCGTGAGGAAGATGGAGAGCGCCGTGTCGTCCAGACGCCGCAGGACGCGGACTTCCAGCGCGCCGGCGACCACGCCGATCACGACGCCGCCGACGGCGGACAGGAGGAACTCGAGGACCGCGTCCGGCGCGGAGAACGTGCCGCTGACCGCGGCGGCCACCGCCACCCGGTAAACGACCAGGGCGGTCGCGTCGTTGATGATCGCCTCGCCCTCCACGAGGAGCTTCACCCGCGCGGGGACGCCGATCCGGCCGAACGACGCGGCCGCCGCGAGCGGGTCGGTGGGCGCGACGACCGCGCCGAGGATGAACGCCGCCTCCCAGCTCACGCCGGGGACGACGGCGTGCGCCACGAGAGCCACGGCCACCATCGTCAGCAGCACGAGGCCGATGGTCAGGAACGCGAGCGGCCCGGCCTCGGCCCGCAGCGCCTGGGGGGAGGCGGTGAAGCCCGCCGCCGTCAGCAGCGGTGGCAGGAAGACGAGGAAGACGACCTCCGGCTCGAGCTCGACGGCGGGGAGGCCGGGGACGAAGCCGACCGCCAGGCCGCCGAGCACCAGCACGATCGGGTAGGGACGCGCACGAGCTCGGCGACGCGCACGAGCGCGGCCGCTCCGAGCAGCAGCACGAAGAGGAACTCGAGGTCGTCCAAGGGGCGCCCACTCTAGGATCGCCCCGTGCCCGGTCCGCTCGACCCGCCGCCGTCGCCCGACGACCACGCGCTCGGCCGCCCCGAGGCGCCCTACGTGCTGACGATGTACGCGGACTTCGAGTGCCCGTTCTGCCAGGCCGCGCAGTCGATCGTCCCGCGGGTGCGCAAGCGCCTCGGCGACGACCTGCTGCTCGTCTACCGCCACTTCCCGATCGACGAGCGCCACCCGCTCGCCCGGCAGGCCGCCCACGCCGCCGAGGCGGCCGGCGCCCAGGGCGGCTTCTGGGAGATGCACGACGCGCTGTTCGATCTGCGCGGCGAGCTCGAGCGTCCCGCGCTGCTCAAGGCCGCCAAGCGGATAAGGCTCGACACGGCGCGTTTCGAGGCCGACCTCGACACGGCGGTCCACGCCGCGAAGGTCGAGGCCGACCTCGCGTCGGGTCGGCGCTCCGGCGTCACCGGCACCCCGGCGTTCTTCGCGGGCGCGGAGCCGATCTCCGTGGCGTTCGACGCGGGCTCGCTCGTCGACGCCCTCCTGACGAGCTGAGATCTAAGGTCGCGCCGTCGCCGGCGTCGCGACGCCACCGCGCCAGGCCGTCCCGATCGTCGCGAGGATCTCGGCGACTCCGAAGACGATGAGGAACGCGGTCGGCGCGCTCTCGTCGCTGAAGGCGAAAACGAACGGCGCGGCGATGAGGAGGGCGCCGAGGCCGAGGTCGAGCAGCGCGTGGACCTCGACAGGGATGACCTTCACGAGCGAGAGCTTCCAGCGGGTGCTCATCGCGACGACGAGAATCGCGACGCCGGCGATGATCGACACCGCGGTGGGGGCGCTCCTGTCGCTGAAGCCGAAGAGGAAGGGCGCGGCGATCAGCAGCGCGACCAGGAACGGCTCGGCCGCGGCGTGAAGGGTGAGCGGGATGGGCCCTTGGCGGAGCATCGCATCACTCCCCTTCGGGCACGACGAGGCCGGCGACCGCCGCGGACTCGAACGTCCCGTCGCCGTTCGGCGACACCACGGCCTCGTAGGCCGGGATCTCCGGCTCGGGCTCGGCGTTCAGCCGTCGCTCCAGCTCGCCGAGCACCGTCCCGAAGAGCAGATGGCGCCACGTGGCCTGCGCGAGCGCCGGGCCGGAGCCCCAGAGCTCCGGGAGCTCCCCACCGGCCGGGTGGAGCGCGGGAATCAGAGCCGTGGCGGGCCAAAGCGCGGCGTTCTCCGCCATCCCGGCCACGGGGCCGCGGGCCCACGAGGGCAGCGGGACGCGGGGGGCGAGGTTGGCGTAGAGCGCCCCGAACAGCGCGCCGTTGGCGACGTGGAGCGCCCAACCGAGGGGGAGCGCCCAGCGCCCTCGCGTGACCGCCGTGCCGAGCAGCGCGCAGTCGTCGTAGGGGACGCCGAACACCCGCTGGTCGAGGGGCTGCTGCGCGGCCCAGACGGTGGCGGCGACGGCACCTGCGAGGGCGCCCCGGGCGGTGACGGCGCGTGAGACGGGCATGCTCGCAGCGTACCCGCGCACGGCCGAGAGATTCGCCCCCGGTTGTCGCGGAGCCATCATGTAACCGGGTCGAGCCCGGCGGGGTAGGGCTGACATGCCGCACGACCCGTACATCGATCGCGCGAATAGGAAGGGCGTGAACCCGCTCGTCTACTGGCTGGCGCGCGCGGTCCTGCAGCCGTTCTTCCACCTGTTCTTCCGCGTCAGCCGCATCGGTCGCGAGCACATCCCCGCCGAGGGCGGCTTCATCATCGCGGCCAATCACCGTTCGTTCCTGGACCCGTTTCTCATCGGCATCATGGTGCGCCGGCCGATCTACTTCGTCGCCAAGCGCGAGCTGTTCGGGTGGCGGCCCGTCGCCTGGCTCCTGAGCCGCCTCGGCGCCTTCCCGATCGACCGCGGCGCCGCCGACGAGGACGCGATGGCCACCGCGCGGGCCGTGCTCGAGCGCGGCGACGGCGTGCTCATCTTCCCCGAGGGCGCCCGGACGCGCCCGGGCGCGCTCGGCGCCCCCCGGCGCGGCGTCGGGCGCCTCGCGCTGGAGACGGGCGTGCCCGTCGTCCCGCTGGCGATCATCGGCACCGAGGCCGTCCGTCGCGGCTGGCGCGTGCGCCCGCACAAGGTCCGCCTGCGCGCGGGGCGCCCGCTCACCTTCCCGAGGGTCGACGCGCCGAGCCCGCAGCTGGCCGCGGCGGTGACCGAGCGCATCTGGCCCTGCGTCGCGCTCCAGTGGGAGTGGCTCGGCGGCACCCCGCCGGTCCGCCACGCGGTGGTCCTCGGCGCGGGCTCGTGGGGCACGGGCGTCGCGGTCGCCCTCGAGCGCGCCGGCGTCGACGTCCAGCTCGGCTGCCGCACGCTCGCGCAGGCCGAGGCCATCCGCCTCACGCGGGAGAACGGCCGCTACCTGCCGGGGATCCGGCTGCCCGAGGCGATCACGGTCGGCCGCTGCGCGGAGCTGGACCTCTCGGCCGCGGACCTCGTCGTGTTCGCAGTGCCGAGCCGTCGCCTTCCGGCGGCCGTGGCAGCGCACGGCAGCGCCGTTCCCGCGCGCGCGGGGGTGCTCGTGCTCACCAAGGGCCTCGTGGCCGACGGGCACGACATCGTCCTGCCGGGCGCCTACGTCGCCGCGCGCACGCGCGCCCGCGCCGTCGCCTGCCTCGGCGGGCCCGGCCACGCCGCCGACGCGCTGGCCAACGGCGCCTCGCTCGTGGTCGCCGGCTCGGACGCGGGCTGGGTCCGTCAGCTCGCCGACCTCTTCGGCCGCGCGGGCTTCGACATCGAGCGCTCCGCGGACCCCACGGGCGTCGAGCTCGCGGGTGCGGCCAAGAACGCGGCCGTGCTGGCCGCCGCCACCGCGGTGGTCGCTGGTCCGAACGCCGCGGGCGCCGCCGCCGGTAAGGTCTTCGCCGAGGTGAACGCCTACGCGCGGCGCCGGGGCGCGCGGCCCGAGACGTTCGCGGGCCTCGCGGGCGCGGGCGACCTGGTCGCCACCGTCGTCGCGGAGGGCTCGCGCAACCGCCGCGCGGGCGAGCTGCTCGGCGCCGGCACCCCGAGCGGGGAGATCGAGCCCGCCCTGGGCCAGGCCGCCGAGAGCCTTCACGCGCTCCCGCTCCTGGCGGCGGCGCTGGCCGCCGAGGGGGTCGCCGCGCCCGTCACCGCGGGCCTTGCCGCGGTCGTGGACGGCTCGAGCAGCGCGCGCGACTGGGCGCACGGCGTCACGATCCCGACCGGCCGTGCCCGTCGCGCGGCCTGATCGCCTCTAGGCTGCGATGCGTGGACAAGGCGGAACTCGACCAGCGGTTCTCGGACCTGTACAAGGCCCACCTCCGGGACGTGTACTCCTACTCGTACTACCGGGTGGGCAACCACCACGACGCGGAGGACCTGACCGAGCAGACGTTCCTGCAGGCCTACCGGCACTACGAGCGGGCGCTGTCGGAGAGCGACGGCCGGCCGCTGCGCCCGTGGCTCATCCGGATCGCGCACAACCTCGCCGCGAACCTGTACCGGGACCGCTCGCGCAAGCCGCAGACGCACATCGACGACGACTCGCAGCTGCGGACGCTCCACACGACGGAGGACATCGTGGAGGGCCGCGACGAGCTGGCACGGATCCTCGAGGGGGTCAAGGAGCTCCCCGACGACCGCCGCGAGGCACTGATCATGCGCTTCGCCCTCGGCATGGACAACCGCGAGATCGCGCGGGCCATGGGCCGCAGCGGCGGAGCGACCAAGGTGCTGATCCACCGGGCGATCAAGCAGCTCGAGACCATCGTCCGCACGCCGGACCCGGCAGGAATCTGAGGCCATGAGCGACTCCATCCTTCCCAGCGACTTCGAGGGCCTGCTGCGCCAGGCGCTCACCCCTGTCGAGCCCCCGGCCGACTTCGCGCTGCGCTTCGAGCAGACCCTGCAGAACCTTACGGACATCGCGGCCGACGAGCTGGACGCCTGGGAGCTCGGCGCGATGCGCGACCCGCGCAACTGGCCTCGGGTCGCCCGGCCCGTGGCCGCGGTGGCCATCGGCGGGGCAGCGAGCGCCGCGCTGGTCGTCGTCCGGGCGCGTGCGGGACGCAAGAACCGCCGGGCCGACGCGGGCGATCCGCTCGCCTACGTCGAACAGACCGTCAAGGCGGTGGCCGACGAGGCCCGCCGCGTCCTCGACCGCTGAAGGAAATCGACACGAGGTCTGACAAGCCGGGTGATCCGGGGGCGCCCGGTGCCCCGAAGAAGCTTGCAATGCCTGGCGTCTCACTTCGCGACCTCGCCGACGAGGACTTGATGCAGTACGTGCGTCGTGGCGAGGCCGTGGCGTTCGAGGTCGTCTACGAGCGCCACGGAACGGCCGCGTTCTCGCTGGCCTACCGCATGACGGGCTCGCGGATCGCCGCGGAGGACGTGGTGCAGGAGGCGTTCCTCAGCCTCTGGCGCTCCAACGCCCGCTACGACCACACTCGGGGCTCGGTGCGCACTTGGGTGCTGGGCATCGTCCACAACCGCGCCATCGACGCGCTCCGCCGCTCCGTCGTGCACGATCGCCGCCGGGCCAGCGACGAGGGGATCGAGGAGCGCTTCGAGGCGAAGGAGCGCACGGAGGTGGAGGTGGGGCGCCGCGACGAGGCCCGTGAGGTCCGCGAGGCGCTCACCACGCTTCCGCCCGAGCAGTGCAAGGTCATCGAGCTCGCCTACTTCGGTGGGTTCACCCACACGGAGATCGCCAAGATGCTCGACACCCCGATCGGAACCGTCAAGGGCCGTATGCGCCTGGGGCTTGAGAAGATGCGCGCGCAACTCGGCGGCCTGTCGCCGGAGGTCGCTTAGATGAGCCGGTTTGGCACCAGCTCCGCCGACTGCCCCCGCGGGATCGACGCGGGGGCCTACGTGCTCCACGCCCTGGAAGCCGACGAGAGCCACGCCTACGCCGAGCATCTCGTGGTGTGCGACCACTGCCGCCTGGAGGTCAACGACCTGCGGCTTGCGGTCGACGCGCTGTCGATCGCCGCGCACCAGACGGCGCCGCCCGCCGCGCTCAAGAGCAGGATCATGGCCGTGGTCGGCGCGGAGTCCGAGCTGCTGCTCGCCGCCGGGCCCGCGGCCGACCGCCCTCCCGTCGCCACGGTGGCGCCCCGCCGTCGGCGGCCGACCTTCGCGAAGGTGCTGCGGCCGGTGCTCGCCGGCGTTCTGGCCTGCGCCCTGCTCGGCCTGGGCGTCGCCGGCGGCCTCGCCGCGCGCGGCGGCGGCGAACCGGAGACCAGGACGCTCGCGGCGTGGGCGAAGGGTCCTGCGAATGCCCGGCTGGCCGTGACGGGGGACCGGGCCTCGCTCGAGCTCACCGACATGCCCAGCCCGCCGCCGGGACGCGTCTACCAGGTGTGGGTTGATCGCGGCGACGGCCACCTCCAGCCGACGCACACGCTGTTCAACGTCCGCTCCGACGGCCGGGCGAGGGTCGCGATCGACGAGTCCGTCGCGGGGGTCGAGCGCATCCTCGTGACCGCCGAGCGGTCGGGCGACAACCTCGCGCCGTCGACCGACCCGGTCATCACCGCGACGCCCGCCTGAGCGGCCGCCCCAGGCGCCGCTGCTACCGTCGCTCGCACGATGAGCATCGTCACCGAGGAGACCGTCTGCTACCGGCACCCGAGCCGGGAGACGGCGGTGTCGTGCTCGAGCTGCGAGCGCCCGATCTGCACGGAGTGCATGACCTCGACGCCCGTCGGCATGCGCTGCCCGGAGTGCTCCAAGCAGAAGACGAAGGTCCATTCGGTGCGCTCGATGAACGCCATGGTGACCACGGTCACCGTCGCGCTCATCGCGGTCAACGCGCTCCTCTTCCTCGGCTCGGGGCAGTTCGGGTTCGGCTCGAGCGGTGGATCGAAGCTCTTCTACGATCTCGGGCTGTTCGGCCCGGCGATCGCGGACGGCAGCGAGTACTGGCGGCTGGTGACGAGCGGCTTCCTGCACTCGGGCTTCGTGCACATCGGCTTCAACATGTACCTGCTCTACATGCTCGGCCAGATGCTGGAGGGTCCCATGGGCTCCAAGCGCTTCGCGGGGCTCTACTTCGCCTCGCTGCTGGCCGGCTCCTTCGGCGCGCTGCTCTTCGAGCCGCGCGGGCTGACCGTCGGCGCGTCGGGCGCGGTCTTCGGCCTGATGGGCGCCGCGTTCTTCCAGATGCGCGCCCGGGGCATCGACCCGTTCGCCACGGGGATCGCGCCGCTCATCCTCTTGAACCTCGCGTTCTCGTTCCTCCCGGGCCTGAACATCTCGATCGGCGGCCACCTCGGTGGGCTCGTCGGCGGCGCCGTGTGCGCGCTGGCGCTCATCGCGATCGACAAGCGCCGGCTGCCGCATTGGACGGGCTACGTCGCGCTGGCGGCGGTCGGCATCGTGTCCGCGGTCGGCGCCGTGCTCGTCAGCGGCAACACGACCGGCATCTTCGGCTGAGCGCCGGCTCACGGCGGCGGCGTGAGCGCGTCGTAGAGCGCCTGCACCTCGGTGAGCATGCGCTCCGGAGTGAACCGCGCGCCCACGTCCGCGCGGGCGGCCGCGCCGAGGGTGGCGCAGCGCCCCGGGTCGTCGCGCAGCCCCGCGAGCGCGTCGGCGAGCGCAGCCGGGTCGTCGGGAGCAACGAGGACGCCCGTGACGCCGTCGGCCAGCAGCTCGGGCAGCCCGCCGTGCGCTGAGGCCACGACGCAGCAGCCCGCCGCGGCGGCCTCCAGCGCCGCGTTCGGGAACGGGTCGGGCCGCTTGGAGGGCACCGCGACCACGTTCGCGGCGCCGTAGACCGTCGCGACGTCCTCGCGGAAGCCGACGTGCCGCATCCGGGCGGTCACGCCGAGCCGCGCGGCGGTCTCGTGCAGCAGGCGCAGGTGGCGCTCCTCACCGCGCCAGGGCTCGCCCGCCACGAGCGCGAGAACCTCCGGACGGCCGAGGAGCGCGGGCTGGCCGAGCGCGCGCACGAGCACGTCCTGTCCCTTCCAGCCCGAGATGCGCCCGAGCACGGCGACGACGAACGCGTCGGCGGGCAGCTCGAGCGCGGCGCGCGCGGCGCCCCGCTCGACGGGCGCCGCCGGCATCGCCAGGCCGTCGTGGAGCACGCTGACCGGCGAAGCGGCGTCGAACTGCGCCGCGGTCGCGGCGCTCACGCAGGGAAGGGCGTCAGCGGTGAGCAGCACGCGCCGGTAGCCCGGCCACCAGCGGTCGAAGCCCGCGTAGATCTCCCGCACGTGCCAGACGTGGGGCACCCGCGCGATGCGCGCGGCCGCCGCGCCGCCGAGCGTCACCGAGGTGTTCGTGTGCACGAGCGCGACGCCGCGCGCGCGG
>JAABUN010007251.1_pt1 | contig 12133 bp, 10 predicted proteins | sample 5559311 | NCBI WGS metagenome assembly JAABUN01 (sample SAMN10711877, study PRJNA513370) | rock metagenome | isolation source: Antarctica rocks | place: Antarctica: Victoria Land, Siegfried Peak sud | reverse complement strand
CTGACACCCCACCGAACCCGCGTACCCCAAGCAGAACAAATTGTGCCGGGAAGGGGAGTCGAACCCCTATGCCCTTGCGGGCAAACGGTTTTGAGCCGTCCGCGTATACCATTCCGCCACCCCGGCCGGGGTTCCGGCTCGTCGCGTCAGTCGCTGCGCTACGAGCCCGGAACATTCTGCCACAACCGAACCCCCCGGCTGCAGGACGCGAACCGGCCCCCTGTTCTCCCAGGCCCGCGGTGAGCAGACCCGTAACAAAGATCTGGTTAGAGTGTCCGACGTGACTAGTGTTGACAGTCCAGTGACGGACGGCGCAGCGACGCGCGTGGTGGTGGCTGAGGACGAGGTGTTGATTCGGCTGGACTTGGTCGAGATGTTGACCGAGGAGGGCTACGACGTGGTCGGCCAGGCCGGTGACGGCGAGGCCGCGGTCGCGCTGACCACCGAGCTAAAGCCGGATCTGGTCGTGATGGACGTCAAGATGCCCAAGCTCGACGGGATCAGCGCGGCGGAGCAGATCGCCACCGGCCGGATCGCACCGGTCGTCATGCTGACCGCGTTCAGCCAGCGCGAGCTGGTCGACCGGGCCCGGCAGGCCGGGGCGATGGCGTACGTGGTCAAGCCGTTCGGCAAAGCCGACCTCATCCCCGCGATCGAGATCGCCCGGGCCCGGTTCGCCGAGATCCAGGCCGTCGAGGCCGAGGTGAGCGATCTGACCGACCGCCTCGAATCGCGCAAGGCCGTCGACCGCGCCAAGGGTCTGCTGCAGACCGGGCTCGGTCTGACCGAGCCGGAGGCGTTCCGCTGGATCCAGAAGACCGCGATGGACTTGCGCAAGTCCATGAGGGAAGTCGCCGAGGGTGTCATCGAACATGGCTCCGGAGGCAAGAAAAAATAGCGTCTGCGGAGTCGGGGGACTTGCATTCGTGTAACAAACAGGCAACACGCCACTAAACCTGACTCCGGGCCCAACCCGCCATCGTAGGGTGCGTCATGCTCGCGCCAGTCGCGCCCGCCCAGATCCACCGCTCGTACACACCGGACGAGCGACTATCAGGAGGAATCAGTGCGTAACAAGAAGCTCGCTATGGCAGGAATCAGCCTTCTCGCCGCGACCGTGAGCCTGTCCGCGTGCGGCAGCCGGGCCGAGGAAGCCCCCGGCGGCGCCGGCAGCACCGCGGCCAAGACCGCCAAGATCGGCGTCATCGCCCCGCTGTCCGGCGACCTGTCCGCGCTGGGTCTGGGTATCCAGAACTCGGTCGAGCTCGCCGTCAAGCAGGCCAACGAGAAGCAGACCATCCCGGGCTGGACCCTCGAGGTCGACGCCCAGGATGACCAGGCCACTCCGGACACCGGTAAGAACGCGGCCACCAAGCTCGCTGGTGACGACGACGTGGTCGGTGTCGTGGGCACCCTGAACTCCTCCGTGGCGCAGTCGGTCCAGCCGGTGCTCAGTGGGGCGAACATCGCCCAGATCTCCCCGGCCAACACGAACCCCACCTTGACCAAGGGGGCCGACCTGACCGCCCCCCAGCGCGCCTACCCGGGCTACTTCCGCACCTGCACCACCGACGACGTGCAGGGTCCGTTCGCGGCCAAGTACCTGCTCGACGCGGGCATCAAGAAGGTCGCCACCATCCACGACAAGAAGGCCTACGGCCAGGGTCTGGTCGCCGCGTTCGCCGAGGCCTACAAGAGCGGCGGCGGTGAGATCGTCTCGGCCGAGACCATCAACCCCGACGACAAGGACTTCTCCGCGGTCATCGGCAAGACCAAGGGTGCGGCTCCCGACGCGGTCTACTACGGCGGGGAGTACCCCCAGGCCGGCCCGCTTGACCAGCAGATGAAGTCGGCCGGGCTCAATGTCCCGCTGATGGGTGGGGACGGCATCTACGACCCGGCCTTCATCGAGCTGGCCGGCAAGACCGCCGACGGTGACCTCGCCACCTCGGTCGGGGCTCCGACCGACACCCTGGCCTCGGCCAAGACCTTCGTCAGCGACTACGCCGCCGGTGGTTACTCCGAGCCCTACGGTGCCTACGGCGCCTACGCCTACGACGCCGCGAACGCGATCATCGAGGGTCTCAAGACCTCGCTAGCCAGCGCGAGCGACGCCAAGTCGGCCCGTCAGCCCACCATCGACGCGATCGGCAAGGTGAGCTTCGACGGCGCGACGGGCCCGGTCTCCTTCGACGAGTACGGCGACACCAAGACCAAGGTGCTCACCGTCTACAAGGTGACCGACGGCAAGTGGGTTGCCGACAAGACCGGCAGCTAGGACCCTGGTGGCGAGAGTGTCACCCGCCACCTCTTTCTCTCCTCGTGCAACACCAGGGGGCAGACCTCCTACGTCTGCCCCCTTCGCACTGTCCAGACCCAACAACCGAAAGGTGATGTGGTGGATGTTCTGCAGCAGTTGATCAACGGCCTCTCGCTCGGCGCCCTGTACGCCTTGATCGCGGTCGGCTACACCGTGGTCTACGGCATCGTCCAGCTGATCAACTTCGCCCACGGCGAGATCTTCATGATGGGCGCCTTCGGCTCCCTGACGGTCTGGCTCGTCCTGGGTCGTGACTCCACCGCCCTCTGGCTGCTCCCGCTGATGCTGATCGGCGGCATCGCCGTGGCGGTCGGCGTCGCGTTGCTCACCGAACGGTTCGCCTACCGGCCGCTCCGCAATGCTCCCCGGCTGGCCCCGCTGATCACCGCCATCGGTGTCTCGATCTTCCTCCAGGAGACGGTGCGGCTCTTCTTCGGACAGATCCCGACCTTCCCGGACTCCCTGCGCGCCATCCCGTTTCCGCAGATCGACGGGGTCACCGGCCCGGCCTTCACCCCCGGCGGGGTGGTCATCCAGCGGGCGGCCCTGTTCACCCTGGTCTCCCTGGCGGTCTGTGCCGCCTTCCTCTTCGTCTTCGTGAACAAGACCCGACTCGGTCGGGCCATGCAGGCGACCTCGCAGGACCCCGACACCTCGCGCCTGATGGGGATCAATGTCGACCGGATCATCATGGTCGCCTTCGCCCTCGGCGCGGCCCTCGCGGCCGTGGCCGGTCTCGCGTACGGATTGCGCTACACCAACATCGACTTCAAGATCGGCTTCCTGGCCGGCCTGAAGGCCTTTACCGCCGCCGTCCTGGGCGGCATCGGCAACATCAACGGCGCGGTGGTCGGTGGGCTGGTGCTCGGCGTCGTCGAGACCATGGCCACGACCCTGATCCCCGGGACCTTCGGCGGCTCGGCCTGGAAGGACGTGTGGGCGTTCGTACTCCTGATCCTGGTGCTCGTGTTCCGACCACAAGGTCTGCTCGGCGCGAGGGTGGTGGACCGGGCATGAGTCCACGTCTGATCACCCCGGAGCTGCAGCAGCGACACGGCAACCTGGGCCGTCTGCTGGGCCTCACCGGTGGCGTCATCGTGGTCCTGTCCGCCCTGCTCCCCTGGGCGTACGGTGACGAGGCCCTGGACCGGATGACCTTCCTGCTGAACCCGTCCCCGCTGCAGTACATGGGTCTGCTGCTCGGGCTGCTCGTGGTCGGCGCCCTGCTGGGCGCCCGCAGGTTCACCCCGAAGCGTGGCCGCCCCACGGCCGACTGGACCAAGGCCGCGAAGGCCGGGGCCACCGGGGTGCTGATCTTCGTCGCCATCATCCTGGTCGCGATCGCCACCGAGCTGGGTGGCCTGGTCAATGTCGTGTACGGCGGCTGGGTCGCCCTCGTCGGTGCACTGCTTGCCTCCCTCGGCACCCGCCTGATCCCCACAGGACCGGAGGCGACCCTCTACCGGGCCAAGACCAAGAGCTGGCTGGAGCTGGCCTCGATCGTGGTCCTGATGGCCGCGGTCCTCTTCGGGACCGCCTTCGCGCTCGACGACGACGACGGCGGCAGCTTCATCAGCTTCGTCGCCTTCGTCGGCACCGTGCTGGCCGTGCTGTTCGGCCTCGGGGTGATGGGCTGGATGTCGGTGGTCTCCCAGCGGCACAAGCAGGTCCTGATCCTGTCGGCCTTCGTGGTCGCCTTCCTGTTCCCGTTCACCCAGGACGGCTCGGACGCGAACATGTCGATCGCCACCCAGGTGATCATCTTCGCCGCGGCGGCCATGGGTCTGAACATCGTGGTCGGGCTGGCCGGTCTGCTCGACCTCGGCTACATCGCCTTCCTCGGCGCCGGCGCGTTCGTGGCCGCGATCTTGTCCCGGTCGGCATTCTCCACCCTGGACTTCCACCCGCCCTTCATTGTCACCGTGCTGATCAGCGGGCTGGTCTCGGCCACCCTGGGTCTGATCATCGGCACGCCGACCCTGCGGGTTTCCGGGGACTACCTAGCCATCGTCACCCTGGCGTTCGGCGAGATCTTCCGGATCACGATGATCAACCTCGACGGCGAGGCCGGACCGGACCTGACCAACGGCTCCAACGGCATCCCGGCCATCCCCGACCTCAATCTGTTCGGGTTCAACTTCGGCAAGCCGCACGAGCTGCTCGGGATCCCGCTCGGTCGGTTCTCTAACTACTACTGGCTGCTGCTGCTCGTGATCGGGCTGATCATCCTGGTCTTCACCCGGCTGAACAACTCTCGGATCGGGCGCGGCTGGGTCGCCATCCGCGAGGACGAGAAGGCCGCCGAGGCCATGGGGGTCAATGTCTTCGGGCTGAAGCTCTTCGCCTTCGCCGGCGGTGCGTTCCTGGCCGGGGTGGCGGGCTCGGTCAAGGCCCACCAGGACATCTCGGTCACCCCCGACCAGTACGTGTTCCTGCAGTCGGCCTTCCTGCTGGCCGCGATCGTCCTGGGCGGGATGGGCACGGTGCTCGGGGTCCTCGTGGGGGCCACGCTGCTGATCCTGCTGCCCGAGAAGCTGCGCTTCGTCAGCGACCTGCGGCTCTGGCTGTTCGGTCTCCTGCTGGTCCTGATGATGCGCTTCCGGCCCGAGGGCCTGATCGCCTCCAAACGCCGACAGCTCGAGTTCCACGACGACGACGAGGAACTGGCTGAGCGGATCGAGGACCAGATCCAACCGAGCGGGATGAAGGGAGTAACGTCATGACGGCAGTGGACGCAGCTCCGGCCGACGGCCGGACCGGGGAGGCCATTCTGGTCGCGACCGACGTCACCATGCGCTTCGGTGGCCTGACCGCCGTCGACTCGGTGAACTTCCGGGTGAACAAGGGCGAGATCATGGGTCTGATCGGGCCCAACGGTGCCGGTAAGACCACCTTCTTCAACTGCCTCACCGGGCTCTACCTGCCCACCAGCGGCGAGGTCCGGCTGAACGGGGCGATCCTGCCACCGAAGCCGCGGAAGGTGGTCCTCGCCGGGATGGCCCGGACCTTCCAGAACATCCGGCTGTTCCCCAACATGACCGCGCTGGAGAATGTGATGGTCGGGCGCTACTGCCGGACCTCGGCGGGGCCGCTCACCTCGATCCTGCGCGGACCGAAGTTCAAGCGGGAGGAGGCCGCAACCCGGCTCCGCTCGCAGGAGCTGCTCGACTTCGTGGGTCTCGGTCACACCACCGACGACCTGGCCCGGAACCTCCCGTACGGCGACCAGCGCCGGCTGGAGATCGCCCGGGCCCTGGCGACCGACCCGCAGCTGCTGCTGCTCGACGAGCCCACGGCGGGGATGAACCCGCAGGAGACCCGGCAGGCCGAGGAGCTGATCTTCAAGATCCGGGACCTCGGGCTGGCCATCGTGGTGATCGAGCACGACATGCGGTTCATCTTCAACCTCTGCGACCGAGTGCTCTGCCTGGTGCAGGGCAAGACCCTGATCGAGGGCACTCCCGCTGAGGTGCAGTCGGACCCGCGGGTGATCGAGGCCTACATCGGCACCGGGCCGGAGGATTCACCCGAGCTCGAGGTTCGGCTGGAGGAGGGTGAGACCCATGCTTGAGGTCAAGGACCTGAATGTCTCCTACGGTCGCGTACGGGCGGTCAAGGGGATTAGCTTCAGCGTCGAGCAGGGTCAGGTCGTCACCCTGGTCGGGACCAACGGGGCCGGCAAGACCACCACGCTGCGCACCATCTCCGGGCTGATCCGGCCCGAATCCGGGGAGATCCTGTTCGAGGGCAAGCGCATCGACAAGGTGCCGGCCCACGAGATCCTCACCCTGGGACTGGCCCACTCACCCGAGGGGCGGCGGATCTTCCCCCGGCTGACGGTGGAAGACAACCTCCGGCTCGGCGCCTTCGCCCGCCGCGACAAGGCCGGGGTGGCCAAGGACCTGGAGCGGGTCTTCAACCTGTTCGACATCCTGCGGACCCGGCGCGCTCAGCCGGCCGGCACATTCTCCGGCGGTGAGCAGCAGATGCTGGCGATCGGTCGGGCCATGATGAGCCGGCCCAAGCTGCTGATGCTGGACGAGCCGTCGATGGGGCTGTCGCCGCTGATGATGCAGCGGATCATGTCCACAATCACCGAGCTGCAGTCCGAGGGCACCACGATCCTGCTGGTGGAGCAGAACGCCCAGGCCGCGCTGTCCCTAGCCAACTACGGCTACGTCCTCGAGGTGGGCAAGATCGTCCTCGAGGACACCGGCAAGAACCTGCTGGTCGACGAGAACGTCCGGAAGGCCTACCTCGGAGAGGACTGACCTCCCTTCCCTGAGCCTGTCGAAGGGCTCGACGTACGGTCCCTGAGCCCGGCGAAGGGCCTGTGTCGAGCGGTGGCCGGCGCCCTTCGACAGGCTCAGGGAACGTACTGCTGCATAGCTCAGGGAACGTACTGCTGCATGGAGGCTCAGGGAACCTGGGTCAGGCCGGTGGGCGCGGGATGAGCTGACAGGTCAGCCGGCCGGTGCAGATGCGCTCACCGGCGTCTCCGACCAGCACCACCTCATAGCTGGTCACCGTCCGACCCAGCCGCAGCGCGGTCGCCGTACCGGTCACCCAACCGGACCGCGCAGATCGGTGGTGGGTGGCGTTGATGTCCACGCCGACGGCGACCCGGTCCGGCCAGCCGTACGCGGTCGCCCCGATCGAGCCCAGGGTCTCGATCAGCACGCAGGACGCCCCGCCGTGCCAGAGCCCGATCGGCTGGGTGTTGCCCGCCACCGGCATCCGTCCCACCACCCGCTCAGGGGTCAGCTCCACAACCTCCAGACCGAGCCTGAGGTCCAGGGCGCTGGGCATGGACGCGTACCAATCGGGCAGGGCCGGGGTGCTCACCGGCCCAGCCTAAGCAGCGGGAAATCTGTCGGTGGGCACGGATAGAGTCGTCGGGTGCCAGTGAAGCCCGCTCCCAACTCCCGCGCCGCCAAGAACGCCGCTGCGGCCGCCGCGGCGCCCGCGACCCGGCCCAAGCTGCTGCTGATCGATGGGCACTCGGTGGCGTACCGGGCCTTCCACGCCCTGCCGGTGGAGAACTTCTCCACCCAGACGGGGCAGCACACCAACGGCGTCTTCGGCTTCACCTCGATGCTGATCAACGTGCTGCGGGACGAGGCGCCGACCCACATCGGGGTCGCCTTCGACGTCTCCCGCCAGACCTTCCGGGCCGAGATCTATCCGGAGTACAAGGCGAACCGCTCCAAGACCCCCGACGAGTTCCGCGGCCAGCTCGACCTGGTCAAGGAGGTGCTCCTCGCCCTCAACATCTCGTACGTGGAGAAGGAGGGCTGGGAGGCCGACGACGTGATCGGCACCCTGGCCACCCGGGCCGAGGCGGCGGGCTGGGACGTGCTGATCTGCACCGGCGACCGGGACGCGTTCCAGCTGGTCACCGAGAACGTTACGGTGCTCTACCCGCGCAAGGGGGTCTCCGACCTGGCCCGGATGACCCCGGCCCTGGTGGAGGAGAAGTATTTCGCCACTCCGGCCCGCTATCCCGAGCTCGCCGCCCTGGTGGGGGAGACCAGCGACAACCTGCCGGGGGTGCCGGGGGTCGGACCCAAGACCGCGGCGAAGTGGTTGGAGACGTACGGCGGACTGGAGAACCTGGCCGCCCACGCCGGTGAGCTGAAGGGCAAGGCGGCCGAGGCCTTCCAGGAGCGGGTCGACGACGTGCTGCGCAACCGGCAGCTCAACGCTCTGGTCCGCAATCTCGACCTGCCGCTCGACATCGACGACCTGCTGCGCCGACCGTGGAACCGGGAAGCCACCCACCAGCTGTTCGACGGCCTGGAGTTCCGGGTGCTGCGCGACCGGTTGCTGGAGGCGTTGCCCAACGAGGACGAGGTGCTGCCCGAGGGCGGCTTCGACCTGACCGGGGCCGTCCTGGAGCCGGGCGAGCTGATGGCCTGGCTGAGCGAGCACGCGGCCGGGCACCGGACCGGGGTGGACGTGATCGGGCACTGGGGGGCGGGCACGGGTGACATCGCGGCGATGTCCCTGGCCGCCGGAGACGGCGCGGCGGCCTACCTCGAGGTGGCCGACCTGGTGCCGGCCGACGAGAACGCGTTGGCCGCCTGGCTGAGCAACCCGGTCTACAGCAAGGCCATGCACGACGCCAAGGGTCCGATCCTGGCCATCTGGGCCCGGGGCTGGGATCTCGACGGTCTCACCTCCGACACTCAGCTGGCGGCCTACCTGACCCGGCCGGACCAACGCACCTTCGACCTCGCCGACCTGACCGTGCGGTATCTCAAGCGTGAGCTCAAGGTGGAGGGAACCCCGGAGCTCGCCGACTCCGACCAGCTGTCGCTGGACTTCGGCGACGACAACTCCGGCGCCAAGGTGGCCGCCGACGCCTCGATGGTCCGCGCCCGCGCCGCTATCGACCTGGCCGACGCGCTGGACACCGAGATCGAGCAGCGCAACGGCACCAGCCTGCTGTACGGGGTGGAGCTGCCGCTGCTGCGCACCCTGGCCCGGATGGAGCAGGTCGGGGTCGCGGCCGACGTCGGCCACCTCGAGGCGCTGGAGTCCGACTTCGGTGCCACCGTCGAGAAGGCGGCCCAGGAGTCGTACGGGGTGCTGGGCAAGGAGATCAACCTCGGTTCCCCCAAGCAGCTGCAGGCGGTGCTGTTCGAGGAGCTGGGGATGCCCAAGACCCGGCGGACGCGGACGGGCTACACCACCGACGCCGACGCCCTGCAGGGCCTCTACGCCAAGACCGAGCACCCGTTCCTGGCCCACGTGCTCGTGCACCGGGACGCGATCCGGCTCAAGCAGACGGTCGAGGGTCTGCTGAAGTCGGTCTCCGACGACGGCCGGATCCACACGACGTACGTGCAGACCATCGCCGCGACCGGTCGGCTCTCCAGCACCGACCCGAATCTGCAGAACATCCCGATCCGCACCGAAGCCGGCCGCCGGATCCGGGAGGCGTTCGTGGTGGGGGAGGGATACGAGGCCCTGATGTCGGCCGACTACTCCCAGATCGAGATGCGGATCATGGCCCACGCCAGCGACGACGCCAGCCTGATCGAGGCGTTCAGGTCGGGGATGGACTTCCACACCGTGACGGCCTCGCGGGTGTTCGGGGTCGAGGCCGCCGATGTGACACCGGCCGAGCGGGCCAAGATCAAGGCGATGAACTACGGCCTGGCCTACGGGCTGAGTGCCTACGGGCTGAGCCAGCAGCTCAACATCGACACCTCCGAGGCGAAGGCGTTGATGGAGGAGTACTTCGAACGCTTCGGCGGGGTGCGCGACTACCTGCGCGGTCTGGTTTCCGACGCCCGCCGGACCGAGTACACCGAGACCATCCTGGGCCGGCGGCGCTACCTGCCCGACCTGATGAGCGACAACCGGCAGCGCCGCGAGATGGCCGAGCGGATGGCCCTGAACGCCCCCATCCAGGGCTCCGCGGCCGACATCATCAAGGTGGCCATGCTCGACGTCGAGAAGGCCCTGGAGGATGCGGGGATGCGCAGCCGGATGCTGCTGCAGGTCCACGACGAGTTGATCTTCGAGATCGGACCGGGGGAGCGGGAGGCGCTGGACGAGCTCGTCCGGACCAAGATGGGTCACGCGGTGGAGATCAACGTGCCGCTGGACGTCTCGGTCGGCGTCGGCCGGTCCTGGCACGAAGCCGCCCACTGAGGCCCCACTGAGGCGCCTCCCGCCCGGTTCCCGCCCTGCTCAGGGCCCGGCCTGGAGGCTGGTGCTCAGCGCTCGCACGGTGAGGGCATCGCGCTGGTAGGTGGCGGCCTGATCCAGCAGGTCCCGTCGGCCCGTCTCGTCGGCCCGTCGGTCGGTCAGCGCGGCGAGCTCCCGCAGCCGTTCGATGACCACGCCCAACACCTGGGCCGGCGGGAAGTACTGGCCGTAGGCGTCCATCAGCAGATCGAGACGTGTCAGCCGGAGGGCCGTCTCGGGTGGGGTGTCCCGCTCGCTCCCGGTTAAGGGCACCAGTTGGTAGGCGAGATAGGCGAGGTCCCAGACCCGCGGTCCCGGTGAGGCGGTGTCGAAGTCGATCAGACCCCGGAGGTGCTGGTCCTGGAAAACCATGTTGTACGGGGCGACGTCGTTGTGGCAGATGACCTCGACCGGTTGGTGAGTCGGCAGCTGCCAGAGGGCCGGCTGGCCTACCAACGTCACGCTCGCGTCGTGCATCCGCCTCAACAGCGCCCCTGACTCCCGGATGATCGCTGGGGCGAACAACCAGGACGGCAGCGGATAGAGGGGCACCTCGCCGGGCAGGTAGGTCAACATCTCCCGACCCTGGTCGTCCAGGCCAAGGTGCTGCGGGACCTCGGCGATACCGGCGGAACGGAGGGCGGTGAGCAGCCGCCGTACGCTGCCCGTCCACGGTCCCGCGGTTCGGCGAACGGTGTCGCCGACCCGGACGACCTCTGTCGAGTTCCCGCCCGTCAGTAATTGCTCCTCCACCTGCGGCAACCTACGGCCCTGGTGCTCGCCCGCGATTGAGTGGGACGAAAGCGTGGCAAAAATGGCCCGTCGGACCATGATTTTGTCCGCTTCGACGCACGGTCGAGTCTCCGGCGGAAGGATCCGGCCCCTCAGCCCAGCGCGGTGGCGAAGACCACGGTGTTGTCCACGTACGAGCCCACCGTGCGGTCGTACGGGCCGCCACAGGTGATCAGCCGGAGCTGGGCGTCCGGCGTGGGCCCGAACACCTCATCGGTGGGGAACCCCTTCTTGGGCGTGTCCAGCACCCGGTCGACCACGAAGGTGGTTGTGGACCGGTCGGACAGGGTGACCTCGACCTTGTCCCCGGGGTCGACGTCGCTCAGGTCGTAGAACACCGCCGGACCGGTCTTGGAGTCGACGTGACCGGCGATCACCGCCGGCCCGACCTGACCGGGGACGGTGCCCCCGGAGTACCAGCCCGCACGATCCGGGTCCTGCGGGGCGGCGAGGGCACCGTCGGAGTCCAGGGCGAGCTGCTCGAGCTTGGTGGCGCGTACGTCGATGGAGTGGATGACCACCGAGGTCACCGTGACCTGGCCCGCTGCAGGCAACGGTTGCGGCCCCCGATCGGCCCGAGCGGCGGCGCTCGGCGTCGGCCTCTGGCTCGGCCCGACGGAGGGCGCCGTGGCCGCCGGAGCGGTCGAGACCGCCGGGCTCGAGCCACAACCGGCCACCCCCGCCACGGCCAGGGCCGAGACCAGGGCGAGCGCCGCCCACCGGGCGCGGCTCCGGCTGCTCACGGGGCCAGCGGCGGACAGCCGCCCAGGGTCGCGTCGGTCAGGAGGATCCGGCCGAGCGCATCCCAGGCGCCGCCGTAGTAGGTGGGGCTCTGCTGCTGCAGGTGGTCCGCCTCGACGAGCTCGGCGGCGGCAGCAGTGGAGTCCCCGGCCGCCGCGAGCACGGCGGCCTGGGCGGCGATGGCGACCACCGACCGGTCACCGGTCAACGGCTGGCCGCCGAGGTCCCGGGAGGCGGCATCCCCGGTGAACCGGGCCAGCGGCTCGGCCAGCCGGGCGGCCAGAGCAACGTCGGCGGGATCGCACGACTCGGCGTAGCGCAGCGGCAGCCGGGTCGCGTCGTAGCCGTAGCGGACACCCTCGTTGCCGCGGCCGGCCGCTCCGGGCATCGAGTCGACCCGCCCGTCAGCGTGCACCTGGGCCCAGTCGGGCGGCAGGTCGGTGTTGGCCAGCACCCGGGTGGTCGCGGCCCGGCTGCCCGCCGCAAGTGCCGCCCAGCGCCGGTCCGGAAGGGCCTCGGCCAGTACCGCGTACGCCACCGGCGAGGCATAGCTGGGGTTGAAGGCGTACGGCTCGGTGGTGG
>JAABUN010007250.1_pt1 | contig 12133 bp, 10 predicted proteins | sample 5559311 | NCBI WGS metagenome assembly JAABUN01 (sample SAMN10711877, study PRJNA513370) | rock metagenome | isolation source: Antarctica rocks | place: Antarctica: Victoria Land, Siegfried Peak sud | reverse complement strand
CCGGCGACGCGGCCGCGAACCCGCACCGTGCCGCTGTCCGGACGCATCACCCCGGAGATCAGCTTGAGCAGGGTGCTCTTGCCGGAACCGTTCAGGCCGAGCAGCCCTACTGTCTCGCCCTGCTCGATGGTCAGCGACAGGTCGTCGATGGCCTGGAAGCTGTCGGTGAGAGCGCGCCCCTTGCTGACCAGGACCACCACTTCTTTCAGGGATCGGCCTCGCCGCAGGATGAAGCCCTTCGACGCGTGGTCGACGTGGATGACGGTCGTCACCTCACAGCTCCTGGGCGAAGCGGCCCTCGAGCCGCGAGAAAACCAGCTGTCCGATGACGATGACCACCAGTGATCCCAGCAGCGCCACGATGCCGCGCGCGAACAGGTCGGGGATGAGCTCATCGGCGGCAGCCGGACCAGTGGCTCCGGGAAACCAGAACGCGCGCTGGAAGAGCTGAGCCGCCACGGTCAGCGGGTTGGCGAGATAGAGCTGCTCCAACCATGCCGGACCGATCGCGGCCTGCACGAACGACCACGGGTAGAGGATCGGTGAGAGCCACACCACGACCACCAGCAGCAGGTCGACGAGGTTCTCGAAGTCGCGGAAGTAGACATTCAACCCAGCGAACAGCAGGCCGAGTCCGGTGACGAGCACAGCGACCAGCGCGAAACCGAGAGCGGCTGCGAGGAGCGCACCGACCGAAGGGGTCCAGCCGACGAACAGCGCACCAACGACGAGCACGAGCACCTGCGGCAGCAGATGGACAGCGGCCACATAGGTCGTTGCCACAGGGAAGAGCTCCCGTGGCAGATAGATCTTCTTCACCAGTGCGGCGTTTCGGACGATCGACCGGGCGGCGTTCCCGAATGCCTCGCCGAAGAAGTTGATCAGGACCAGACCGGAGAACAGGTAGACGGCGAAGTCCTCGAGGGTGCGATTGAGACGCAGGAAGATGCCCAGCGCGAAGAAGTACACGGCGAACTGCACACCCGGCTTGACGTAGGACCACAGCAGGCCGAGCACGGAGCGGTGGTAGCGGACGCGCATCTCCTGCCGGACGAGCAGGCGCAGCAGATAGCGGTGCCGAAACACGTCCAGCAGGCCGGCGCCCCTCCCTGGCTCGACCAGCCCGGGAGGGATCGCCACGCTCACGAAGGCTGCTCTGCCGACGCCTGCCTGGCCGCCTCGATCTCGGCGAAGGTCGCTGCCCACGTCTGTGGTGAGGTCAGGTCGCCGCTCGCCTGCTGATAGCTACGGCTCAACTCCGGCCACTCGGCGAGCAGCCGCCGGTGCAGCTCGATGCTCCGCTGTGACAACTGGGCGAATCGCTTCCGATCGCGCCGGTACCACGAGGCGGCGGTGCCATCGGCGGTCGAGACGACCGCGCTGTCCAGCGTGGACAGCCGCCACCAGCGGGCGTCCATGGCCGGCACGGACACCTGCGGATGGGTCGCCGTGTCCGCATCCGCTGGCAGCAGCTGCCGGACGATTCCCAGGGCCGCCGTGGTGACCATGCCGGGAAGGGTCCTGGGCGCGCACGGTTCACGGTCCCTGCGGGGCGGCTTGCTGCGACGTGGTGGCGGGAAGGCGGCCACGTCGGCCTTGGTCTGGGCATCGGCATAGGTGGCGCGGATCGCACGGACGTCCGGAAGCGCCGTGGCGAGGGTGGCGTGCAGGTGCTCGGGACCTCGAAGGACGTCCTCCATGGCCTTGTTACGAAGATGGGCCACCGAGTACTGCATGGAGGCAAGCCGTGCAACCTGCGATTGCAGACTCTGCTGGACGATCCCGCCGCCACGCGGGAACGGCGAGTGGATCAGAGCCACCACCAGGCTGTTGCGCAGGTGGAAGTAGGCCTGCCAGTCGAGCGTGTCGTCCTTCTCCGACCACGGCATGTGCCAGACAGCCATGCCGGGCAGGGACACCGTCGGGAACCCGGCCTTGCCGGCGCGCACACCGAACTCGGCGTCGTCGCACTTGATGAACAGGGGCAGCGCGAGCCCGACGCTCTTCAGCACCTCCAGGGGGATGAGGCACATCCACCAGGCGTTGTAGTCGACGTCGATGCGCCGGTGCATCCACGGGGTCGCGCGCAGGCCGTGACTGCGGAAGTCGTGTTCCATCTCCACGTAGTTGGCGGGGCCGTAGCGGAACCGCCATTGACGTATGACCTCCCCGAAACTGTGCAGCCGAGTGGGGGCCATCAGGTTGAACATGTGGCCGCCCACGATGGTCGACTGGCGGCACAGGTCGGCGAAGGTGGCCCCGCGCAGGATGCACTCCGGCTCGATCGAGACGTCGTCGTCCAGCAGCAGCACGTAGCGGCTGCGTCCCGCCTGCAGGGCCTCGAACATGCCGCGGGCGAAACCACCCGATCCCCCGACGTTGGCCTGCTCGACGATCCGTAGGCTGCTGCCGAAGCCGGCGGTGACCTCGTCGGCATCGCTCTGGTCGGACACCCTTCGCGTGCCCTGGTCGACCACGAGGATCTCGTCGATGATGCCCATGGTGTCCGGCGCGGACGCCAGCTGACGAAGCAGGTCGAGCAGGTAGGTCGGTCGGTTGAAGGTGGTGATGCCGAGGCTAACCGTGCCAGCCGGCTCCTCGAGCCGCTCCGCAGGCTCGCTGACGCTCACGGCCCGCCACTCGGCCCATTCGAGCGTTGCCTCCGACCGGCCGGCGACGATGTCGAACCAGTACCAGCCACCGTCACCAAACCGGTTCAGGGACAAGCGGAACGACAGCTCGCGCAGGTCGTCGTCTCCCTCATCGCTGGCTGAGGAGGTGACCCGTTCGACGTTGCCGGCCGCGGTCGACCGGTAGACGCTGACCGCTCCTGGGCCCCGCACGTGGACGCGCAGCTCGATCTCCTCGACGACTGTCCACCGGCGCCAGTAGCTGGCCGGGAAGGCGTTGAAGTAGGTGGAGAACGAGGCTCGCACCCCGGCCGGCACCAGCAGGCGGTGGCGGTCCAGGACGTTCTCGGGGTGTTGCTCCCTGGGTCGCTCCGACGGAGAAGCGTAGTCGTCCGACGAGATGCTGGGGGCGGCGCCGAGCTCGACGTAGAGCGGCAGGACGTCCGAGTCGCGCTTGAGCGGCAGGATGACTCGCTGCAACACTCGGCCAGGAGCTGGCGCCGCGCTCATGCAGGCACCCCCTTCTGCAGCGCTGCCCCGACCGTGAGGTGCGGTTTGACGACGTCTTCGTAGGACGTCAGGGCTGCGGCGATCGCCATGTGCATGTCCAGATACTGGTAGGTGCCGAGTCGACCACCGAAGAAGACGTTCTCCTCTGCCTCCGCCAGTTGACGGTAACGCAGCAGCATCTCCCGGTCGGTGGGGGTGTTGATCGGGTAATAGGGCTCGTCATCATCCGCGGCGAAGCGACTGAACTCCCGCATGATCACCGTCTTGTCCTCCGGATAGCTGCGCTCGGGATGTAGGTGCCGGAACTCGTGGATACGTGTGTACGGTACGTCCGCGTCGGCGTAGTTCATGACGGACGTCCCCTGATGGTCCATGACCGGCATGACCTCGGTCTCGAAGTCCAGCGTCCGCCACCCCAACCGGCCCTGCGAGTAGTCGAAGTAGCGGTCCAGCTGCCCGGTGTAGACGACAGCGGCAGAGCCGACGACCTGCTCGCGAACGTCGAAGAAGTCCGTCTTCAACCGGACCTCGATGAGCGGGTGATCCGCCATGCGCTCCAACCACGCGGTGTAGCCGTCCGTCGGCAGCCCTTCGTACTTGTCTGCGAAATAGCGATTGTCGTAGGTGTAACGAACCGGCAGCCGGCTGATGATCGAGCCCGGCAGATCGGTCGGATCGGTCTGCCACTGCTTAGCCGTGTAATCGCGGATGAAGGCCTCGTAGAGCGGCTTTCCGATCAGCGAGATCGCCTTCGTCTCGAGGTTCTTGCGCTCACCCGGCGGGAGCTCCGAGGCCTGCTGGGAGATCAGCGCCCTGGCCTCCTGCGGGGAGTAGGCAGCCGAGAAGAACTGGTTGATCGTACCGAGGTTGATAGGAAGTGGGTAAACCTCGCCCGCGTGCACGGTGTAGACGTGGTGCTGGTACGCGGTGAAGCTGCTGAACCGATTCGCGTACTCCCAGACCCGCTCGTTGGACGTGTGGAACAGGTGAGATCCATAGCGGTGGACCTCGATGCCCGTGTCGGGGTTCGCCTCGCTGTAGGCGTTGCCACCGATGTGGTCGCGACGCTCAAGGACCAGGACCTGAAGGCCCAACTCAGAAGCGACCCGCTCGGCCACGGTGAGCCCGAAGAATCCGGATCCTACGACGACGAGGGCAGGCTGCACTGAGCGTTCTCCAAAGGTTGCGGGTCGATCTGGCCCTGCCAGGCTAGTCGGCACGGCTGCGACCCGGCCGTGCGCCGCGCGCGACGGCCACGAAAGCAGTCCTGTCAGGCGAGCTCGGGCGCCACGTCGGCAACGCGTGCATGCAGTTCCTTGACCCGCTGGGCGTCGGCGGCTCGCATGACCAAGGTGGCGGCCGGCGTGTGCACCACGACCAGCCCCTCACAGCCGACGAGCGTCACCAGATGGTCGGGGTCGGCCGAGGCGACGACGTTGTCCCGACTGCGGTGCAGAACAGCGCGGGCCGCACCCACCATGTTGCCCTCGGCGTCGGCGCCCAGTGCCTCGCCGTAAGTGGGCCAGGAGCCCACGTCGAGCCACCGAGCCCGAAGCGGTAAGGCGGCCACCGTGAAGTCGACGGACCCCGAGGCCGGCTCCATCACGCCGTAGTCGATGCTCAGTCGAGGCAGCGTCGGCCAGGCGTCGCGCGCGAGGTCGTCCCAGGCGGGACGGCCGTGAGCGGCCCCCATGGCACGCAGCAACGGCGCGGACTGGGGCACGAACGCATCGAGGGCGCGCAGCAGTGTGCTGGCGCGCCACACGAACATGCCGGAGTTCCAGAGGTAGCGCTGCGGGCCGGCAGCGAGGAACTCCGAGGCAACCTCCGGTGAGGGCTTCTCCCGGAACGAGGACACGATATGCCCGTCCCCGTCCAGCGGGTGACCCAGCTCGAGATAGCCGAGGCCGGTGGCGGCGGAGGTCGGCACGGTCCCGAAGGTCACCAGAGCATCCGGGCGCGACGTAGACAGCGCGAAAGCCGCGTCCATCGCCGTGACGAAGCCCGACAGCGGCTCGATCAGATGATCCGCGGTCAACACAGCCACCACCGCCTCCGGGTCCTGCTCGGCGATGGCAGCGCATCCCAGCGCGACCGCCGCAAGGGTGTCCCGGCCGGACGGCTCGATCACCAGGCGGTCGGCGCGCACCCCTTCGACGGCGGAGACGGCAGCACGCATCTGCTCGCCGGCCACCAGCCACACCTGTCCTGCCGGAACTACCGATCTCGCCCGCGAGACCGCGAGGTCCAGCAGCGAGCTGCCGGCGAACAACGGCGCCAGCTGCTTGGGGCAGGCAGCGGTGGAGTAGGGCCACAGCCGGGTCCCGGACCCGCCGGCGAGGATCAGGGCATGGCGCATCGCAGTCTAGGCCTTCAAGACTGCAGGGCGCGCACGTAGCTGGCCAGATGGGATTCGGCCGAGGCGGCCCAGGTAAACTCGAGGGACCGCTGGTGACCGGCGGCGCTCAGCGCGGCCCGCCGGTCGGCATCGTCGTAGAGCGAGCTGAGAGCCGCCGCGATCGAATCAGCGTCGGGCTCGGTGTAGGCGACGGCGTCGCCGCCGACCTCCGGCAGGGACAGCCGCGCCGTGGTCAGGACCGGCGCCCCACAGGCCATCGCCTCGAGCACCGGCAACCCGAAGCCCTCACCATGGCTCGGGTAGGTGACGATACGCGCGCCGCCCAGATATCCCGGCAGGTCGGTGAAACGCAGGTAGCCGGGACGCAGCACGCGCAGGTGCGACGGAACCTCGGCGACCGCCACGTCGACGTGATCGTCCCACCCGGACCCGCCGGCCAGCACGAGCGCAGGCGCGTCCTCCCGGTCGGCGAAGGCCGCCACCCACCCGCGGATGAGACTCGGCACGTTCTTGCGGGGTTCGAGCATGCCGAGAAACGCAAGGTAGGCCTGGCCTCCCAGGCCGAGCCGCGCCTGCACCCGCTGCTTCTCGGCGTCGCTCGGCAGGCGGAAGGTGCGCGGGTCCACCCCGTGGTAGGCGACGTCGATCGTCGTGGCGTCGGCGTCCAGCACCCGGATGACCTCGTCACGGGTGGCCTTGCTGGGAACCACGACGCGAGCGGCCCGACGCACCGCGGTGCGCGTCGCGGACCGGAAGAACGTTCCCTTGACCGTGCTGTGCAGCGTGGGTTCAGTGAAGAACGTCGCGTCGTGGATCGTCACGACGACGGGCCGGCCCGAGCGAAGCGGCATCGTGTAATGCGGCGAGTGCACGACATCGGCCTCGACCTGCTCGGCCACCAGTGGCAGCCCAGTCTGTTCCCAGGCCAGGCGGGCCGGCCGGTGGGCAATCGCGGCAGGTCCGGCGACGACGCGTGCCTCCGAGGCGATGCGGCCGTAGCGCTCGGCGTCGGCCCGCTGACAGACGATGGCCAACTCGGCATGGACATCGTGAAGCGCCGCGATCAAACCGTCGACATAGCGCCCCACCCCGCCGCGGTCTGCCGGGACCGCGGTGGCATCGACCAGCACGCGGGCGGACACGCGGGACTCCTTCCGGTGGAGCGGCGTCGACGTCACCTTCCAGGCGTCAGCCTACGTCCCGAGGGCCGACCCGGTCAGGACACCGTCGTCGCGCCGGTGCGGGCGTCCCAGACGATCGAGCCGCGCTGGAAGTCGTTGCGCTTGCCGCCGGGCACGTCGTACTCGTTGCTGACCGGGTATCCCAGCGGTCCCCGCTCCCAACCGGTGGCCGCCCACCGGTCCCACAAGACCAGGGCCTTGATGAACGGCAGGCTAACCGTCCTCCCGGGCACCAGCCGATCACGTCGGTAGTCTGACGATTCGGCGGGCAACCCTGCCGAGTCCAGCGCGTCATCACCGGGGATGGACCCGAGGACGGGAGAGACAGCGGTGGACGGCCCGACCAACCGCAAGGACGCCGCTGACGAGCCGCCTCCGGACCGCAGCAACCGAGCCCCGAAGCCGCTGCCTGCCCACCTTGATCCCCGCGGGTCCCGCGGCAGGCAGTCCACCGCCGCGGCTGCCGCCCCGACACCGTCCATCCGTCCGACAACCGTTCCCGCGGACCCGCCCCGGCGCCGGGGCACCCGCAGGATCCTGTCGTGGATCGCCGTCATCACCTCCGTTGCCGTGCTCGCCACCGCGGGTGCGGGCTACGCGCTGATCAACCACTACGACGGCAACCTCAACCGCATCGACGTCTTCGGCGCCGGTGAGCGCCCGGAGCCGGCTCCTGGCAACGCGAAGAACGTCCTCATCGTCGGTTCGGACAGCAGGGGCGACGACCCCGATGCGGCTTTCCAGGGCACCGGCGCGGACTTCGTCGCCGGGCAGCGCTCGGACACGATCATCCTCGCCCACCTCTACGGCGGGGTTCAGAGAGCGCAGCTCGTCAGCTTTCCGCGCGACCTGTTCGTTTCGATCCCGGAGCACACGGGGGCGAACGGCAAGCTCGTGGCCGAGCGCAAGGACCGGATCAATGCCGCCTTCGCGCAGGGCGGGGCACCGCTGCTCATCAGCACCATCCAGAAGCTGACCGGCCTGCGCATCGACAACTACCTCTACATCGACTTCAACGGCTTCCAGAACATGGTCAACACTCTGGGCGGCGTGGAGGTGTGCCTGTCGAAGGCCGCGAAGGAACCCAAGTCCGGCATCAACCTGCCGGCTGGGCGCTCCGTCGTGCAGGGCGATCAGGCACTGGCCTTCGTCCGCCAGCGCGATGGGCTGCCGCGCGGTGACCTCGACCGGATCGAACGCCAGCAGCAGTTCATCGGAGCCATCGTGCGCAAGACCCTGTCGGCCGGCACCTTGCTCAACGTCTTCAAGCTCAACAGCGTGATCAACGCCGCTACCCAGTCCCTGACCGTCGACGAGAGCCTGTCGTTCGGAGAGCTGCGGGACCTCGCGCTGCGCTTTCGGAGCTTCGACGCCGGCGGCGTCATCTTCTCGACCGTCCCGGTGGGGGACAACACCCGGATCCAGGGCAAGGCCGTCATCCCGCTCGACGAGGCGAAGGCCGCGGAGCTGTTCGACCAGCTGAACCGCGACATCCCGCCGGATGCCCCCCCGGCTCCGCCGGGTGCCGAGCCGGGGCAGCGTCTCGTCGTGGCGCCCGGCTCCGTACGCGTCAAAGTCTCCAACGGCGCCGGCGCGCAGGGACTCGGCCGCCGCGCCTATGACGACCTGGCCGCCGTGGGCTTCCAGCTCGTCGGTGAACCCGGCAACCGGGCCGGCTCGGCGGACCAGACCGTCGTCTTCCACGGCCCCGACAAGGCCGATTCCGCGCGCACGCTCGTCGCCGCGCTGCCGGGCGCGACCGCCAAGCTCGATCCCTCGTTGACCCGCACCCTCGAGGTCGTCGTCGGCTCCACTTATGCCGGTGCCAAGCCGGTGACCCTCAGCGGCGCGCCGCCGCCGGCTGCACCCGCGCCAGAGGTCAAGACTGCTGCGCAGGACCCGTGCGCGGTCTGACCGACTGGACCGGCGGGCTCGTCGGACAGCGCGATCCCGCTCAACCACTGGTGACGATGTACGCCGGCGGCGGCCGGGTCGAGCTGTCCGGCGCGACGACGGCCAACTGGGTGGCGAAGTCGGCGAACCTGCTCGTCGACGGGCTCGGCGGCCCGCAGCGGGTCGGCCTGCTACTGCCGCTGCACTGGCAGACGCTCGCCCTGCTGCTCGCAGGCGTCGCAACCGGGGCCACCGTCGTCGTTGCGGAGCGGCCGGCAGGGCTGACCGGCTGCGGGGCGGCCTTCGTCTCAGGGGAGCACGCCGAGGCAGCCCTGTCCGCAGGCGTCGATGAGGTGCTGGCGCTGTCGGGACACCCGCTCGGCGCGCCGCTGCCCTCGGTGCCGGCGATGGTCTCGGACTACGCCCGCGAGGTGCCGTCGTACGCCGACCACTGGGGTGGTCAGGCTCCCCGGGGGTGGACGGTCGAGGCCGGAGGCGAACGCCTCGGCTCGTTGACCGCCTTCGGCCTGTCGCCGGCCGACCGGATTCTCGCCTCGGTCGACCCAGCCGACCCGAGCGGCCTGGCCGGCCTGCTCGCCGTGCTGCACGAGGGGGCGGCGCTGGTGCTCGTCCCGTCCCCGACCGAGCTGGACGTCGAGGCGACCGCCGCCGCCGAACGGGTCACCGCGACGCTGGGATGCGCGGTGCCAGGCGTGCCCTCGCTGTCCAGCGCGTGAGCATCACGGCGACGGTCAGGCCTGGTCCCTCCTGGGGCGCAACCAGGCCAGGTCAGCCGTCTCGTTCGCAAAGTGACCGGCCGAGTCCGGACCGGCCGGGTCGGCCAGGTCCAGCAGAAGTGTCAGCGGGACGCCGTCGCTCAGCATCGTCTGCGTCCGGCTGACCAGCTGGTCGTGCCGGGCATTCGTTTCACCTGTCATGTCCGTCCTGTCCTTGATCCTGTTTCGGACTCCCTGTCTGAACGGTCTATCGGCCTTGTCCGCTCAGCCGACGCAGGGCCGAACGGGTGGGGCGTCGACCAGCCGAACCCGTGCACCCACGTAGACTGGGTGCCTGGCTCCCCGCGCAGCGCCGCCGCGCCACCTGGACGTCTGCAGAAGGACCTCGATGAGCACGCCACGCCCACGCCGGCGTTCGAGCCGGCCGGTCGCCGCCGCCCCGGCCGCGCCCACCGCCCCGGCCGCCGTCCCGGCCCGAGCGCCGCTGCCCACCGCACCGTTGCCGCCCGTCGACGCGACGGCACCGGCGAGCCGGTCCTTCGTCGACCTCGGCGTCCCGGCCGCGCTGGTCGCGGAGCTGGCCCGTCAAGGCATCGGCGCACCGTTCCCGATCCAGGTCGCCACGCTGCCGGACACCCTCGCCGGTCGTGACGTGCTCGGCCGGGGGCGTACGGGGAGCGGCAAGACGCTCGCCTTCGGCCTGCCGCTCGTCGCGCGGCTTTCCGGGGGGGCCCGCCGGCCGCGGCAAGCCCGCGCGCTGGTGCTGGTGCCGACGCGTGAGCTCGCCAACCAGGTGCACGCCGTGGTCGAACCGCTCGCCAGGGCCGTCGGGCTGACCAGCACCGTCGTCTTCGGCGGGGTCGGCCAGAACCCGCAGGTTTCGGCGCTCGCCCCGGGGGTGGACATCCTCATCGCCTGCCCCGGCCGGCTCGAGGACCTGCTCGGCCAGGGCCTGTGCGACCTGTCCGGCGTCGCGATCACCGTTCTCGACGAGGCCGACCACATGGCCGACCTGGGCTTCCTGCCGGCGGTGAAGCGGCTGCTCGACCGCACGCCGAAGGTCGGCCAGCGGATGCTGTTCTCGGCCACCCTCGACAACGGCGTCGACGTCCTCGTCCGCCGCTATCTGCACCAGCCCGCGACGCACTCAGTCGACCCGGCGATCGCACCGGTGTCCACGATGACCCACCACGTCTTCTCGGTGACGGCGACCGACAAGGCGGCCGTCGTCCACCAGCTCGCGTCCGGACAGGAGCGCAGCCTGCTGTTCCTGCGTACCAAGCACACGGCGAAGAAGCTCGCCAGAGCGCTCACCGCCGCCGGCATCCCCGCCGTGGAGTTGCACGGCAACCTCAGCCAGGGTGCGCGCGAGCGCAACCTGCTGGCCTTCACCGACGGCAGCACCCGGGTGCTGGTCGCCACCGACATCGCTGCCCGCGGCATCCACGTCGACGACGTCGCGCTGGTCGTGCACGTCGACCCACCGACCGAGCACAAGGCCTACCTGCACCGGTCCGGCCGCACCGCCCGGGCCGGCGCCGGTGGCACCGTGGTCACCATTGCCACGACGGAGCAGGCAGCAGAAGTCCGTACGCTCACCAGGCAGGCCGGCATTTCCCCGACGACGGTGCCCGTACGCCCCGGAGCCGCTGAGATCCTCGCCCTCACCGGGCCGCCGGCCGCGCACGTCGAGCCGGCCCCGATCGTGGCGATGCCAGCTCAGCGGCGCAGCTCGGGTGGCGGTCGCCCCGCAGCGGCGGCCGGTTCCGGCAGGGGCGCCGGCAAGAGCGGCGGAGCCGGCAAAGCTGGAGCCAGCAAGGCCGGCGCGGGCCGAAGTGCCGGCAACGCCCCCGCCCGCACCCGCGCCGAGCTGGCCGCCCGGGCAGGTCAGGCACCCACTCGCAACACAGGGCGCGGCCGCGCTCGCTGAGCCGGCAACGAGGCTGCCGACGATGTGTGGGACGCCACGTGCTGCTCACCGGATGATCGCCCTGCACTCTCGACCTGACGTAGCGACCGGCTGACCGCTGGCCGGTCAGCCACCCCCGTACCCTCCCTGCATGACCGCGCTGCCCCGGCTGACCGTGATCGGCACCGGCTATCTCGGGGCGACGCATGCGGTGTGCATGGCCGACCTCGGCTTCGACGTGCTCGGGGTTGACGTCGACGAGGCCAAGGTGGCGTCGCTGCAGGCGGGTCAGGTGCCTTTCTTCGAGCCTGAGCTGCCCGAGCTGCTGCGCAAGAGCCTGAACTCCGGCCGGCTGCGGTTCACCACCTCCTATGAGGAAGCCGGCGCGTTCGGCGATGTCCATTTCCTGTGTGTGGGAACACCACAGAAGCTCGGTGAGTACGCCGCGGACCTCACCTTCGTCGACGCCGCCTTCACGATGCTGATCGGCCACGCGCGGCCCGGCAGCCTGCTGGTCGGGAAGAGCACCGTGCCGGCCGGGACCGCCGAACGGTTGGCGCTGCAGATCGAGGCGGCCCGCGGCAGCGAACTGGAGCTGGCATGGAATCCGGAGTTCCTGCGCGAAGGGTTTGCCGTGGAGGACACCCTGGCCCCCGACCGGTTGGTGTTCGGGGTGCGGTCGCAGGCGGCCGAGGATCGGCTTCGAACGGCGTTCGCCCCGGTGATCGACCGACCGACCCCGGTGGTGGTGACCGACTTCGCCACCGCCCAACTGGTGAAGGTGGCCGCCAATGCCTTCCTCGCCACGAAGATCTCGTTCATCAACGCGATGGCCGAGGTCTGCGAAGCCACCGGCGGCGACGTGACAATGCTGAGCAAGGCGCTGTCGTACGACGACCGCATCGGCGGGCGGT
>JAABUN010007248.1_pt1 | contig 12140 bp, 6 predicted proteins | sample 5559311 | NCBI WGS metagenome assembly JAABUN01 (sample SAMN10711877, study PRJNA513370) | rock metagenome | isolation source: Antarctica rocks | place: Antarctica: Victoria Land, Siegfried Peak sud | reverse complement strand
CGCCCGGCGGGCCAGGTATTCCTCCAGCGAGAAGTCGTCGGACCGGCAGATCTCCAGGAGCGGCCGTTCCATCCGCTCGACGTCGGCGCAGGCCTCGGCGAGCCTCGGCGCGATCTCCGTGGGGATGATGCAGACGCCGTGCTTGTCGGCGTGGATCAGGTCGCCCGGACGGATCTCGACCCCCGCCAGCGTCACGGGACGGCCGAAGCCGACCAGGCGGACGTAGGCGTGGCTGACGCACGGGTTGAGCCCGAAGAGCCCGAACCCCAGCGCCCGGACCTCGTCCAGGTCGCGCGGACAGCCGTCGGTGATATGGCCGACGCAGCCGAGCCGCTGGTGGATCGTGGCGTTCACCTCGCCGAACTGCGCCCCGAGGCCGGCGGGGTCGTCGAGGTCCTGCCCCACGGCGATCTTCGGGCCGGGCGCCTCGGCCACGTAGCGGTAATAGTCGGCGTTCAGGTCGGGGGGCGCGTCCTCGTGAGGCGCGGCGCGCGTCTGCGAGGTGACCGCATAGCCGACGATCACGCCCAGGTCCGGCAGCAGGCAGCGGATCCGATGCGGCAAGAAACCTTGATTCCTCGGGCGGACGTCGAAGACCTCGATCGCGTTGGAAATCGTCGGCGTATTGTAGCGCCGCAACCCTTCGAGCTGCTCTGCGGACAGGGGAGACGTCATCGTTGGAGCCCTTCGGCGGCGTCATCGAACGGAGGCGCGTTCGGATACCCTACATCATCGGCCGCGTCGAGACCAGTCCCCCTCCAATGTCACAAATTCGAGGACCTGATGGGTGGCCGAGGGACCCGCCTCGGATTTTGGGAGATTGGTCATGCCGATTCCGGGTCGTCACCCGGCGAATCCGGGGTTGGTCTCGACCTGGATGCCTTCTCGGAGGCCGACGGGCTGGTCCTTCCGGGGAGAGACGAGGCCCTCGGGATACCGGGTCCGCTCGTCGTCGATGACGTCGCGGAGCTGGGCCTGGGTCAGGCCGACGGCGTCGGTGAGGTCGCAGCCTCGGAGGTCCGCGCCCGTAAGCTTGGTGAACTCATCGAAGACGGCCCCGGTCAGGATGGCGTCGCGGAGGTTCGCCCGGCTCAGGTCGGCGCCGGAGAGCTTGGTCGGCACCGGTTCCGAGTCTTGGTGGGGTGTGGACTTTCCATCCCGGGGCGTGGTCGCCTTCGACGTCGGCGGCTTCGCCGCGGCCTTCGAGGACTCCACGGCGGTCGGGGCGGGGGCGGCGGGGGCTTCGGGGTTCGTCCCCCGGGATTCGGGCTCGTACGGGCCGAGGTCGGCCCCCGAGAGATTCGTCCCGACGAGGCGTGCCAGGCGGAGGTCGGCGCCCCGGAGCTTGGTTGGGATGACCTCGGAGACGACCAGGCCCGTCGTGGCGTTGGGGTCGTAGGGGCCGAGGTCGGCACCGGCCAGGTCGGCCTCGATCAGGACGGCCTCGCTGAGGTCGGCGCCGGAGAGCTTCGTCGGGATCGGCTTGACGCCCCCCCCGGCCCGATACGTGCTGAGGTCGGCCCAGCGGAGGTTGGCTTTCACGAGCATCGCCTGGCGGAGGTCGGCGCCCCGTAGCCGGGTCCGGTTGTCTCCCCCGTCGTCTTTCCGGTCGCCCTGGCGTGCGGCCTTCCCTTCGCCCGTGGCTCCGGTCGCCGGTCGGAGGTCGTCGTCCGGATCGAATGAGGTCAGGTTGCCCTCGCCGAGCTTGACGTGGCGTAGGATCGCCCCGTCGAGCCGTGCCCCCTTGAGCCGGGCGAACGAGAGATCCGCCCCGGCGAGGTTGGCGAAGTCCAGGACGGCCCGCGTCAGGTCGGCCCCGCGGAGGTCGGCCCTCTGGAGGTCGGCCTCCCTCAGGTCGATGCCTTCCAGGTTGGCATTGACCAGGAACGACTCACCCACCCGTGCGAATCGCAGGTCCCTCCCGCTGAGGTCCGCCCCCTTGACCAGCCGGATCGACTCCAGGGAGGCCCCCCGGCCGTCCCACCCCGGCGGCCGGGTCGAGACGTCCATCTCCTGGATGTCCGCGAACGTACTGATCCCGAGGCGATTGACGAGGTGGTAGCCGAGCAGCGAGATGGTGCGATTGACGACGCCCCGGTTCTCCATCGGCAGGACGTGCCGGTCGATCGCGGCGTAATCGTCCATATAGTAGGAGTCGTTCCGACACTCGAAGTTGATCCCGGAAAACGTCTCGGACGAGAGGAAGAGCAGGGCCGCGGCGGCGCCGGCGCAGGCGAGAGTCCTCCCGGCGAGCCGACGGGCCGAGGGCCAGCACGCCTCCAGGGTGGTCCGGCTCAGGGTCTCGTAGGCGAGCCGGTGGAACCAGAGCCCGGCCAGGATCGTGACGAGGAAGAGCCCCAGGTAGCCCGTCGTCAGGATGAGGTCGTGGGCGCAGAGGGAGCGCGTCCAGAAGAGCAGGAGCATCGCGGGCACGACGTACCAGAGCACGACCTTGTTCAGCACCCCCTGGACGCGCGAGAGGGGCGACGGGTCGTTCGGCAGGCGGACGATGTAGCTGCGCACGAACTCGTTGAGCAGCCAGGGATAGGCCCTGCGGTCCAGGGGGGTGCCGTCGGGGAAGACCGCCGGCAGGTCGGCCAGGCGCGCCCAGACCGCCTGAAGGTTGGAGTGGAAGTAGAAATAGAGGCAGACCAGGAACAGGGGCGCCACCCAGTAGAAGCGGAAATAGGGGATGTCCAGCCCGAGGATCGGCAGCCGGGTCGAGGCCGGGGCGGCTCGGTTCAGGAGCTGGACGTCGGTCGTCGCGGCGATCGTCAGGCCGATGTAGATCGCCGCCGAGACCATCGTCAGCAGGACGCCCTGCATGCCCCGGGAGAGTTCGGCCAGGCCCGAGAGCCCGTCGAAGCGCGCCAGGGGCTCGGGGACGCGGGCGCCGAAGAGGTCGGCGCCGCCGAGCTGGAACTCCGTGAGGTGGCGAGCCGCCTGGAGGTCGACATTGTGGAGCGAGGCGTTGCGCAGGTTGGCGCGGTGCAGCTCGGCGGCGCCGAGGGTCGCGCCGTCGAGCCGGGCCCCGGCCAGGTCGGCCCCGCAGAGGGACGCCTCGCCCAGGTCGGCCCCGGTCAGGTCGGCGCCCGCCAGCTTCGTGCCGTCGAGCCGGGCCGTCCGCAGGTCCGCACCGGCGAGGGTCGCCCGCCGGAGGTCGCGCCCGACGAGATCCGCCCCCCGCAGGTCACGGCCGCGGAGGTCGCAAGGCCCCCCCTGCCCCTCCTCGCCACGGCCCAGCCAATCCTCGTGCGCGCGGATGATCCGCTCCAGCTCCGCGTCGAGGGCCCGAATCCGGTGGCCATCGTCTCCGGCGCCCCCGATGGGGCTGACGGGGGCCACCTCGTGATCGCCACGGTCGAGGATGTCAGGTCGCTCCATCGCAGTGGACTCGTCTCGTCTGTTGCCCCGGGCCGCGGTCGACGCAGCCCGGGTGGGCCCCGGTGTCGGTCGCGCGAGACTATTGCTCACGCGGCCCTCCACGATGTGCAGCGAGGCCCGGGAGAGTCAATCGAGGCGGTCCATCCGGCGGAGCGAAATCCGTCCTGGGCGAACCTCGTGCCGCGATCCCACTGCGATCCGAGTGCGATAGAATCGCCCGAGGATGGACGGGACCAGGGGGCGAGAGGGGTAATGCTCATCCCGGCGCGATCGCGTGCCACGCGGTCCCTCTTGCCGGAGCGGGTCATGTTGCATCCTCACGACAACCGGAAGGAAGAAAACGAGACGGGAGCCCGGGCCGCACAAGCGTGGCCCTGGGCACCCGTCTTTGTTCTCAACAAGCTGACGCGGTGCCACCCTCGGGATCGAGGCCACCGGATCTGCCGGGCCCCGCCGCGACGCCCGAAGACGCGGCGGTGAGACCCGGAACGACGGATCAGACGCTGAAGTTGCCCCCGGCGATTGGCAAGCCGTTGGCGCTGGTCAGGCCACCGAATGCCACCTGGAGCGGCCCTGTGGCCGCACGGCCCAGGATGAGCGTGACGCTATTACGGTTGACTTGAGCCTGATTGACCGCGACGGCTCGACGTCGCTGGTTAACCCGGTAGAAGCCCGGCTGTGTGGCTACGCCGGCGTTGAGGGGCCCATCGAAGTTGAGCCGAACTCCGACGAAGACCCTCCGGCGGCCCCTGGGGACGAAGACGCGTTCCACGCCAATGAGATTGGCCGTCTGGGGCGATCCGACGTCACCTCTCGCTGGGGGCGGCGGCGGCGGCGGCGGCGGGGGAGGCGGCGGCGGCGGCGGCGGCGGCGGCGGCGGCGGGGGAGGCGGCGGCGGCGTGGGATCGTTGTCCAGGATGAAGCCCGTGCCCTGGGCTCGACCGAGCGTCCCGAGTACCGCACCGGAGAGATTGACCTGGAAATACTTGTCCGGCTCGTCGGTCAGATCCCCGACGACAGGGACCGAGACCGTGATGCTGGTGTCGCCCGGGTTAAAGGTCAAGGTCGTCGAGGCGAGGGCGAGGTAGTCCGTCCCGGCGATGGCCGTACCGTTGGCCGTGGAGACGTTGACCGTGATGGGGATCCTGTATGCGTTCGACAGGGACACCGTGAACACGGCGTTCTGCGTCCCGGAATCGCCCTCCGTCACGGTCACGTCGTTGATCGAGATCGACGGGGGCTGTTCCGTGAGCACCCGGATGAGGCCGATCTCGGTGACGGCCGCGTCCTGGGTGGTGCCGGCGACGATGATCCTGCCGTCTTCCAGGAGGATCAAGTCGCTTGCGATGTCCCTGTTGGGGGCCTGATTGAAGCTGGCCGTCTGGAAGAGCTTGAAGGGGTCCGTGCCGAACTGGGTGGCGAAATTGTTATCGACGAACCCGTTGGCATCGGTCTGGAGGATGGAGAATTCCTGCCGGAGCGGATTGGGCAGGTTGCTGAAGCCGATCGCCACGATCTTGTTCGCCTGGGTGTCGTACGCGAGGTCCAGGCCCTGGGCGATGGTCTCGATCGGCAGGATGCCGAAGCTGGCGAACGTCCTATCGACGAACCCCGTGCTCGTCAGACGGGCCAAGATCAGCCGCCCCTCCCCGTCCTGGGTCGCGGCCTCCGTCCCGACCAGGAGGACATGGCCATCGGGCGTCACGTCCACGCCGTTCGCCTGGTGGACGGCGCCGACCACCGTATCGATCAGGCTGAAGGTGAACTGGAGGTTCCGCTGCGAGATGGGAGGGGGATTCTTGGGGTCGGCGAAGGATTGGTAGTCCTGGAACGTGCCGAACGAGAAATCGGGGATGAGGAAGCTAGAGTTCGGGCTCGAATGGGTGAAGCGGGCGATGCCCATGCCATTGAACGAGCCCGCGCCGGATGAAAACACGTCTTCATCCTGGCCGACGACGTACCCCAGCCCGGTCACGACGACGTCCCCATTCGATTGGACGGTGATGTCGTAGATTCTCGTGTCTGCGTTGGAGCCATTCGTCGTGGACATCGGCGGATCGTCGGTGTCGCCGGTGAAGGTGACCCGCTGAACGTCGATCAGGTTACCATCGAGCGAGCTGTAGGTATAGATCGTGTTCGCCGCGCCGATGAGGATGTCGGGCGGAAGCCCGGGGGCGTCCTGCAACGCCATGTGCACCTCGGGCCTGCCGTTGGCATCGGTGGCGACCGGGGCGTCCTTGGTCGTCCAGATGATCAAGCCCGTCGTCGCCCGGCCTTCGGTGAACGACCTGTCGAAATCGCCGTTGGGGAGGAGCCGGGTGATGCCGATGCCGCCACTGGCCAGGCCCGCGACCACGATCTTGCCATCGGGCTGGATGACCACACTGCTGGCGCGATCCTCATTGTTGCCGGTGGCCCCGCCGGCGAGGTTGAAGGGGACCAGCTTCGCCCCCGCCCCTTGATTGAACGTCGTGTCGACGGTGCCGTCAGGGTTGAGCCGGACGATCGCGAAATCGCGGTTGCCGAGGGGGCCGATGGCGGAGCCGACGAGGACGAATTTGCCGTCGGCCTGCCTCGCGATGTCTCCATATTCGGCGTTCACCCCGCCCACCGATTCGAATTGGAACGTCGCGGTGCCGCCGGTGGCGAAGGTCGGATCCAGCGTGGCGAGCAGGTCGCGGCGTTCGAGCGATTCGAGGGTGATCTTCCGTTGTCGATGGGGACGGCGCGGGCGCCCTCCCTCGGATGCAGGCTTTGGTCGTTTCATGCGTATTCTCTCGGCCGAGGTTGGAGTTGTCGCGAGTTCAAGCCCCAGGATGGTACCGGCTCGCAGGGGAGTCGAATCCCCGACCGATCACATCCCCGATCCGATTCCACCAGAGGACACTCCGCCTGGACGTCGTTCCCGGAGCGGCCTCGTTTCACGTGCATCACTCTCCGTCGCGACGGCCCGCACCTGGGATGAGTCGCGGGGCCTTCGTCGATCTCCAGCGGCGGAGTGGATACACGCTATCTAACCCTCAACTTCGTCTTGTGTAGCATAAAGGTTCGCCACCATGGTTGCATGATGCAAATAATTCACGCTCATGGTGACCCCGGCGCGATGATCCCGTGGGCCCTCTCCGCTCCAGCTCCCGTGGCGACTCGCCCTCCGGCCGATCCTGCTGCGCCGCGTCCCCCCCGGCGATGACCTCTGGTGACTGGAGGGGAAGCCAGACCGCCAAGCGGCCGCGAGGAAATCATCCTATCAAATTCTTTCATGCGGGACGGCCGCCCCGGGCCGCATCGCATTCTCGCCTGCAGATCCACTGCATTGATCAACTGACTTTTTCGCGGCACCTGACCCTCCGCGTCGCCCCGAGTCGGGCGCGATCGCGGCGCCCTCCATGCCAATCGGCAGTCGGTCGCCCTCACCGGCCCGCGAACGGCCGCACGGTCCGCGTGGGCGAGGGGCTGGGCATCCGTCGCGATCGTCCCCCACGGTCCCCGGCCCCGCCCCCCGCGTCGCTCAGGTACCGATCGTGGTGGTGCCGCCGGCGATCCCGGCGGGGAATGGGAACTGCGGGGCGACGTTCGAGACGTCCACGAGGGCGCCGGCCGGCGGGAGATTCTGGATCGGCGGCCCGACCCGGCGCGAGACCTGGACGCCGGTGTTCTGGCCCCCGACCAGCACGCCAATGTAGAAGACGCGTCGCGTGGCCGGCAGCTTGACCGGGGCGCCGGCGATCGCGACGCTGCCCCCGACCGGGATGTTCCCGACCGGATAGCGGGCGAGGATGCTGGAATCGCCCTGGAAGCGGCGCGAACTCGAGCTCACCAGGAGGACCTCCAACGGCGCCGCTCCGGTCTCGGCGGACCCGGAATTGGCGACCACGATGTTCGGCTGGATCGTGTCTCCGGGCTGGATGACCGGAGGCACCTCGAACCGGACGACGGACACGTTGCCCTGGGGGGGCGCGATCCGGACCGCCACGTTGTTGCTGCGGTTATTCGCCGTCTCGGTCTCGACGATCGTGTTGCCCGCATTGGCCTGGAAATTGAGGAAGACCCGGCCACCATCGCCGGGGAAGCCCGCCGGCCGCAGGGGGAAGTGAATGTTCTGGGTGATCTGCACCAGGTTATTCTGGCGGAGGAAGGGGACGTTGATCGTCCCGATCCGGATGGCCCCACGCAGGGAATTCGGGCGCGGCGTGAGGAAGACGCCGACGGTGGACGGCGGCGCATCGGCCGTGCTCACGGCCCCCGGCTGCAAGGCCAGGGGCTCGGTCAGCGAGCTGGCGCCGATGTTCTGGACATTCACGGTGACCGATACGTCCCTGCCGTACGCGGCCAGCGGGGAGGAGGTGCCCGACACGATCAGGTCGGGCAGCGAGAACCCGAGCGGGGAGAATGCGAGCAACTGCCGCCCTTCCAGGCATTCCAGGGCGGCGAGGTTCGGGCGGTTCTGAACGCGACCGAGGCGGCCCGTGCGCCGAGATTCCCGTGGAGACACTCATCACCTCCGTGCGGCCGAGGGTCCATGCTCTCCCGGAACGTCGGGAGATCGAACCTGTCCCCCCCAACCCTCAACAAAATCGTTCTCGCGGTGAGACCACGTGTCCCCCGCGGCACTCGTCATCCCGACGCCCACCAACGGCGCGTCCTGTGTGTTAAATGTCGTCCGCCCCGCGGTCGAAATTGGGGCCTTTTCATCGTCAAATCCGCTTTCAAGTCTTGACGTGAACGACTTTACGTACGAAGGGGACGTCCGAGTTGACGCGCGTGCGCGGGTTGGTCCGAATTCACCGGATGGACACTCGGCCATCGCGGCTCGTTCTGATAGACTATCCGCATAATCTCCCCCCCTCGCCGCCGGCCGACCGGGGCGCGGAGGCCTCTCGAGGCCCTTTGCATCATCGAGGTGTCGCACGTGCGCTGGTCGCAAGCCCTGATCCCGACGCAGAAGGAAACCCCGTCCGATGCCGTGGCTCCCAGCCATGCATTATTGCTCCGCGCGGGGATGATCCGCCAGCTAGGCGCGGGTGCGTATACGTATCTGCCGCTGGGGTTCCGGGTGCTCAGCAAAGTCGTCCGGCTGATCCGCGAGGAGATGGAGTCCGCCGGCGCGATCGAGCTGCTGATGCCCGCCTTGCAGCCGGTCGACCTCTGGAAGGAGTCGGGGAGGTTCGAGACGTACGGCGACCTCCTGATGAAGCTGACCGTCGGCGGCAACCAGGCGGTGACGCTCGGGCCGACGCATGAGGAGGTCATCACCGACCTGGTCCGCGACCTCATCAAGTCGTACAAGCAACTGCCGATCACCCTGTATCAGATCCAGACGAAGTTCCGCGACGAGGCCCGCCCTCGCTTCGGCATCCTGCGGACTCGCGAATTCCTCATGAAGGACGCCTACAGCTTCGACGCCGACCTGGCGCAGCTCAACGCCAGCTACGACGCGATGTACGAGGCCTACTGCCGGATCTTCGACCGCTGCGGCATCCCCTACGTGGTCGTCGAGGCCGAGAGCGGCCCGATCGGCGGCGACAGCTCGCACGAGTTCATGGTCCCGGCGACGATCGGCGAGGACGTGGTCATCCAGTGCCAGGCGTGCGGCTACGCGGCCAACCGCGAGCGGGCCGAGGTGGGCGCCGACCCCGTGGCCCCGGAGATATCGGCCACGGTGCCCGCCTATCAGGCCGTCTCGACCCCCGAACGCCGCACGATCCACGAGGTCTGCGACTTCCTCAAGGTCGACGAGTCGACCACCGGCAAGCTCCTGATCTACCTCGCCGACTCCCGCCCCGTCGCCGCGCTCTTGCGCGGGGACCACGAGGCCAACGCGGCGAAGATCGCCCGGGCGTTCGGGGCGCAGGCGGCCGTGCCGGCCGACGCCGCGACGATCGAGCGAGTCGTCGGCGCCCCGATGGGCTTCCTGGGGCCGATCGGGCTCAAGATTCCCCTGGCGATCGACCTCGCCGTGGCCGCGATGCCCGGCATCGTGGTCGGCGGCAACGAGGTCGACGTCCACCTGACGGGCGTCGTCCCGGGCCGGGACTTCCCCCTCGAACGCGTGCTCGACCTGCGCAACGCGGTGGAGGGAGACCCCTGCCCGCGCTGCGGGGCACCGCTCGGCGTCACGCACGGGATCGAGGTCGGCCACGTCTTCAAGCTCGGGACGAAGTACTCCAAGGCGATGGGGGCGACGTTCCTCGACGTCCACGGGCTCGAAGTCTCGCTCATCATGGGATGCTACGGGATCGGCATCAACCGGATCGTCGCCGCGGCCGTGGAGTCGGGCCACGACGACAACGGAATCATCTGGCCCTCACGCCTTGCCCCGTACGACATCCTGCTCGTGCCGCTCCAGTTGCAGAACCCGGCGGTCATGGAGGCGGTCGAGGCGCTCGAGACGCAGTTCCTCAAGGCCGGCTACGACGTCCTGACGGACGACCGCGATCAGCGCCCGGGGTTCAAGTTCAAGGACGCCGACCTGATCGGCATCCCGCTGCGGGTGGTCATCGGCGAGCGGGGCTTGAAAGACGGGACGATCGAGGTGAAGTGGCGGACCGACGAGGCGGCGCACCACGTCGCGGTGGGGACGGCGGGCGAGACGATCCTGGCCGAGTTGGCCGCGAACCGCAAGGCGCACGACGCGCAGTGCGTCGAGCGCCGGGTCTCCCGCGCCGCGACGAGGGGACGATGAGCCGTCGCCTTTCGAGGGGGCCGTACGTGCTGCTCGGCCTCATGACGCTCGCCACGTTCGCCGGCCCGGTCGCCATCGTCGCCATCCTCCGCGGGGGCGCCAGCCGCGAGTGGCCCCCCGACCGCGCCGTCGAGTGGTGGATTTTCGGCCTGACCACGGGCCTCGTGGTCGTCTTGATGGCCGCCTGCCTCGGCCTCGGCCTGGTCCACCGGCGTCGGACGGCGCCCACGGCGGAGCGGCCGGTCCACACCGACCCCGTCTCGCGGTCGCGCGGCGGTTGAGAGGCCCGGTCTTCGTCGAGGCGGGTCGGAAACCCGCCCCTGCAAGAATGGCGCATGCCCGGAGATTGCCGGATGGAGAGGTTGTCGAGTGGCCACGATGTCCGTGAGCGATGACACGCAACTGGCCGCGGTGGGCCTCGGCCTGGCATTGTTCGCGTTTCTGGTCGGCGCGGGCCTGAGCGGCCTGGTCCGGCGGTGGGCACCGCGCCTCGGGCTGGTCGACTCGCCGGGAGGTCGCAAGACCCACCGGGCGCCGACGCCCCTCGGGGGGGGGGTGGCGATCTGGCTGACGACCGTCATCGTCCTCGGCCTCGGGGCCCTGGCGATCTCTCTCGGCCGCGACACGCTCCCCGGACCGCTGGCCGTCCATGCCGACGGGCTCTGGTCGCGCGCCGGCGAATTGGGGCTGATCCTCGGCCTGGCGACGGCCGTGATGGCGATGGGGCTGGCCGACGACCGGGTCGGGCTGGGCTGGCGGCTCCGCCTGGCCGTGCAGGTGGCCTTGGCCCTGATCCTGGTGCTCTCGGGGATTCGGGTCACGCTCTTCTGGCCGTTCACGCATCCGATCGTCGGCGGGGCGCTGACGGTCCTCTGGGTCGTGGGCCTGACGAATGCGTTCAACTTCCTGGACAACATGGACGGGCTGGCCGCCGGGGTCGGCCTGATCGCCGCGCTGCTCTTCGCCGGGGCCCAGGTGGCGGTCGGGGGTTACTTCGTCCCCGCGGTCCTGCTGGTCCTGGTCGGGGCCCTGGGGGGCTTCCTGGTCCACAATCGCCACCCCGCGCGGTTGTTCATGGGGGACGCCGGGAGCAACTTCCTCGGGTTCCTGCTGGGCGCGTTGACGGTCGCCGGCACGTATGCGAAGGGGACGTCGTCGCCCTTCGGCGTGCTCGCCCCCCTGCTGGTGATGGCCGTCCCGCTCTACGACACGACGTCCGTCATCTCCATCCGCCTCCGCGAGGGGCGCAGCCCGTTCCAGCCCGATCGCCGCCACTTTTCGCACCGCCTGGTCGAGCGCGGCTTGACGCCGCAGTGGGCGGTCCGGACGATTGATCTGGTGACCCTGGCCGGCGGCCTGGGGGCCCTGCTGCTGCACCGGCTCGATACCCTCGGGGCGTGCGTGGTCGTGGCGCAGACGGCCTGCCTGCTCGGCCTGGTGGCCATCCTGGAAATCTCCGCAATCCGACCGGAGCGAGGTCATGGCGAGGCGAAGCCCGGGGCCCCCCGTCCTCCCGAAGCCGAGTCATCGGCCGAGCGGCGGATCCCCGCCACCTGACGACTCCCCGGCCCTCTGGCTGGGCGAGCGGCTCCGTCGGCTCGCGCTCGGGTTGACCGCCGCCCTGCTGACGGCGCGGGCCTACTGGCCGAGCGAGCCCGATTTCCTCAACGACGCGGGGACGGGCCTGCTCTGGGTGGGCGCGCTGCTGGTCGCGGCCGGCCTTGCGGTCGCCTCGTCCTTGGTGGGCGGGACGCTCCGGGTCCGCGTCTCGTGGGTCGACGCGGCCGTCGCAGCGCTGATCGTGCTGGTCGCGGTGAGCGCCTGGCACGCCCTGGACCGGCGACCGGCGATCAACCTGGCCTGGGAATGGACCGCCCTGGGGGTCGCGTATTACCTCGTCCGCAACCTCCCCCGGACCCGCGGCGAGTCGACGGTCCTGGCCGGCGCGATGGTGGCGACCGCCGTGGCCGTCTCGGCCTACGGGATGTTCCAGGTCGGCGTCGAGCAGGAGCAACTCCGTCGGTATTACGAGTCCCACACCGTCGAGGCCCTGCGCGCGGCCGGGATCCCCCCG
>JAABUN010007247.1_pt1 | contig 12140 bp, 18 predicted proteins | sample 5559311 | NCBI WGS metagenome assembly JAABUN01 (sample SAMN10711877, study PRJNA513370) | rock metagenome | isolation source: Antarctica rocks | place: Antarctica: Victoria Land, Siegfried Peak sud | reverse complement strand
CCTCACGGCGACGATCCCGATGGCGGGTGGGACGGAGTCGCTCAATGCCGGCGTCGCGGCCGCCGTGGCGCTCTACCATTGCGCTACGCGGCGCAACGACCCGGCTAGCGGTTGACCCCAGGCGAACCGCAGGCGCCGCAGGGACGAACGCAACCGACGTAGTGCCCCAGGAGGTGCATGTGCAGCAGCGACCGGGCGGCTCGGACGAGTCTCTGCTGGAGCGTGGCGCCGCCTGGCTACCCGATGACGAGCTGATACGCCAGCTACGAGCCGGCGACGAGGCGGCGCTGATCGAACTCCTCGACCGCTACCGAAGCCTGGCCCGCGGTCGGGCCCGGTCCTACTTCCTGGTCGGAGCCGACCGGGAAGACCTGATGCAGGAGGCCATGATCGGCCTCTACAAGGCGGTGCGCGACTTCAACGAGGACGTCGGTGCGCCGTTCCGGGGATTCGCCGAGATGTGCATCACCCGCCAGATCCTCTCCGCGATCAAGGCGGCCACCCGCCAGAAGCACGGGCCGCTGAACTCCTACGTCCCCATCTCGGTGCCCAACTCCGGCGGGCAGAGCACCGTCGCCGACCTGTTGCCCACCGGCGCCAGCTCCGACCCGGCCGAACTGGTGATCTCGGCGGAGCGCATCCGGGCGCTGCAGCGGCACTTCGACGAGGCGCTGTCCGACCTGGAGATCGAGGTGCTGCGCCTGTACGTCGACGGCAAGACCTACGTGGAGATCGCCGCCATGCTTGACCGTCAGGTGAAGTCGGTGGACAACGCCCTGCAGCGGATCAAGCGCAAGCTGGACGGTCACCTCAGGGCCCAGGACGACGCCTCGGCCGGTTGAGCCCGCCGTAGGATTACCGACGTACGCCGGCGTGGCGCAACCTGGCAGCGCAGCCGACTTGTAATCGGCAGGTTCCCGGTTCGAGTCCGGGCGTCGGCTCTCGTCCTTGTATGCGATCTCGGTTGATCCTTGACGGAAACGTCTCGGCTGACGCATTACGCCGTCTCGGTTGACGGTTGACGTCTCGGCTGATGCTTGACACCTCGCCCCGCCCGTTCTCGGCTCGTCGCGAGTCGAGGGTGGGCCGCCGAGTGCTCAAGTCGGCCAAGAAGAAATGCCAGTAGCCGCAGAACGGCCAGCTACGAGCCGGCGTCGAGTCGTACGGCGCCCGGGGGGCGGTGTCGGCTACCGCTCGAAGGCCGGGACCACGTCCGGGACGACGTGCTGATTCTCCTTGGGCGGACGGACATAGCCGTCGTCGACGAGCGTCGGTCGCGGCGGCAGCGACAGCTCAGGCGGCGTCAGGTCCTCGTACGGGATCAACGTCAGCAGGTGGTGCATCACGTTGAGCCGGGCCCGCTTCTTGACGTCGGCCTCGACGACGTACCAGGGCGCCTCGGGGATGTCTGTGGCGGTGAACATCGTGTCCTTCGCCTTCGAGTACTCCACCCAGCGTGCCCGCGACTCGAGGTCCATCGGAGAAAGCTTCCAACGCTTCGTCGGATCGGACAGTCGCGCCTGGAACCGCTTCTCCTGCTCGGCGTCGGAGACGGAGAACCAGTACTTGATGACCTGAACACCGTTACGGACGAGCATCCGCTCGAACTCGGGGCAGGACCGCAGGAACTCCGCGCGCTCATCTTCGCTGCAGAACCCCATCACGTACTCGACGCCGGCGCGGTTGTACCAGGACCGGTCGAGCAGCACCATCTCCCCGGCGGAGGGCAGGTGCGCCACGTAGCGCTGGAAGCACCACTGGCTCTTCTCCCGCTCGGTCGGCGTGCCGAGCGCGACGACCCGGGCATAGCGGGGGTTGAGACTCTCCGTGATCCGCTGGATCGCCCCGCCATTTCCGGCGGCATCGCGTCCCTCGAACACCACCACGACCTCACCCCGCGCAGCCGGATCCACTCCTGCTGCTTGACCAGCTCGACCTCGAGCCGCGCCAACTCCCTTGCGTAGTACTTCCCGTCGACCTTGCCGGTCGCCCGCGGGTCTCTTCGATCGATCGTGCCGTGGACTGATTCATCGCCGCCTCCTGCGTGCGCCAGCCACAGATCGTTGCCGGACGACGCCGGAAGGGCAACCAGTGGCGCTGGCGCGGCAGCCGTCAGCTGGACGGGTCAGACGCCGGTGAGGGGGACGTCAACCCCTGACCGTGGCCCGGTCGCCGTGTTGACCGACGTACCTGCCGGGTCAGGGTCCTGGTCGCCGACGAGCCGGATCGCGCGCACGCGCGCCCCGTTCGGCGGCTCGAACCACAGGTCGAACTCCGCGGCGTTGTGCGCGCCGAGTCGATCGCGTCCGGCTGCCGCTTGGCCCGAATCGCATCCAGGCTCTCCTCGACAAGCCCGCCGTCAGCGAGGACGAGACGCTGCGCCCGAGGGGAGACCGTATGGAAGGAGGCGTCGTCGTTGAGGACCCGGACCCGTACTCGGCACAGCGGGCGCTCAGGAATGAACTCCGCATGAGTGCCGGTGATGCCGACGATCCCGCAGCGCGCCAGGATCGGCTGCAGCTGCGTGTGTCCGTTGCGTCGCGGCGGTGCGTGTTGCGCGACGTCGCCAGGCCCCAGTGGCACCTCGATCCGCACCACCGATGGTCGCGGCGACGCAGTCGCCGCCTTTTCGCCGCCGCTGCAGCCGCCCAGGGCCACGCCCAGTGCCGCGCCCAGTGCCGCGGCGACGCACGGCTTGGCGATGGAACGCACGACGACCCTCCGGTGGGTCAACCTATCGCCCGAGCTCAGTGCCCGGTGTCGATGCGGCCGCCCCGGGAAACTGGCCCTCGCAACTCCTCGTCGATGACCGCCTCAGACGGTCCGGCGCGAAGCCGGAGGGTCCCATCTCACCTTGAAACGCGACCTTGCCGTCGCGCCCGATCAGGTAGAGCCGGTCCGGCCATCCGCCGTACGCACTCGCAACGGTGTTGTCCATCGAATCCAGCAAGACCGGGATACTGACCGCGCCCCGGACAACGCACTCCTGCGCCACCTCGGCTCGGTCTGCGGCGGCGGACGGATCCCGGACGGCGATGCCCTCATCCCGGTTGTGGGTCACCACCCAGCCGTCCTCTGGGTGCGCCTCCTTGATGTAGATGATGAAGAACGCGACTCGGTCGCCGCACTGGTCGTAGAGACGGTGAAGGGCGCCCAACTGACGCCGGAAGGGTGGTCAAGTGTAGGAACCGAAGATCAGTGCAACGGGCTGGCGCCCGGCGAAGTGCGACAGGCGGACCGGCTCGGCGCGGGCGTCGAGGCGCGGCAGGACGAAGTCGAAGGCAACCTCGCCCGCTGACAGCACCGGCGTGAACAGGTCCTGATACTGCGGCGACCCCATCACGTCGGCAATGGTGAGGGGGGAGTCGGCGGGCGTGAACGTGGCCGGATCCATCTCGTCAGCCTCCCTTGGGTTCAGGCACCGGCAACGTCCACAACGTCAGCACAGGGCGAGTCCCAGGCTGACCAGCGGCGCGATGCTCTTCTTCAGCCCGCAGTGCAGCGAGTCCTCATCTGCCCAGATCGGATCGAGGTCTTCCCCCAGGCCGAGCGCTCTTGCGGTCGCGTTCACGGCGTAGGTCGTTCCATCGACCTCTAGGGTCACCGCCCCGTCATCACAGCGCAGAGTGCCCGACTCAACGAGCAATGGCCACCAGGCGTCGCCGATGTCGGGCCGGCTGACCCGGCGTTCCACCTAGCTGCCGGGCAGCCGCTTGCGGGCCGCCGCCGCCGACACGGCCGACGCCGCGGCCGCGCTACGGCCCGCACGGCGGGCCCGCCAGCCCAGGGAGGGTCGGCCTGCTGTGTCGACGGTGGCCAGGAGCAGGCCGCCGAGCAGCCCCACGTTCTTTAGAAAGTGCTGCATCTGCTCCTGCTTGCGCGCGGGATCGCCTTCCTCCCAGAACCGGTGTCCCGCCAGGGTCGTGGGCACCAGGCTGCCGGCGAGAGCGAGCGAAGCGAGCCGCGGCATCCGGCCGGTCGCGAGAGCCAGCCCGCCGACGACCTTGACGCCGGCGTCGATCTTGACGAGCTGCTCCGGGTCCTCGGGCAGGGGGATCGGCAGCCGCCTCGCCATTGGAGGGGCCACCGGCCGGGCGGCCTGGGTCTCGGGGTGCGGGTTGCGCAGCGCGCTCGCCCCGCCGGCGATGAAGATCCCGGCGAGCATGGGGCGGGCGATCCGGCGTACGAGCATGGGTCCTCCGAGAAGTTGGCGCCACCCTATGGCGCGCGAGCCGGGACGCAAGCCGGGTGACCGAGCTTCGATTCCTGCCGCGCCCGGGGGCGGCCCCTGTTTTCTGCTGTTCCTGTTGTTTGTCCCGCCGGGCCAGCAGGTCTACCGTCCGTTGATCAGCAAGAGCAGGCCCGGGCCTGGTGGCTCGAAGGGAGACGGCTCGTGCGGACACAGCGACCGGCGACGACGGCGTCGCGTTCCCGACCTGGCCTCTCGTAGCCCATCCGGCGGCGGACACCGATGGCCCTTGCCGGCGCTCTGCTCATGGCGCCTCTGGTCGCAGCCTGCGGGAGTGACGGCAGCGGTGGCGGTGGTCGCCCGACGCTGAACTTCTACAACTTCCCGGACAACTCCGGTGCTGTGCAGCAGGCGGTCGACACCTGTTCCAAGAACGGCCGGTATGTGATCAAGTACAACAAGCTGCCCAACGGGGCCGACGGCCAACGCCAACAGCTGGTACGCCGGTTGGCCGCCCGCGACAGCGCGATGGACATCCTCGGCCTCGACGTCACCTGGGAGGCGGAGTTCGCCGAGGCCGGCTGGATCCGTGAATGGACCGGCGACAACAAGGAAAGGCCAGCGAGGGCACCCTGAAGGTCCCGCTGGAGACCGCGACCTGGAAGGACAAGCTCTACGCCGTCCCCTACAACAGCAACACCCAGCTGCTCTGGTACCGCTCGGACCTCGTCCCCAACCCGCCGAAGACGTGGGACGAGATGATCGACCAGTCCATCGCGCTGGCCAAGGCCGGCAAGCCGCACCTGATAGAGATCCAGGGGGCCCAGTACGAGGGCACGGTGGTGTGGTTCAACACGATGCTGGCCAGCGCCGGCGGCGCCGTGCTCAACAAGGACGCCAACAAGGTTGCCCTGGGACACCCGCGGTGACTGCCCTCGAGATCATGAAGCGGCTGGCTACGTCGCAGGCGGCGGATCCGTCGCTGTCGGTCCAGATGGAGGACGCCAACCGGCTGGCGATGGAGGGCGGCACCGCGGCCTTCGAGCTCAACTACCCCTTTGTCTATCCGTCGATGAAGACGAACAAGCCCGACCTCTTCAAGTCCTTCAAGTGGACGCAGTATCCGCGGGTGAAGGCCGATGAGCCCAGCCACGTGACGATCGGCGGCATCGACCTGGCGATCAGCAAGTACTCCAAGCACCCCGACCTCGCGTTCGAAGCTGCGCTGTGCCTGCGCAACCGGGAGAACCAGAAGGTGGCCGCGGTCAAGGGTGGCCTGCCGCCGACCATCGGCGACGGCGTGGCAGCGGTTCGTGCGGATCACCCTGCCGCTGATGAAGCCCGCCATCCTGGTGGCGCTGCTGTTCCGCACGCTGGACGCGTTCCGGATCTTCGACAACATCTTCGTGCTCACCAGCGGCGGTCATAACACCGGGTCGGTCTCGATTCTGGGCTACGACAACCTGTTCACCGCGCTCAACCTCGGCATCGGCTCCGCGATCTCCATACTCATCTTCATCTGTGTGGCGATCATTGCGGCGCTGTTCATCAAGGGGTTCGGCGCGGCCGCCCCAGGGACGGAGCTGAAGCGCTGATGGCTGCCACCACGAGACAGAAGACCGGTTGGGGCGTCGCCAACACCGTGGTCATCATCATCGCGTTGATACCGGTGCTGTGGATCGCCTCCCTGTCCTTCAAGGACCCGACCACCATCACCGACGCGACGTTCTGGCCCAAGAAGTGGACGCTGGACAACTACCGAGGGATCTTCCAGACCTCGGAGTTCACCCGGGCGCTCCTGAACTCGATCGGGATCGTGTCAGTCCAACTGCACCTCAACTCAACGTGTCGCCCGCTCGGATAGGGCGATGCTTCAATGGTTGGCTGTCGGCAGGCGCGCCGGGCTGCCGGACGGGGCGGCGCCAGGCTTCGGGGGGACGCTTTCGTGAGGCGACCGGAGGCGGGCGAATCGCGGGCCCAGGCTGTTCCGGTGATGCCCTGGAGCGCCGCGGGGTCGCGTTGGCGGGCCCGGCCGCTCACTCTCATCGTGCTCGCCACGGGGTTGTGGCTTTTCGGCACCGGCGAGGCGGTCCTCGTTGACGCGCGGCTGGGAAACTCGCCGTGGACGGTGCTGGCCCAGGGCATCTCCCGCCACAGCCCCCTGAGCATCGGCGGAGCAACGCTGCTGGTCAGCGTCGCCGTCCTGGTGGCATGGGTACCCCTACGGGAGCAGCCCGGCTTGGGCACCCTGGCCAACGCCGTGATCGTTGCCGTCGCCATCGACGTCATGCTGCCGTTGCTGCCCAGCCCGACCGGCATGCGGCCCCGGTTGGTCGAGGTGTTCGCCGCGGTCGCCTGCATCGGTCTAGCCAGCGGCCTGTATCTGACCGCCCACCTCGGCCCCGGTCCTCGGGACGGCTGGATGACCGGGGTGTGCCGCCGTACCGGTTGGCCGGTCAACTGGGTCCGGTTCGGGATCGAAGCCGGCGTCCTGGGTGCGGGCGCCGTCCTCGGCGGGCTGGTGGGCGTTGGCACCCTGCTGTTCGCGGTGCTGGTCGGGCCCGCCGTCGGGGGGGTTCTGGCGGCCCTGCGGCGGACCCGCTGATCCCGCAGAACGCATCATGGCGCGCTTAGAACGGGCGTACGGTGCAATCGCGCCCAGATGCGAGCGCACCGGAGTTCCAGTAGGTCACCGCGATCGACGTCCGCACCGACGCGCATTTCGAACATGCAGGGGTGCGGCAGTAGGGTCGCGTGACTTGTGAGCAGGATGAGGGAGAGTACGAGATGCGAGTTCTTGCCGCCGGGGTAGCCGTGTTCGCCGCGATGTCGTCGGGTGCGCCGGCTCTCGCCGCTGCGCCGACCACGGGTCAGGTGGTCATCGTCCACGGCGTGCGCGGCCTGGTGGCCAACGTCGACGTCGACGGGAACCGGGCGCTCAGCGCGTTCCAGCCGGAACGGACGACCGATGCCCTGACGCTCAATGCCGGTACGCACTCCGTCGTTATCCGCAGCGCCAACGACCCGGCCGCCGCCCCGGTGCTCCAGCGGACCGTCACGGTCCCGGCCGGTGGGCTGGTCAGCGCGGCCGTCGGCCTCTCCCCGGACAACAAGCCGTCTCTGACGCTGTTCAACGAGCGTGGTCCCGCCATACCCGCCGGCAAGGGGCGCCTCGTCATCAGGCACATCGCGGCGGCGCCGACGGTCCAGGTGACCCTCGACGGGCGCTCGCTGGGCACGAAGCTCTCTGGCGGATCGTTGCAGGTCGCGAGCGACCTTTCCGCCGGTAACCACTCGGTGGCCGTTCTCGGGGCCGACGGCGCTCCGGTGGTGGCGGCCCAGAACGTGGCACTGCGAGCCGGCACGGTGACCACGATCTACCTGATCGGGTCTGCTTCCGAGGGCACCTTGACCTGGCTGGCCCGGGTCAGCGACTCGCGCGCCCTTGCCGGCGTACCGACCGGCACCGAGGGGTTGGCCGCCACCTCGGGCCCGGCGCCCTGGTCCACCGTCGCCCTGTTGCTGGCCGGCCTACTGCTGGTCGTCCCGTCGGTGCGCAGCAGTCGCCGGAGGTGACCCGGCTGCTCCGGGTGGTCGTCGCGCTTGCCCTGGCCGGCGCGGGCGCCTTCGGGTTGACCATGCAGGGCAGCCGGGCCGCCCCGACGAACGCCGGTGTGGTGCCAGCGGCCCGACCGGCCCCGGCGAGCGCCACCCCGACGCGGGTGCCCGATCTGGTCGGGACCCACTCGGCGAAGCTGGCTGATCTCGCCGCCGCGGCCACCCGGGTGCCGGTCCGGTTGCGGGTGCCATCTCTCGGCATCGATGCGCCGGTCGCCTCCGTGGGTGTCGCCGCCGACGGGCAGCTCGCCGTTCCGAACGACCTCGTCCGGGTCGGCTGGTACGGAGCCGGCGCCCTTCCCGGTGATGCCGGCACGGCGCTGATCGCCGCCCACGTCGACCATGCTCACTTGCCTGGGGTGTTCTTCCGCCTCGATCGTCTGGCGCCCGGGGCGACCGTCCAGGTGGTGCACGCTGACGGCACCGTCTCGACCTACTCCGTGGCGGCTCGTCGCATGATCGCCAAGCCGTTGCTGCCGGTGGCCGACCTGACGCAGCCGGGCGGAGCGCCCCGGCTGGTTCTGGTCACCTGCGGCGGAAGCTACGACAGGGGCCGGCGGTCCTACCGCGACAACGTGCTGGTGTACGCCGTTCTGCGCTGATCCGCTCAGCTTCTGCGCGCGACGCGCCAGCCCAGCCGGGCGAGCAGCCCGGCGAGCAACAGGCCGGCGAGCAGCCGAACCGACGAGCTGGTCGATCTCCGGGTGCTTCCCTTGAAGTCCGTGCTCCTCGTTGCCGAAGGGGCGACCGCGGGATCGACGACGAAGGCGGTCGTGCCGCGGACCCCCCTGGCGGTGACGGTCAGGTCGGCCGGATGGCTGCCGGTGGCACTGGTCGCGAACACGATCCGGTAGCGCCCCAACAGCTCGTTCACCACGATGTCGTACGCCGAGAGCAGCCGGCGGGGATCATCGACCTGCAGCACCCGCCCTCCGCTTCGGACGGCCAGTCCGCCCAGGTAGCCCAGCGGCGGGTCGTTGAACACGATCGGGTAGACGGTTGCGTTCGCCTTGGTCGCGGCCCGGGACAATGCGGCGGAAACCGCGGTGGCGACCGGTCGCGAGTCGACCGTCACCACCACGCCGGTGCCTCGCGGTGGCATCAACTCGCTCAGGGCCAGCTCGAGCGTGCTGGTCACGTCGGCGGCGGAGGAGGGTGCGGTCGGCTGCAGCCCGACGATCGCACGGATGGTGTCGCCCCTGTCGGTGTCGGGCGATGCCACGACATTCGGCTCCGGGTCCGTCGCTACGATCCCCACCTCGACCTGCGGCGGAAGCTCGAACACGAACTCCCGCGCAGCACCCTGCTCGGCGGCGAGAGTGGCCGGCGCGACGGCCGTGTCGAGAACGAGCAGAACCCGCAGATCGGCGGGGGAGAGCCTGGTGACCGACATGACCGGGCGTTGCCGGCCGTTCTCGACCACCTCGAAGGCGTCGATGGGCAGCGTCTGCCCCGCAAGCAGCGGCGGCACAACCGCCTGCACCTCGACCTGCGGCGGCCGGCTGGCATTGACTGCGAGGATCCGGGGGTAGTCGTCGTCCCGCGCGACGGCGGGAGCGGCGGCGAGCAGCCCGGTCATGCCCAAGACCACGGCCACCGCGGGGGCGACCACCCAGTTGGGGACCCGCGGCATCGACCCTCCGAGGCGATGTGTGCTTCGGACCCACCCGCCCCGCCGGAGGATACTCCGGCTGTGGATCATCTCGAGGTCGGTCGGTACTGGGACCAGAACGCACGGGCGTGGACGCGGCTGTCCAGGGCGGGGAACGACGGCTGTCGGGACCTCCTGGACACGCCTGCTTTCCTCGAGGCGGCCGCCGAGCCGAGTGCCGATGAGTCGACGGCGCGCGATCACCCGGAGATCGCGGACAGCCAGATAGTTCCGCTCTTCCTGCAGCTGCGCTGCCGCAAGCCGCAGCCGACGTGACACCGGCAGACGCCGCGCTGGCAGCGGGAGCAGGAGTACTCGCCGGCGCCGTGAACGCCGTTGCCGGCGGCGGGACGCTCATCACCTTTCCGGCCCTGCTCGCCACCGGGATGCCTCCGGTTGTCGCGAACATCACCTCCTCGGTGGGTCTGCTCAGCGGGTACGCCGGTGGGTCGGTGGCCTACCGCCGGGAGCTGACCGGCCAGGGCAACCGGGTCCGCTCGCTCGCGCTGGTGAGCGTCCTCGGGGGCGTGGCCGGAGCGGTCGTGCTGCTGGTCACGCCGGCGGCGGCTTTCCGGTCCCTCGTGCCCTTCCTGGTGCTGGTCTCCAGCGCGTTGCTCGCGGTCCAGACACCGCTCGCGGCCGCGGTCGCCCGGCACCGCAATGGCAAGGCGAGTGGGACCGAGGTCACCTGGCTGGTGCGCGCCGGCGTCTGTGCGAGCGCGGTCTACGGCTCGTATTTCGGTGCCGGACTCGGCGTCCTGCTGCTCGGCGTACTCGGAGTGCTCGTCGACGACGACCTGCAGCGCCTCAACGCGCTGAAGGGCGTGCTTTCGCTGGTCATCAACGCCGTGGGCGTGGTGGTCTTCGTTCTCTCCGGCCGGGTCGCGTGGGGCTTCGCCGCGATCTTGGCCGTGGCGGCGTATGTCGGCGGGACGGCCGGGGTTCGGGTGGCCCGCCGGCTGCCGGCCACCGTGCTGCGGGTTGCCGTGGTCGCGCTGGGCGTCGCCGTCGCCGTGCTGCTGTTCCTGAAGCGCTAGCGGGAAAGCGGCGCAAGCGCAGCGCCGTGGCCGGAGCGCCTGCCGCCGGTCGACCACCGGACCGTGCCAGAATCACACCGCTGTCATTTACCGACCCGGACTCTCGGAGGACGCGAGCATGGACGTCGCGAACGCCCCTGTCAGCGGCCAGCTGCGCGGTTCCGAGCTGTCCGAGCGCGAGCGGGAGATCCTCGGGTTCGAACGGCAGTGGTGGAAGTACGCCGGCGCCAAGGAGGCTGCGATCCGCGAGCTGTTCGACATGTCGGCCACTCGCTACTACCAGGTGCTGAACGTTCTGATCGACCGCCCCGATGCGCTGGCCCTCGACCCTATGCTGGTCAAGCGACTACGCCGGATGCGGGCCAGCCGGCAGCGTGCGCGCTCGGCACGCCGGCTCGGCCTGGAGACCTGACCCGGGCGGATTCCGGCGGCCCATCAGCGGGGCGGCGACGACCACCGGGGCCACCACCCGGGTGGCAGCCCTCGGCACCGTTGCGAACCGTCCCGGTGCGGCGGGCCGGCCCGGGCCGGCAGCCCGTGCCCCGGGCGGTGGCCGGCCGTGAGGCCGTGGAGTCCGTGGTCGCGGTCGCCGCTGTGGCCGCTCTGGTCGGCTTACTGCTGCTGCTCTTCGGGCAGCCCGCCGCCACCACCTCGCGCCGTGCCGCGGCGAACTCGGCGACCGGGGCCGCCATGGAGACGCCCTCCGGTCGGTCGGTTCCCGCCGCGGTGGCCACTCCGGTTCCGCTGCTGGTTCTGAACAACTCCCGGATCAACGGGCTGGCCGGGCGGGCCGCCGGGACGTTTCGCGCGGGCGGCTGGCCGGTCCGTGGCACCGGCAACTACACGGGCCGGATCCCGGTCACGACCGTGTACTACCCGGCTGGCCAGGAGGCGGTGGCTCGGCAGCTGGCGGCCCGCTATCCCGCTGTACGCCGGGTGCTGCCGCGGCCGGCGGGTCTGCCCGGAAGTGGGCTGACCGTGGTGGTGACCCGCGAGTTCCGGCCCTGACCGGAGGTCGGAGCTACCCTCGCGCCGGTGCGGCTGCCCGAGTCCTCCACGTCGGCCGGGGCCGCCGGTCTCGCGGCGATCCTCGCCGAGCCGGCCCGGGCCCTGGTCGCGGTCGACTATGACGGCACGCTCGCCCCGATCGTCGAGCGGCCCGGCGAGGCGGTTCCGCACCCGGAGGCGGTGGCCACGCTGGGCCGGCTCGCCGCGGTCGTGGGGGCGGTGGCGGTCATCACCGGCCGCCCGGTCGAGGATGTGCTGCAGCTCGGTGGCATGCGCTCCGCGGCCGGGCTGGGCCGGCTGGTGGTCCTCGGCCAGTACGGGCTCGAGCGCTACGACGCCGCGACCGGCGCGCGGACGATGCCGGAACCGTCGGCCGGAGTGTCGTTCGCCCGAAGCCGGCTTCCTCGGCTGCTCGAGGTCGCCGGTGTGCCACCGGAGGTCGCCATCGAGGACAAGGGTTCGGCGCTCGTCGTGCACACCCGGCGGCTGCCGGATCCGGACGCCACGCTCGAACGACTCCGGGCGCCGCTGGCGGCGCTGGCCGAGCAGGCGGGGCTCGAGGCCGTGCCCGGCCGGCTCGTCGTGGAGCTCCGGCCGGTCGGCACCGACAAGGGGCGCGCGCTGACCCGGCTGGCCC
>JAABUN010007246.1_pt1 | contig 12141 bp, 8 predicted proteins | sample 5559311 | NCBI WGS metagenome assembly JAABUN01 (sample SAMN10711877, study PRJNA513370) | rock metagenome | isolation source: Antarctica rocks | place: Antarctica: Victoria Land, Siegfried Peak sud | reverse complement strand
CGGGCTGCCGACGGCCGGTGGCGACCGAGAACCCCGGCGATGGCCGCCGGGTTGACCGATCATGTGTGGTCGTTAGCCGAGTGGTTGGCATTCCCAGCCGTGCAACGCAAGTAGGTCACGACCCGACCTCGGGGGAGAAGTTAACTAGTTTTTGGACGCGGACGCGCTCAAGAGAGCGACGGCAGCCAACCCGGCCCCGACCGCGAGGGCCGCCGTCAGCACCGGGTGCAGGCTGGCCGTTGTGTACACGCTCGACTTGAGGACCGGGCCGTGGTAGTCGCCGCGGGCTTTGAGTTCGGACGAGCGTGAGGGCCGGTGGAGGGTGCCGGCCGGGTTCCGCGGCGGCTCGCCCTTCTTTTGCAGGCCGCGCATGGTCGCCTCCATCCCCCGGTCGGTCGTCCGCGGGGAGACCGCACCGGCCAGGACGAATGCTTTACCGCCGAACCCCACCGTCACGTCCCGCTCCGGGGTCGCGGCGCAGTGCAGGATCGCCCGGGCGACCACGTCGGGCGAGTACAGCGGCGGCGGCAGGGTCGGCTCCTCGTCCATGTAGTTGCCGGCGTGCTGCGGGAACGGCGTGTCGATGCTCGACGGCTTGACGAGCGTCACCGACACCGGCACCTTGGCCTCTTCGAGTTCCATCCGCAAGGAGTCGGTGAACCCCTTGACCGCGTGCTTCGACGCGCAGTACATCCCCTGGAACGGCACGGCCCGGTCGGACAGGACCGACCCGATGTTGATGAGCGCCCCGGCCTCGGACCCGCCACGGGTTTTGAAGTGCCGGGCGGCGACCAGCGACCCGTTGACGACGCCCCAGAAGTTCGTGTCGATGACCCGGCGGAAGTCGGCCATCGGGATGTCGGTCATGTCGCCGTAGACCGACGCCCCGGCGTTGTTCACCCAGGTGTCGATCCGGCCGTACCGCTCGACGGCGGCCTTGGCCACGGCCTCGATTTCTTCCTGATGGCCCACGTCTGCCGCATTGGCCAAGGCGTCGCCGCCGGCGGCCCGGAGTTCATCGGCGAGTTCGGTGAGGGCGGGCGCGTTGCGGGACGTGACGACGACCTTCGCGCCTTGTGCGGCGGCCATGCGGGCGGTGGCCAGGCCGATGCCGGACGACGCCCCGGTGATGACCATGACCTGATCGCGGAGACTCTTCAGTTGGACGCTCACGGTCACTCCTTAGGAGGGGCGGCAGTCTCAGGTGGCAACACGAGTCGCAAACCCCGCGCCTGGCCGCCGAAATCCCGCCGTGTGGTGTGTACGGTGGCGGTTGGTGGCGGCCGGTTGACACCCGTGGTACGATGTAAGTCTGCCGACCTGCCCCCTCCCCGGGCCGCCCCCATGTTGCGCCTCGCCTTACTGCTGGCTCTGCCGCCGGCACCGTCGGCTTCGACCGCGGACCCGGCGGCGTTCTTCGAGACGAACATCCGCCCGGCCCTGGTCGCCCACTGCGGCAAGTGCCACACTGGCGAGAAGGCGAAGGCCGGGTTCCGCGTCGACAGTCGGGCGGCCCTCTTGTCCGGCGGGGACGGCGGGGTCGGGGTGGTGCCGGGCGACCCGGCGGCCGGCAGGTTCCTCGCCGCCGTCCGGTACGAGGATTCGGACCTCGCCATGCCGCCCGCTGGAAAGCTGCCAGCGGCGGTCGTCAAAGACTTCGAGACGTGGGTCCGACTCGGAGCGGCGTGGCCGGCCGAAGTCGCTGCCACCCACGCTCCGGGCGCGAAGCCGGCGTTCGACCTGGCCGGCCGGAAAGCCGCCCACTGGGCGTGGCAGCCGGTCCGCCGACACCCGGCCCCCTCGGTTAATGATCCGACCTGGCCGCGCGACCCGGTCGATGCGTTCCTGCTGGCGAGGCTTGACGCCGCAGGACTGACCCCGGCCGGGCCGGCCCCGCCGCGGGCGTTACTCCGCCGGGTGACGTTCGCCTTAACCGGGCTGCCGCCGACCCCCGCCGAGGCCGACGCTTTCCTCGCCGACGCCGCCCGGAGTGCGCCACACGCCGCCCTGGAGAGGGTGATTGATCGACTGCTTGCGAGTCCGCACTACGGCGAGCGGTGGGGCCGGCACTGGCTGGACGTGGCCCGGTACGCCGAGTCGCGCGGCCACGAACACGACTCGGACATCCCGAACGCCTTCCAGTATCGGGATTACGTCGTCCGGGCGTTGAACGCCGACGTGCCGATGGACGGGTTCCTACGCGAACAACTGGCCGGCGACGTGCTGCCGGACCCGCGGCTCGACCCCGCGACCGGGGCGAACGAGGCGGTCATGGGCACCGGGTTCTGGCAGCTCGGCGAGGAGGTTCACTCCCCGGTGGACATCCGCCAGGACCAGGCCGACCGGCTCGACAACCGGATCGACGTGTTCGGCAAGGCGGTGCTGGGGCTGACGGTCGCCTGCGCCCGGTGCCACGACCACAAGTTCGACGCCATCGCCGCCACGGACTATGCGGCCCTGTTCGGCGTCCTTCAGCCCAGCGCGTTCCGGCAGGTCCGCGTCGATGGCTGGGAGGCGAACCGGCGGGCGGCAGCGGAGTTGGCGGCCCTCGAAGCGGCGTCCACGGCCGGGTTGGCCAAGCCGGCCGGTACAGATGTGGCGTTGGAAGCGTGGCTCAAAACGGCGACCCCGCTCGGCGAGTTGACGCCGGACGATGTGACGTTCGGCCCTGGCCCACGCCCGGTGGGGAGTGTTACTGCCAGTCCGGATGGCAGCGCCCGAATCGAAGCCCAGGGGGCGTGGGTACTCAACCGCTTCTGGGACAAGCTCGCGGCCGCCCCCGGTACGCAGGTCGACAGCCAGGGTCTCGGCAAGCGGACCCCGGCCGGGTTCACCCTGCGGACGCCGACCGTTCCGGCGAGTGCCAAGACGCTCTACGCCCTGGTCCGCGGCGGCGGGACGCTGTACGCGGCCGTCTGTGGCCATGTGGTCATCGGCGGGCCGCTGCACGCCGGCCTGGTCAAATCGTTCGCCGATTCGCGGGACTACCGCTGGGTGGCGATCGACCTGACCCCGTATGCGAAGCTGCCCGTCCATGCCGAACTGACGGCCACGCCGGGGACGGATTTCGCCGTCGCGGCGGTGGTCCTGGCCGATACGCTCCCGCCGCCCCTTACCAAGCTACCGGCCGCCGTGGTGGAGTTGCCGGCCGACCGCAAGGCGGCGTTCGTCGCCGGGGTATCCGCCCTCCGCGGCCGAGTCGTGTGGCAGTCGCGGCTGTCCCCGACGCTGTTCGACGCGGCCGGGTTCGACGAGGCGGTGTTCGTCCGCGGCAACCCGAAGATGCGTGGCGAGGTCGTGCCGCGGCGGTCGCTGTTGGCTCTGGCCGGGCCGTCACCGCTTCCCACCGGCGCGGGGAGCGGCCGGGCCGAGTTGGCCGTGCAACTCACCGACCCCGCCCGCAACCCGCTGTTCGCGCGTGTGGCCGTCAACCGCGTCTGGCACCACCTGTTCGGCCGCGGGCTGGTGGCCACCGTCGACAACTTCGGCGTCCTCGGCGAGAAGCCGACGCACCCCGAACTGCTCGACACCCTGGCCGACGACTTCGCCCGGGACGGCTTCTCGCAGAAGCGGCTCATCCGCCGGCTGGTCCTGACCCGTGCTTACGCCATGAGTTCGGACGCCCCCGACACCCCGCCGGCGGCCGACCCGAAGAACGACCTGTTGCACCACTTCCGGCTCAAGCGGCTCGAAGGCGAGGCGGTCCGGGACGCGATGCTGGCGGCCAGCGGCCGGCTCGACCCCACGGTTGGCGGCCCGCCGGTGCCGATCCATTTGACCCCGTTCTTAACCGGCCGTGGCAAGCCGAAGTCCGGGCCGACCGACGGGGCCGGCCGGCGGAGCCTGTACCTGAGTGTGCGGCGGAACTTCCTGTCGCCGTTCCTGCTCGCCTTCGACACGCCGATTCCGTTCTCGGCCGTCGGTCGGCGGCAGGTGTCGAACGTCCCGGCCCAGGCGCTGACCTTGATGAACGACCCGTTCGTCGTCGGCCAAGCGGGAGTATGGGGCGAGCACATCGCGGCGCTGCCGGGGGAGCCGGGCGATAAAGTCCGGGGGATGTTCGAGGCCGCCCTCGGCCGGCCGCCGACGCCCGAGGAATCGACCGCGTGCGTTGAGGTGGCGGCCGGGTCGGGCGGGTGGGCCGGGGTGGCCCACGCCTTGTTCTGCGTCAAAGAGTTCACCTTCGTCCGCTGACCGGGGAGCGATCCATGCGGCCCGCGCCGATGACCCGCCGCGAGATGTTGACCCGGAGTGCCGGCGGGTTCGGGGCGGTCGCGCTCAGCGGCCTGTGGGCCGACGGGGCGGCCCACCACGCGGCCAAGGCGAAGGCCGTCATCTTCCTGTACATGGACGGCGGCCCGTCCCAACTGGACACGTTCGACTACAAGCCCGTGCTGGCCAAGTACCACGGCCGCAACCCGCACGAGGTGTTCAAGGTCGAGCCGACGCAGTTCGCCAACGTCGGCAAGGTGTTGCAGTCGCCCTGGCAGTTCAAGCAGCGCGGCCAGAGCGGGGCGTGGGTGAGTGAGTTGTTCCCGGAAGTGGCCAAGGTGGCTGACGAGTTGGCGATCGTCAAGTCGGTCACGTCGAAGTTCCCGGAACACACAAGCGCCAACTACTTCTTGCACACCGGGGCCGGGGTCCAGGGCCGGCCGAGTTGGGGGGCGTGGTGCGGGTACGGCTTGGGGGCCGGGAACCGCGACCTGCCAACGTTCCTCGTCCTCAACAGCGGCCTGATTCCCCCCGGCGGCCTCGACAACTTCAACAGTGGGTTCCTGCCGGCCGCGTTCCAGGGGTCGGTGTTCCGGGCCGGCAACCCGGCCGTCGCCAACATCGCCCCGCCCGGCCCTCCGGGGAAGCAGCGGCAGACGCTCGATCTGGTCCGCCGGCTAGACCAACTCGGGCAGCCCGGGCACCCGCCGGACGAGGTCGACGCGGCCATCGCCAACGCCGAGACCGCCTTCCGGATGCAGTCGGCCGTGCCGGAGTTGACCGACATCTCCAAAGAGTCCGCGGCGACCAGGGCGCTCTACGGCGTCGACTCGACCTTCGCCCCGACGGCCGCGTTCGCCACCCAGTGCCTGATCGCCCGGCGGCTGGTCGAGCGCGGGGCGAAGTTCCTGGAAGTCACCTGCCCGGACGTGGGCGGCGGGGCCGACCGTTGGGACCAGCACTCGAACCTCAAAAAAGGGCACCAGGACAACGCCCGGGCCACCGACCAGCCCGTCGCCGCTCTGCTCACGGACCTCAAGCAGCGCGGCCTGCTCGACACGACGCTGGTCGTCTGGGGCGGGGAGTTCGGCCGGACGCCGTTCGCGCAAGGGGCCGACGGCCGGGACCACAACCAGTACGGGTTCACCGTCTGGCTGGCCGGCGGCGGCGTCCGGCCGGGGGTCAGCTACGGGGCGACCGACGACTTCGGCTACAAGGCCGTCGCCGACCGGGTCGAGGTCCACGACCTGCACGCGACAATGCTGCACTTGCTGGGGCTGGACCACACGAAACTGACGTTCCGGTTCGGCGGCCGCGACGTGCGGTTGACCGACGTGTCCGGGCAGGTGCTGGCGGGCATCTTGAAGTAAGTCAGCCCCGAAAGCCCACCGACGAACGTCGGTGGGTTCGCCCCCCGTGGCCGTCCCCGCCGTCCGCCCTACCATGCCGGGGTGCGACCGCCCGCCGGAGGACCGCCGCCATGCCCGACTCGCACGCCGACTTCGGCCCGGCCGCCGCCCGGGCTGCCGACCTCGTCTCCGAAGGGGCTATCGTCGGCCTCGGCACCGGCCACGCCGCGACCGCTTTCATTCATGCCCTGGGCGACCGGGTCCGGACCGGCCTGAAGGTGCGCGGCGTGCCCACGTCCGAGGAGGCCGCCCGGCTGGCGGGGTCCCTCGGCATTCCGCTCGTCGGGCTGGACGCGGTCGAAGCCATCGACATTGATGTCGACGGGGCCGATGAGGTCGACCCCGGCCACAACATGATTAAGGGGTACGGCGGAGCACTGGTGCGGGAGAAGATCGTCGCCGCCGCGGCCCGCCGGCTGGTGATACTCGTCGGGCCAGAGAAACTCGTCAAGACCCTCGGCAGCCGGGGTCAGTTGCCGGTCGAGGTCGTCCCGTTCGCCCTGGCCTTCTGCGTCCGCCGGCTGGCCAATCTCGGGTTGAAGGCGACCCCGCGGGCGCACGACGGCCGGCCGTTCGTCAGCGACAATGGCAACCCGGTCGTCGACTGTGCCGTCCCGCCGCTGGCCGACCCGGCCGGGACCGACGCGGCTATTCGTGCCATTCCCGGCGTCGTCGGAACCGGCCTGTTCGTCGGGTTCCGGCCGACGGTCATCATCCAGCAGGGGGGTGAAGTGGTCGTGAAGCCGCCGCCGGGAGGTGTCCGATGAGTGACCACACGTTGCCGGTGATTCACCTGGTGCGGCACGGCGAAACCGAGTGGTCGCGGACCGGCCGGCACACCGGTCGGACCGACCTGCCGCTCACCCCCCGCGGCGAGGAGAACGCCCGCCGGCTCGGCGATCGGCTCCGGGCGTTGACCGTCGCCCGGGTGTTCACCAGCCCGTTGATCCGCGCGAAACGCACGGCCGAACTGGCCGGGTTCCCGGACGCCGAGGTCGACGCCGACCTAACCGAGTGGCATTACGGCCTGTACGAAGGGCGGACCACCGCCGAGATCGTCGCTGCCCGGCCGGGGTGGAACGTGTTCCTCGACGGCGGCGGCCCCGGCGGCGAGACGACGGCCGACGTGCTGGCCCGGGTCGACCGGGTCATTGCCCGGGTCCGCGAGGTGAACGCCGACGTGCTGCTGTTTTCGAGCGGGCATTTGCTGCGGGTGCTGGCCGCCCGGTGGGTCGGGCTGGACGCGACCGCCGGCCGGCTGTTCGCCCTCTCCACCGGGGCGGTCAGTCAACTCGGGTACGACCACGACTTGAACGAGCCGGTGATACGCCTCTGGAACGACGCCGGACCCTGACGCGCGGAGCCGCCCCGATGACGACGCACCACGTCCCGACCCTGACCCGCCGGCCGACGTGGCAGGCGCTGGTCGAACACCACGCCGCCGTCCGGGACACGACGCTACGCGACCTGTTCGCCACCGACCCCGGTCGGGCCGGCAAAATGACCGTCGAAGCGTGCGGGGTCACGCTCGACTACTCCAAGAACCGCGTCACGGCCGAGACGGTGTCGCTGCTGGTCAAGCTGGCCAACGAGGTCGGGCTGAAGGACAAGACGGCCGCGATGTTCGCCGGCGACAAGATCAACACGACCGAGAACCGGGCCGTCCTACACACCGCCTTGCGTGCCCCGGGCGGCCGGTCGGTCGTCGTCGACGGGGTGGATGTCGTCCCGGAGGTCCACGCGGTCCTCGACCGGATGGCCGCGTTCGCCGACCGGGTGCGGACTGGCGACTGGACCGGGCACACGGGCGAGCGGATCACCGCGGTCGTCAACATCGGCATCGGCGGGTCGGACCTGGGGCCGGTCATGGCCTACGAGGCGCTCAAGCACTACGCCACGCGGGACATCACGTTCCGGTTCGTGTCGAACGTCGACGGGACCGACTTCGCCGAGGCGACCCGCGACCTCGACCCGGCCCGCACGCTGTTCATCGTGTCGTCGAAGACGTTCACGACGCTGGAGACGATGACCAACGCCAAGACGGCCCGGGACTGGTCGCTGGCTACGCTCAAGGATGAATCGGCGGTCGCCAAGCACTTCGTCGCCGTCTCGACGGCCGCCGCGGAGGTGACCAAGTTCGGCATCGACCCCGCCAACATGTTCGGGTTCTGGGACTGGGTCGGCGGCCGGTACTCGATGGACGCTGCCATTGGCCTGTCCACGATGATCGCGGTGGGGCCGGGGCCGTTCCGGGACATGCTGGCCGGCTTCCACGCGATGGACGAACACTTCCGCACCGCCCCCCTCGAGCGCAACCTGCCGGCGCTGATGGGCCTGTTGACCGTCTGGTACGCCGACTTCTTCGGGGCCGAAACGGTGGCGGTGCTGCCCTACGACCAGTACCTGAAGCGGTTCCCGGCCTACCTGCAACAGCTCACGATGGAGTCGAACGGCAAGCGCGTCACCCTCGACGGGACGGCCGTCGATTACGCGACCGGGCCGGTGTTCTGGGGCGAGCCGGGGACCAACGGCCAGCACTCGTTCTACCAGCTCATCCACCAGGGGACGCACCTGATCCCGTGCGACTTCATCGCCTTCGCCCACTCCTTGAACCCGGTCGGCCGGCACCACGACATTTTAACCGCCAACGTGTTCGCCCAGGCCGAGGCACTCGCCTTCGGCAAGACCGAGGGCGAAGTGCGGGCCGAGGGGGCGGCGGACGCCCTGGTGCCGCACAAGACGTTCCCCGGCAACCGGCCGTCGAACGTGTTGCTGCTCGACCGACTGACGCCCGCGGCGCTCGGCACACTGGTCGCCCTCTATGAACACAGCGTGTTCACACAGGGGGTGGTGTGGGGCATCGACTCGTTCGACCAGTGGGGCGTCGAACTCGGCAAGGTGTTGGCCCAGCGGATCGTGCCGGAACTCGAAGCGGCCGGGGAACCGGAGTTGACGCACGACGCCTCGACGAACGGGCTGATCCGGCGGTACCGGGCGATGCGGGGCGCGTAGAAGAACCCACCGACGGTCGTCGGTGGGCTTTCAGGGGGTTGCAGTTTACGCACCGGCCGAGGCGGCGTCCGACGACCAACCGGCCATCGCGGCCAGGTGGTTCTTGGTCAGCCGCACTTTGTCGTCGACGCTGGCGACCCAACTCAGCGGAATCCAGTGGTGTTCGCCGCCGGCGGCCGCGTCCTTGCGGGTTAGTTTGATGGTGGTGCCGTCGAGGTGGTCGACGGTGCCGACGTGGGTGCCGCACGACCCGACGACTTCCATGTGGTCCTGAACCTTGGCCGCGTGCCCGACCAGCCCGACTTTGTCTTTGACGAAGTCGGCGGCCTGCGTGGCCCCCTCGGCGATCTTGTGTCCGACGTTACTGGCCGCGTCCGCGACCACCTCGCCGGCGTCGTGGAGCTTGCCCTTGATGCTGTCCGCCATGATTCACTCTCCGGTAGGGATATGCTCAAGCAGCCCGACGGCCGCAGCCGAACGGCACGAGGTGTGCAATCGGCGTGCCGGCGGCCTCGGCCCGCGGTATGGTAACTGCTCGTCCGTTCGGCACCTGCCCGACCCGGTCCCCGGAGCCGTTATGTTCCACCTGCCGATGGCCGCCCGGCCGCAGCCGTTCAGCCCGCAGACCTCGGCCAAGGCGTCCCGGCTACGCGGGGCGACGGTCACCGAGAGCGTTTGCCCTTACTGTGCGGTCGGGTGCGGTCAGCTCATTTACACCAAGGCCGGCCAGGTCATCGACATCGAGGGCGACCCGCGTAGCCCGGTCAACGAGGGGACGCTCTGCCCGAAGGGGGCGAACGCCTTCCAACTGAGTACCAACGCCAACCGCGTCCGGCAGGTTCTCTACCGGGCACCGTTCGCCGACCAGTGGGAGGTGAAATCACTCGACTGGGCGCTCGACCGGATCGCCGATCGCATGAAGGCCGCCCGCGACGCCGACCTGGTGACGCGCAGCCCCGACGGCCGGCTGCTCAACTCGGTGAAGTCGGTCGGCACCCTCGGCGGGGCGACGCTCGACATCGAGGAGAACTACCTGATCAAGAAGCTCTTTAGCGCCGGGCTGGGGGTCATCTCGGTCGAGAACCAGGCCCGCATCTGACACTCGGCGAGCGTGCCCGGTCTGGGCGCGACCTTCGGCCGGGGGGCGGCGACCACCTACACGCAGGACTTGGCCAACAGCGATTGCGTCCTGATCATGGGGTCGAACATGGCGGAGGCCCACCCGGTCGGGTTCCGCTGGCCGCTCCGCGCCAAGGAGAACGGCGCGACCCTGATCCACGTCGACCCGCGGTTCTCCCGCACGTCGGCCCTCTGCGACCGCTACGTCGGCATCCGGGCCGGGACCGACATCGCCTTCCTGGGCGGGCTGGTCAACCACGTCCTGACCCACGAGAAGTGGTTCGGCGAGTTCGTCCGGGCGTACACCAACGCCGACCACATCGTCGACGCCGGGTTCGGCGACACCGAAGACTTGCACGGCCTCTTTAGCGGCTACGACCCGGCCACCGGTACCTACGACCCGGCCGCCGGCCATTGGGGGTATGAGGGTGAGACGCCGACCGGGCCGACGCAGACGAAGGCCGAGGGGGGCCAGGCCGGGACGCACGGCCACGGCCTCCAGGGGAGCGCCGACGCCGGCCGGCCGGCCCGCCGCGACCCGACGTTGACCGACCCGCGTTGCGTGATGCAAATCCTGCGGCGGCACTTCGCCCGGTACACCCCGGACGCCGTCGCGGCGGTGTGCGGCTGCACGCCCCAGGAAGTGACCGCCACGGCCGAGGCGTTGTGTGCCAACTCGGGCCGGGAGCGGACGGGCATGATCGTCTACTCCGTCGGCTGGACGCACCACACGACCGGCGTGCAGATCATCCGCACCGCCGGCATTCTGCAACTGCTCCTGGGCAACATCGGCCGGCCCGGCGGCGGGGTGATGGCCCTGCGCGGGCATTCGAGCATCCAGGGGTCGACCGACGTGGCGACCCTTTACGACCTGATGCCCGGCTACCTGCCGCAGCCGGCGGCCAAAGTGGAACACGAGACGCTCGCTGGCTACCTGGACAAAGAGGGCATCAAGACCGGCGGGTGGGCTAACTTCCCGGCCTACGTCGTCAGCCTGCTCAAGGCCTGGTACGGCCCGGCCGTGACCGCCGCAAACGACTACGGGTTTGGCTGGCTCCCCCGCGTCGACGCCGACTACTCGCACCTGGTGACGATGGACCGGATGGCCAAGGGCGAGATGACCGGGTACTTCCTGTTCGGCCAGAACCCGGCCGGCGGCGGCATGAACGCCGGCCTGCAGCGGGCCGGCCTGCGGAAGCTCAAATGGCTGGTCGTGGCCGACTGGTTCGAGACGGAAAGTGCCGTGTTCTGGAAGGACGACCCGACCGGCCCGCCGCCGGCGGAAGTCGGGACCGAGGTGTTCTTCCTGCCGGCCGCCGCCGGGCCGGAGAAGGAAGGCACCCTCACGAACACCCAGCGGATGTTGCAGTGGCACAACAAGGCGATCGACCCGCCGGGCGACTGCCGGTCGGACGCCTGGCTCGTCTATCAACTCGGGAAGCGCCTACAGCGACTCTACGCCGACTCGACGGACACCCGCGATGCACCATTACTCAACTTGACCTGGGACTACGAACCGGCCCACGTCGCGCACCTGCCCGACGGTACCCCGAGCCGCATCGTCGGCGAGCCGGACATCGAACGCATTTTGCAAGAGGTGAACGGCTTCAAGCCCAGTGACATCGACCCGGCGACCGGCCGGCCGCGGCTGGTGACCGGGTTCGGCGAGTTGCGGGCCGACGGGACGACGGCGTGCGGCTGCTGGATTTACAGCGGCGTCACCCCGACGGCGGGGCGGAACCGGGCGAACGATCGCAACCTGTCCGACAACCCCGTCCAGCCCGACTGGGGGTACGCCTGGCCGGCCAACCGCCGGGTGCTGTACAACCGGGCGTCTGCCGACCCGGCGGGCCGGCCGTGGTCCGAACGCAAGAAGCTCCTCTGGTGGGACGAGGCGGCCGGGCGGTGGGTCGGACCGGACGAACCCGACTTCGAGGCCACGAAGCCGCCGTCGTACCGGCCGCCGCCGGGGGCGACCGGGATGGCGGCGATCGCCGGCGACGCACCGTTCATGATGAAGCCGGACGGCCTCGGCTGGCTGTACGCTCCCAAGGGGGTCAAGGACGGGCCGCTGCCGGCCCACTACGAGCCGATCGAGTCGCCCGTCGGCAACCTGCTCTACCCGAAGCAAACGTCCAGCCCGACGACGCGGACCTTCGACGGGCCGCTCAACCGCATCGCCCACGCGCCGACGGCCGAGTACCCGGTGGTGGCGTGTACGTTCCGGCTGACCGAACACTACCTGAGCGGGCCGATGAGCCGGTTCAACTCGTGGCTGAACGAATTGCAGCCCGAGATGTTCGTCGAGATGAGTCCCGAACTGGCGGCCGAGCGCGGCGTCTCCAACGGCGACTTCGTCACGGTCCGGTCGGCCCGCGGATCGATCGAA
>JAABUN010007245.1_pt1 | contig 12143 bp, 22 predicted proteins | sample 5559311 | NCBI WGS metagenome assembly JAABUN01 (sample SAMN10711877, study PRJNA513370) | rock metagenome | isolation source: Antarctica rocks | place: Antarctica: Victoria Land, Siegfried Peak sud | reverse complement strand
CGCTGCAGCGGTGCGATCACTGGGACTCCAGGAAGGCGCGACCGCTGACGGTCATCGACCCGGACGGTCCGAGGAGCCCGATCACCGGCATCGGCGCCGTCACGCTGACTTCCACGACCTGCACGCCCGCGGCGGTCGTGCCGAGCTGCGCCGTGACGCCTCGGGCGTAGGCCGGGGAGAGCCCGCGGTTGATCAGGTCCGTGGTGCGGCCCACCCCTTCGCCGAGCGAGGAGTCGGCCCGGGCACCGAGCCGCGCCCCCTCGGAGGCAGACGAGATCAGGCTGTTGCGGACGTAGAGGACCAGCGCCAGCTGGAAGACGCCCATACCGAGCACGAGGACGAGCACTGAGACCATGACGAACTCGGCGATGGCCGAGCCCTCGTCGCGTCGGAGCTGGACGACGGATCTCAGCTGCAGGTCACGGCAGCGCCGCACGAGTCGTCACGGTTTGGAGACGCCGCTCAGCGCGTTGCTGAAGAGGCTGACGAGGGCGGGGCCCGCGACGAGCCACAGGGCGGAGACAAGCCCTGCGGTCATCACCGTGATGAGGACCCACCCCGGCACGTCACCGCGGTCGCGAGGACCCAGAGAACGCAGTCGGCGGCTGATGGTTCGTGTCATGTTCTTTCCCCTTGGTGTCGGTCATCTATTGGAGGTGGTCAGATCGAGAATCGAAGGAAAGTGAAGCCCGGGTAGATGGCGAAGAGGACGGTGACGGGCAGGACAAGGAAGACAACCGGGATCGCGGTTGTCAAGAGATACCCTTCTCCGTATGAGCCAAGCCACGATCTACCTGCGCCAGTCTCAGGACAAGGTCGGCGAGGGCGCCGCGGTGTCTCGGCAGCTCGATGCCTGCCGCGCGCTCTGTGCTGACAGAGGGTGGACCGTCACCGAGACCTACACCGACAACGACGTCAGCGCGACGACCGGCAGAGTGCGCCCCGGCTTCGAGACCCTCTTGGCCAGCGACCCCAAGCGCATCGTCGTCTGGCACGTCGACCGACTTGTCAGGCTCTCCCGCGACCTCGAGCGCGTCATCGACCTCGGGGTGAACGTGTATGCCGTGAAGTCGGGACACGTCGACCTGAGCAACCCCGCGGGGCGCGCGGTTGCGAAGACGATCACCGCGTGGGCGCAGTACGAGGGCGAGCAGAAGGCCACCCGGCAGGTTGCGGCCAACCTCCAGAGGGCGCAGCGTGGTCAGGTGCTCTGGACCCGCCGCCCCTTCGGATACGACCGTGCGGGCGCTGCCGTACGCATCGTGAAGTCGGAGGCTGCCGAGATCCGCAAGGCCGCCCAGAAGGTGCTCAGGGGCGCCACGGTGGCCAGCATCGCCGCCGAGCTCAACAGCCGGGGCGTGACGACGACGATGGGCGGACAGTGGAGCGTGACGAGCCTCAAGCGTGCGCTGCTGTCGCCCCGCGTCGCCGGCCGCGTCGTCTCCAAGGGCGAGGACTACGGCGTCAGCGGCCTGGCCATCCTCGACGCCGACACTGCTGACCGGCTCGCCGCCGTCCTGCGCGACCCGCGCCGAAAGGTGGCCCCGTCGACTCAGGTCAAGCACCTGCTCTCCGGTCTGGCCGTCTGCGGCCGGCAGGGGTGCGCCGATGCGCCGATGTTCGCCACGAGCAACCCCAAAGGCGTGCTCGTCTACCGCTGCCGATCCTGCTACGGCACCCGCCGGCTGGACCTCGTCGACGAGGTGGTCATGGGCGTCCTCGTGGGCCGCCTGAGCCGCCTTGACGCGGTGGACCTGTTCCGACGTGACGTCGACCTCGACGGCATCCGGGAGCGCGTCGTCGAGCTGCGCTCTCGCCGGGACGGGCTGGCCTCGCTGCTCGCCGATGGGCTGTTGACCTCGGCGGCCGTGCGGATCCAGGCGCGGCGACTCACGGACGAGATAGAGGCCCTCGAGCGGCAGGTGGAAACCGCCGCCGGCACGAGCCCTCTTGCTCGGGTGTTGGACTCCACCAACGTGGCCGCCACCCTCGGTCGCCTGAGCCTGCTCGACCTGCGCGACGTCCTGCGCTCGCTGCTGACCGTGCGCATCCTCCCGGCGGGCAAGGGTGTTCGGTTCGACCCCGGGCACGTCGAGATTGAGTGGAAGGTCAGCTGATGGCATCGACTCCCTACGTATCCATTCACTGTGTGGGTCGGGACAACGCCGGCATGCCCACTCACCCGCGGCCGGTGCCGGCCGAGCCCTTCGGAGAGCGAGTCGACGACAGCGAGTGGCTGGTGACAACGTTCGTGCTGGGAGCCGACGCCGCCAAGACCGGCTGGTCTCGGTCACTGTTCTATTGGCGCGACGGGAAACCGACGGCGTGGACACTCCCCCTCGGTGGTGGCACCACGCAGAGGATCGCGGGCGATCAGTATCTGTCAGTGGAGGAAGCGACCACGCACCCGGCGTTCGAGGACCAGGGTGACGGGCACTTCCGCTACCGGCTGGTGTGCAAGCGGTGCGGGTTCACGCGGGTGGTTCCCGACGCAGCTTTGCAGCCTGTCCTGAGCAAACTCCACGAACACGGGAAGAGGGAGGTGCACCTACACGACCTTGCTGCTATTCTAGATCTTGCAGCGCGGCCCGCATCCTGAGTCGGCGTCTGTCAGCCTCCAAGCAGAGGGACATGTTGTTCTGCTTGGAGGCGTTTCCATGTCCTGGACTCACGAACGAGCCCGAGTCGCATCCCTCACCCGGTCACGCGCCGCGGACGACCCCGAACTCGTCGCCGCCCGCCAAAACCTGCGCACGGAGCGCGCCGCCGACTACATCCGCGAAACGGTCGACGCCGCCCCGCCTCTGACGACCGAGCAGCGCGACCAGCTCGCGCTGCTGCTTCGGGGCGGTGACACTGCGTGACGACACAGAAACGCCCCGCGGGCAACGGGGCGATTCCAGCAGCAGATCAAGCGGACGGCCGATCTGCTCTCAGTGTGGCACACGACGACGACAACCGCTCTGGCGGCGCCGACCGCCGGCGCCGGCGGATCAAGCTCCTCCTCGAGACGATGATCCAGAACCGCGGCAAGGTCCTCGACCTCATCACTGAGGCATCCGAGAAGCACGATCACATCGCCCTCGGCTTCAAGTCCTGGACTGAGTACGTCTCGACCGAGTTCGCCGGCCTACTGGCTCGCCTGACCGTGGAGGATCGCCGCGAGACTGTCCTGATCCTCAGCCGGACCGGGCTGTCCACCCGGGCGATCGCGCCGATCGTCGGGACGAACCACAGCACGATCGTTCGGGATCTCCAATCAGGTGGTGCAGATGCACCACCTGCCGGCGACCACGAGATCCAGCCGCATCTCAGGAGCGGGGAAGCGTTCGTCGAGCACTCGAGGGTGCGCCCCGACGAGGCGGACGCGCTGATCTCCTCCGGTCTGGTCACGAACCGGGAGGAGTTCGATGAGGCCGCCCGTCAGCTCGGCGACCATCCGGCGCCTGAGCGCACCGTCGTCGGGCTCGACGAGAAGAGGTACCGGGCACCGAAGCCGCGCCGTGCATCGTTCCCCGACGCCTACCGGTATGCCGTGGACGACCTGGACAAGGTGGTCCGGCGCATCGAGAAGCTGCACGGCGACGACAGGTTCCTCGGCCATCGCGCAGACCTCCAGCAGCATCATGGCGGTCTTCTCTCGGAGGTGGCGTGGGTCGTGTCGGAGATCGAGTCCGACCTCGACGGCCACCTGAAGTGTCCCAGCTGTGAACAGAGGGTGGCGCCAGACCGTTTCTGGCGCGAAGCCCTCTGCGCCGAATGCCGTCAGATCGCTGGCGTCCGATGAGCGAGGTCAGAGACGTGATGAGCCTGAGCCGGCGCGACTTCGAGCTTTACCTCGACGGGTATCGGGATGGGTGTCGGGACGGCATCGACCGCGGCCGCGAGCAGGCCGACGAGGAGGCCCAGCGGCTCTTCAACAACGCCGTGGGCGTCGTCCGGGCGATGGCGCGCCTCGAGCCGTGGCAGGACGCCCAGGAGAGCCGCCGGGCGCGCTGGGCCGCCGCTGCTGACGAGAGGGCGTCATGATGGGCGCCCGGACGCTCCACCTCACCGTTGTAGATGACACGGCCAGCAGTCGATACGTCACCGTCAAGGGACGTGCCCGGGAGTGGCTTCGGGACAATGCCATACCAGCGATGTGGTCACCCCGATGCCGAGGCTTCCACGTCCGCCGCGAGCGGCTGCCGGACCTCCTCGCCCTGGCCGACAGTCAAGGCCACCGGGTCGTCGTCAGCGAGGTGGACCGGTGAGTATCTACGGAGTCGACTACCCGCCGACCTTCGACCCGGGCCCGGAGGACAACCCGACGATCGAGGCTGAGCGTTACGCCGAGGCCGACAGGATGTTCGGCGGCCAGCTGCGCATCGCGCACCGGCTCGCCGCCGCGGACGGCCACCGGCTGATGTTCGTCCACTCGGTGGGCTGGCACTACTGGACCGGAACCCACTGGGCCGAGGACGACCGGGGCCACGCCGACCGGGCTGTCGTCGAGGTGCTGCGGAGCGCGCTCTCAGACAGTTACCGGGACAACAAGCTGCGCGCCGACGTGGCGAAGTGCGAGACCGCGAACGGGGTCGCCGGGGTGCTGAAGCTGGCCGAGTCCATCGAGGTGTTCGCGGCGACCGTGGGCGACCTCGACAGCGACCCATACCTGTTGAACTGCGCCAACGGGACGTTGGATCTGCGCAGCCGGCAGGTATCCGAGCACGACCCCCGCGACCGCATCACGAAGGTCTGTGTGGGCGCCTACCGGCCCGGCGCCCGCAGCCCCGAGTGGGACGCCTTCCTGGCCACCGTGCTGCCTGACGGGGCCGAACGGGCCTACCTGCAGCGGGTGGTCGGGTCGGCCCTGCTCGGGAAGGTCGAGGAGCACCTGTTCCCGATCCTGACCGGGACCGGAGCCAACGGCAAAGGCACGGCATACGGCGCGGTCGGGCACGCCGTCGGCGCCTACGGCATCGTCGTGGACCCCGAGCTGCTCATGGTCAAGGACCACGGCGGCGGGACGACGGAGATGCTCGACCTGCGCGGGGCGCGCATCGTGTTCGCCTCCGAGACCGGCGAGGGCCGCAACCTCGACGAGGTGCTGATGAAGCGCCTGGCCGGCGGGGACAAGCTGCGCGGGCGACGGCTCTACAAGGACCCGGTGGAGTGGGAGCCGACGCACCAACTCGTCTACATCACCAACCACCTACCCAAGGTCAAGGGCGACGACCCGGCGACCTGGCGCCGGATCCAGGTCATCCCCTTCGACGTAACCATCCCCGAGGCCGACCGGGACGTGATGTTGAGTGACCGGCTGCGGCTGGTCGCCGACGAGGTTCTGGCGTGGGCCGTCGAGGGCTACTTCGACTACCGCGACAACGGGATGCAGACACCGGAGAGCGTCCGGGCCGCGACCACTGCATACCAGGTCGAGTCCGACGCCGTGCGCCGGTTCGTCGAGCAGGCGTGCATCACGTCCTCGAGCGCGGCCGCACGCACCTCCGAGCTGTATGCCGGGTGGCAGAAGTGGGCTCAGGGCGAGGACGTTGAGCCGATGTCCGACAAGGCGTTCGGCAAGGAGCTCGACCGGCTCGGATACCCCGCGAGGAAGACGATGCACGGCGCCATGCGAGCCGGGATCACACCCTGCGAATCCGACGAGTCGGACGATCGGATGGGCTGGAAATGACGCACATGACGGTTCCATACCAACTTTCCCTATACCCACCCGCGAGGAAAGTTGGTAACGAAGCGTCATTACCGTCATCACCCGCTCACCGCAGCCCTCGGGAGGTCGGCCAGTGACCGCCCACGAGGTGCTGTACACCGCCTTGCTCGACCTCGCCGCCCAGGGCGGCGCCACTCCATGCCAGGGCAGGCGGCGCGACCGCTGGACCAGTGACAGCGCCGACGACCGGGCGTGGGCAGCCAGCGTTTGCGTGACCCTCAACTGCCCGGTGCTCGAGGAGTGCGCCGCCGCTGCGGCTGAGAGCAAAGAGAAGTTCGCCGTCTGGGGCGGTAGAGACCACACGGTGACCGTTCACAAGGGGAAGGCCTGCTGATGCCCAGACGTAACCGCACCCCACGGTCCCCCCGGCGCCGGCTGCCGTTCCTGCCGCCCGAGCCGGAGCCGACAACACGCCAGTTGGCTCAGCGGCTCGTCAGCCGGGGATTGGCGTCCGCGGTGATCCTCGAACTGACCGAGGTGCACACGCCATCGCGCCAGCGGGACGAGGCGAACCCATGAACTGCCGGGCCGGGCGTGAACGTCACCGCCAGCTTGATAGTCGACTGCGCGGAGCGATGGCGGAACAGGTTGAGTACGACCTTTCTCCCAATGACGCCGCCAGCGCCCGACCCGGCGCCGCCCTTACCCACCGCCCCGAGAAAGTCCCCAACCCGAGGAAGAAGACATGACCAGCACCCCAAGCGCCGACGTCGAGGAGCTCCTGGCGAGCATCCCGTCCGTCCTGCTCATCCCTGCAGGACGCCTCAGCGTGGAGGAGTCCAACAACCTCGTGCGGCTCTACGCAAAAGCGATCGACTGCGAACCGCCCACGGACGAGCAGCTTGCGGCCGAGCGCGACGCCCGAGCGAAGGCACCCGATCCCCGCGGTGAGCAGCCACCACATCCACGAGCCGGCAGCAAGGGACTCGCCGAGGCCCGACGCCGATTCGGAACACCCACCACAACGACAGGAGCATGACAATGACCACCACCCCGACCAGCCCAACGGAACCGGTTGGCCTCCGGGAGCAGCTGCTCCGGCTGCTCCCGGACGAAATAGTCTTCGGGACTCGCGTTCTGTCCCCAGGCCAGACCAACCTCGAGCTCGTCGCCGCATCCTTCGCGAACTTCGCCTTGAAGGCGCCGACCCAGGCCGACCTCGACGCCGAGGCCCGCCGCCGCACCGCCGCCAACAAGGACCCCCAGGCCGACCCGTCACCCGGCAACTTCACGGTGGCCAAGCCGGGCGACAAGGGCCGCGCGATGGCCGCCAAGCGGTTCGGCACAATCACCACCCCGAAGCCAGGCGGCAAGGGCGCCGCCGAGGCCCGCAAGCGCTTCGGCGCCAAGTGACCACCACCCTAATACCCAAGGAGCTGAGCAGGATGACGACCACAACCAAGACCCTTGACCCCGCCGATTTTGACGCGCTCGTCGACGACCTGGAGCGGCGGGTGTGGGCGAACGTCCCGGCCGTGCAGGCGGCGCTGCAGCGGCAGCAGGCCGCCCTCGAGGCAGCACCGGTGCTGCATCGGCTCGTCGCCGGCCTGCCCACCGTCCCCGGTGTCATCCAGGCCACGTATGACAAGCTCGCGGCCGGCGAGACCGTGGACCCGCAGAGGTTCGCCACCAGCGTCGCGGCGGCATCGGCCACCGGCGACGCCGCAGTCCACGCCGCGATCGTAGCCTCCAGTGGCAACGACACGGGCCGCAACGAACTCGACGCCGCCCGCCACGCCCACCAGGGCGAGGCGCTCGCGGTTCTCGACCAGAAGGTTACCGAGCTGGTCGTCATCGCCCGGCCTCTGTTGACCGCCGTCGAGGAGCTCGAGGGCACGAACCGGTACGCCGAGATCGGCGCTGCACAGGTCGCGCTGCAACGGGCCACCGTCGCGCACACCCGCATCCGCACGATCCAGATGCAGGTCACCAGCGAGCCGCTCGACATTGACCCGGCCCGGTTGCTGCGCACCTTCGGGATCGTCCGCGACGTCCGAAGGTGCCTGCCGGGCCGGGTTGCCATGGCCGGCCCGGCAACCGCCGCCTACGAGCCCGAGGTCCCCGAGCTCCACGACGGCGAGGCCCTGCTCCGGTTCGTATGCCGGGCCGACCTCGAGCCCTGGGTCCCCACCTATGCCCGTGCCAAGGAGGCCAAGGCTGGCTTCCTCCAGCACGTGCGGGACCTGCAAGAGCAGGTGCAGAACCCCACTCGACCGCCGCGCGACGCCAGCAACGATCCGCAGGTCGCTGTCCGCGGCGGCGCCGGCCTTGCCCAGGTCATCACCGCGTGGTGACCTGCATGCCACCCAACCCGACCCCGCCCCCGAGAGTGCCATGGGGGGGACCCCCTCCCCCGGGGTGCACCTTTCACCGGGACGTACTGCTTCTCGCGGTGCGCGTAATGCTTAGCGTGGCTGTTTTTGCGCCCTGGACGGGCTGCTGACGTGCCGGCGTCGGCTGGTCGGGCCCGGATGCCGGCAGGTCTCGGCGCAGCGGGCGCGGCGCTTTGGAAGCGGTTGACCGCTCCGGTTGATGGGGACGAGCTGGAGTTCAGCGTCGCGGAGTTGGTCACGCTGGAGCTGGCGTGTCGCCAGGCGGAGGACATCGCCGGCTTGGAGAAGGTGCTCGCCAACGATGGGCCGACGGTGCTCGGGTCGCGCGGACAGGTGCGCTTGTCGCCGATCCCTGCGGAGCTGCGGTTGCAGCGGGCAGCGCTGGCCCGGCTGGTCGCGCTGCTGGCGATCCCGGACGCGGATGAGGATGTCGGGCTGGCGCCGACGGCGCGGCGGGCGCAGCGGGCGGCAGACGCACGGTGGCGGCGCCAGGCAGCGGTCCGGGAGGCTCGTCGTGGCCCGACGCCTGCGTGACTCCGGGCGGCCGGACACGGTCCCGTCGCTGCACGCCCGTCTGCGTGACTACTACGCCGCCCGGGCAGCCCGATACGCCGACCGGGGACGTACCCACGGGCACGCCCGGCACGTCGTGGACGCGTTGGACCGTGGCGATCCTGTCGTGCTCGCCGGCTGGGAACTCGCCCGGTACCACCTGCCGCAGGTTCGCCGCGGCGTGCACGCGTTCTACCAGGTGGGGACGGACGGCCGGGTCGTCGAGGTCGTCGCGCGGCGCGACCCGAACGACCCCGACTCGATCGTTGCCTGGGAGGAGGTCTGATGGCCCGTCGTATCCAGCGGGTCCCCGACCCGCCGAGCAGCCGCGTGGTCGTCCCTGCCGACATTGCGGCCGGACCCGAGATTCGCCGCTGGGCCTCTCAGGAGACCCTCGACGTGGTGGACCGGCTTCGGCCGGCGCCGGCTGGCAAGGGCTCGCCTCAGCAGCTTAGGGACGCCAACGGCGACGCGATGGTCTCGGCTTGGTGTCGGTGGCGGGACGCCCGGAATGCGTGGTTCTCCGAGGCCGGTCTCACCGATCGGGAACGCGTGGCACTTGTGCCCTCCCGGCGCCCCTACTGGGGCCAGCCGGAGGAGTCGCCTGATGCCTAGACGCAATCACAGGTCGGGACGTACGGATGGGAACGCGACGCCATAGCCCGGACGCTTTCGGGCCGTCAGCATGACGCGAAAACGGCCACCTTTCTGGGGCTCGGGCGCATCGGGTGCTTTGCGCCGGGCAGGACCTCTGGCACAGCAGACCATGCGTGCCGACCGAAACGGAACGTCGATTCGAGGCTTAGACGCGGCTTTCGTCATGCACATCGACCTGCGCCGTCTTCACCTGTGTAGCTCCCGACCGGGAGTCACCTTCCTGGCCCAGCCAGGACGAGGCACATCTGAGGAGAGCTCATGAATGTCAAGACACGCATTGCAAGCGTCGGTGTTGCTGGCGCCCTGCTGCTGGGCGGCGCCGCAGCGGCCCCGGCTCAGGCAGCAGGTCCGGTCGTCACCGGCGGCCTCGTGAACGTCACCCTCACCAACGTCCTGAATAACAACCAGGTGCAGGTCGCGGTACCGATCCAGGCCGCCGCAGCGATCTGTGGCGTCTCGGTCAACGTCCTCAGCACCGCGCTGGCACCGACGGGAACCCAGACGTTCAACTGCCCGGCCAGCAACGGAAACCAGACGGTCACTGCAAGCCGCTGACCGCAGTTTGCTACGACGCCAACCGGCCGGCATCCTCCCCTTTTCGTGGGTGCCGGCCGGTTGGTCGTGGAGGTAAGGCGCATGACCGTGATCCAGCTCCACCCGCCGCCGAGGATTCGTGCCCGGCTGCCGTTGCCGACTAAGACTCCGGTGACCGGGTCTTTCACCTCGCCGAGCGGGCGCACTGGCGCCTTCACCGGCCACTACCGACTCGAGCGCTGCCTCCTCCGGTCCGGCCAGCTCCTCACCGCCGTCGGCGTGTTCAGCGGCATCCTCATCGACGCCGACGATCACCGCATCGGACTCGCGGCCCGCCGGCAGGCGTCGCCCGTTCTTGCCCTGCCCACCGGAGGCCCGTGTATCGCGCTGGTGATGGGACCGTTGGACGTGAATCTCCTCGGTTTCCGTGTCACCGTCAACCGGGCCAGCATTCGCCTGTGAAAAGGATCGCCTCGCGCCCCGCTGGGACTTAACCGAGGCGGGGTCCGTAGCGGCCAGGTTCGGGCCGGTCGCGAACTGAACGATCAGAACCAGCAGTTCACGAAGCCCTCTCCGACCGACCTGGACCCGAACTTCCTCCAAGCGCTGATCTACCTCGCCCGGCTCGCCGCCGACCAGATGGGACCCCCTGACCTGCCCGCGGGCGGTCGGGATCGCGCCAACGATGTAACGCCGCGGGGTGTTGCGGCGATGTAGTCGATGCCGTGGCGCTGTCCCGCCCCCCCGGGCGGCGCCACGGCCACACAACAGCACCCCCGCTCCTACCTCGATCGGGGGTGCTGTCGTCTGCCGTGTCACCCGATCCGGGTCAGATACCCGAGACGGCCCGGTATAGGTCGACGTCGGAGACCTGGGTGTAGATCGCCGTCGAGCGGATATCCGCGTGCCGCAGGGCCCGTTGCGCGATCCTTAGGTTGCCTCCGGACGCGATCAGGACCTGAGTGCCGTAGAAGTGGCGGCAGGCGTGGGGCGTGCCAGAGACGTCGGCCCGGCGCAGTGCCCGGGTGATCGCCTGGCAGACCGCGATGCGGCCGACGTGGGTGCCCTTGATCGGCGACCCCGCGGGGTGGCCGGCCGGAAACCACCAGCCCCGGTCCGGCATCGTCCTCGCCAGCTCCACGATCCTCGGATGCAGCGGCACCGTCGCATCCGACCCGCCCTTGCCGACCACACGCAGCACCTCACCCATGATGTCCTCCCCGCGTATCTTCGCGATCTCGTGGACGCGCAGCCCGGCGTAGCAGGCCAGGACGACGTAGGCGCGGGTCTGTGCTGCCCGGGGGTCCTCGCAGGCCGCGAGGACCCGGACGACCTCGGCAGGTGTCAGCGGCCGGGGATAGGCCCTCGGCACTCTGGGCTGTGGCAGTCCCGCGGACGGGTCGTCACCGCGCCGGCCGCAGCTCACCAGGAAGGCGTAGAACGCGCGGACCTGCGCCCGGTACGTGGCCCTGCTCGAGCGGGTGACCGGGGCTCCGGTCCTGCGGTCCATCAGATCGGCGAGCCAGTCCGTTAGGTCGTCGCGGTCCGCCGTCATCGGGTCGATCGTGCGGGCCAGCCGACGCAGCGTGTACGCGCGGGACGTGATGGTCCGCTCGGAATGCCCGGACGCCATGGCATACCGTCTCCACGCCGACAGGATGTCATCGAAGGTCTCGTCGAGCGGCAGCGCCGGCTCCAACCATCGGGCCGCCGTCACGGCGGTCACGGCGGTCATGGGGTTCCCTCCTGGACGGCCTCGACCAGCTCGGTCAACGCGGCGATGAGGTTCCGCGCCCCGTCGAGGTCGAGCAGTACGCCGTCAACGAAGAACTGGACCGGCGCGCGGTCGAGGAGCACCGCCGAGCCGACGACCTGGAGGAAGTCGTATCCGGCGACCTCCACGTTGACCGGTTCACCCTCGGGTGTGCTCGGCTCCGGGCAGTCGTTGACCGCCGTGGTCGCTCGCCGGGTCCAGCGGATCCCCGCCTCCGCCTCGGTGTGCTCGGTGGCCCACGCCGGCCCGGTCCAGGTCGGCAGGTCCAATGCAATGGTGCTCATGGTGGTTCCTCTCCGTTGAGCGTCCTATCTGGACAGGTAGAGGCTGACACTTGTGATCATCATCGCGATCTCCTTCTTGCCACCCGAATCCATGACCACCCGGCGGCCGGCCTCTCGCACGTCCTGCGCCTGTGCCCGCAGGACGTCAGCCAGCGGGGTGCCACGCTCGACAGCGACGACGATGCCGTCGACGAACCGGGCAAGGCTGACCAGTCCGGTTCGGTTGGCGAGGCCTTGGAGGGCGATCGGGAGGTTTGCCCCGGCCCGGGCGTCGGCAAGGCAGGCGGCGAGCT
>JAABUN010007244.1_pt1 | contig 12144 bp, 8 predicted proteins | sample 5559311 | NCBI WGS metagenome assembly JAABUN01 (sample SAMN10711877, study PRJNA513370) | rock metagenome | isolation source: Antarctica rocks | place: Antarctica: Victoria Land, Siegfried Peak sud | reverse complement strand
GGCCCTTCGCGACTTCTACCGAGCGGTGGGAGCCACCGAAGACATCATGGAGGCGTTCCACTTCTTCTGGGATCCCGACGAGCTCGAGATCGAGGACGGCTTCCTCCTGTTCCTCGAGGACGAGGACGAGCAGTTCACCTGGGGCATGAGGGCCGACCAGCTCGACGTTCCCGACCCGATCGTCTGGCGGCGCAACAACGCACGCGGCGAATGGCAGAGCGAGGAGGGCACGTTCAGCGAATACGTCCTCGACCTGTTCGAGTGGGCCTTCGAGGAGGACAAGGAGGACTGATGGAGTTCACCCACCACGCGCCCGAGGGGTACCGGTGCCCGTTCTGCGATCTGGCGCGCGGCGACTTCAGCAATCCGAAGAACCTCTGCCGGCCCGGTGACGTCATCTACTCGGACGACCTGGTGCTGGCGTTCATCGCGTCCCACGGCTTCGAGCCGAACCCAGGGCACGTTCTCATTACGCCGCGCGAGCACGTGGAGCTGCTGTACGAACTGCCCGACGACATCGCCTCCCGCATCATGACGCTGACCCGGGACATCGCCATCGCCATCAAGCTGGCATGGACTCCGGACGGCGTCTCGACCCGCCAGCACAACGAGCCCGCCGGGAGCCAGCACGTGTGGCACTACCACCAGCACGTGCTTCCGCGCTGGCGCGACGACGGTTTCTACTTCACGCCGAAACGGCCCATCGTGAACCCGGGGATCAGGGCGCGGAAGGCCGACGAGCTGAGGGCTTTCCTGCCCCGCTAGCTGTTTCGTTGGCGGACCCTTGGCAGCGCTTCTTCGTGCCCTTCCTCTGCGGCTTCCTGCACGCCTTTCCGATCAAGGAAGCGTGTCGGGCCGCGACACGCCGAGCATCCGGGACTTGCGTGGGCAAACGCGTGCACGACGCCGCACCGGGCACAGCCGGCTCAGCCGGCTCAGCCGGGTCAGCCGGGTCAGCCGGGTCAGCCGGGTCAGCCGGCTCAGCGGACGGCACGACGCCCGAGCGCGGAGAGCACCATGGCAAGGACGTCGTCGGCGTGGAACATGACGTCCTCGTAGCAGAAACGGAGCACGGTGTAGCCCCCGATGATGGTCATGTTGTTCCGGTGCCTGTCGCGGCGCAGGGCCTGCCTGTCGGAGTGGAAGGCCGCTCCGTCGATCTCTACGACGAGGAAGCCCTCGACGAGGAAGTCGACGCGCCCGACCCCGGCGATGAAGACCTGGGATCGGACATCGAGGCCGGCCCCGCGCAGAAGGAGCCGTGCGACGACCTCCACCGCGGACTCGCCCGAGAGGTCCACCGCTGCCAGTGCCGCCCGCGCCTTCCCGTTCCGAGCACCTGCCAGACGCAGGTGAATGAACCCGGATGTGGTATCGCCCCGGCGCAGGGCGCACTCCACCATCGGCACGGACTCCTCGGCCGGTCGACACTGCAGAACGTGCACGAGCACGTCGACCAATCCGACGACCGGCAGCCGCGGATGCGGCGGAACGGTAGCGCAACGATGATTGACGTAGCCTTCCGCCGAACGGGCCGGACGACTGACGTGGAGATCCGTCGCCGGGCGAACACACCACAGGCCGTAGGAGGACGCCGCTGATATGCAGGTGAGCCGAGAGCCGACGGCGGCAGCCTCAACGAGGTCCGGGCGCGCGTCAGGAAGAGCGATGACCCCGCGTCTGACCCGGACAACGCTGCCATCCCTCACGCTCCGCTCGATCTCCCGCTCCGTCGCGCCGCCTGCCAGGAGGTCAGCGGTACGCGCGACGCCGCCCATCGTGCCGAGCGTCTTCAGCGTCCTCAGCGCACCCATGACGCAAGCCAACAGGCTGCGACTCACAACCGCACTGACGGGCGTGCTATGTGAACAAGGGTGTGTCCGGGCCGACAAGTCACCAGGCGTACAGGACAGGGGTGCGGGCCAGGCGCCAGGTCAGGGCTGCGCCGGGGATGCAGGCCGAAGCCGATGTGCGGCGTCGTGCACGCGTTTCTCGACGAAAAGGGCGTGTCGCCGAAGGACGCGCCGGTAATCGAAGACACTCGGGTGGAAAGCCGTGCACGACCCCGCGGCGGCACAGCGGATGGCGCGACTCCCGGTTGGCAGCGCAGCCAGGAGAGGTAGGACGACCGACTTCCAGGCGCCGCGCGAGAAAGGCTGAAGGCGGGCTGGAGGAAGGCCGGAGGCGGGACCAAAGCGTCGCGTCGTGCACGCGTTTCTCGACGAAAAGGGCGTGTCGCCGAAGGACACGCCGGTGACCGAGGTCGCTCGGGCGGAAAGCCGTGCACGAAGCGGCGCGCGACCAGACAGAAGGGCGTGTCGCCGAAGGACACGCCGGTGACCGAGGTCGCTCGGGCGGAAAGCCGTGCACGAAGCCGCGGCGGTACAGCGCCGCAGCGGCACGGCAGAAGAGGGCGGAGCCCCGCGACCGAGAAGGCTAGACGTCCCTGCTGACGACGGCCTGCGCGAAGCTCACCAGCGCCTGCTTGACGACGCTGTCCGGAAGCGGGTCGAGGGCCGACACGGCGTCATTCGCCCACTGCTGCGCAACAGCCCATGCCTTTTGCGTCTGCGGATGCGAGCGCACGGCGGCGACCGCTTCGGCCAGGGCCTCGGCCGAGGAGAGGTCACTGTCGACGAGCGCGACGACGTCGGCCGCCGACCGGTCCCCGGCAGCCGCGGCGCGGCGCAGAAGAATGACGGGAAGCGTGGGGACGCCCTCGCGCAGGTCGGCCCCGGGTGCCTTGCCGGAGTTCACCTTGAGACCGGTCACGTCGATGACGTCATCCGCGAGCTGGAAGGCGACGCCGACCTTCTCGCCGTAGGAGACCATGACGTCGACCACGTAGCGCGGGGTATCGGCGAAGATGGCGCCGAGCTGGCCCGCGGCGGCCACGAGGGAGCCGGTCTTGTCGGCGATGACGGAGAGGTAGTGCTCGAAATCGTCCTGGCCGTCGCGTGGCCCCACCGTCTCGTGCAGCTGTCCGAGGCAGAGCCGCTCGAACGTCCGCGCCTGGATGCCGAGCGCCTCGCCGCCGAGCTCGGAGACGAGGATGGACGCCCGGGCGAAGATGAGGTCGCCGGTGAGGATGGCGACGGAGTTGCCCCACACCTCGTGCGCCGTCGGGGCGCCGCGTCGGTAGGGAGCGGAGTCCATGACGTCGTCGTGGTACAGCGTGGCGAGGTGCGTCAGCTCGACGACGACGGCGGCCTGCACCACCTTGGCGCGGGCGGGGTTGCCGAGGTGGGAGGCGAGGATCGTCAGGAGGGGGCGGATGCGCTTGCCGCCGGCCTCGACCAGGTGCCGGCTCGTGGCGTCGGCGAGCGGGTCCGAGTTGGCGATGGCTCCACGGAGCTGCTTTTCCACCTCGGCGAGGCACGATGAGACGGACGGTCCCAGTTCCGGATCCTCGGCGATGAGGGCGAAGCCGGGAGGCAGACGCAGGGCGCCAGCGCCGGCCGGGATGACCGCCGTGTCCAGGGCACTGTTGAGACCCACGCTGGTCCACCCGGAGTTGAAGGATTGTGTCACGGTCTAAGACTAACCACGTGGGGCGGCGCTCTGCGCACGCAGGTGGCCGGCCAAGGACGGCTGGTTGGAGGTGGGAGGCACGAGCGACTCGAGCAGGTGGATGACGCGGTCCTCGAAGCCGCGGCCCCCGGCGTCCGTCAGGTTGGCGAGCATCCGCACCACGAAGCGCATGAGCAGCGGGATCGGCATGCCGGTGCGCAGGGCCAGCGAGAGGATGGCGGGCTTGCCGATCAGCTGCGCGAAGACCCGTCCCAGCGTGAAGTGGCTGCCCCATTGGCCTCGCACGTAGGGCGCGTAGCCGGACATGACCTGATCGCGGCCGAGAGACGATGCGACGCCCTGCGCACGCTCGATGAATTCGGCGGCATACCTCGCGGACTCCATCGCGTAGGAGATGCCCTCACCGTTGAACGGCGACACCATGCCGCCGGCGTCGCCGAGGAGCAGCAGTCCGGGGCTGTAGTGCGGTGTGCGGTTGAAGCCCATGGGCAGGGCCGCCCCGCGGATCTCGCCGACCTGGTTCGTCGGCGTGAACCCCCACTCCGAAGGCATGCCGGCGGTCCAGTCGCGGAGCACCTGCTTGTAGTCCAGCTTGCCGAACTCGGTGGAGGAGTTGAGGATGCCGAGGCCGACGTTGGACGTGCCGTCGCCGACGCCGAACACCCAGCCGTAGCCGGGCAGCGGCTTGCCGGTGGCATCCGGCAGCTCGAGCCAGCCCTCCATCCAGTCGTCGTCGGTACGGGGGCTGGTGAAGTAGGTGCGGACGGCGACGCCGAGAGGCCGGTCGTCGCGCTTCCGTATCCCGAGGCTGACGGCGGTGCGCGTCGAGTTGCCGTCGGCGGCGAGGACGACGTCGGCCGTGAAGGTCCGGGTCTCGCCCGTCTTGCGTCCGTCGGCGTCGAGCAGGTTGACCGTGACGCCGGTGACGCGGCCGGCGTCGTCGCGGAGCGCGGAGTTCACCGAGTGGCCCTCGAGGATCGTAGCGCCGCCGGACCGGGCGTGCTCGGCCAGGGCTTCGTCGAATCCGAGGCGCGTGCGGACCAGGCCGTAGTCGGGAAAGTCGCTGAGCTCGGGCCAAGGTACCTCGACGGTGCGCTTACCGGCGATGAGCCGCAGGCCCTTGTTGCGGCGCCAGCCCTCGCTCTCGTCGTGTGGGAGGCCCAACAGTTGCAGTTCGCGGGTGGCGCGGGGCGTCAGGCCGTCGCCGCACACCTTCTCGCGGGGGAAGTAGGTCTTCTCGAGGACGGTGACCTCGATGCCGGCGCTCGCAAGGTAGTACGCGGCTGTGGAACCGGCAGGTCCCGCCCCGACGATGAGGACGGACATCTAGTCGGCCGCAGACGTCCTGCGGCGCAGGCGGACCTGCCCCGGCAGGAGCGGCTCCTCGCCCGGCGCCGCAGGGGCCTTGGTGGCGCGATGGACGGCGACGATGCCGCCGTTCAGGTTCCGGTACTCGACGTCGTTCCAGCCGCTGTCGCTGATCCACGCTGCGAGCTGGTCCTGGTTCGGCCAGGCGCGGATGGACTCCGCGAGGTAGACGTAGGCGTCGGGATTCGAGCTGACCCTCCGGGCGATCGCGGGCAGAGCGCGCATGAGGTACTCGGTGTAGGTGGTGCGCCACAGGGCGAGGGTGGGCTGCGAGAACTCGGCGACGACGAGCCGCCCGCCGGGTCTCGTGACACGCAGCATCTCCGCGAGCGCCTTCTTCGGCTCGTTGACATTGCGCAGACCGAAAGTGATGGTCGAGGCGTCGAAGGAGTTGTCGGCGAACGGGAGGTTGGTGGCATCCCCCGCGACGAAGTCGATGTCCGGACGCCTGCGTTTGCCGACCTTCAGCATGCCGAGCGAGAAGTCGCACGCGACGACGTCGACCCCCGCGTCGGCATAGGGCTCGCTCGAGGTGCCGGTACCGGCCGCGAGGTCCAGCACCCGCTGCCCCGGCTCCGCGCCGACGACATCGACGACGACGCGGCGCCAGAGACGCGCCTGCCCCATCGACAGGACGTCGTTGACGACGTCGTACTTGGGCGCCACGTCGTCGAACATGGCTGCTACTTCGTCAGGCCGCTTCTCCAGCGATGCACGATTCACCCGCCCATTGTCTCAAACAAACCGGAAGTACCCGACCGGTGTCACAGCACGACGGCGGATGACGGCGCATGGCCGCCCGTCACGGGGGCGCCCGCGCGGGTCACGTGCTCGACCTCACGGCCCGGGAGGGAACGGGCAGGAAACCGGCAGGACGCCGCGGAGTACGCTTGAGGCATCATGAGCACTCCGTCCCTCACCGCGCTGACGACTGCGCCCGGGCAATCCGGCGGGTTACGCAGCATCACGGTGGTACGCGGTGACATGGATCCGCAGACGGGCCTCCTCGAGTACGTGGTCCGCAACGACGCCCACACCTGGATCCGCCGAGGCGGTGGACTGGTTGCCTACGGCGAGACCGCGCGCTTCTCCGTCACGGGTCCGGACCGCTTCGCCGAGGCCCAGGAGTGGTGGCGCCGCGAGCTCGCCGGCGCGGAGGTGCTGGACGAACTCGACGTCCCAGGTTCCGGCCTCATCGCCTTCGGCTCCTTCGCCTTCTCGAAGACCTCCGCGTACGAGTCGCGGCTGATCGTGCCCGAGGTGGTGGTCGGTTGCAGCGAGGGCAGGAGCTGGCTGACTTACATCACCGACGACGTCGAGGCCGAGTTGAGCGCGGAAGCGGCCGAAGCCGCATTCGCCGCCTACCTCGCGGAGCCGGACTCCGGCCGCACCCCGAGTCCGGGTGACAGCCTCGGCCAGGGCGTACTCAGCGAGGACCAGTACAAACTCGCCGTGGCCGAGGGCGTGAAGCACGTGCAGGCCGGTGAGCTGAGCAAGCTCGTGCTGGCGCGGGACGTCGTCGCGAACCTCGATTCACCCGTGGCCACGGCGCAGGTACTGCGCGAACTCGCGGTGCGCTACGAGGACTGCTGGACCTACGCCGTCGACGGTCTGATCGGCTCGACGCCGGAGATGCTCATCAAGGTCGAGAACTATACGGCCAAGGCGCGCGTCCTCGCGGGCACCCTGGACAGGGCCAATGCCCCCGAGGGTGACCCCGACTACCCCACCCGCGTGCTCGCCGGCTCCGAGAAGCAGCTCCACGAGCACCAGATCGCCATCGACTCCCTCACGGAGACGCTGCAGCCCTTCACGAGCTCCATGACCTCGCACAGCGAGCCCTTCGTCCTCCAGCTCCCCAACGTCTGGCACCTCGCCTCGGACGTGACGGCGCAGCTCTCGGTGGACGGCGACGGCCGGGTCCCGACGTCGTTGGCCCTGGTGCAGGCGCTGCACCCCACCGCCGCCGTGTGCGGTACGCCGACGACGGTCGCCGGGGGGCTCATCCGCGAACTCGAGCACCTGCAGCGCGGTCCGTACGCCGGGCCCGTGGGCTGGATCGACGCCGGGGGCAACGGCGAGTGGGGCATCGCGCTCCGGGGCGCGGTGGTCGAGACGCCTACGCGCGTACGGCTCTACGCCGGCTGCGGCATCGTCGAGGGATCCCAGCCCGAGGCCGAGCTCGCGGAGACCTGGAGCAAGTTCCGGCCGATGATCGAGGCCCTCGGCCTCTCGCGCTAGTCAAAGGCGCTCCGACGTGTAGTTGACGGGCAGTTAGTGGACGACCGCGACCTCCGACACCGCGCGGCGGACACGCGCGTGAAGATCGCGGAGTGTCCTGCGATCCGCCCGGACCTCGAGGATCGAGCGGCCCCTGATGGGCAGCTCCATGGCCGTGTCGAGTTCCTCCACGGCCGTTGCCCGCTCGTGACGGAGGCCGTAGGCAGCTGCGAGCGCAGCGACGTCGACGGTGTGCGGCGTCCCGAACAAACGTTCGACGGCGGCACCATAGCGGGCCGTCGTCGAATCCGCGCCGTGCTCTAGTAGGCCGAAGATGCCGCCCCCGCCATCGTTGAGAACCACGATATGCAGGTCGGGCTGCGGCTCGCCGTCCCCGAGCAGCAGACCGCCGACGTCGTGCAGGAACGTGAGGTCGCCGAGGAGGACGCGCGTGGGGATCCTGGCCGCGAGTGCCACACCCGTCGCCGTCGAGACGGTGCCGTCGATGCCGGCCAGGCCCCGGTTGGCGAAGACCTCGAGAGGGTGTCGGTCGGTGGCGGCCACGAGGTCCACGTCGCGGATGGGATTCGACGACCCCAGCACGAGGTTCCCGTCCGTGTGCTCCCACACCGCGCGGGCCACGTGCAGTCCCGTGAGGCGCTCCTCGTCGGCGAGCAGGGTCCGGATCGCGGCCTCCGCCGTCGCGCCCGCCTCCCTCCAGGACCGCAGCCAGCCGTCCTCGCCGCGGCCGGCGAACTCGAGCAGCTCGGGCAGGTTGTCGATGATGCGCTCGCTGCGTCGTCCCTCGTCGAACCAGGCGACCGGAGAGGGCAGATACAGCGCGTGCTCGACGTCGGGCCGTGCCAGCAGCGCCGTCACCGGACGGGACAGGGTGGGGCGCCCGAAGGTGACCACGCGCGTGATGGCGGGCCCGAGGTGCTCGAGCAGGAGCCGGTAGGGCGCGATGGCGCTGCTGCCGAAGCGCGCGTTCGATGACGGTTCCGCGAGCAGCGGGAGGTCGAGGTGCGCGGCGACGACGGCAGCCAGCTCCCCCGCTCCGTGCCCCGCCACGACCACCGCGGTGCTGCCACCTGCCGGATCCTTTCGCGCGCGGCCGGATCCAGCAGCGGCGCGGCCGGATCCGGCAGCGGCGCGGCCAGATCCGGCAGCGGCGCGGAGCTCCGGCGCGAGCTGGTCAGGGATAGTCCCGGCCGGAACGCCGTCGACCGTCGATGCACCATCAGGCACCAGTGGGTCGCGGTAGGCGAGATTCAGGTGGACCGGCCCGGGCGGCTGCGTGGGTACGCCGTCGACGGAAAAGCCGAGAGCAGTCCGCAGGGCCTCCTCGATGGGGCGAGCAGGATCATCGCCGGCGCTGATATCCACGCCCGCACGTACGTGGATGCCGAACAGTCCGGGCTGCACCGTCGTCTGGTTGGCCCCCGTCCCCCGCAGTTCGCCGGGCCTGTCGGCCGAGACGACCACCAGCGGTACCGCGGCGTGGTTCGCCTCCATGACGGCCGGCAGCAGCTCCCCCACGGCCGTGCCCGACGTCGTCACCACGGCGGCAGGACGCTGCGCGCCCAGGGCCAGCCCCAGCGCGGTGAAGCCGGCCGACCGCTCGTCGATCCGCACGTGGAGGCGCACCTCGCCGGCTGCTTCGGCTTCGGCCAGCGCGTAGGCGAGCGGCGCGCTGCGGGACCCGGGGGCGACGACGACGTCGGTGACACCACCCGCCACGAGGGCACTGACCGCACGCGCGGCCGAGGCCGCGGAATCGAGGGAAGCTGGATGGGAAAGGACTGCGTCTGTCACTGTTCCATCCTCACACCCCGGACGCGAACGCACCCCCTCCCGGGGGAGGGGGTGCGTTCGTATCCGTGTGATGCGTCAGCGGCTACTTGCCGTCGCCGCCGCCGCGGACCTCGTTTGGGTTGCCCTTCGGCCGCGGCGTGCCGGGCTGGCGACCGCGTCCGCGGCCGGAGGAACCCTCGCCGGGCCCTTCGGATGCCTTGAAGACCTGCACGACGGACGGTCGCGGCAGCGCCGCCTGACCCTTCGCCGGAACCGTGCCGGCCGGCACGTAGTCGGGAAAGAGGGAGAACTGGGCGCCCCAGGCTCCGTCCTCGCCCGGGTGCTGCACAGCGACGAAGACGGTGCCGTCCTGGTCGTGGATGATCGGTCCGCAGGTCTCGGCGTCCCGCGGTACGGCGAGGAACTGCTGCACGTTGCCGCGCTCCGCGCCCTCGAGACCCACCTTGAACAGGCCGTCGTTGAATCCGACCGTACTCGGCTGTCCATCGGTTGAGATCCAGAGGTTGCCCTGGGAATCGAACGCCACGTTGTCGGGGCACGAGATCGGCGAGACCCTGTCCTTCGGGAAGCCGCCGAAGTACGTCGCCTGGTTGCGGGCAGGATCGCCGCAGACGAGCAGCAGGTTCCAGGTGAAGCGGGTGCCGGTCGCATTGCCGCCTGCCTCGGTCAGTTCGACGACGTGGCCGTCGCGGTTCCGCGTGCGCGGGTTTGCCTCGTCGGCTGCGGCATTGGCGCCGACGCCGCGGTTGGTGTTGTTGGTGCAGGCGACGTAGACCTTGCCCGTGGCCGGGTTCGGCTCGACGTCCTCACAGCGGTCCATCTTGGTGGGACCCATCGTGTCCGCTGCAATGCGGGTGAAGACGGCGACCTCCGCCGCCGTCATGCCCGGCACCACGGACTCGTTGTCGATGAGCAGCGGGAGCCACTCGCCCACACCGTCGAAGGCACCGTCCGAGGGAAGCATACCGGAGCCGTTGATCTCGGCCACGGAGTTGCCCTGGAAGCGAGCGACGTAGAGCGAACCCTCGCTCAGCAGCGTCATGTTGGCCTTGCGCGCGGCAGGGCTCGTGCCCGGCTGGACCGTGTTCTTCGACACGAACTTGTAGAGGTAGTCGAAGCGCTCGTCGTCGCCCATGTAGGCCACGACACGACCGTCGGGAGCGACCGTCACGTTCGCGCCCTCATGCTTGAAACGCCCGAGAGCGGAGTGCTTCGTCGGGGTGGACGTCGGATCGAAAGGATCGACCTCGACGATGTAGCCGAAGCGGTGCTTCTCATTCTCATAGCCCGCGTTACGCGTGTCGAAGCGGGCCTCGTCGATCTCCCAGCCGCGGGACGTCGACCGGCTGGTGATGCCGTAGCGGCGGTCGCCGTCGCTGGTCCCCGCTGCCACGAAGTAACCGTTGAAGTTCTCCTCGCCGGAGAGGATGGTGCCCCACGGTGTGGTTCCACCGGCGCAGTTGCCGAGAGTGCCGAGGATGGTGCGGCCGGCGGGGTCGTCCTTGGTCTTCAGCAGGTCCGATCCGGCGGCCGGGCCCGTGACCTCGTATGGCGTGGTGGTCAGGTAGCGACGGTTCAGCGGAGCGCCCTGCACGTAGGACCACGGCTTGTTCTTGTTCTTACGCTCGAGTTCGACCACGGCGAGTCCGTGCGCGGCCTTGCCGATGCCGCGGCGCTCGGCCGCGGGCGTGGTAGGCGGCATCATGATGTTCTCGTTCGTGTACTCGTGGTTCGCGAAGAGCACTGCCCGGCGGCCCTTGCTGCCCTCGATCTCGAGGATGTCGGTGTAATCGCAGTTGTAGCCGAACTGCCGGGACTGGGCCGCAGCGGTCTGGTTGTTCGGGTCGAAAGCGGGCGAGTCGCGGAAGAGCGGATCTCCCCAGCGGATGACCGACTTCCAGTCGTAGCCCTCCGGGACAGTCATGTCATCGACCATGGCGTCCACGGGAGCGATCGGGGTGAAGGGCAGGTTGCTCTTCAGGTAGCCCTTGCCGGGCGGCGGCGCGGCTACTGCGGACGCGGCTCCGGTCTGGGAACCGACGAGGAGCGTCAGTGCGCCCGCGGCTCCCACGCCGAGGGCGCTGCGACGTGAGAATTCGCTCGAGACGATGTCGCGGAAGTAGTTGTTGCTGGTGGTGTTGCAGACGGCGTCGGAGCACGCATTGTCACACTTCAGCGCGCAGGTGACGGCGCTGCGCTTTCCCTTGGCGTGGCCGAGCATGGGCAGCAGGCGGCGCGTGGTTTCAGTCATGGGGGTGGTACCTCTCGAAAGGACGAACGGAGTTCGAACCTCACCCTGCCGAAACCATTTGAACAGCCGTGGTGCGCACAGGTGAACGCCGAATGAACGGCGTCCGAACAGGACGATGATTTAGGTCGTCTTCCCCGTTGGGCCTCAGCCCTGCTACGGGGCTGCGAGGACCGCGTGGACGCGACCCAGGCGCTCCAGCCACCACCGCGTCCTGTTCGCTCCGGCGGCGAAACGCTGCAGCCTCTCCTCCGAGACCTCGACCTCGCGGACGGGTAGGTGTCCGTCCTCGGGAACCAGTGAGGCGTCGGTGACGTCGCCGGCCATCAGTGACACCGTGGCGAGTCCGCACGCGTAGGGCAGGTCGGGCAGCGCGGCCGCGAGCGCCACGCCGGCACGGATCCCGACCGACGTGTCGAGAGCGGAGCTGACGACGGCGGGTAGGCCGGCCCGTCGGATGATGTCGAGGGCTCGCCGCACACCCCCGAGCGGCGGCGCCTTGATCACGAGGACGTCGGCTGCGTCCTCGCGGGCCACGCGAAGCGGGTCCTCCTGACGCCGCACGCTCTCGTCGGCCGCGACGAGGATCCCCTCCCCTCGGCGGCGCAGTTCCAGGCGCACGGCCCGCAGTCCGGGGATGTCCGCCACCGGCTGCTCCACGTACTGCAACCGGAAGGTGCTCAGCGCGTCGAGGGCTTCGAGGGCGCCGGGCACGTCCCAGCCCCCGTTGGCGTCGACCTTGATCCCGGCGTCGGGCAGGAGGCGCCGCACCTCCGCGACGCGGGCGACGTCGTCCGCCAGGCCCTGCCCCCTCTCGGCGACCTTGACCTTGACTGCGCCCACGCTCCCGAAACGCGACAGCACCCCCTCCACCTCGCCCGGTCCGACGGCGGGGACCGTCGCGTTGACGGGCACCGACGCGCGGACGGCGTCGGGGAAACCGTGCCAGGCCGACTCGATGG
>JAABUN010007243.1_pt1 | contig 12145 bp, 7 predicted proteins | sample 5559311 | NCBI WGS metagenome assembly JAABUN01 (sample SAMN10711877, study PRJNA513370) | rock metagenome | isolation source: Antarctica rocks | place: Antarctica: Victoria Land, Siegfried Peak sud | reverse complement strand
ACCACGGATCATGCGGCCCCGCTGGACAGCTGAGCGTCGGCCCCCGCGACGGGTGACACCTCGATCTCGGCGCCGGCAAGGGCGGCCAGAGCCTGACTCAGCAGACGCTCGATGGCGCTGGTGAAGGTCTCGCACTCGTTGCTGATCTTCGAGGCGCTCTTGTGGATCAGCCCGGCGGTCTTCTGAATGGTGTCGATCCTCGCCAGCAGCGCGATCGCCTCCGTGACCTTCTCCTCGGCGGTGGCCATCTCTTCAGCCCCGCGGCGGGCACTGGCCGCGATGGCCGTCGTCCGCAGCAGCATGATCACGGTGCGCAGTAGGTTCGGGTCGTCGACCTCCGGGTCGAACGCCATCACGATGCGCCGAGATCCGAGCACCCTGATCGACTGGCCCGCGTTCTGGGCCTGATCCCGTACGAGCCCCAGCGAGGCGCTGGCCGCACGATTGCGTTCGGCCTCGTCGAGGTAGTCGTTCCAGTGGGCACGGGGCGAGTCGGTCATCTCGAGCACCACCCGCGCTGCCGCGTCATTCACCGTGAGGACGCCATCGCCCTTCCTGCTGCGCGTGACGTGGCCGGCGAGCGTCCCGGTGTCGGTGTACTCGTCGCCAAGACCGGTCGCGATGTCCCGCACGATCGCGTGCACACCGTCGGCGTAGGTCGTCCCCTTGAGCGGGGACACGCTGGCGATCTTTGCCGACGCCTGCCGCGCCGCCGTCTGGACACTCACGGCGGTGGTCAGGGCCTCGACCTTCGTCGCGAGCGCCTCGTGGTTCTTGGCCAGGGTGCTCGCCAAGACCTCCTGCTGCTTGGTGAGCTCGGCGGCGTGCTTTGCCATCGGAGAGGCCGGGTCGGTCGGGTCGAACTGCTTCGCCGCCTTCGTCAGCAGCTCGGTCGTCTGCTGCGCGACGTTCGCGTCAAGATTGCTGCCGAACTTCGCCAGGATCGGTTGGAGGCGCTCCACGAGCTCCGGGTTCTCGCCTCCGAAGAGCCGCTGCAGGTCTCCCCGCAGTTGCGTCTGCGCCGCCGCGACGGTCACCTCGAAGCTCTTGCGCGAGGCGGCGTCAACCTCGGTGATGGCCTTGCGGGCCTGCTCGGACGCGGCGGTCATCGCCGTGGTCGCCTCACAGACAGCCTTGGTGGTCAGCTCGGCGGCCTGGCTGCTGGACTCGGCGGTCCGGGTTCCGACTTCTGTGACCAGGCGTTCGAGGTCGAACGTGTCCTGGGCGTTGCCGGCGATCGTGATGGCGCTGGCCCCGATGCTCAGCGCCTGGGTGACGAAGCTGGTCAGATCTGCGCCGGTCATCTCGGCCGCCTCGACGGCGTCGCCACGCCTGCCGGTGGACCAGCGACGAGACTCGGACACGATGGCGAGGTCTGTGACGACCAGCTCTCTGACGACCACGGCGGGACGATCGGCGTCGAACACGGCTTCGTTGCGGGGTGATGGGGCGCTCATCATGAGGACCTCCTGCTGCGGGATGGCCGCTCGGTACGGCCCTGAGGCGATCCAGAATCCACCGCCTCGCGTCCCGTCGTTCTCAAGCAAGCGATAATCCCCCTTATCAGGCACCTAGACTCGCGATCTGATCACCGGGCTACTCTTCGCGCCTCATCGTCAACGGGGAGGGCGCTGGTCATGCAAGCCGGTCTGCACCTCTCATTGAGCGACATCGCGCGCCTGGCGCAGGTGCGGCGTCCCGTTGTCTCGACCTGGCGCACCCGCGCCGCCGCGTCCGACCTTCCCTTCCCGGCACCGCTGGAGGGGGCAGTCGGCGAGGAGCGGTTCGACGTCGAGGCCATCGTCGAGTGGCTGGAGACGAGCGGCCGCGGCAACAACTGTGACGTCCGCGCGGACGCCCCAGCATGTTCCCTCCCCGCTGGCCTGAGCCTGCGCGACGACCCGCTGCTGTTCGCCGGCCTTACCGCGCTGCTGTGCCTCAAGGTGATCTCGGGTGTCGAACTTGGCGGGGCGTCCCCGTCGGACGTGCACGAGATCGCTGCAGTGGCCGACCAGGACGACAGGCTGCTGAGACGGGAGCTGGAGCAGCTCGGGCCACGCCTCGGGGCGGTGGCGGAGTACGCCGACCAGCTGGCCGACGCCGCCTTCGGCTCAGCGCCCGCCCTCGAGGGACTGCTGGACCAACGGTTCCGGCACGGACTGGCACCCGCCGTGACGTCAGCCGTTGCCGCCCCGGTCCACGACCTCGTGACGGCCATCTGCCGCTCCCTCGCCCGGGACTGCGGGGCGGAGCCACCGACGTACGTCGATCCCACCGGCACGGGCGGCGACCTGCTTCTCAGCGTTGTCCTGGCGGACGCCGACCAGGCGCCCGACGTCTTTGTCACGCACGATGACACAGCGGCGGCGCGGCTGTTCCTGCGCAGGCTGCGGGTACACGACGTCCATGTCGAGTCGGTGCCCGGCGACGTCGCAGCCCTTGGCCCGGCGGTGGTGCTGGCGCACTTTCCGACGAACGGCCCTTTCGGCGGTGGCGGCAAGACCGTCATCGACGCGATCGACGAGCTCGCCCTCTCGATCGCCGACGGTCAACGCGCCGTGGTGGTAGCGCCCGCATCGCTGCTGATCGACCGGGTGAGCGACCGCTCCCTGCACCAGCTGCGCTCGCGCGTGCTGCGCACCGGGCGGGTCCGCGCCATGGTGCGACTCCCAGCGGGCCTGGTTCCCCACCGCTCCCGCCAAGCCCTCGCCCTGTGGGTGCTAGGCCCGGACCTCGCGGGGCACAGTCTCGACGAGCGCCGGATCGCGATCGTCGACGTCTCGGACGCCGCCCTCACCGACGTGCTGGTCGGTCAGATCCGGGACGACGTGGTTGCGGCCACCGCCCCACCGCGACTGTCCCGAGCGCACAGCTACGCCCAAGCGCGCCTCCTGCCGACGGCCGCGGTCCTCGCCCGGAGCGGCTCACTCGTGCCGCCCCGCGTTCCTGTGACCGGCCCGAAGGTCGAGCCGGCGGCGGCGGCACTGCTCATCGCGCGACTGCGCGCCAACCCGAGCCAGGCAGGTGATGCGATCGGCGGGGTCAGCATCGAGGTGGGCACGTCGCGCATGCCGCGCCAGGTCAGCTTGGGTGAGGCCACGGAGCAAAGGCTCGTCCGAGTGCTGCCCGGCAACCGCCAAGGCTTCGACTTGCGGGAAGACGGCAACGTGCCGGTTCTCGGCATCCCTGAACTGACCGGCGACGGCGTACGGGGGAGCCGGCGCGTCGACCGCTTGACCTTCCTCGGCACCTACGATGCGGCCCGGCTCACCGAACCGGGCGACGTGGTGTTCTGCACCAGCCCACAGCCGCGCGCCGTCGTCGACGAGACCGGCGGCTCGGCGGTGCAGTATCCCGCCCGGGTCCTACGGATCGACCCGCACCGTGGCGAGGGACTCATCTCGTACCTCGTCGCCTCGACCATCAACGCTCAGCCGGCGACCTCCCGTGCTTGGCGCGGCTGGTCGCTTCCGCGCGTGCCGGTCGGACAGGTGGTCCCCGTGGAAGTCGCGCTGGACGCGTTGGACCGTGACATGGCCGCGACCCGTGCCCGCCTCGCCGAGCTCGACGAGCTGCACCACACGCTCGTGCAGGGCGTCACGAACGGATCGCTCGCCCTCGCCGCAACCCGCTCCGCCGCGCACGACAAAAAGAAGGACGACTGATGCCGCCCAGGACGAAGAGGGCCGACGACCTCCCGTCGACCATGAAGGAGCTCAAGGACACGCTCTGGAAGGCGGCCGACAAGCTGCGCGGCTCGATGGACGCGTCGCAGTACAAGGACGTCATCCTCGGAATGGTGTTCCTCAAGTACGTCTCCGACGCCTTCGAGGAACGCCGGGGGCAGATCCGGGCGGAGCTCGAAGCCGACGGCATGGATGACGACCAGGTCGATCAGGTGATCAACGACGTCGACGAATACACCGGCAGCGGCGTTTTCTGGATTCCGACCGAGGCGCGTTGGACCTTCCTGGCGCAGAACGCCAAGGGTCGCGGGGACTCGACGATCGGGGGCCTGATCGACGACGCGATGGACCACATCGTGGTCTGCAACCCGTCGCTGAAAGCGACGCTGCCGCGGATCTACAACCGGGACAACATCGACCAGCGCCGGTTGGGGGAGCTGTTAGATCTGTTCAACAGTGCCCGCTTCACCGGCCAGGGGGCCAGCAAGGCCCGGGATCTGCTCGGTGAGGTGTACGAGTATTTCCTGGAGAAGTTCGCCAAGGCCGAGGGCAAACGGGGCGGCGAGTTCTACACCCCGGCCAGTGTGGTGCGGGTCTTGGTCGAAGTGCTCGAGCCCACCCAGGGACGCGTGTACGACCCCTGTTGCGGCTCGGGCGGGATGTTCGTGCAGACGGAGAAGTTCCTCGAATCGCACAACGCCGATCCCTCCGCGATCTCGGTCTACGGCCAGGAGCTGAACGAACGCACTTGGCGCATGGCGAAGATGAACCTGGCCATTCACGGCTTGAACGCCAACCTCGGGTCGGTTTGGGGTGACACCTTCGCGCGGGATCTGCACCCCGACCTGCAGGCCGACTACATCATGGCCAACCCGCCGTTCAATATCAAGGACTGGGCTCGCAACGAGAAGGACTCTCGTTGGAAGTTCGGGGTGCCGCCCGCCGGGAACGCCAACTACGCCTGGATGCAGCACATCATCTCCAAGCTCGGTCCGGGCGGGAGCGCTGGCGTGGTGATGGCAAACGGGTCGATGTCGACCAACTCTGGCGGGGAGGGGGCCATCAGGGCGCAGCTGGTCGAGGCCGATCTGGTGTCGTGCATGGTGGCACTACCCACCCAGTTGTTCCGTTCCACCGGGATTCCGGTGTGCCTGTGGTTCTTCGCCAAGGACAAAGGAAAGGGTCTGGGCGGGTCCATTGATCGGACTGGTCAGTTGCTCTTCATTGACGCCCGGAATATGGGATACATGGTCGACCGGGCTGAGCGGTCATTCACCAACACTGATATCTCGCAGATCGCGAATACCTTCCGCGCCTGGCGGGGAACGGAGTCCGCGCGCGACGTTGGATTCGAGTACGTAGACCAGCCCGGCTTCTGCTACTCGGCGCCCGTGGCTGAGGTCAAGGCAGGTGAGTACACCCTAACCCCAGGTCGCTACGTCGGCGCGGCAGATTCTGCAGACGACAAAGAGCCGCTCGAAGAGAAGATCGACCGGCTGGCAAGCAATCTGTTTGCCCAGTTTCTGGAGAGTGAGCGGCTAGCAGCACTAGCGACTGGCCAACTTAGGCGTGTCCAGTGAACGTAACAACCAAACTCGGATTAATCGTTACCAACCATGATAGAGCCCGGAGCCCTATCAAGGGATCGGACCGAGTATCTGGACCGTATCCCTACTACGGTGCTTCTGGAATCATTGATCGCGTAGAGGGTTATACCCATGATGGCGAATATCTCCTCCTCGCCGAGGATGGGGAAAATCTTCGCAGTAGGTATACGCCAGTCGCCTTTCTGGCATCTGGCAAATTCTGGGCAAACAACCACGTGCATGTCGTGAGAGCACCGGAAGTCTGGGAGAATAGGTTTCTCTGCTATATGCTTAATCGGACGGACCTTACAAGGTACCTTAGTGGGTCCACCATGCCGAAATTGACGCAGGCCGCAATGAATCAGATTAATCTAGAACTGCCTCCTCGGGCTATGCGGCGAGCAATAACTGAAGTTTTGGGGTCGCTCGACGATAAGATCGTCGCCAACACAGCCGCCGCTCGCGCGGCCAACGACCTTGCAACTGCGCACTTCGACCTTGCCGCACGCTCTGGGAGTCGGTCTGATCAAACCTACGGCGAGATCTCGGCCGTCGGTGGCGGTGGCACGCCTAAGACTGGTGTGCAGGAGTATTGGGGTGGATCCGTTTCGTGGGCTACTCCAACTGACGTCACAGCCCTTTCGGCGCCATATCTAGAAGCGACGGCTCGCACGATCACGGAGAAGGGGTTGACAACTTGCTCATCGCCGCTCTATCCAGCCGGATCAATCTTGATGACCTCGCGAGCCACGATCGGGGCATTCGCTATCAACTCGAAATCAACGGCCGTGAACCAGGGCTTTATCGTGGTGAATCCGCATAACGATGAGTTACGGTGGTGGCTCTTTCACGAGATGCGTTCACGGGTTCCGGAGTATCTGAGCCATGCCAACGGGGCGACTTTTCTTGAATTGAGCCGTGGCAAGTTCAAAGCTCTACCGGTTTGGCTGGCTGACCGGGCTGCCATGGCTAGGTTCTCGAAGACTGCAGAGGGCCTGCACGCCAGCGCACGGCAGGCTCACGTCGAGAATGGTGCTCTCAACACCCTCCGTGAAACCTTGCTTCCTCATCTCATGTCCGGGCGACTCCGCGTCAAGGACGCCGAGCGTCAGGTCGAGGCGGTGGTCTGAGTGCCCGAAGACCTCGACGCCCGTACCGGCTTCCCCGGCGTTCCCGCTAGGTCGTCGATGCCGGCGTGGTACCCGAACCTCCTGGACTCGGTCGCTGGCCACGTGTCGACCGGCCACCGCCGAGCGGTGGCCGCCGCCAACCAGCAGTTAGTCCGCTCGTACTGGGCAATCGGTCGCGAAATCCTCGACCGGCAGGGTTTGCAGGGTTGGGGGGCCAAGGTCATCGACCGGCTGTCGGCGGATCTGAAGGATCGCCTCCCGGGAGCGACAGGCTTCTCACCGCGGAACCTTCGCTACATGCGGACGTTCGCGAGCGCGTGGCCGGACCAGTCAATTGGGCAACAGGCTGTTGCCCAATTGCCGTGGGGACACCACGTGCTGCTCCTTGACAAGCTACCGACGATGCATCTCCGCCAATGGTACGCATCGGCAGCGGTAGAGAGCGGTTGGAGCCGCGCCGTCCTGGCACATCAGATCGAGGGGCGTCTGCACGAGCGGTCCGGCAAGGCCGTCACCAATTTCGCGGCAACCTTGCCACCGGGACAGTCGGACCTCGCCCAGCAGGCCACGAAGGACCCCTACCTGTTCGACTTCCTGGCCACGACCGAGCTGCGCAACGAGCGCGACCTCGAGCGGGCCCTGATTGACCACGTCGAGAAATTCTTGCTCGAACTGGGCCAGGGCTTTGCCTTCGTCGGTCGACAGGTGCGGCTCGAACTCAACGGGCACGAGTTCTTCTGCGACCTGCTCTTCTACCATGTCCGGCTTCATCGCTACGTGGTCATTGAGCTAAAAGCGGATGACTTCGAGCCGGGGTTCGTCGGACAGCTGGGGATGTACATCGCCGCGACTGACGACCTTCTAGCGCAGGCCGAGGATGGGCCCACGATTGGGCTGCTGCTCTGCAAGTCGAAGGACAACGTGGTGGCGGAGTACGCACTGCGGAATTTCACCGGACCTATGGGCGTGGCCGAGTGGACGACCGCACTGACCAACTCGATTCCGGACGAGCTCACCTCGAGTCTGCCGACGGTGGCGGAGCTCGAAGCCGAACTGTCTGACCACGCGACCGCCCGCGACGAGGTCACTGTGACGTTGGAGAGGCCCTCATCGTGAGTAACACCCACGGCACGTCGGAGGACGACTGGGAGCAGTACGCCAAGGAGCTGCTCGCGGAGCTGGGCTGGCAGCCGGTCGAGGGCGACAGGATCGCGCCGGGGTCCGGGGAGCGGCAGAGTTGGGAGGACCTGGTCATCCCGCCACGCCTGTTCGAGGCCCTTCGGCGGCTCAACCCCAACGTCCCCACCCTCTATCTGCAGCAGGCGCTCGCCGAGGTCACCACCCCCAGGTCCCTGGACGCCATCTCCGAGAACGCGCGCGCCCACGACTGGATGACCACGGGATATCGAGGCATCACCTACGTCGATTCCGATGGGCAGGAGCAGACCCCGACCATCCGGTTGATCAGTCACGACGACCCGGACGCCAACGACTGGCTGGTTGTAAGCCAGGTCACGGTCGTACGCGCTGAGTTCCGCCGCCGGTTCGACCTGGTGCTCTACTGCAACGGCATGCCCGTCAGCGTCATCGAGCTGAAGAAGGCCGGCAGCCTGCAGGCGGATCTGGCGGCGGCGTACGCGCAGCTGCAGACCTATCTGCACGAGTTCCCGAGCGTGTTCCGCTATTCAGTGTTCAACCTGGTCAGCGACGGGATCACCGCCAGCTATGGCACCTCGTTTACCCCGCTCAACCACTTCTCACCCTGGAACGTCGACGAGTCCGGCGGGGTTGTGGACCCCACCGAGCCCGGACCGGACGGTCACCCGGTCACCCGGATGGAGCTCGCCTTCTACGGCCTCTACAACGTCGACCGGTTCCTGCAGCTGATGCGGCACTTCACCGCCTTCGACGAGGGTGAGGACGGCCTGGCCAAGCGGATCGCGAAACCTCATCAGTATTTCGCCGTCACCAAGGCGGTCGGCAACACCATCCAGGCCGTGGAGAGCGACGGGAAGGCCGGGGTCGTCTGGCACACCCAGGGCTCGGGCAAGTCGATGGAGATGGAGCTCTACACCAACCTGGTGATGCGGGCGCACAAGCTGCTCAACCCGACAATGGTGGTGATCACCGACCGGACCGAGCTCGACGGCCAGCTGTTCCAGGGCTTTGACCGCAGCCGGTTGCTGCCGGAGAAGCCCCGGCAGATCAAGAAGCGCTCCGAGCTCCGTGATGAGTTGAGCAACCGGACGACCGGCGGCATCTACTTCACCACCCTGCAGAAGTTCGGTCGGACCGACGACGAACGAACAGCCGGCCAGGAGCATCCACTGCTGTCGAACCGGCGCAACATCATCGTGATGGTCGACGAGGCGCACCGCAGTCACTACGACGATCTGGACGGCTACGCCCGGCACCTGCGTGACGCCCTGCCGCGCGCGACCTTGATCGCGTTCACCGGCACCCCGATCTCCTTCGCCGACCGCAACACCCAGGCGGTCTTCGGTGACTACATCGACATCTACGACCTGACCAGAGCCGTGGAGGACGGGGCGACCGTCCCCGTGTTCTTCGAGCCCCGGCTGATCAAGGTCGGCCTCAAGACCGGGGTGACCGAGGAAGATCTCGACCGCGCCGCCGACGGTCTCACGGTCGGATTGGACGAGGTCGAGCGCAAGAAGCTGGAGCAGAGCGTGGCCGTGGTCAACGCGGTCTACGGTGCCCCGGCCCGGATCGCTGCGTTGGCCCATGATCTGGTCACCCACTGGGAAACGCGCCGGTCGGTGATGCAGCCGTTGATCACCGCGCCGGGAAAGGCGATGATCGTTGGCGGCACCCGGGAGATCTGCGCCCGACTCTATGCCGCCATCGTGGAGCTGCGTCCGCAGTGGCACTCGCCCGAGCTGAGCCAGGGAAAGATCAAGGTGGTTTACTCCGGTGACGCCAGCGACCTTCCGCTCGTCCGAGATCATGTCCGCCGGCCGAGCGAGAACGCGACGATCAAGGACCGGCTGCGCAACGTCGACGACGAGTTGGAGCTCGTGATCGTCAAGGACATGATGCTGACCGGATTCGACTCCCCGCCCCTGCACACCCTCTATCTCGACCGGCCGCTCAAGGGGGCGCTGCTGATGCAGACCCTGGCCCGGGTCAACCGGACATTCCGAGGCAAAGACGCCGGGCTGCTGGTGGGCTTCGCGCCGCTGGCCGACAACCTGCAGAAGGCACTCGCCGAATACACCGAGGCCGACCAGGACACCAAGCCCGTGGGCCGGGATGTGGCCGAAGCGGTCGACCTGGTCCATACCTTGCTCCGCTCGATCGACGAGGCCGTGGTCGGTTTCCCCTGGCGTACGCGGCTCGATCCACGCCGCAAGCGCTCCTTCGTCGAAGCCGCCGAGTCCATGACGAACTACCTTCGGGACCCGCGTACGCCCGGGAATCAGGTGGACGAGGACCGGCAGAGCCTTGCGGACTTCTACCGGGAGCAGACGGCGCGGCTCACCCGGGCCTGGGCCTTGAGCGCGGGTGGTGACGAGCTGGCGCCCTTGCGCACCGATGTGCAGTTCTACGAAGAAGTTCGCGTCTACATGGCCAAGTTCGATGCCGAGGCCAGGCGAGCGAGTGGACAGCCCATCCCGGAAGAGATTTCCCGGCTCCTGGCGGCGGTGATCGCGGAGAATACCCAGACCGGTGAGGTGATCGACATCTACGAGGCGGCGGGGATGCCCAAGCCCCAGCTGTCCGACCTGAACCCGGCTTTCCTGCAGCACGCGCAGCAGGCGAAGAACCCGCACCTGGCCATCGAGGCGCTGCGCAAGCTGGTCCTCGAGGAGTCCACCCGGGTGACGCGCAGCAATATCGTGCGCGAACGCGCCTTCTCCGAGCGCGTCACCGAGCTGATGAACAGATATACCAACTCCCAGCTCACGGCTGCTGAGGTGATTGCCGAGCTCGTAGCTCTGGCCAAGGAAGTCTCGGAAGAGGCCAAACGGGGCGCAAAGTTCACCCCACCTCTGGACGCCGACCAGCTCGCCTTCTTCGACGTGGTGGCCGACAACGATTCGGCGGTGCTCGAGCAGGGAGAGGATGTGCTCGCCCAGATTGCTCGGGAACTGGTCGCCATCATGCAGCGCGACGTTCGGACCGACTGGACCGTACGCGACGACGTGCGCGCCAAGCTGCGGTCGTCGATCAAGCGGCTGTTGGTGAAATACAAGTACCCACCGGACAAGCAGGTCGGCGCGATCAAGCTGGTGATGGAGCAGATGGAGCAACTGGCTCCTACCTACGCGGCACGGCACGCTTCTTAGGACGTACGTGGCGGCGAGCGAGGAGTTTTCGCGCTACCAACAAGGAGGACTGTTGTCGCACGCGGAGGGATCTGGCCACGCTGGGTCGAGCGGGCATGCTGGCGAGGTGACAAACCCCACCCCCGCCCCCTTCCCCGACTGGTTCTTCGACCGGGACGATCCCGGGGACGACGGCGAGTTCTACGGTCCAGCGCGACTGGTCACCCACATCGACGACGGCGCCATCGCGGCCGTCGGGAAGCTTTACGCGGACCTCGGTGTGGACGGCTCCGCCCCCGAACCGAGACGGGTGCTGGATCTGATGTCGTCCTGGGTGTCGCACCTGCAGACCCCGCCGGCCGAGCTGGTCGTGCTGGGGATGAACTCCGCCGAGCTGGCCGCGAACCCGATGGCCACCCAGCGGATCGTCCGTGACCTCAACGCGGAGCCGTCGCTGCCCTTCGGACCCGGCAGCTTCGACGCCGTGCTCTGCTGCGTCTCGGTGGACTACCTGACCCACCCGGTCGAGGTGCTGGCGGAGGCGGCCCGGGTGCTGCGGCCGGGCGCACCGGTGGTGCTCACCTTCAGCAACCGGTGTTTCCCGACCAAGGCCGTGCACGGTTGGCTGGCCACCGATGACCCGGGCCGGTGCGCGATCGTGGCGGCTTACCTGCGTGCGGCCGGCGGTTTCGAAGAGCCCGAGGTGTCGCGTCGTACGCCGGGGGGACGCTACCGGGGGGACCCGCTCTACGCGGTGGTGGCTCGCAAGAGCAGCGCGACCCGTTCGCCGGGTTAGGCCAGCCGGGCCGACAGGGCCTGCCCGAGCGCCCGCCCGGACAGGTAGGCCGACTCGACCCGAGGCTTCGGCGACCAGGCGTCACCACAGAGGCCGACAAGCGCGTCACCCAGGAAGAACGGCTGATCGCGGGAACCCATGGGCTTGGCGAAGGTCCAGCGGTGCACCTGGGTGCTCACCGGCTCCGCCTCGATGCCCAGCAGGTCGCGGACGGCCACCGTCATCAGCGGGGCCGCCTCCGCTGGTGCGTCGAGGTGCTCGGCGGCGAACTCCGGGGTCGAGTGCGCGACCAGGACCGAGGCCCCGTCACCTCTGCGTCGGCCGTCGTCCGCGATCCAGGACACCAGCGGGTCCCCGGTGACGAACACCCCGTCCACCGCTGGCCAGCTCGACTCGGCCCAACGCGCGGTCAGGGCCAGCACCGGGGCGAACGGGTCGTCCAAGGCGTTGATCTCGTCGACGTAGCCCGGGTCGAGAAGCCGCCGGGCCTGCGGGTCCGGCATGGCCAGCACCACGGCGGCGGCCGGCTGTCCGTCGACTGTGGGGCCCGGCCCCACGGTGCGTACGGTCTGCTCCCGGATGGTGAGCCCCGTCGCCAGGTCCTCGACCAGGCTCCGCAGCCCGTCGGGCGCAGCCCACCGCACCGGACCCGACTTGC
>JAABUN010007242.1_pt1 | contig 12145 bp, 12 predicted proteins | sample 5559311 | NCBI WGS metagenome assembly JAABUN01 (sample SAMN10711877, study PRJNA513370) | rock metagenome | isolation source: Antarctica rocks | place: Antarctica: Victoria Land, Siegfried Peak sud | reverse complement strand
ATCGGCGAGGGCGGCAAAATGGGTCGTGATACTGGTGGGACACGCAGGCATGGCAACCTCCCGATACCAAGAACGGCTCGTTGCCCTATCCTACCGCGTCACCCCCTTGCTTCATGCGATTGCCGTGAAGGATTCACCACAGAGACACAGAGGACACGGAGGGGGCAAGACCTCGTCCTTCCGTCCTTCCGTGTTCGTTTCTTGTTCTCTCGGTGTCCTCTGTGTCTCTGTGGTGAATCCTTTCGGCCCGTGGTTTGACGGGAATGGAAGGCGGGGCGGATACTGCGGAGGCGGGGGGTATATCGGGCGGGATAGGGAACGGGAACGGGGACGGCGGTGGAAATCGTGACGGGGTTGGTACTGGCGGCGACGGCGGGGCTGAACGCATTCCTGCCGCTGGTCGTGCTGGTGATGGCGGAGCGACTGGGGCGGCGCGTCGGCCTCGTCGCGCCGTTCGATCTGCTGGCAAGCGGCGGGGGTATCCTCGCGTTGCTGCTCTTGCTGCCCGTGGAGATTTTCGCGGACAAGATTCCCCGCGTGGATGTATTCAACGACCGCCTCGGCCTCGTCTATCGCCCGCTCGCGGGGGCCGTGGCGATGGCGGCGGTCACTCGCGGCACCCCGCTGTCGGTCGCCGCCGCCGCGCTGATCGGGGGGGCAGTCGCGCTCGCCGTCCATCTGCTCAAGGTCTTCTATCGCCGCCCGCTCGCCGGGTATCAGGCGGGTGCGGTGCAACCGCTCGCGTCGTTCTGGGAGGACGGCTTCGCCGCCGCCGCCGCCGTGTTCGCGTTCGTGGTGCCGGTCGGCGGCGTGGCGACGCTCGCCCTCGCTGCCTCCCTGATGGGCTGGGTCGGCATTGCCCTGCGCCGCCACACGCCCCGCCCCGCCGCCCCGCAACCTTGACACGCACCGACTCAAGTGTTAGCCTTCGCACAGATGCAGCGCGTTCATGTAGAGAGACGGGGTAGGCGGGCATGGAGTTTCAGGATTACTATGCGACGCTCGGCGTGCCGCGCTCGGCGTCGGAAGACGACCTCAAACGCGCCTACCGCCGCCTCGCCCGCCAGTACCACCCGGACGTGAACAAGGACGCGGGTGCCGAGGAGCAGTTCAAGCGCGTGAACGAGGCGTACGACGTGCTCTCGGACACCACGAAGCGCGGGCAGTACGACCAGTTCGGCACCGCGTGGCAGGAGGCCCAACGCGCCGGGGTGCGCGACTTCGGCGAGTTCGTGCGCCGGGGCGGGGCGCAGGCAGCACCGGGGCGGGGCGGTTCCGGCGGCTTCGAGGGGGTCCGCGTCGAGCAGTTCGACGGCGACGACGACCGCACCTTCACCGACATCTTCGAGGAGTTCTTCGGGCGGTCGGCGCGGCGGTCGCGGGAACGCGAGTTCGGGCGCGGGCGCGGCGGCGCGATCACCGAGGAACCGCCGACGCGGCGCGGGCGGGACATCCTCGCGGAACTCGATGTCAGTTTCGCGGACACCTATCTCGGCGGCGAGCGGCATATCTCGTTCGACAGCGACCCGACGCTCGGTGCCGTTACCGTGACTGTCCCGGTGGGTGCTGCGGACGGCGAGCGCGTGCGCGTCGCGGGCAAGGGCCGACCGGGAAACAACGGCGGCATCGCGGGCGATCTCGTGCTGGAACTACATGTGCTGCCGGATGCCCGCTTCGTCCGCGACGAGGCGACGCCCGCGAACCTGCGGACGACCATAGACGTGCCGCTGACGACCGCCATGCTCGGTGGCGAGGTGGCGGTACCGACGCCGGACGGCAAGCGGCTGATCGTCAAGGTGCCGCCAGAGACGCAGAACGAGCGCGTCATCCGTCTCAAAGGCAAGGGGATGCCGCTGGTCGTGGGTGAACCCGCGCAGCGCGGCGACTTGCTGGCGCAGGTGCGCGTGCAATTGCCCACCCGCCTCACCGACGAGGAACGCGCCCTGTTCGAGCAACTGCGCGACCTCCGCCCCGCATAGCCGTCGCGCTCATCCCCGCATAAGCGCGAGGAGCGTCGTCGCCGTGCGCCAATTCCTCCCGGTACTCACGGTCGCAAGTTTCGTGTCGAAGTACTCGTTGGTCAGCTTCGTTCGTGCGGCACCGTTCGGGAGATGCAGATAGACCTCTTGGCCCCGCACGGCGAATGTATCGGGGGCGGAGCGGTTTGCGTCGAGGGCGGCGATTCTCCCCGCGTCCGGTTGCCCCGCGAGGAACAGGACGTGCAGCGTCTCGTCGGCAGCCCCTTGCGCGACGAAAGGATTGCCCCGGATAACGGCGTCGAGTTCGCCGTTCGTGCGCAGGATCACCGGCACGCGATAGCCGAAACGCGCCGCGATCTGCGCCGTTACGGCATCGGGAACCGCCGCGACGACCTCCGGGGGCGCATGGAATAGCACATTGCCGCTCTGGATGTAGGTGCGCACATCGGCGCATCCCGCAGCGGCAAATATCTCGCGCAGTGCGTCCATCGGCAGTTTGTTCTTCCCGCCGACATTGATGCCCCGGAGCAGTGCCAGAGAGATCGCGGGCATGGCACCATCCCTACCGGCTCGGTGGGTCATCCGCGTGCGCCTGCGCCGCTTGCAGGGCGGCCTCCACATTCTCCAGACGGGCGATGAGGGCTTCGTGTATGATGGCACTGATGAGCACGGCCCGCGTGCCGTCCTGCGCCACGAGGATGGCGGAGGTGGCCTCGCTCGTCACTTGCGCGATCAATGCGTTCAACTCCGGGGCGTCACCCACTTGCAGCGTGCGCAGTTCGTCCATAGTTGCGGTTGCTCCTCTCGCACGACTCCCCGTGCCTATGTCAGCGATATACGTTACGGCGGTGATCCACCCGCACCACCTGCACGACCAGCACCGCGTCCTCGATCTCGTAGATCACGCGATAATCGCCCACGCGGATGCGGTATCGCGCACTACCCGTCAACTTCTTCACACCCATCGGGCGCGGTTCGATGGCGAGGGCAACAATCGCAGCGTACACGCGACGGTACGTACGCTGCGGAAGCGCGTCGAGGTCTTTCTCCGCACGCGAAACGATGTCAACCCGGTACATGCATTTCCTTCGCCTCCCGTTCGCGGACGTACTCGTCGAACGGTCGGGTCGGTTCGTTCTCCTCGCGGGCGATGGCACACGCGAGGCTGTCGAGGGCGTCTTCCAGCTTGTCGAGCAAGCGTTCGTGCGCCGCCTCGCTCAGCACGTACGCCCGCGTGCCATCCGGGGCGACCAGCACCGTCGGCTCTTTGTCGTTGAGCGTGGCGAGCAGCCCCGCCAGATCGTTCACGTCGTCGGTCTGCACCGTGCGGAACTCGTCCATGTGTCCGCCTCCTTTCCGTGCGCCCAGTATATCCCACGCACCGCGTGCGTGTTCCGGGCTATGATACGCGCCACGCGGCGGAGGCACGCCGGGAACACGGACACGGACACGGGAGGGAACGGCATGGCGACGGAGACCACGACCACGGGCGACGGGATGACAGGCGAGATGCAGACACCGGGAACCACGGGCTACTTCACGACCGAGCAACTGCGGGCGGCATCGGTGGTTCCCGGTGCCATATTCCGTTTCGTGGCGGGCGAGCGGCTGATGGCCCTGCACGGCACGTTGGAGCCGAACGCCTCGCTGCCGCTGCACAGCCACCCGCACGAGCAGATCACCTACGTCCTCACGGGCAGCGTCGCCTTTCAGGTGGGCGACGAGAGGCGGGAGATGCGCCCCGGCGACGGCCTCGTGATCCTCGGCGGCGTGATGCACGGGGCGGTGCAGGTCGGTGATGAGGGTGCGACGATCTTCGAAATCTTCACGCCGATCCGCGAGGAATACGCCAAGCACCTGTAATCGGCGAAAGCGTCCTTTGTGAGAAAGCGGTGCGCACGAACGGTTCGTGCGCACCGCTTCTTTACGCAAACTATTTCTGCATCAAAATAGCGAATCTATTTCTCGAAAGTCTATTATATGGATAGATTTTCATGTATATTCATACCGAATTTACGACAATTACGGGGGCGGGGTGTCGGGCAAGGGCGGGGAAAGGGAGGGGCGACATGGAACAACGGACTGCGGCGCGTGTGCAGGGGGTTGTAGGGCGGATTGCGGCGGTGGTGGCGGTGCTGTTCGCGCTGGCGGCGGTACCGGCGGCGCACCCACGGGCGGCGACGATCACGGTGAACAGCACGGCGGATACAGTGGCGGACGATGGAGAGTGTACGCTGCGCGAGGCGATCACCGCCGCGAACAACAATGTGTCCTTCAGCGCGACACCGGGCGAGTGCGCGGCGGGCAGTTCGGGGACGCCGGACACGATTTCTTTCACGGCGGCGGTGACAGGGACAATCACGCTCGTGTCTGCGCAACTGCCGATCATTGAGCAAAGTGTGACGATCACCGGGCCGGGGGCGGCGGTGCTTGCGGTGCAACGCAATGCGGTGAACGCCGTACGTTTCCGCATCTTCCGGATCAACACCAGTTCGCCCGTCACGATCAGCGGGCTGACGATCAGCGGTGGCAACGTCGGTGACACGGAGAGTGCCGACTCCGGCGGCGGCATCAACTCGAATACCGCAGGCAATAACCTGACGCTCGACAGCGTGGTGCTGACGGGCAACGCGGCGAACGGCGAAAGTAGCGGCGGCGGCGGCATCTTCGCCACCGGCACGCTCACCGTACGCAACAGCACGATCTCCGACAACACCGCGTCTGGTGATACTGGCGGCGGCGGTATCCGGTACAGCAGCAGCAACGGCACGCTGACCATCGAGAACAGCACCCTCTCCGGTAACATCGCTAAGTAGGTCCGCAACTGATTCTGGACGGGATAGCGGCAGGTGAAAGCCCGCCGCATCGGGAGAAACCCGCAGGCGAAAGCCCGCCGATTCCGTCCAAATCTCGCTGCCGACCTACTTAGTATGGGCGGTGGCCTCTCGTACACCACGGGCGCGGCGGGGGCCAACCTGCGCATCAGCGGGAGCACCTTCTCCGGCAACAATGCGACAGGCAACGGCGGCGGCGGGCTTCGCGTTACCATCAACAACGGTGCCGGACAAGGCTACATCACCAACAGCACGATCAGCGGCAACACCAACACGAACCCCGGTTCCTCCGGGGGCGGGGGTATCTTCGTACAGAGTGACGGCTTCGTCGTGACGAACAGCACGATCACCGAGAACAGCACCGCTGGAGGAGGAGGGGGAGGCATTCGCGTCTCCCTCGGCAAGTCCGCGACGCTGAACGGCACGATTATCGGGGGGAACAGCGGCACGGACGCGAACGACGTGAGCGGCGATATCGTGAGCGGCAGCGCACATAACTTGATTGGCGACGGCACGGGCGTTTCGGGGATCAGCAATGGCACAGACAACAACATCGTCGGTACCGCAGCCATGCCTGTGAACGCACGCCTCGCCCCGCTCGGCAATTACGGCGGCACCACGCGGACTCATGCGCTCCTGCCCGGTTCCCCCGCGCTCAATGCGGCGGGCGCGGCCTGCCCCGCCAACCCACCCACGACCGCACCCCTCGCGGTTGACCAGCGGGGCGTCCCCCGCCCACAACCGACCGCAGGTGGCGTGTGCGACATCGGCGCATTCGAGAGCCGGGGCTTCACGCTCACCGCCTCGGCGGGCGCGACGCAACAGACCACGGCGGGGCGTCCCTTCCCTATCGCCCTCGCCGCGACGCTCGCCCCCGTAGACGCGGGTGATCCCGTCAGCGGCGCGACCGTGACCTTCACGATCAACCCGATAGGCGGAGCGACCGGCACCTTCGCGGGCGGCATGACGACCGCCACGGCAGCCACAAACGCGAACGGCGTGGCAACCGCCTCCGCGCTCACTGCGGGCAGCACGGCAGGAAGTTTCGCGGTGACAACGAGCATTGCGGGCGCGGCGAACGCCACCCACACCCTCACGGTGAACCCACTTCCGACAATCACCACGACGACGTTGCCCGCGACCACGCAAGGCGTCGCCTACGACCGGACGGTGATGGCGACGGGCGGCACATCTCCCCTCACCTTCACCGCAACGGGCCTGCCGACGGGGTTGATGGTCGGCATGACCGGCGGCGCGATCACCGGCACGCCCACGGCATCCGGCACCTCCACGATCATGGTCACGGTCACGGATGCGGCGGGGGCAACGGCGATGCAATCACTCACGCTCACCGTGAACCCGCCCGTGGCGATTTCCGCAACCGCGCTCCCCGCCGCCACGCGAAACCGGCCCTACGATCAGACCGTGATGGCGACGGGCGGCACCGGCACGCCAACGTACGCGGCAACAGGGCTACCGGCAGGGTTAATGATCGGCATGAGCACCGGGGCGATCACCGGCACACCGACAGCGGCGAGTAGCGCGATGGTCACGATCACGGTGACGGACGGTGTGGGCGCGACCGCGATGCGGATGCTCACCCTCGTGGTGAACCCCGCGCCGACGATTACCACAACGACCCTAGCGGACGCCGTTTCCGGGCTGTCGTACAACCAGACGGTGGCGACAGCAGGCGGCACTGCCCCGTTCACCTTCGGCGTGACGGGCCTGCCGACAGGGCTGATGATGAACACAATGACGGGCGCGATCACCGGCACGACCACGGCGACCGGGATGAGCACCGTCACGGTCACGGTTGCAGACACCAACGGGGCGGGGGCAACAAGAATGCTGACCCTGAACGTGAACAACCCCGCGCCCACGCTCACCGCCTTATCGCCCAACACCATGACGCCGGGTAGCCCCGCGTTCACGCTCACGGTTGCGGGTACGGGGTTCGTCAATGGTGCCATCGTGCGTTTCGATGGCAGTCCTCTGACGACCACCTTCGTGTCGTCCACGCGACTGACCGCGCAAGTTCCCGCGTCCATGATAACGGTCATGAAGACATACGTAGTGGTTGTGACGAATCCGACTCCGGTAACGGCGTCGAACACCGTGCCGTTCACGGTGGCGATAGTGAACGCGGCCCCGGTATTGCGCTCGACAGCCCCGGTCATGGGGATGCAGAACGCCGTGCCGGGGTTGCACCGGACGGTTACGCCGATACCGGGCGGCACTGCACCCGCCCCGAACCCGCCGCGCCGCTAAAGCGGCACGAGAACCGTTCGCGGCGTCACGGAACCCCCGCGTCTCAATGACGCGAGGGGTTCCGTGTGCGACGGCAAGCCGGGTCATACCAATCACCCGGTCTTGAGGTCAACGCACCGATCCGAGCAGCGGCGTGAGGGTGGCGGCGGTCGCCTCGATCTCGTGCAGGGTGGCGTCGAGGGCGGCTTTCCAGTCCGGCAGATGGCGCACATTCAGGCGCACGGTGTTCGGCGTGAAGCTGATCTCGCGCCCATACCGCCGCAGCAGGCGCGATTTGTTCAGGCGGTTCGTCGGCACGGGGCGGAGAACGATCTCGTGTTCCGCCTGCACGATGCTCTCCACCCCCACAGCGCGGGCGCGAATCTTCCAGCGCACGAGGTCGAGCAGGCCCTGCACGGGTTCCGGCACGGGGCCGAAGCGATCCGCGAGTTCGCGGGCCACGTCGTCCACCGCCGAGGGCGTCGCCATGTCCGCGATGCGGCGGTAGAGGGCGATGCGCAAGGCGTCGTCCGGCACGTACTCCGGCGGCAGCGACGCCGGTACGGGCAGGTTGAGCGTCACGGGGCGTTCCTCCGGCGTCGCCTCGCCCGTGCGGGCCTCCTCCAACGCGGCGTGGAGCATCCGCGAGTAGAAATCGAAGCCCACGGCGGCGATATGCCCGCTCTGCTCGGCACCGAGGATGTTCCCCGCCCCGCGTATTTCGAGGTCGCGCATCGCCAGCTGGAACCCGGCACCGAGGTCGGTCGCCTCCTGAATCGCTTCCAGACGCTCCTGCGCCTCCACGGTCATCGGGCGGGTCGGGTCGTAGAGGAAGTAGGCGTAGGCGCGGTTGCTGCTGCGGCCCACGCGCCCGCGTATCTGGTAGAGCTGCGTGAGGCCGTAATTCGTCGCCTCGTCCACGATCAGCGTGTTCGCGTTGGGGATGTCAATGCCGCTCTCGATGATCGTGGTGCAGAGCAGCACATCGTACTCGCGCTTGACGAAGGCGAGCATCACCTTCTCCAATTCGCCGGTCTCCATCTGCCCGTGACCGACGCCGATGCGGGCCTCCGGCACGAGGTTCGAGAGGCGGTTGTAGAGGTGCGGGATGCTCTGCACGCGGTTATGCACGAAGAAAATCTGCCCGCCCCGGTCGAGTTCGCGCAGGATCACCTCGCGCACGAGGCTGTCCGCGTACGGGGCAACGAAGGTGCGCACGGGCAGGCGGGCCTGCGGCGGCGTGCTGATGACCGAGAGGTCGCGCACGCCGATCAGCGCGAGGTGCAGCGTGCGCGGGATCGGCGTCGCGGAGAGGGTGAACACGTCCACCTCGGCCCGCAGTTGCTTCAGCCGCTCCTTGTGGCGCACGCCGAACCGCTGCTCCTCGTCTATCACCACGAGGCCGACGCGCTTGAAGCGCACGTCCTTCTGCAAGAGCCGGTGCGTGCCGATGACGATGTCCACATTGCCTTCCGCGAGGTCGCGGGCCACGGCGTCGTTCTCCTTCGGCGTGCGCAGGCGCGAGAGCATCTCGACGCGCACGGGGAAGGCGGCGAGCCGCTGGCGGAAGGTCTGATAATGTTGCAGGGCGAGCACCGTGGTCGGCACGAGTACGGCGACCTGCTTGCCCGCGTTCACCACCTTGAACGCGGCCCGCAACGCCACCTCGGTCTTGCCGAAGCCCACGTCGCCCACGAGCAGCCGATCCATCGGCTCCTCTTTTTCGAGGTCGCCCTTGACCTCGCCGATGGCCCGCTCCTGATCCGCCGTTTCGTCGAAGGGGAAGGAATCGGTGAGGGCATCGTCCCAGTTCGTGTCGGGGCCATAGGAGGGGCGCGTCACGGTCTCGCGCTTCGCGTAGAGCTTGATGAGGTCGTCCGCAATGTCCAGTAACGCCTTGCGCACGCGCCCCTTCGTACGCTCCCACTCGCCACTGTTGAGCTTGTGCAGCGTCGGTTCGGCACCGCCCGCCTGATACGGGGCCACGCGGTCGCTCTGATCCACCGGCACATGAATCTTGTCCGGCGTGGCGTACTCGATCAGCAGATACTCGCGCTCGGCCCCGCTCGTGGTGAGGGTGACGAGGCCGCGATAGATGCCCACGCCGTGCTTGATATGCACGACGTATTCGCCCTCCTTCAGCCCCTCGATGAAGGCACGGGCGGCGCGGGACGAGCGACGGGCGGGCGGGCGAGCCGTGGGCCGCACCCCGAACAACTCGCGGTCGGTGAGCAGCAGCACGCCGGAATGCGCGTTCTGCCAGCCCGCCGGGAGCGTGCCGTGTATCAGTTCAATAGCCCCCACGGGGGGCGGCGTCAGGCTCGCAAAGGGTTCGTTCCCCTTGCCCTTGCCGGTGTTCCGGGGGGCGTTCGTGCGGGCCAACGGGTAGAGATCGGCGTCGCTCAGCAGTTCGCGCAACCGGGCGTCCTGATCGGTGGCGATGACGACGCGGAGCGGCATCGAAGCCGCGTCCTTTGCGTTCTGCTCGCCGCCTATCGCGGCGCGAATCGCCTCGATTGCCCGATCCATGCGCCCGCCGAAGGCCGGGGCGGAGCCGAAGCCGAGCACGTCCGCCACGAAACGCTCGCCGTCGTCTTCCGGCGTCTCCTCCCACGCGCCGATCTCCAACCGGGGGCGGGCGGCGAGTCTGCCGCGCACCGCCTCCCAACCGAGGTACGGCACGCGGATGTTGCGGGGGAGTTCGCCGCCCGCGACAAAGCCGTCGCGCAGTTCCTCGGCCTGCGCCGCAAGCTGGTTCACGGCGAGGCGCACCGCCCCCGGCTCGTCCACGATCACGAGGGCGTCCGGCGGCAGGTAGTCCGCGAGCGTCGTCATCTCCGGCAGGAAGTACCCCGCGAGCGGCCCGTCGCCGATGCTCGGCACCTCGCCTTGCAGGAGGGCGTCGCGGTGCCGCTCCCACTCCGCGACGATCTCCGGGCGCAACCCCGCGAGTGCGACATCCGCGAGAGCTTCCCCCGCCATCCGCGCCCGCCACGGCGGTAGTTCGGCGGGCGGGATGATCGCCACGCGGGCAACCGGCCCCTGACTACGCTGCGTGGAGGCGTCGAAGCGGCGGATGCTCTCGATCTCGTCCCCGAACAACTCGATGCGCACGGGGGCGTCCGTGGTCGGCGGGAAGATGTCGAGGATGCCGCCGCGACGGGCGATCTGCCCCGGCTGCTCGACCACCGGCACGACCTCGTAGCCCCACGACAGCCAACGGGTGAGGGCGGCGCGTTCGTTGAGGCGCGACCCCGGTTGCAAGGTGTCGGTGTGCGACCGCAATTCGTCGGCGGGCATCACAGGTCGCATCAGCCCGCCCGCCGCCGCGACGATGATCGGGGCGTCGCCGCGCTCGGTCGCCGTGGCCAACTGGTGCAGGATGCCGAGGCGGGGGGCGGCGGTGGCGGCGTCCCGCGCCAGCACCTCGTACGGCAACGCTTCCGGTGCCTGCCACAAGAGCGGCGGTGCCGCGTCCGGCGGCAGGTAGGCGGCGAGGGTTTCCGCCACCTCCTGCGCCCGGTCGGGGCGGCTCGTGACGATCAGCACGGCGGTGCCCCGCGCCGCCGCGACCGCCGCCATCACATACGGGCGGGCGGCGGGCGAGAGTTCGGGCAACGGCACCGTCGCGTCCGGCGTGTGCAGGCGGCGTAGCACGTCCGCGAACCACGGTTGGGCGGGCAACAGGGGGAGCAAATCCGCGAGAGCCAAAGCGATTCCTTCCCGTAGGATTCGGAGAGCGCAAGCCGAACGCCCGCGTACGCGACGAATCGCGCACCGGGGGGCGTAGGGAGAGTATACCACCGGGGGGCCGTCAGCCGTCAGGCCACGCGGCGAAACCATCAAGATCAGAAAGATCAGGGAGGCGACCCGATGTCGCTTTCATTCCGGGGCGGTACGTGGCATCGTAAGGGCGGCTCGTGAACCGACCTGCCGGGAGGGGTACGAGACCTGGACATGCAACAAAGAGGCGAAGCGGGCAATGCACCAATCGCCCGTACGAGAGAACGAGGGAGCATACGATGGCGAGCGGGCGCGGGCTGGTGATCGGGACGGCGGCGGCGACGCCGGGGCAGTTGGTGTACGGGCATCTCGATCTGTTTGATCTGCCGAATGGGGTGCCGGAGCGAATGCCGGTGCTGATCGCGCAGGGGCGGGAGGACGGGCCGACGCTCTGGCTCACGGCGGGGATACACGGGTGAGAGTAATCACAATGCATATGTTTTCACTCTCCGATGGACAGATGCCGAAATGATCGCTTAACCGCAAGATGCATAGCGGCTACTATAGTATTATAGTAGCAGCTATTTTTTTGCTTATAAATATTAAAACTTGACGAAGAAACAAAAGTATGGTATAATAAGTTCAGTTGCATAAGCAAGGTGCAACAAGTTTGTAGCGGCTAGGCAAGGAGCGCGGGCATGGTAGCGACAGTACCGAACCGGGCGCGGGGAGGCTTTGAGGCGGGCAAGGTGCGGCGGCAACAAGCAGACTTGACGATGAAAACAGGCATCACGGCACTACGTCCCGACCTCGTTGAAGATGACCCCATTCTAGAGACAATCAAAGTTCGCTATGTCCCTGCGAACGAATTATCGCCCGCACAAGTAGCGGCGTGGAATCGGCTATGGGCGAAAGTCCTTCCCGAAGTGCAAGCCGCAATGATCGAACAAGCGAACGGCGGGTAGAGAAAATGTCTGAAAATCGGACTTCCACAGCGGACGAAGTGAACCCGCGACAAGTGCAGATGATAGAAGCCCTGTTGACGTGCCGCGACACGAACACGGCGATAAAGGAAGTCGGCATAGCAAAAGACACACTGTATAGATGGATGAAAGAACCCGCGTTCGTGGCGGCACTGCGGGAAGCGCAATAGGAAGTGTTAAACGCCGTCACACGCCGTCTTGTGGGGACTTCGTTAGGTGCCGTGAACACGATAGAGCAGATAGCGAACAATGGAGTTACCCCGGTTTGGTGGACAGTGACAGCCTACGCGACGCGGTCGAGACTTGTCCATCTCCTTTCGAATGCCGCAGGTGACAGATAGTCGAGTGCGGAGTGCCGTCGGTGCGTATTGTAGAA
>JAABUN010007241.1_pt1 | contig 12146 bp, 10 predicted proteins | sample 5559311 | NCBI WGS metagenome assembly JAABUN01 (sample SAMN10711877, study PRJNA513370) | rock metagenome | isolation source: Antarctica rocks | place: Antarctica: Victoria Land, Siegfried Peak sud | reverse complement strand
TGCACTTGTCGGATGCCCCCTCGGAGCAGGTCGGATCGAACAGTCGCAAGTCCAATCCTCCCGCCCCACAGGGGCATCCACACGTCACGACCCGCTACACCCGCACACCAATCGGTGGATCAGGGCTCAGTCTCCCGGAACGCGTACCGACCCGTTGTGGACTGAAGTAGCGAGGACGGGGCAGGTACTCCTGACCAAGATCGCCGACGATACGGCGGTCGAGGCGTGTTGGTGCGATCTGGTCGACATTGCGCAGCAGACGGACCTTGCAGGTCGCCATTATCGGCCTGTCGCTGACCTCCTACATGATCAACTTCGTCTTCGACGACGAGAACCAGACGCAGTATTTAGGCTGGTAGTGGAGGCACTCGCATATGGCAGGGGACGAGACGACGAACCATTTACGTTCTTCAGCCTCTCGCCCCGGGAACGGCTCGCGTTGGCTCAGGAAATAATCCTGGACGTGCAGCCCGACGTGCGAGTGGTCGTGTGGTTGGGGTATCGCGGTGGGCGGGTCGGACACTCCGTCGAGGCCGGCAATGTGACGTTCATGGATGCTGCTTGGTTTGTGCCGAACGCAAGTCCTGACGGGCAGGAGTTCGATCACAAAGATGAGCTCATCCAGATCGTGAGTCATGGCCTATTTCATTACCCGGAGTTGGTTAGTGAGGCTGCGGCCGCGGATCTTCTAGCGCGGGTTGACCTTGGAATGACGACTCCAGCGGGCGCGACGGCCAGCGCGGAAAGCGTGGTCAACGCGCTCCTGAGCACTACCATTCATCGGTCCAACGGTGCCCGTCCCCAGTTGAGTGAGTCTGTGGTGCTGCGCGACGGGCAAGTGGGCACTATGTCCATGGGTCGCGGCGGCACCTCGCCCGTTCCCCTCGACGACTACTACGGCCGCAACATCACAGCGGACGCGATCGAACGGTTCACACCCGAGCTGGGAGCAGCTCTAGCGCGCGACATGTTGCCTGTGTTTCTCCAGGCCGCGCTTGAGGCTCAGAGTATGGCCGACGTGCCCTATAGCCGCGAACGAATGCTTCAACCCGCGCAGGATCCGGACTTCCGTACCGCGATCCCCTTGGAGGACCGCGTCGTCCAGCATGTGGCCGCATACGCCGGACTAAGTTTCGCGAAACTGCTTGAACTATTGCACAAGCGTTGGCCGATGTCCACATGGGAGGCTGACGTCGAGCGCGCGGTGGGGATATGCATGCTGGGGTCGGGTCCGAAATGGAAGAAGGTCGAAGACCTCAAATGTCAACTCTACTCAACGCCTTCATCCTTACCCTGGCTGGTCTTTGTGGCGGAGAACGAGTCAGCTCTGCTCGATGTGTGCAGGGTCGAATCGGAGAAAGCATGGATCACTCGCATGATCCGCAGTGTTAGCGATCCGACCCTCTTCTCTGAACTACGAAAGGACTACGAACGGAAGAATGCCGTTCTCGCGAAACGCAGGACTCGGGTCAGGAACGCCTTGGTGCATGGGAACCCGAGTGGAATACAGGTAGTCCGTTCCGTGAACTCGGTTGCTAGTTTCCTGAGCCGATCTGCATTGCAGGTCGGTCTGAAGTCCTTTGTATCGGGCGATTCAGTTTCTCTCATCCTCGAGCGCAGTGAAGCAGCAGAAGTAGCGCTAATCCATGGAACGTCGGTGCTAGAGCGTTGGAGAGCGAAGGCACGGACTACTTGAGACGCTTCAGTCCTTGACGTGGTCAAGTGGGCGATACCGGTTCCCCGAAGAATCCGCTGATCCTCGCAGTGCGTGACATCTTCGACGGAGCGCATGTCGGGTTGATGTGCGATTCTGTAGTCATGGCGGCTGGATCGATGGGTGAGCGGATCGCGGCGTATCGACGTCGACGGGGGATCAGCCAGGCTGCACTTGCGGGCCTTGTCGGTCGGTCTGAATCATGGCTCGGTCAAGTTGAGCGGGGTGTCCGGTCGGTCGATCGTCTGTCGGTTCTCTTGGACATGTCCCGAATTCTCCACGTCGATGTTGAGTCCCTCATCGGGCGACCCTGGGAGCTGGCACCGAATGGCAATGCGGAAGACGATGAGTTGGGAGACGTCCGCCGGTTCTTTGCTCGGTACGACCAACTTGTCGGGGTTGCCGATCAGCCAACTCCGAAAGCCAGCCTCAGGGCTCGAATTGCCAACGCACACAAGCGTTATCAGGCGGCGGAGTACCGAGTGGTGGTCGGCGATTTGCCGAGTTTGCTGGCTGAGGTCGACTCCGCACACTACCAAGGCGGCAGGGCCGATCGCCACGAGACTCTCCTCGCCTATGTCTATGCCTATGTGGTTGGCGCCAAGCTGTTAACGAAGCTGGGCGCGCCCGACCTGGCGATGTTGGCGGCCGACCGCTCGGCAGCAGCATCGATTGAAGTGGGCTCGTTGTCCGCGCGGGGATTGGCTGCGTATCAGGTCGCCTGCGCGTTGCTGCGGGCTGACCGGACCGACGACGCCGAGCATCTCGCCGTCACGATGGCCGCTGAAGTCGACCGCGGCGCTCGATCTGACGACCCAGCATCCGTCTCGGTCGCCGGCGCCTTGTGGCTCATCGGCGCGGTGATTGCCGCCCGTCGAACGGAGCGATCATCGGCGTGGGAAAGGCTCGACCGAGCCGACCGCCTCGCTCAGCTGCTCGGAGAGGACGGGAATCACCTCTGGACGGCGTTCGGCACGACAAACGTTGCCCTTCACCGAGTGTCGGTTGCAGCGGAGCTTGGAGACGCCGGAGAGGCACTCCGCGCGGCCACGGAGATCAACGTGGACAACTTTCCTGAAGGGTTGAAGAGTCGCCGCGCTCAATTGCATCTTGACCTGGCGTGGGCACAGGCGCAGCGGAAGCGCGACGCTGAGGCGACTCTGCATCTCTTGGAGGCCGAACAGATTGCACCGCAGGTGGTCCATTACAACGTCGTGGTTCGTGAGCTGGTACGCGAGATGCTCGCTCGAGGGAAGCGATCTCAGACGTCCGCCCTGGACAAGCTCGCGGTCCGTGCGGGTGTCCTCCCGTGACAGGTTCCCCACCGCGCGACCTCACTCTGGTCGTCTGCGCGGCGCCTCTCTCTGAGCGCGCGGCCGATATTGCCCGTGCCTTCGTTGCGGACGCTTGGACGGTGCGCGTCGTCGTGACACCTACGGCGGCCGACTGGCTGGACGGTGCTGAGATTGAGACGGTCACGGGGGAGCGTCCTATCTGCATGCAGCGCGCCCGTGACCAGCCAAGCAACAGCGGGGGATCGGACTCGGTAGTTCTTGCGGCACCGTTAACGTTCAACACTTTGAACAAGTGGGCGGCCGGGATTGCGGACAATTACGCGCTTGGGGTCTTGTGTGAGGCGCTCTCAGTCGGCCGGCGAACTGTTGCGGTGCCAGTCATCGGTGACCGTCTCTGGCATCACCCCGTCCTGGATCAACACGTGCAGCTCCTTGCCGCTGCCAAGGTCGAATTCGTGAACCTGGCGTCCGGCGGCCAAGAAGTCGCCCCTGTCGAATCCGGGACAGCAGTGGCTTTGGCCGCCGAATTCGACGTCCAGGCGCTTGTCGCGAAATTCGTCTAGCGGTTCCTGCTCGACTCGCACAAAAGTGCGGGTAGTACACAAGTCAGGGCAAACCATCCAGAACTCGTCAACGCTCTCAAGGTCAGAGATCAGCCCTCCAATGAGGGCCTAGCAGACCAGGAGTTGACATGACGTTCTACGCGGTTGACAGCAAGCGGCAGTCGATGCGGTCCACGGGGATCGTGAACGAGGTGTTCGAGTGGGTCGAGCGGGACGGGAAGCGCAAGCCCTCAGAGACGCAGGCGCATGACGAGAACACAGGGATGCCGTTGTGGGCGGTGGAGGTGCTCTACCGGCAGTTGTCCTTCGGTCGGGAGTCGAACACGACCGGCACAGTTACGGTCGCGTCGCCGGTCCGCCCGGTGCTGGGCGAGTTCGCGCCCGTGGCGTTCCTCGGCCTGTCGGTGGAGGTCCGGGTCATCAGGGCCTCGGGCAGCCTGGCGGAGACATGGCGGGCGGAGGCGCTGGCCGATGGCAAGCCGGAGGACAAACCCGCTTCATCCACCCAGGTGGCTGGCTCGGGCGGTCCGGGTAAGGCGGCAGCGTGATGGCCGCCTGGGTCAACCTCGACGGCTGGGCCTCCTCGCTGGGGGTGTCCAACGATGATGACGCCGTCGGGGTGGTCGAGGACCTCCGCGCCCGGGTCCAGGGCCACGCGGACACCGTCGGACGCCTCCAAGACCGAATCCGCTCCTCACCGGGTGACGCGTCGGTCCTGCTCGGTCAGGCGGTGTCGCTGCTCGACTCGGCGGCGGACGAGTTGGTCGAGGTCCGGGCGGGGTTCGCGCGCCACGAACGAGGAGCCCACTAATGGTCCAGGTCAGCAGTGTCTCGGATCGTCTTGCGTCGGCGTGGCAGCCAGTCGGCGCGGTGGTGTGGTCGGTGCGTCGGTCGCTGTGGCTGCTGCGCTGGCTCCACCTCAGCCTGACCGTTGTCGTGCTGGTCGGGTGGGTCGCGGACCGGCCCGCCCTCGTAGGCGGCTCCGCCACCCTCGGTGCCGCGTTGCTGGTGTGGCCTCGGGTGCACGGCCGGTCGTGGCGGGCGGTGGTCGAGAGGTGGCACACCAAGCGCTGGTACACCACCCGGTGGAACTCGCTCGCCGACAAGGTCGGTCTGTCGGTCCACCGCCGCGCCAAGACACCTGGGTCGCGATCGGTCACCGTCGTGCCTCGGCTCGTGCGGGTGACCGTCTCTGGTCCGGTGGTGGTGCTACGGGTCCGGCTCGTTGCTGGGCTGACCGTTGCCGATGTCGAACGGGCCGCACCCAGGCTCGCGGTCGCCGCGAACGTCCCGCGGGTGGTGGTCGACCCGGACGGGCACGCTGGAGCACGCCTCACGCTGACCGTCCGGGATCTGCTCGGGCACCCGTTCGCCTCCACTGTCCCCGACCCCACCTCGACGGACGTGTCCTCGGTGCCGCGTTCGGTGCCGCTCGGGCGGGTCGAGGACGGTAGGGCGTGGCTGGTCTCCGTCGGACCCTCCACGCTGGTCGCGGGAGCTTCCGGCTCCGGGAAAGGTTCGGTCCTGTGGGGCCTCGTCATCGCTCTGGGGCCATGGGTCCGCGCCGGGTCGGTCCGCCTGCACGGGGTCGACCTCAAGGGCGGGATGGAACTCCTCCTTGGCCGGGACCTGTTCTCCACCATGGCCACTACCCCTGAAAAGTCCGTGGCGTCGTTGGAGTCACTCGCCGAGCAATGCATCGAGCGCACTCAAGGCCTGGCGGGGCGGGTCCGGTCCCACACGCCGACCTCCGTCGATCCGCTGCACCTGCTCATCGTCGACGAGCTGGCATCCGTCACCGCGTACCTGGCGGACCGTCAGCTGCGCGACCGGGCCGATCGGGCGCTGTCAACCCTTCTGTCTCAGGGACGCGCACCCGGGTTCGTGGTGTGGGCGTTCCTGCAGGACCCCCGCAAGGACGTCGTGCCGCAACGGGGCCTGTTCCAGATCACGATAGGGCTGAGGCTGCGGGACACCTCCGAGGTCGCCATGGTCTTCGGCGACGGAGCACTGGTCGACCTCGCGCCGTGTCACCGGATCACCCGGCACGCCCAAGGCACCGGGTATGTCCTGCCCGAAGACGGGGGGAACCCGGTCCGGGTCCGCGCGGGCTACACCGACGACAACACGATCCGCCAGGCCGCCGCCCTGTTCGCAACCCCCGTCCGGCAGGACATCCCCAGCCCGGACGCCGGGGTCGAGGACGAGAATGTCGGCTCGAGGGGAAAATCCGAGCGGGGCCCTCGTGCGCCACGGGCACCGCGTCAGCCGCGCGCTCCCCGAGCCCGCCCCTCGAGCCGGGACAGCCTGGCGGAAACGCAGGTCCTGCCCGACACTGCTCCGGTTGCTGGTCGGGGGGTGTCGTCGTGAGCCGCGACGACGGGGTCGGCTACCTGCGGCCGGAGGGACGCCGGGACCTCGCAGTGGTGCTGGCCTACCTGTGGGAGCACGGCCAATGCGCCGACGCCCGCGACCCCGACGACTGGTACCGCGGAATGCCCAAAGGGGTCGCGGACGCAGAGTGGGTCGCTCGCAAAAGAGCGGCCGCCTTGTGTGACGGGTGCCCGGTGATCCACGAATGCCTCTGGTACGCCCTCGAAGCCCCCGAACGGTTCGGGGTCTGGGGCGGGGCCTCCGAAGCCGACCGCACCCGCCTCCGCCGGGGCCTGACCACCTCCGGGTCCACCCGCGGTTGGCAGCCGGCCCCGACCTCGACGGGGTCGACGGGAGGCGATGCGGCGTGAGCCACCACCACGGTTTCGGGCAGACCTTCGACGTCGGCACCGACATGGCCGTCCTCGCCGCCGAGTCAGCCGGGGTCTGCATCCGCCCCCACGTTCGCACCGTCACCGACCGCCTCACCGGCGAGAGCGCCTCGGTGCCGATCCCCTGCGGCTCAACCCGAGAAGCCGTCTGTAGCCCGTGCGCCACCAAAGCCCGACGGCTGCGGATGCACCAATGCCGCGAAGGCTGGCACCGCACCGACGCCGACCAGGCACCCGCGCTTAGGGACCCAGGCGACGAACAGCAGTTGGATGACGACTTGGGCGCACAAGGCGAGGACGACGAACTGGACGAAGACGACGACGCGTCTGAGGGTGGCGGTCGTCGGGTGCGCTCCACTCGGCGGCTCAAAGGCATCCCGGACCTGCCCACGGTGCCGATGGAGGACCGCACCACCGGCCGCGCGTTCACCGACCCGAACACCGGGGCGGTGTTCCGGCCCTCGATGTTCCTCACCCTGACCCTGCCCTCCTACGGCAAGGTGGTGCATGGTCGCGGGATTCCGGTCAACCCCGGCCGGTATGACTACCGCCGGGCCGCCCTCGACGCGCTGCTGTGGCCGCGGCTGCTGGACCGGTTCTGGCAGAACCTGCGCCGCTGCGCCGGATACAGGGTCCAGTACTTCTCCGCCATCGAGGCCCAACGCCGCCTCGCTCCCCACCTGCACGCCGCCGTCCGTGGCGCCATCCCGAGACGCGTCATCAAAGCTGTCACCCGCGCCACCTACTACGCCGCCTGGTGGCCACCCATCGACCGAGTCGTCTACGACCACGGAAGTGATTGGCCGGTCTGGGACGAGGACTCGGAGACCTACGTCGACCCGGCCACGGGCGAAGCCCTCCCGACCTGGGAGGAAGCGACCGAGGATCTCGACGAGCCCGCGCACGTCGTCCGGTTCGGCACCCAGGTCGACATCAAGGGCCTGCTCGGTGGGACCGAGGACTCCGACCGGACGGTCCGCTACCTGTGCAAGTACCTGACCAAGAACGTCGCCGACACCTACGCCGACGAGAAAGCCGAATGGTCCGACGCCTACCAGCGACACACCGACCGTCTCCACGCCGAGGTCCGCTGGCTGCCCTGCTCACCCGGCTGCGCCAACTGGCTCCGCTACGGCGTCACCCCGAAGGACCCGAGCCCCGGTCTGGTGCCGGGACGGTGCTGCTCGCCCGCGCACGACAGGGAGAACCTCGGCCTCGGCGGCCGCCGGGTCCTGGTCTCCCGACAATGGTCCGGCAAGACGTTGACCGAGCACCGGGCCGACAGGCGCGCCGTCGTCGCGCAAGTCCTGCAAGAGGCCGGGATCGACCCCGGCGAAGCCGACCGCCTCGCCGCCGACCACACCCTGCCCGACGGCACCCCAAGGTTCGTCTGGGAAGACATCGAAGCCAACTCCGTCGACTACGTCTCCGTCATCGCAACATCACTTCGCCAAGCCAACGCATGGCGCCAAGAGTACGAGCACGCCAAAACCATGGCTGCACAACGCGGCTCACCACCTGTGGACACCCATTCGGCAGTATCGGCAAGGGTCGTATCGAGAGACAAGGCGAGGACATGACAACCAAAACGGAAGCGGAGACTGATCGTCTCTGGTGCATCCAAGATGTGGCGTTCTTCCTGGGCATCCCGGTGGCCACGCTTTACCAGTGGCATCACCGCGGCGAGGGGCCTCCGGTGCTGAAGCTTGGCCGTCACCTGCGCTACGTGCCGCAGTTGGTCCGGGCGTGGGCCGGAGATCAGGAGGGATGACGTGTCGTCGGTCAAGCGTGATCCTCGCGACGGAACGTGGCTGGCTCGCTGGCGCGATCCGGGCGGTGCCCAGCGCAAGAAGTCGTTCCGGCGGAGGGTGGATGCCGAGCGGTTCCTGAACGACCTGATGGCGGAGATGGCGCGTGGTTCGTACGTCGATCCGGCCGCCGGAAAGGTTTCCTTCCGATCGGTGGCTGCTCGCTGGGCGTCATCGCAGATGCACCTCAAGGCGTCGACGTCGGACCGATACGCGAGCATCGTCCGACACCACCTGATCCCGAAGTGGGGCGGATGGTCGGTAAACCGGATGGCGACGAGAGACATCGCTGAGTGGTTGAACGGCCTTCACACGGCCGGTGTGTCGGCCGGTACCGTGCGGAAGGTTCATCGCGTGCTGTCGCTCATCCTCGATGCCGCCATGGCGGATTCGCTAATCGGTCGCAATCCCGCCCGGGGCATCAGGCTGCCTCGCCAAGTGGCATCGCCGCCCCGTTTCCTGAGCGGCGAGCAGCTCGGCCGTCTGGTCACCGCTGCCGGACCTCACGGGGACGAAATCGCCTTGTTGGCTGTGACAGGTCTGCGCTATGGCGAGTTCGCCGCGCTGCGAGTGGGCGACTTTGACGAGATGCGTCGGCGGCTCATGATCCGCGCCAGCGTCTCGGTCGTCGGATCGACCATGGTCTGGACGACCCCAAAGACGCACCGCACGCGGGAGGTGTCTGTGCCTCCGTCACTCGTACCGGCTCTCCTGTCCCGCGCAGTCGGCCGACCTGCCGACGCCGTGCTCTTCACCTCCTCTAATGGGCAAGTTCTTCGCCTGAATAACTGGCGTCGACGTGTTTTCGCTCCGGCCTGCCAGGGCGCCGGGATTGCTGGCCTCAAGCCTCACGATCTGCGCCATACGGCCGCCTCGCTGGCCGTCCGCTCCGGAGCGAATGTCAAGGTTGTCCAGCGGATGCTCGGCCATGCGTCGGCGGCCATGACCCTCGACGTCTACTCGGGTCTGTTCGACGACGACCTCGACGTTGTAGCCCTGGCAATGGATGCCTTTGTGCCACAAACGTGCCACAACGCGGCATCGGTTGCCTTGACCCAGCAGGGCGGCGACGCCGGTCGAACTCGCTGACCTGCGGAAACGTGGTGGTGCCCCCGGCAAGATTCGAACTTGCGACACCCGCTTTAGGAGAGCGGTGCTCTATCCCCTGAGCTACGAGGGCAGGGCGCGGCCGAGACGCTCGGACACGGTGCCAGCGGTCATTGTGGCAGGGGCGCGACAGCAGCCCGAGGCGGGGTGAACACGTGCGCGCCCCCCGCCGACCTCCCGCGGGGCCTCCCCAGACGGAGACGGGGCCCCTTCGGGGACGTGGTCAGGTGACACACAGGTCCGAAGGGGCCCCGATCCTGCCCTACCTGGGGGTCGTCGACAGGAGGTCGCGCGCCCGGTAGGGCAGCTCCTGCTCCGAGACGGCTCCCCGGAACAGGCAGTCGCCGGTTTAGTACCAGTGGCTCCGGCCCCCGATAGCCCGTCCGCTGCGCCCGAGGAGCGCGAGCACGACGCCGACGATCAGCAGGATGATGCCGATGGTGAACAGGATCTTCAGGGATTCGACGAGCAGCCCGACAATGATCAGGATGATGCCCAAGATGATCAAGTGATTCTCCTCAGTAGCGGAGGCCTGGTCGGCCCCGTCGTTGCGGGTCAGGGTGCGCACCGGGGGCGAGCTGGGCTCTCCCGGTGCCTGAACTGCCATTCGATGATAGCGCGGCCGATGATCGGAGCCGGGTCTGCGGCAGCGCCGATCCCCCGCGTGTCTCGCTCGTCCGGATGGAGCGGCCGCACCGGCATACCCTCCTTGACGACAGCGCCCATGGGCTGCCGGCTGCGACGCTCGAGCGCTGTCCCGGGTGTCCCCCCCGCGGATTGTTAGCCTGCGTGGGTGAGCTCCGACCAGACCGCGCGTGTGCAGGCTCCTTCGGAGGGGGCTGACTCACGCGTCCAGCGGGTCGCCCGGGCCGCGCGCGGCTGGCAGCGCCACCTCGCCGAGCTCGGGGGGCCCAACGCCCTGCTCTGGTACGAGGACCTCAGCGCCGGTGCCCTCGACCTCACGACGGCCCACCCGAACGGCGTCTCGATGCTGCTGGCCGGTCGGCCGACCCGACTCTCGGACCTCGTGCGCGAGCCGGCCGCACTGGACGGGGCCCGCCGACGGGCACGGGGCCTCCGGGCCAGGGCAACCGAGCTCAGCGAGGAACGCGGACTCGAGGTCGGTTTCATCGCGATCGGCATGGCGAACTGGCAAGCGCCCCGGCTTCCACGAGTGCCTCGGGCGCCCGTCCTGCTCCGCTCGTGCGTCCTCCGGCCGACGGACGCGACGGAGCGCGACTTCGACCTCGACCTCGGCTCGGACGTCGAGTTCAACCACGTGCTGGCGCACTACCTGCGCTCCGAGCAGGGAATCGAGGTCGATGCCGAGGCGCTCGCCGACATGTCGATGGTCACCAGCGGTTTCGACCCCTACCCGGTGTATGCCGCGCTCGCGCGCGCCTGCGTCTCGGTGCCCGGCTTCTCGGTCCTCCCCCGGCTCGTCGTCGGGACGTTCTCGCACTCCAAGCTGTCCATGGTGGCGGACCTGGCTGCCCAGTCGGCGACGCTCGCGGAGCACGATGTCGTCGCGGCGATGGCGGGGGACCTGCCGGCTCGGGAGTCGGTGCGCCGTCCTGCCCGTCCGGCGTCGCCGGCCCCCGGCGCTGCGCGCCCGGGACTGGTCCTCGACGCCGACGCGTCCCAGCGCGCAGTCGTCGACGCCGTCCTCGGGGGGTCGCACCTGATGGTCGTCGGGGCCCCGGGCACGGGAAAGACGCAGACGATCGCCAACCTCATCCCCGCTCTGGCCGCGGACGGGAAGCGCGTGCTCTTCGTCGCCGAGAAGCGGGCAGCGCTCGAGGCGGTCCTGGGACGCCTCGAGGGGGTGGGGCTCGCCGACCTGGTGTTCCACACCCAGGGTGCGGCGGTCGACCGGAGCCGGGTGGCCCGGGCCTTCGCTCCGGCGCTGGAAAACGACCAGGCGACGCAGTCGCCGGACGACGACGCCGAGCGCGACCGGCTGGCTCGCCTGCGCGACGAGCTCAGCGAGCACGTCAGCACCCTGCACGACGTGCGGGAGCCCTGGGGCGTGAGCGTCCACGAGCTGCAGCGGGCCATGGCCGGTCTCGCGTCCCGCCGTCCGGCACCCGCCTCCCGGGTTCGGCTGCCCGAGGAGGCGATGCGCCGGTTGTCCAAGGCGCGGGTCGACGACCTGGCCCACCAGCTGACGGCGGTGGCGGCGCTCGGCGCATGGGCGCCCGGCGGGGGCGAGGACCCGTGGTACGGCGCCCGGATCCGCACCGACGAGGAGGCGGCCCGCGCGCGGGAGATCGTCACGGAGCTCAGCGGCGGCGGGCTGGAGCAGCTGACGAAGACCCTCGACGGGATCCTCGAGGAGTCCTCCGTGCCCCCGGCGCGGTCCGTCACGGACTGGGACTCGGCGATGACGACGATGACCGGGGTCCGCGACACCCTCGAGGTGTTTCGACCGGAGGTCTTCGACATCCCCCTCGACGAGCATGTCGCCGCGACCGCCAGCCGCGCCTGGCGTTCCGAGCACGCCGTCTCGCTCGGCTGGTGGTCGCGGCTGCGCGCGAGGGGACAGGCCAAGCGGATGCTGCGCCCCGGGCGCCCGCCCGCCGACCTGCACGCCGAGCTCGTGACCGCGCGGCGCCAGCGGACCGCCTGGTATGCCCTCGTCGGCGCCGGGGGACGCCCGGAGATCTCCCCGCGGCTCGACGAGGCGCAGGCCGCGTTCGACGGCTTCCGGGACGACCTGCGCTGGCTCGGTGAGCGGCTGGCGACGACCGGGCCGGGAGGCGCGCTGACCGGCATACCCCTCCCGGTCCTTGCCGTCCGTCTTGCCGAGCTGGCAGCTCGGCCCGAGCGCCTCTCGGTGCTCCCGCACGTCGGGGAGGCCCTCGAGCAGCTGCGGGCGCCGGGACTGGGCGAGC
>JAABUN010007240.1_pt1 | contig 12147 bp, 10 predicted proteins | sample 5559311 | NCBI WGS metagenome assembly JAABUN01 (sample SAMN10711877, study PRJNA513370) | rock metagenome | isolation source: Antarctica rocks | place: Antarctica: Victoria Land, Siegfried Peak sud | reverse complement strand
CTGTCAGGGCTACCGCTCGGCAGCGACGAGGACGCGCCGCTGGGACTGGGCGAGGCCCGGCCGGGGTCGTTCCGCGACGCGCTGAGCGCCCTGACGGAGGAGGGGATCCTCTACGCAGACCGGTTCGAGGTGGAGGCGCTCTCACCCTTCGTGCTCGGCACCTGCGTGCAGGCCCTTGCGCTGGCGAGCTCGCACCACCCGCAGGCGCTCACCGAGCTGCTCGACGAGCTCGGGGAGGACGGGAGCGACCCGCCAGCCATCGTGCGGGCAGCGGAGTGGGAGCCGCCGCTGCTGATCGTCGCCGAGCAGCTCGCCCTCGCAGCCCTCGGTGACCAGCCGCTCGTCGAGGTGGAGTCCGAGGGGCTGCCGCTGTCGCTCGTTCTCGCCGCCGAGGGCATCACCCGTGACGCCGCCGCCCACCGCGAGGAGCCCACGCCGGGTGAGGAGGAGCTGGCCGCCGCGCTCTTCCTGGCCGAAGCAGCTCTACGGGACGCGGGGCTCCCCCAGCCGGTCCCGCCGTCGGCTGCGGAGCAGGTGGTCCGCCTGCTGCTGGACGAGGGCCTCGAACCGGCGGAGGTGATCGCCGTCCTGCCGCACCTGCCGGTGCAGCAGGACACGGCCGAACAGGTCGCTGTGATCCTCGAGGCCCGAGGTATCTGAGCGCTCACGAACGGCGGCGGCGCCTTGGGTGGAGCCCGCTAGTGGCGGTGGTCGTCCCCCACGGGCCCGTCGGACGGCCGGCGGTCCTCGCGCGCCCGGTCGTCGACCCCGCGGTCATCCTGCACCCGGTCGTCCTGCCTGACGGCATCCCCGCGGTCATCCTGCATCCGGTCGTCCTGCCGGACGGCATCCCCACGGTCGTCCTGCCCGCGGGCGTCCGGGTCGAGCTCGTCGGCCCGGCGGTTCAGGTCGGTGGCCTCACCCCGACGGGACTCGGCCTCCTGGAGCTGCCGTTCCGCGGCGATCTGCTCCTGACGAGCGGCAGCCGCCCGGGCCTGGGCCTCGCCCGCCTGCCGGTCCGCCTCGAGCTGGGTGTCCTCCGCGCGCACGCGGTGCTGCTGCGCCTCCTCGCGCTGAGCGGCGACCCGCTGCTCGGTCTTCTTGCGCTGCATCACCTTGGCGACGACAGCGATCACGACGAGGACGATGACGACGAGGACGACGATCTGCCAGATCTCCATGATCAGCGTGCTGCCCGCGCGGCGACAGCCGCAACCCCCCGGCTGTGATCACGTGCAGCCTCACGCCGTCAGGAAGAGCGGATCGGGCGCGCACGTTGCAGGAAGTGCGACCACGACACCGGCAACGACGACCGGTCCCCTTGCCCCAGGAGCACGCCATGTGCCAGCACCACCCCGACTGCCCCCGCGCCGACGCCCGCGACGCCGCAGCTGCCCACATCGTCGCCGACCACCTCGCGGACAGCGGCTACGCACTGCTGTGCAACGGCGCGATCCTGCTGGAGGGCGACGGGCTGCTCGTTCCGGCCCAGCCGGAGGGCGTCGAGCCCACCAGCACGGCTGCTGCCTGAGTGCGCGCCAGCGCCCCGGTGGCCGACCTCAGGTGCCGCAGAACGTGCGGTAGGCACCGAAGTGCTCCGGGGCCGGCTCGGCGTACCGCTCCAGGCCGGGTCGCTCGTCGAAGGGTGCGGTGACCGCGTCGAGGAGCCTCCTGAGCGGCGCGACGTCGCCTCCGGTCGCCGCGGTGAGCGCCTCCTCGACGAGGTGGTTGCGCGGGATGTAGACGGGGTTGACCCGGTCCATCAGCTCCGCGTCGGGCCCGAGCACGCGCCAGCGCTCCAGCCACCCGTCGATGCCGGCGAGGTCGAGGAACGCGCTGCGCGCCGGCTCCGCGTCGCCTCGGGCGGCCGTGCCGAGCGCGCGGAAGAACGACGTGGCGTCGACGTGGTCCGCCTGGAGCAGGGCGAGAAGCGCCTCCACCAGCGGGGCCAGCACGGCGTCGTCGAGACCGTCCGGCAGCCCGAGCTTGTCCTTCATGCCTGCTGACCAGGTGGACCTGTACTGCTCGCGGAAGCCACCGAGCGACGTCACCGCGAGCGAGACAGCCTCGTCCTCGTCGTCGGACAGCAGCGGCAACAGCGCCTCGGCGAGCCGTGCGAGGTTCCACTCCGCCATCACCGGCTGGTTGCCGTAGGCGTAGCGACCGCCCTCGTCGATCGAGCTGAACACCGTGGCGAGGTCGAAGGCGTCGAGGAAGGCGCACGGGCCGTAGTCGATGGTCTCGCCGGAGATCGTCATGTTGTCGGTGTTCATGACGCCGTGGACGAAGCCCACGAGCATCCAGCGCGCGACCAGCGCCGCCTGGGCGGCGACCACCGCCTCGAACAGCGCGAGGTACGGCCGGGCGGCCTGTGCCGCACCGGGGTGGTGACGACGGACCGCATGGTCGGCGAGCCGGCGGAGCAGGTCGAGATCCCCTGTTGCCGCGGCGAACTGGAAGCTGCCGACGCGCAGGTGGCTGCTCGCCACGCGGGCGAGCACGGCGCCGGGCAGGGCGGTCTCGCGCCGTACCGACCGACCGGTCGCCACCACCGCGAGGGACCGGGTCGTCGGGATGCCGAGGGCGTGCATCGCCTCGCTGATGACGTGCTCGCGGAGCATCGGACCGACGGCGGCCAGCCCGTCCCCGCCGCGGGCGAACGGCGTGCGTCCGGAGCCCTTCAGGTGCAGGTCACGGGTGCGGCCGTCCTTCCCGGTCAGCTCGCCGAGCAGCAGCGCCCGGCCGTCGCCGAGCCTCGGGACGAACCCGCCGAACTGGTGCCCGGCGTAGGCCTGCGCCACCGGACGGGCGCCCTCCGGCACGAGCTCGCCGACCAGCACCCGCACGCCGTCGCGGCTGCCCAGCCAGGACGGGTCCAGTCCCAGCTCCTCCGCCAGCGGCTCGTTGAGCACCAGCAGCCGCGGGTCCGGAGCCGGCTCGGCCTGCCAGGGCTGGGCCAGCTCGGGCAGCTCCCGGGCGAAGCCGTCGTCGAGGTGGATGGTCCGGGGCGGGGCGACGCTCACGTCGTCGAGGCTACGTCGGGGCACGCCGACGCGACGGTGAGCCCGATTGCTCGGTCAACGTCGATCTCAGCGCGCTGGTCTGGCCGCCGACGTTCCCTCCGCCTTGGCCGAGGAGGCGCTCGGCAGGGCGCGCGGCGAGTCCGGCGCCGCGTACAGCGCCCCGTGGCCGCTCGAGACGCTGCCAGCCGTGCCCACCCGCTCGGTGATCTGCGCAGAGGACCGGTGCTTCCCCGCTCCGTTCCTTCGGCGGGTGGCGGCCGAGCGCCTCGGCGTCGCTCCCGACGAGACGCCGGGCGGCCATTGCGTGGCGCTCAGCCGCCCGCGGGCACTGGCCGACCTGTTGGACGGCTACGCCCGCGCGGTGGAACGGTGAGCGCTGCGGGCGGCGCGACGCCGGTCCGGCTCGGTATCCGCTCCGGCCTCTGGTTGCCGCTGTTCGGCGAGCTCGCCGAACAGCGCGCGGTGATGCAGGTGGCTGCCGAGGCGGAGGAGGCTGGCTGGCACGGGGTGTTCGCGTGGGATCAGCTGTGCTGGCGCGCACCCGTGATGCACGTGGGCGACCCTGGATCGCGCTCGCTGCCATCGCCACCGCCACCGAGCGCGTGCGGCTCGGGCCGATGAGCTCACCGCTGCCCCGTCGGTGGCCTGCCAAGGTCGCGAGGGAGTCCGCGGCGCTCGACCGGCTCAGCGGAGGACGCCTCACCCTCGGTGTCGGCATCTGTGAGGACCGGTGTGCGACAGAGCTGTCGCTGACGGGAGAGCAGCTCGACGACCGGCTCCGAGGCGAGATGCTCGACGAGGCGCTGGTGATCCTGACGGCGGCGTGGTCGGGCGAGCCCGTGCGCCACCTCGGGAAGCACTACACCGTCGACGGGATGCAGTTCCTGCCCCGGCCGGCGCAGCGTCCGCGGCGGCGAGCGGCCCGGATCGACGACTTCTTCCCGGCACACCTCAAGCACCCCGACGAGCTCGCCGAGATCGCTACGGCGCTGACCGACCTACGCCCGCCGGCCGCCCGTACGACCTCGCCGTCGGGCTGCCCGTCGGCGTCGACCCGCCCCCCTACGCCAGCGCAGGCGCCACCTGGTGGCTGCCTGAGTTCGCGCCCGAGGACGTCACGCTGGACACCGTGCGAGGCGTGCTCCGTGACGGCCCCCTGTCGCCCTGACCGCCGCCCCGACGCGTTGCTTGCCACCGCTGCCAACGGCTGCGCCGGAGACTCCGTGCCCGACATCGGGTGCGGCACCGGCCGACCCACCGCGACGCCGGCGACGGGGAAGCCCGGTGCGTGGACACGTCCGCGGACAGGCCCGCCGGCCGCCGGCGGACCTCGGCCGAGGGCCTGCGCAACGTCCACGAGCCGCTACCGAGACGTCACCGACCACCGGCGCCGGCGCCGGCGCCGCGACTTCTCGTCACCTGAGGCACGCCCACCCGCCGCCTCACCACGCTGACGTCCGAAGAGTCGGCAACGCGGGGAGACTGGCGGTGCTCCGGCGCGTCTGACGCCGGCGCCGTGCGAGCAGAGCGTGCACTGCCGCAAGGGGACGCTCCTGGACGTCGGCCCCTGAAGCCCGCGTCCGCGCAGAGTCACGCCCCGGCTCAGCCCGGCCGCGCGTCCGACTCCTCGAGTGCGTCGGACGGTGGCGGGGCTCGCCCGGCCTGCACCCAGCGCTCGGCCTCCTCGGCAGGGACCGGGCGTGAGAACAGGAACCCCTGCGCGGCGTCGCAGCCGAGCCGCCGCAGCTCGGCCAGCTGGCGCGGCGTCTCCACGCCTTCCGCCACGACGCGGAGCTCCAGCGCACGGGCCATGGCGATGACGGCGGCGACGATGGCCGAGTCGTGCGGGTCCTGCCCGAGGCCGGCCACGAACTCCCGGTCGATCTTCAACGTCGTGACGGCCAGTCGCTTGAGGTAGACCAACGAGGAGTACCCGGTGCCGAAGTCGTCGACGCTGATGTGCACGCCAATGTCCCGTAGACCGCGCAGGTGCTCCACGTTGCGCAGCACGTCCCGCATGACGACGCTTTCGGTGATCTCCAGGGTGAGCGCCGAGGCCGGGAAGGCGCTCGCCTCCAGGGCAGTGGCGATCACCCCGGCGAGGTCGGGCTCGTCCAACTGCCGGGCGGACAGGTTGACCGACACATGCGGCGGCGCCGACGTCGTCCCTGTCGCGCCCCACCGGGCGGACTGCTCCAGGGCCGTCCGCAGGACCCACTCGCCCAGCGGCACGATCAATCCGGTCTCCTCCGCGTCGGCGATGAACGCCCCCGGGCCGAGGAGCCCCTGCTCCGGGTGCTGCCAGCGCACGAGCGCCTCGAAGCCGAGCAGCCGCTCGTCAGCGAGGTCGACGACCGGCTGGTAGAGGAGCCTCAGCTCACCCTCGCTCAGCGCGCGCCGCAGGGCAGTCGTGGCCTCCAGCCGGGCCGACGCTCGCGCCCGGATGTCGGCGTCGAACACCGCCGTGCGGCCCCGGCCGAGGTCCTTGGCCCGGTACATGGCGGCGTCGGCGTCCCTGAGCAGATCTGCGGCCGTGCTGTCCCTGTGGGCCATCGCGATGCCGATGCTGGCGGCCAGGAAGCGCACCGGGCCCTCGGAGTGGAAGGGGTGACTGAGGCTCTCGTGGAGGCGCTCGGCGACGTGGTGGGCGGTCACGTGCCCACCGGTCTCGCAGAGGACCACGAACTCGTCCCCGCCGAAGCGGGCGACGGTGTCCTCCGGTCGTACCGCCGCACGCAGCCGGTGGGCGACCTCCACGAGAACCGCGTCGCCGGCAGCATGCCCCTCGGCGTCGTTGAGCACCTTGAACCGGTCCAGGTCCAGGATCAGCACGGCGACCGTGCTGCCCCGCGCGTGGGCGGCGGTCAGTGCGTGGCTCATCCGGTCGACCAGCAGCGCCCGGTTGGGCAGCCCTGTCAGGGCGTCGTGCAGGGCCTGGTGCCGCAATGACGACTCCAGCCGTTTTCGGTCTCCGATGTCGCGCACGATGGTCGACACGCCCACGACGTCGCCGTCGACGGCCCGCAGCGGCGACAGCGTGAGCATGACGTCGAGGACGGTGCCGTCCCCCCGTTGACGCTGCGCCTCGAACGGTGCCACCCCCTCGCCGCGGGTGGCCAGGTCGAAGTGGCTCCGCCCGTCGTCGGTGGCGCCCGGGGTGACGAGGTGGTCCAGGCCCCGGCCGAGCATCTGCGCGGCCGGGTACCCGAAGAGCCGCTCCGCCCCGGGGTTCCAGCTGGTCACGGCCCCGGACCGGTCCTGGCTGATGATGGCGTCCTCGGAGGACTCGACGATCGCCGCCAGCCGGTTGGCGGCCTCCACCTCGCGGCGTCGCTCGGTGACGTCCACCTGGATGCCGGCCACCCGGTAGGGCTTGCCGGAGTCGTCGAAGTAGAACCTCCCCTTGGACCAGAGCCAGTGGACGGACCCGTCGGGCCACGTCACCCGGAACTCGACGTCGTAGTCGCCCCCGCCGGACATGGCCTGCTGGTACGCCGCGTCGACGCGCCCGCGGTCCACGGCGTCCACGTGCGCCAGGAACGTGTCGTACCCCCAATCCCGAACCGGCTCCAGGTAGCCGAAGCACTGGTCGTGCCGCAGGGAACGCCGCACCACGTCCGTCCGCAGGTCCATGTCCCAGTCGCCGATCTCGGCTGCCTCCAGCGCGAAGCCGAGCCGCTGCTCACTCTCGACCAGCAGCCGTTCCGCCAAGTCCCGCGCCGTGACGTCCTGGACGGTCCCGGTCAGCGCGACGACGTGCCTGTGCTCGTCCCTGTGTGTCACCGCCCTGGCCGCGACGTGCACCCTGACCCCGTCCGGACGGTGCAGCACCAGGTCGTAGGACTACGGCTCGCCGGTCTCGACGGCCCGGTCGACGTGCTGCCTCATCCTGACGTCGCTGTCGGGCTCGAAGGCCGAGGCCATCTCCTCGTAGGTCTGCGGCGGCCCGTGCGCAGGGTCGCGCCCCGTGATCTCGTACACCTGGGGCGACCAGCTGATGGTCTCGTCGGCGAGGTCGAACGCCCAGTCGCCGATCAGCCCGATCCGCTGTGCCTCGTGCAGGCGCTCGAGGGCCCGGCGTGTCTCACCCTCGGGGTTGGAGGTCCCCACCGACGTCCGGTCCCGCCCTGGTGCGGCGGAAATGTTCGTTGAGGCGTACTCATCCGCCCCCGGCGATCGCATGCTGGTGTTGTACCCCGGTACTAGTCGACGGTTCGGCGCTTCCGGCGTTCGGCCGTGCAGGAGACGGCTCACTCTAGGAGTGATCGGCTAGAGAAGTCTTCTCGTGAAGCCGCCCCGGCTCCTGCACTCTCGGTGCTCGGCTCGACCGGCTCACGGCCGCGCGTGAGCCGGCGCGCCCTGGTAGCTGACGTGGTGAGGGGACGAGCCGGCCTGTAAGCCGGGTTCTGTACAGGTGCGTGTTCCTAGGCTTCTGACCTGCGGTTTTAGCGTTACGAAGATCGCCTGGGCCGTCTCTGGGCCGTCAGAGCCGGAGCCAAGCCGACGTCCACGGCGGTCCGTGACCGGTCCTCGGTGTCCGGCCACAGATGCGCGTAGGTGTTCAGCGTCTCGTCCGCGGTGGCGTGCCCCAGCCGGCTCTGCACGACCTTGACGCTCTCGCCGCCATCGATCAGCAGCGAGGCGTAGAAATGCCGGAGCTGGTGAAAGTGCGTGCCGGTCGGCAGCCCGACGGCCGCTACCGCAGGTGTCCAGACGCGGCGGTGGAACCAGGTGCGACCCAGCGCCTTGCCGCGGTCGTCGGCGAACAGCAGCTCCACCGAACGGCTCCGCGCATCGTCGGTGAGGGCCGCCGGGAACGCCGCGACGTGGTCGGACAGCGCCTGCAGGACGACGTCGGCCATCGGCACGCTGCGGTAGCTGGCGTTGGTCTTGGGTGGAGCCAGGTAGGGCGGCGCGCCAGGCATGAGCACCAGCTGCCCGTCCACCGTCAGCATTCGGCGCAGGAAGTCGACCCGGTCCCGGCGCAGCCCGAGCACCTCCCCTTGGCGCAGGCCCGTGCCGGCGGCGCAGACCAGTAGCGCCCGGTAGCGGTCGGGCACGGCCTCAGCCAGCGCGGCGACGGCCTCGACGGGTAGTGGATGGACCTGTGAGGGAGGCGCTTTCGGCAACGTGATGCGCTCGCACGGGCTGACGGCGATGACGCGGTCGGCCACGGCAGAGCGGAAGATCATGCGCAGCACGGAGTAGACGAGGGTGGTCGTCGAAGGCGCCAGTACAGCCGAACGGGACTTGACCCAGCCCTGGATCTCCGAGCGGGTGACGGCGCCCATGGGGCGATGCCCGAGCAGCGGCAGGATGTGGTTGCGCAGGTGGGAGTCGAAGGCCGCTTCCGTGGTCCGCCGGTGCACCTGGGCCGCCTGCCAGGTCGCCGCGTACTGACCGACGGTGATCCGGCCCGCGGACGGGTCGACGTACAGGCCCCGAGACTTGTCGCTCTCGACACCGGCCAAGAACTTCTCGGCGTCGGTCTTCCGGGCGAAGGTCCGAGCCCGTTCCTGACCGTTGGGGTCGAAGTAGCGGGCGCGCCAGCGCTCCCCCTTGCCGTACCGGTCGGATTGGACGCGGGTTCCCTGGACGACCTTCTCCCATCGGTCCTCGATGTGCGCCACGGCGACTCCTCGGGTCTGCGCGAGCGAAGCTGCCTCAGGCGCCTGTCAAGGCCAGGGCTGCTGTTGCGATGACGGTAGAGCGGCCTACCGACGACGTCGCACCGTCTGCGGCTCCGCAGAGATCAACAAGCTCGGTCGTCGGCTTCTTGGCGGCTGGCCTCGATGTAAGCGTCGAGGTCGTTGCTGTCGATGCGGATGTGCTTGCCGAGCTTGACGACCGCGATGCGGCGTTCGGCGCGTAGCCGGCGGATAAAGCGCGGGGTGGTGCCGAGGCGCTCGGCGGCTTGGTCGACGGTGAGCATCATCGGGTCTCCTGGAGGCTCTGTTGATGGCCTGGCGGGGCTGCCGATGGCCGCGAGGCTCCGTTGATCCCACGCCGCGTCAGCACCGTCAACTGCCCCGAAACCGCTGTCCTGTAGCTGTTCTGGTCCGTACAAGGTCGCCCAGGGTCGCCCCGTGTCGTCTGGGGTCGTGCAGAGTGCGGCCGTCCGGCTCGGCGGAGGCGAACCGTGACAAAGATGTCACCTTCCGGGAAGGCCGAGGAGCCTGCTCGACGGGCGTCGTGGGTCACCGGCTCAGTCCGCCGTCGAGGTCACGCTCGGCGCCTCGGTAGGGCTCGCGCCCGCCTGGCAGGGCGATGGCTGTCAGGTCGTGGCCGCCGCCCGGCGCCGGCCAGGGCCGGGCCAGCGCGCCGGCACGGCCCAGATCCCACGCGCCCGGGCGCGGCCGGTGCGGCCCGGCCAGGTCGCTGGTCAGGCGCTGCCGGGTGTGATGGGCGGCCTGACGGGTGAGCCGGTCGACCTCGGCGGTCAGAGTGGCCACCGTCGGCTCGCTGCGCCGCAGCTCCTGCTCGCTGCTGAGCATCGTGTCGGTCAGGGCGCGGCGCCGGCCGCGGGCCCACCGGGGCAACGCTTCGAGCTTCTGGCGGTTCTGGCCCAGGGTGCGGTGCAGCGCGTCGCGGTCGGCGCGCAGCTGCTCACGTTCGACCTGGCACTGCTGGAGCCGCTGGACGACCCGGGCGTGTTCGGGAAGCAGCGGTCGGATCTGCCGGCGCTGGCGTTCCGCGGCGGCCGCCTCACGGGCGGCGGCCTGTTCAGCGCGCAGCGCGTTCTGTCCGGCGGTGCGCGCCGCCTGGGTGCGGGCGTGCTCGAGGGCGGTGTGCGCGGCGTCCTGCGCGCCGCTGCGCCAGAGCGCGGCCGCGAGCACCCGTACGGCCTGTTCCTGCGGGTCGTCCACTCCGCTCGGGGGTCGCCCGTGCCCGTGGTCGTGGTTGTCGTCGGTGCTGGTGGGGTCGGGGGTGATGTAGGCGTGGTTGCCGTGCCGGCCGCGGGTCATCGCGACGTACAGGTGCTCCCGGTCCATCCCCGGGCGGACCAGCACGATCCCGAGGTCGGCGGTCGCGCCCTGGGCGGCGTCGATGGTGGAGGCCCAGCCGTACTCGGCGTGCTCGGCCAGGTAGGCCGCGGGCAGCACGGTCCGGCCCCGGCCGGACAGGTCAGCCACGATCAGGCCGTCGCGCGGCCCGGGGCCCAGGACCTGGTAGCGGTCGCCGTTGCGGACATGGCCGTCCCCAACGATGAGCCGGCGGTCGTTGCGTCGGGCCCGGAGCACATCGCCGGCCTGCCAGTCCCGGCCGCCAGCCACGGTGACCGGTCCGGCGATCTGTCCGGCGGCGAGCGCGGCCGCCCGGGCGCGCAGGTTCAGCGCGTCGACGTCCTGACGGGTCCGGGCCAACATCAACGCGTCCTGCCCTTCGGCGCGCGCGGCAGCCCAGTGCCCGAAGACGCCGTCCAGGGCGGCGTCACCGTCCTGGCAGGGGTGCAGCCGCCCGCCGAGGCGGTAGGCGGCCAGCGCGCCGGGCGTGCCTGCGCGCAGGGCCAGCGACGCCGGGCGTTCCCAGCTCTGGCTGAAGCGGTGGATCTCCGCGAGCTCCACGCCGTGCCCGGCGTGCGCGAGGGCGGCGAGCATCCCGCCCGGGCCGTTGACCACCCCGATTTGCGCCGGGTCCCCGACCAGCACCACCTTCGCCCCTGCCCGCGCGGCCGCCGCGATCAGCGGGTCGAGATCCAGGGTGCCGGCCATCGACGCCTCATCCACGATCACCACCGACCGGGCATCCAACGCCGTCGCCCCCGTCGCCCCCGCCGCCCCCGCCGCTCCGCTCGCCCCCGCCGCGTCAGCCGGGGTGCTGTGCTGGGTGTGGTGGTGGGTGTGCAGCCACTTGGCCAAGGTGTCGGCGGGGCCGCCGGTGGCGGTGGCGAGCTCGGCGGCGGCGCGGGCCGACGGCGCCAGCCCGACCACCTGGTAGCCGGCGTCTTGCCAGGCGCGGGCGGCGGCGCCCAGCGTGCTGGTCTTGCCCGCCCCAGCCGGCGCGGTCAGCACCGACAGGAAGTCCCCGCCCGCGGCCAGCTGCAGCACCGCCCGGTACTGGCTCGGATCCAGCCCTCCGTCCCGGCCCCTCGGCATCAGCGCGGAGTGCGGGACCTGCCCATAGCCGCCACGCCGGCCGCGGGCGGCCACGTCCAGGATCCGGGCTTCGGCGGCCAGGACCTGCACGGTGGCGTAACGGGCATCGGAGGCGCGCGGCGTCACCCCGACGCCCTGCGGTCCGATCGGGACCGCGTCGTCCAGGCCGAGCGCGACCTCAGTCAGCTGCTCGACCCGCGCGACGACCTCGAGCGCGCTCAACCCGGTCGTGGGCAGCAGCGCGGCGACCTGCCCGGCGACATCGGCGCGGGAGAACACCGCCCGCCTGACCCCTGCCCCCTGCAACGCACCGGCCGCCACCCCCGCCGGCAAGACCCTGCCGCCTCCCGGCAAGACGCCGCCGGCTACCGGCAAGACGTCGCCGTCTGCCGGCAAGGCATGGTCGCGCGCCGGCAAGACGTCGCCGGCCACCGGCAAGACGCTGTCGCGCTTCGACAAGAGCACGGCGGGTCCAGGCGGCCTGCCTCGGTCGGCGTCGGGGACCTGTGGTCGGTTCGGCTCGGCAAGACCCGACCTGCCGGCAAGGTCGGTCGGCAAGACTCCCGGCTCTTGCCCGGCGCGCGCCGGGGGCGTCCGCAGACCCACCGCCCGGCGGAGCCGGTCCGGCGTCCAGCCGACCTGGGTGGCCTCGGCCGTCCAGGTCGTGTGCAACGCCGACAGCTCGGGGTGCTGCTTGCGGGCGCGGGTCTTGAGCACCGCGGTCTTGATCACCCCCACCCGCTCCGACGAACTCAGGGTGCGGCCGAGGAGCTTTTCGTACTCGGCGATTTTCGGGCCGGCCTCAGCATCAATCTTCGCGGTCCGTTTACTCCACAACTTCAGTAGCTCCTCGGGCACCCTGGCAATATCGGCCTGCCCGTTCTCGTTCACCTCATGAAACGGGCTCTTCACAAGGCAGGGTGTAGCAGCGGTCTGAACCCGCCGGTCTCGAGCAGTGATCTGGCGATGTAGTTGGTCAAGTTTCTGAAGCCGAGGGCGCTGCCGCGTAGGTGCTCGAGTCTGCCGTT
>JAABUN010007239.1_pt1 | contig 12148 bp, 8 predicted proteins | sample 5559311 | NCBI WGS metagenome assembly JAABUN01 (sample SAMN10711877, study PRJNA513370) | rock metagenome | isolation source: Antarctica rocks | place: Antarctica: Victoria Land, Siegfried Peak sud | reverse complement strand
GATATCGCGATCCAGTCGCAGCGATCTTGCGGTCCACATGGGGTTGCTGCAGTACAGCGCGGTACCATGACGGTCATGGGACCTGATCGTCAGTTGCTCGGCATGCGAGAGCGTTTTGCGAAGAGCTTGGTAGAGGAGACGCTTCAAGACACCCCGATCACGGTAATCCAAGGGGCGCGGCAAGTCGGGAAGAGCACGCTCGCTCGCGCGGTCTCGAGCGAGCGGCCAGCTCTGTTGCTGTCTCTCGACACCGCTGCGGCCTACCAAGCGGCGAAGGCGGACCCGGAGGGGTTCGTGCGCCAGACGGACGACCTGCTCGTCATTGACGAGCTCCAACGGGTGCCCGAGCTGGTCCTGGCATTGAAGGACGCGGTGGAAGAAGACCGCCGCCCCGGTCGCTTCCTCATCACGGGTTCAGCAGACCTTCTGGAGCTCCCAGGCGCTCCGGAAAGCCTCGCGGGCAGGGCCGAGACCGTCGTGCTCTACGGGTTGAGCCGAGGTGAGCTCGACGGGCACCGCGAGGACTTCGTCGACCGCTTGCTGGCCGGAGACTGGCAATCGCTGCGAAACCGCTCATCGGACCTGGGGCGCCACGACTACCTCGAGATGATCTGCGCCGGAAGCTACCCCGAACCCCTGGCACGCACCGGAAAACGGCGCAACGCGTGGTTCGACAACTACCTCAACCGCATCGTGAGTCGGGATGCGCGAGACATCAGCCATCTCCAGCACATCGACAGGCTTCCAGCGCTCGTCAGGTTGCTCGCGGCCAACAACGCGGGCGAACTGGTCAAGAACAGGATGGCATACGACGCAGGGATCCCAGCGGGCAACGTCGATGGCTACGTTGGCCTGCTCGAAACCCTCTACCTGGTGCACGTGATCCCCGCATGGGGAAACAACCTCACGGGTCGGGTGGTGAATCGCCCCAAGGCCGCCTTGCTCGACACGGGCCTCGCAGCTCGGCTTGCGAATGTCACTGCCGAAGCCATGGCTCCCGGTCAGCCGGGGAGCGAAGTGGCCGGAGGGTTGTTCGAGGCATTCGTTGCCAGCGAGCTGCGCCGACAGCTGGTCTGGGCTGAGACCGACGCGCAGCTGTTTCACTTCCGGGACCGCAACGGCCTCGAAGTGGACCTGGTACTAGAGGACAGCCATCGCATGGTCGCCGGCATCGAAGTCAAGGCAGCACGCACGATCAACGCCTCAGAGTTCCGCGGGCTGACGGGGCTGCGCGACAAGCTCGGCGACCGCTTTCGGCTCGGCGTGCTCCTCTACTCGGGGACCCAGGCCCTGCCATTCGGAGACCGCCTGTGGGCACTGCCGCTCTCGAGTCTCTGGACCTGAGCCGGCAAGGCTGGGTTCCTTCGCGCGGCCCCGTCAACCCACGGCGTAGGCGGCCAGCTCACCGGCCAGGGGCGCCAGCACCTTGGCGTGCATCCGGGTGCCCGCCTCGACGTGCTGCTCGGTCAGCACCTCCCCGTCGGAGTGCACCCGGCTGACCAGATCACCGCGGCCGTAGGGCAGCAGCACGTCGACCTCGACGTCGGGGTGCGGCAGCAGCTCGGCCACCCGCTCGCGCAGCTCGGCGAGCCCCTCGCCGGTGCGGGCCGAGACCACCAGCGCGTGCCGCTCGCGAGATCGGATCCGCTGGATCACCTCGGGGTCGGCTGCGTCTGCCTTGTTGATCACGATGACCTCGGGGACGTCGTGCGCGTCGACGTCGGCGAGCACCTCCCGCACAGCCGCGATCTGGCCCTCGGGGTCGGGGTGCGAGCCGTCGACGACGTGCAGCACCAGGTCGGCCTGGGCGACCTCCTCCAGCGTGGAGCGGAACGCCTCAACCAGCTGGTGCGGCAGGTGGCGCACGAAGCCGACCGTGTCGGTGAGCGTGTAGCCGCGGCCGTCGGCCGTCTCGGCCTTGCGCACGGTGGGGTCCAGTGTCGCGAACAGCGCGTCCTCGACCAGCACCCCGGCGCCGGTCAGCCGGTTCAAGATGCTCGACTTGCCGGCGTTGGTGTAGCCGGCGATGGCCACGCTGGGCACCTGGTGGCGCCTGCGGTCGCTGCGCCCGACGTCGCGGGCGGTCTTCATGCCCTTGATCTCGTGCCGCAGCTTGGCCACCCGGGTGCGGATGCGCCGGCGGTCCAGCTCGATCTTGGTCTCACCGGGACCACGCGACCCGATACCCGCACCAGCGGCGACCCGCCCACCGGCCTGCCGCGACATCGACTCACCCCAGCCGCGGAGCCGGGGCAGCAGGTACTCGAGCTGGGCCAGCTCGACCTGCGCCTTGCCCTCACGGCTCTTGGCGTGCTGGGCGAAGATGTCCAGGATCAGGGCGGTGCGGTCGATCACCTTGACCTTCACCACGTCCTCGAGCGAGCGGCGCTGCGACGGCGAGAGTTCGCCGTCGCAGATCACCGTGTCGGCGCCGGTCTCGACGACGACGTCGCGCAGCTCGATGGCCTTGCCCGACCCGAGGAACGTACTGGGGTCGGGCTTGTCGCGACGCTGCATCAGACCCTCGAGCACGTGCGAGCCGGCCGTCTCGGCCAGCGCGGCCAGCTCGATCATCGAGTTCTCGGCGGCGCGGACGTCACCCTCGGTCCACACGCCGGCCAGCACCACCCGCTCCAGGCGCAGCTGGCGGTACTCGACCTCGGTGACGTCCTGCAGCTCGGTCGAGAGCCCGGCGACCCGGCGCAGCGCCTGCCGGTCGGCGAGATCGAGCTGCTCGCCGTCGAAGCCTGCGCGATCGTCCCCGCGCTCCGGCTCGGGCGGTGTCCGGTGACCGGCTGACGCGGTGCTGCTGACCTTCTTCATGTGCCTCCGTCGGTGAGATGCCCAACCTGGCACGTCAACGCCCCGCGGGGCCACCGGATTCCGCGGCCTGCACTTGTGGGGGTTGTCCAGAACGCCTACTTTGCGAGCACCACGGTTTGGGTTCTTGACGATGAAGTCACAGACAATGGAGAACGATGAAGCTCCCCGACGGCGTATCGATCACCGCAGACCTCGAGGCCGACACCGAGCTGCGTGAGCTGGTCGAGGCAGTGCTGACCCCGCCGGCGATCGACGTGCTGGTGTCGCTGCACCGCGAGTTCAACCCCCGCCGCCTGCAGCTGCTGGCTGCCCGCGCCGAGCGCAGTGCGCTGCTGGACGCCGGCGGCACCCTGGACTTCCTGCCCGAGACCTTGGCGGTTCGAGAGGACCCGAGCTGGCGGGTGGCCGACCCCGCACCGGGCCTGGTCGACCGCCGGGTCGAGATCACCGGCCCGACCGACCAGAAGATGACGATCAACGCGCTGAACTCCGGCGCGAAGGTGTGGCTGGCCGACCTCGAGGACGCCAACACCCCGCTGTTCGTCAACATGCTCTCGGGCCAGCGCAACCTGCGGCGCGCGATCACCGGCGACATCGACTTCGAGTCCGGCGGCAAGGCGTACGTGCTCGGTGACGAGATCGCCACGATCGTCGTCCGGCCGCGTGGCTGGCACCTTACCGAGAAGCACGTCGTGATCGACGGCGAGCCGATGTCGGGGTCGCTGTTCGACTTCGCGCTCTACCTGCTGCACTGCGGTCAGCTGCAGATCGACGCCGGTCGCGGGCCGTACTACTACCTGCCGAAGATGGAGAGCCATCTCGAGGCCCGGCTGTGGAACGACGTATTCGTGGCCGCCCAGGAGGCCGTCGGCATCGCCAGGGGCACCATCCGCGCCACCTGCCTGATCGAGACCTACCCGGCGGCGTTCGAGATGCAGGAGATCCTCTACGAGCTGCGCGAGCACAGTTCCGGGCTCAACGCCGGCCGCTGGGACTACCTGTTCAGCGTGATCAAGAAGTTCCGGGGAGCGGGTCGCGACTACCTGCTGCCCGACCGCAACGCCGTCACCATGACGGCCCCGTTCATGCGCGCCTACACCGAGCTGCTCGTGAGCACCTGCCACCAGCGCGGCGCGCACGCCATCGGCGGGATGGCCGCGGCGATCCCCAACCGCCGCGACCCGGAGGCGAACGACGCCGCGATGGCCAAGGTGCGGGCCGACAAGACCCGAGAGGCCGGCGACGGCTTCGACGGGTCGTGGGTGGCCCACCCTGACCTGGTGCCGATCTGCCGCGAGGTGTTCGACGCGGTGCTCGGCGAGCGGCCCAACCAGCTCGACCGCACCCGTGACGAGGTGCACGTCACCGCCGCCGAGCTGCTCGACGTCAAGAGCACACCGGGCGAGATCACCGAGGCCGGCCTGCGCGCCAACGTCAGCGTCGGACTTCAGTACCTGCAGGCCTGGCTGCGCGGCAGCGGCGCCGTGGCGATCAACGGGCTGATGGAGGACGCGGCCACCGCCGAGATCTCCCGCTCGCAGGTCTGGCAGTGGCAGAGCATGGGCGTCGAGCTCAGCTCGGGCGAGACGGTCACCAAGGAGCTCGTCAACCGGGTCATCGACGAAGAGCTCGCCACGATCGCCGCGACCGTCGGCGACGAGGCGTTCGCGGCCGGCGGCTGGGATGCCGCCACCGAGCTCTACCGCGAGCTGGCCACGGCAAAGGAGTTCGGTGAGTTCCTCACCGTGCCGGCCTACGAGCGGATGCCCTGACAGGAGACGTCATGACCACCGTGACCACCACGCCCGCCCTGGACGCCGTCATCGCAGCCGCGCGCGCCAGCTGTGGCGACGCGGCGGTGATCACCGACCGGGCCAGGTTGCGTACCTACGAGTGTGACGGTCTCGCGGCCTACCGCGTGGTGCCTGCCTTGGCGGTGCTGGCGCGCACCCGCGAGCAGGTACGTGACGTCGTCCTGGCGTGCCACCGGCACCATGTGCCGTTCGTGGCGCGTGGGTCGGGCACGGGGCTGTCGGGTGGCGCGCTGCCGCACGCCGACGGCGTCCTGGTGGTGACCTCGCAGATGCGCCAGGTGCTCGAGGTCGACACCGCGGCCCAGCGGGCCGTGCTCGAGCCGGGGGTGATCAACCTCGAGGTGACCGCCGCTGCCGCACCGTTCGGCTACTACTACGCACCCGACCCCTCGAGCCAGCAGATCTGCTCGATCGGCGGCAACGTGGCCGAGAACTCGGGCGGCGCGCACTGCCTGAAGTACGGGTTCACGACCAACCACGTCCTGGCCGTCGAGCTGGTGACCCCGCAGGGCGTGGCCACCCGGCTCGGCACGACCGCGCCGGACGCGCCCGGCTACGACCTGCTCGGTCTGGTGGTCGGCTCGGAGGGGACGCTCGGCGTGGTCACCGAGGTGACGGTGCGGCTCGTCCGCCGCCCCGAGGTCGTCCGCACCCTGCTCGCCGGTTTCGAGAGCACCGACGCGGCGGGCGCGGCGACGTCCGCGATCATCGGCGCCGGCGTCGTGCCGGCGGCCATCGAGATGATGGACGCCCTGGCGATCGAGGCCGCCGAGGCAGCGGTGCACTGCAACTACCCCAGCGGCGCGGGAGCCGTGCTCGTGGTCGAGCTCGACGGGCCGGCCGCCGAGGTGCAGGCGCAGTTCGACCAGGTCATGGGGCACTGCGAGAGCGCGGGAGCCTTCGAGGTGCGGGTGGCCGCGGACGACGTCGAGCGGGCCTTGATCTGGAAGGGCCGCAAGTCCGCGTTCGCCGCGGTCGGCCGGATCAGCCCCGACTACATCGTCCAGGACGGGGTGATCCCCCGCACCGCGCTGCCCGAGGTGCTGCGCGCGATGAAGGCGTTGGCCGACGCGGCGGGTGTGCGGGTCGCCAACGTGTTCCATGCGGGCGACGGCAACCTGCACCCGTTGGTGCTCTTCGACGCCGACAACCCGGGCGAGACCGAGCGGGCCGAGGACGTCTCGGCCCAGATCCTGCACCTGTGCCTGTCGCACGGGGGCTCGATCACCGGTGAGCACGGCGTGGGTTCGGACAAGGCGAAGTACATGGCCGAGATGTTCACCCCCGACGACCTCGACACCATGCAGCTGGTGCGCTGCGCCTTCGACCCGGGCGGCATCGCCAACCCCGGCAAGATCTTCCCCACGCCACGGCTCTGCGGCGAGCGACCCGGTCGCGGCACCGGCCCGCACCCGTTGCAGCAGGCCGGTCTGGCGGCGGTCTTCTGATGACGACCAGCACGGCCTTGGCCGACGACCTCGCCGCGCTGGTCGGTGGCCAGGCCCGAGCCGCCGGCGACGACGACCACGTGGGTGGGGTGCACGCCCAGCTCGTGGCTGCGCCAGCCACCACTGAGCAGGCGGCTGCCCTCATGCGTGCCTGCGCCGCCAGCGATCTGGCCGTCGCGTTCCGCGGTCAGGGCACGGCCCTGCACTGGGGCGCTCCCCCACGCCGGCTCGACGTGATCATCGACACGGCGCGGCTCGACCAGGTCGTCGAACACGTCGCGGGCGACCTGGTGGCGGTTGTCCAGGCCGGGCTGACGCTCGACGCGCTGGCCGTCCAGCTCGGCCGGCACGAGCAGCAGCTGGCCCTCGACCAGCCGCGGCCGGGTGCCAGTGTCGGCGGCACCCTCGCGACCGCACGCAGCGGAGCCCGACGGATGCACTACGGCGCCCCGCGCGACCTGGTGCTCGGGGTGACGATCGTGCGGGCCGACGGTGTCGTCGGGCACGCCGGGGGAAAGGTCGTGAAGAACGTCGCCGGCTACGACCTGGCCAAGCTGGTGACCGGTGCCTACGGCACCCTCGGACTCGTCACCCAGGCCGTCTTCCGCCTGCACCCGTTGCCGCGCAAGGCCCGCTGGCTCGCGGTGGTGTGCCCCGATGCGGCGGACGCCGGTCGCCGAGCCCGGACGGTCATCGGCTCACAGCTCGCGCCAACCGCGGTCGAGGTGCGCCGGTCGTCGGGATCGGGCGACGTCCAGCTGCTGGTGCTTCTCGAGGGCACCGAGCACGGTGTCGACGAGCGCACCCCGCTCACCCTCGGCCTGCTCGGCGACGGCGCCAGCGAGGTCGAGCGGACGGCGGCCGAGGTGTCGGCCCTGCCCGGCGGCCCGGACGACCTGCTGGTCAAGCTCGCCGTCCCACTGACCGGCGTCTGCGACCTGCTGGCTGCCGTGGTCGACGCGGAGGCCAGACACGGTGTGCCGCTCGAGGTCCGGGGCAGCGCGGGCGTCGGCGTCCTGCATGCCAGCGCGCCCCACGGCACCGACCCCGAGGCTGCGGCGGCCGTGGTGACCGCCCTGCGGGCCGCCTGCGCTGGTGGCAGCGCGGTGCTGCTCAACGCGTCCGGGGGGGTTCGTGACCTGGTCGACGCGTGGGGCCCGGTGCCGGGCCTGGAGCTGATGCGCCGGGTGAAGGACCGGTACGACCCGCGGGGCCAGCTGGCCCCTGGACGTTTCGTCGGAGGCATCTGATGACCAGCGATACCCGGCCCGCATTCGACGCCGACCACCCCCCGTCGCAAGAGCTGCTCGACGACTGCGTCCACTGCGGGTTCTGCCTGCCCACCTGTCCGACGTACGTGCTCTGGGGCGAGGAGATGGACAGCCCTCGCGGACGCATCCACCTGATGGACCAGGCCGCGAACGGCGAGCCGATGAGCGCCTCGATGGTCGGGCACATCGATGCCTGCCTGAGTTGCATGGCCTGCGTCACCGCCTGCCCGTCCGGCGTCCAGTACGACAAGCTCGTCGGGGCCACCCGGTCACAGGTCGAGCGGCGGTTCGAGCGGCCGCGGGCCCAGCGGTTGCTGCGGGAGGCCATCTTCGCGGTGTTCCCCTACCCCCGCCGGCTGCATGCCCTGAGGTTGCCGCTCAAGGCCTACCAGCGCTCCGGTGCCCAGAAGCTGGTGCGCCGCAGCGGGTTGCTCGAACGCCTGTCGCCGACGCTGGCGATGATGGAGGCCGTTGCACCCCCGGTGCTGACCGATGTCCGGCTGCCCCGGCTGGTGCCCGCCCGTGGGCCGCGCCGCCGGGCCGTGGTCGGCCTGCTCACCGGCTGCGTGCAGCGCGAGTTCTTCCCCGGCGTCAACGCCGCGACCGCCCGGGTGCTCTCGGCCGAGGGCTGTGACGTCGTCGTCCCCCAGACCCAGGGGTGCTGCGGCGCCCTGAGCGCCCACAACGGACGCAGGGCCGAGGCCCAAGGGTTCGCCCGGCGCCTGGTCGACGCGTTCGAGGACGCCGGTGTGGAGCACGTCGTGGTCAACGCGGCCGGCTGCGGCTCGACCATGAAGGAGTACGCCGAGCTGCTCGAGGACGACCCCGCGTACGCCGACCGGGCCGCCACGTTCGGCGCGAAGGTCCGCGACGTCACCGAGCTGCTCGTCGAGCTCGGCCCGGTCGCCGAGCGCCACCGGGTCGACGTCACGGTCGCCTACCACGACGCATGCCACCTGGCCCACGCCCAAGGGGTGCGCACTCCCCCGCGCGACCTGCTGCGCGCCGTCCCCGGTGTGCAGGTGCGCGAGATCGCCGAGGGCAGCATCTGCTGCGGCAGCGCCGGTGTCTACAACCTGATCAACCCCGGACCGGCGCGTGAGCTGGGGGATCGCAAGGCGGCCAACGTGGCCGCGACCAAGGCCCAGCTGCTCGTCACGGCCAACCCCGGTTGCCTGCTGCAGGTCACCGATGCGCTGCGCCGCAGCGGAACCAGCATCGCCACTGCACACACCGTCGAGGTGCTGGACGCCTCCATCCGCGCAGTGGGGGCCGCGCACCTGCTCGACCGGGCCTGACGAAACTCAGGGTACGTCCGTCGCCGACGACGTCGGCGGTCACTCATGGATCGAGGAACCTCGTGTACCGACCTGTTCTCGACGCGGTCGGCGGCTCGCTCGCGCTGACGTCGATCTTCGCCGCACTTCCGCTGCTCACCCTGTTCGTGCTGCTCGGCGCCCTGCGCATGCGGGCGTGGGTGGCTGCGCTGATCTCGCTCGGGGTCGCAGTCGTGGTGGCCGTGCTGGTCTACTCGATGCCGGTCGGGCAGACCCTGCTGGCCGGCACCGAGGGGGCGGCCTTCGGGTTCTTCCCGATCCTGTGGATCGTGATCAACGCCATCTGGGTCTACAACATGACCGTGACCACCGGTCACTTCGACGTGCTGCGCCGCTCGTTCGGGAAGATCAGCGACGACCAGCGGATCCAGGGCGTGATCATCGCGTTCTCGTTCGGTGCACTGCTCGAGGCACTGGCCGGGTTCGGCACCCCCGTCGCGATCACCAGCGTGATGTTGATCGCGCTGGGGTTCAAGCCGATCAAGGCTGCCACGGTCGCGCTCGTCGCCAACACCGCGCCCGTCGCGTTCGGTGCGCTGGCCGTCCCGATCACCACGCTGGCCACGGTCTCGGGCCTGCCGCAGCAGGACCTCGGGTCGATGGTCGGCCGGCAGACCCCGATCCTCGGGGTGTTCGTGCCGATGGCTCTGGTCTTCATCATCGACCGCGGTCGCGGTGTGCGACAGACCCTTCCGGCGACGATCGTGTGCGGTGTCGTGTTCGCCCTGACCCAGTTCCTGACCTCGAACTTCCTGTCCGTACCGCTCACCGACATCGTCGCCGCCCTGGCTTCGGCCGTGGCCGTCGTCCTGGTGCTGCGCGTGTGGCACCCGGCGCAGACCTACACCGAGGCACTCGAGACGATGGCCGCCGGGTCGGCGGGTTCGTCCGCCCGCGGCCGCGCGTCGGCGTCCGGCGGTGGCGACCACCCGATCGGGCAGGGCACCGGGACGATGGACGAGCTGGCCGCCCGGGACGCCGTTGCGGTCGACACGCGCGCCGACGTGCTGCGGGCCTACTCCCCTTACCTGATCATCATCGCCGTCTTCGTCGTCGCTCAGATCCCCGCGATCAAGGACGCCCTCGACTCGGTCACCCGGTCGTTCACCTGGCCCGGACTCGACCTGCAGACGGCGGGTGGCAAACCGTCGACCCTGCCGGTGTTCAAGGTCAACTGGTTGGCCGCCGCCGGCACGCTGATGATCCTCTCCGGGCTGTTCACCATCCCGGTGATCGGAATCAAGCCCCGGGACGCGATGCGCGCGATGGGTGCGACGTACCGGCAGCTCGCCACCGCGATCGTCACGGTGATGGCCGTGCTGGGCCTGGCGTACGTGATGAACTCCTCCGGCCAGACCGCGACCCTCGGTGCCTGGATGGCCGGTGCCGGTGCGGCCTTCGCGATCATGTCGCCGATCCTGGGTTGGCTCGGTGTCGCCGTCACGGGTTCGGACACCTCGTCCAACTCGCTGTTCGGGGCGCTGCAGGTGACCGCCGCCGGGCAGGCAGGTCTCGACCCCCTGTTGATGGCAGCGTCGAACTCCTCGGGCGGCGTGCTCGGCAAGATGATCTCGCCACAGAACCTGGCCATCGCCTGCGCAGCCGTGGGTATGAGCGGTCGCGAGGGTGACCTGTTCCGCAGGGTGATCGGCTGGAGCCTCGGGTTCCTGGCCTTCATGTGCGTGCTGGTGTTCTTGCAGTCGACACCGGTGCTGAGCTGGATGGTGCCGTGAGCGACGGCATGAGGCCAAGGCGGTCGGTGCGCATCGCCTACGGCCACGACGGACTGATGGTGAGCCTGCCGGCCGACGCGAGGGTGTTGGCACCGATCGAGCTGCCCGGGCTGGACGACGCGCACGGCCACGTCGCCGACGCCGTGACCTCGGCGTTGCGACTCCCCCTCGCCGCAGGCCCCGTCGCGGTCGTGTTCCCCGACCTGACCCGGCCCTTCCCGCACCAGGTGGTGCTCCCCGCCGTTCTCGCCGCGCTCGCGCGGGCAGGTGTCACCGACGACCGGGTGCGCCTGCTGTGCGCCACCGGCACGCACCGGCAGGCCACCGACGCCGAGATGCGCGAGTTGATCGGTGACGACCTGGTCGACCGCTTCGACGTCCACGACCACGCCGCCACCGACACCGCGGCGCACGTCGAGGTGGGCCGGGTCGACGGGGTGCCGGTGCTGATCGACCGGGCGTACGTCGAGTGCCCCACCCGGATCGTCACCGGTTTCGTCGAGCCGCACTTCTTCGCCGGCTACTCGGGTGGGCCCAAGGCGGTCTGCCCGGGCCTGGCCGCTACCTCGACGGTGCTCGAGGCGCACTCGCCGGCACGGATCGCCGACCCCAAGGCCACCTGGACGGTGCTGGACGGCAACCCGGTGCACGAGTTCGTCCGGGCCGCGGTCGAGCTCGAGCCGCCCACCTTGTCCGTCGACGTGACGATCAACTCGGCCCGCGAGGTGACAGCCGTGTTCGTGGGCGCCCTGCCCGACAGCCACCGCGAGGCCTGCGCGTTCGTCGAACGCACCAGCGTGCTCGACCTGGACGAACCGTTCGACGTGGTGGTCACGTCCAACGCCGGCAGCCCGCTCGACCGCAACCTCTATCAGGCGGTCAAGGGGATGAGCGCGGCCGATCGGATCGTGCGCGACGGCGGCCTGATCGTCTGCGCCGCCGAGTGCGGCGACGGCGTACCGGATGGCGGGTTCGCCGACCTGCTGCACGCCGCCATCAGCCCGCGTGACCTGATCGACTCGCCGTCGGCCCAGGACCAGTGGCAGGTGCAGGTGCTCGGTCGGATCCTGGCCCGGGTGCAGGTGGCCCTGCACAGCACGCTGCCCGACGAGGTGGTCGCCGACGCCCAGCTGCTACCGGTGGCCGACGTGTCAGCGGCGGTTCTCGCTGCGATCGGCACGTATGGCGCACGGGTCGCGGTGCTGCCCGAGGGTCCGCTGACGGTCGGCACGGTCCGCGGCTGAGGCGGGGCTGAGGGCGGCCCGGCCCTCCCGATCGCCTGACACCATGACCCGGTGACCGACCACTACTTCACCGCCGAGCCGGCCAGCCCTGCCGACCTGCGTCCGCTCGGGGCGGCGCTGGCCGGGCGCACCGTGGCACTGCACACGGCCCGGGGTGTGTTCAGCCCCGACCGGGTCGATGTCGGCACCGGCGTCCTGCTGCGTCTGGCTCCCCCACCGCCGACCGAGGGTGACCTGCTCGACCTCGGCTGCGGCTGGGGACCAATCGCCCTGTCGCTGGCGATGCGTTCGCCCCTGGCCCGGGTGTGGGCCGTCGACGTCAACGAGCGGGCGCTGGACCTGGCGCGCCGCAACGCCGCCGACCTCGACCTGCCGCACGTCACCGCGGCCCGGCCGGACGACGTCCCCGCCGACCTGCGGTTCGCCGGGCTGTGGAGCAACCCGCCGATCAGGGTGGGCAAGCCGGCCCTGCACGAGA